>Ga0070666_10001066_pt1 | contig 16749 bp, 14 predicted proteins | sample KBSS23metaG_FD_64677 | JGI IMG/M metagenome (GOLD analysis project Ga0070666, IMG submission 64677) | Switchgrass rhizosphere microbial communities from Kellogg Biological Station, Michigan, USA - KBS S2-3 metaG | ecosystem: Host-associated > Plants > Roots > Rhizosphere > Soil ... | reverse complement strand
CCCTGCGGGGAGACTTTCCGCGATGCGTCCTCCGCGGCTCGGGCAAGAGCCCTCGACCGCTCCGGGGCCCGAAGGCTCACGGCAAGCCATCCGCGTCGACCGTACCCCTCTCGCCGCGAGGGGCGAAGCGAAGTGACGAAGACATTCATCGTCACCCTCCTGCAAAATACACGATTTCGTGGTGGGGCTCCGAGGTGTGACCGACGCCGGTGGAGGAGAGCCCGGGCCGATTTCAGGACCGACGACGAGGCGCGGAGAGAAAGCAGACCGGAGGCGCCGCGAGACGGGTTGGAAGGCGGGCTCGGCCGGCCTGCCCTCGGGCAAGGCGCACCGGGGCGTACGTCGCGCCCGGGGGCAGGCCGGCCGGGCCCGCATGACGACCCGTATCGTCGGCGCCGCCCGCTATTCTCCGGATTTGTCGCGGGTGAGCCCGAAATGCTCCAACTTCTTGTACAGATTCGACCGCGGCGTCTGGATCGCCTCCGACGTCTTCGAGACGTTCCAGTTGTTCTCGCGGAGCTTGGCGAGCAGGAACTCGCGTTCCGTGTACTCCTTGAAATCCGCCAGCGTCGAGATCTTCGATCCCTGGTCGGCGAGGTCGCGCGCGGAGAACTGAGCGTCGGGCGGCAGATCTCCCGCCGTCACCGGATCGGCTTCCGCCATGATCAAGACCCGTTCGACCAGGTTCTTCAACTCCCGGACGTTGCCGGGCCACGTGCGGCGGGAGAGAACGTCGAGCGCGCCGGCATCGAAACGCCGCGCGCGCGTCCCGTTGCGCTCCGCGTACAGCGACGCGAAGTGCTCGACGAGCGCCGGCACGTCCTCCGCGCGCTCTCGGAGCGGAGGGATCGCGATCGGCACGACGTTCAGCCGGAAGTACAGGTCCTCGCGGAACCGGCCCTTGCGGGCCTCTTCCGGCAGATCCTTGTTGGTCGCCGCAATGACCCGGACCTTCACGTGCTGCGTTTTCGATTGTCCGACCGGCTCGACTTCCCCTTCCTGGAGGACGCGCAGCACCTTCGCCTGCGCGCGCGAGGACATGTCGCCGATCTCGTCGAGGAAGATCGTGCCGCCGTCGGCTTCGACGAACTTGCCGATCTGCTTCCGGACGGCGCCCGTGAAAGATCCCTTCTCGTGCCCGAAGAGCTCCGATTCGATCAGCTCCTCCGGAATCGCCGCGCAGTTGACGGTCACGAAGGGGCCGGAAGCGAGCTTCGAGAGGCGCTGGATTTCGACGGCGATCAGCTCCTTGCCGGTTCCCGATTCCCCCGTGATGAGAACGGTCGCGTCCGAGGGAGCCGCCCGCGCGACCTGGTCGCGGAGCTTCTGGACCGCGGGGCTGACGCCGACGAAGACGTCCTCCATCGCGACCCTCTTCTTGAGCGTCAAGTTCTCGCGCTCGAGGCGCCGGCGGGACAGGGCGTTCGAGAGAGACACGAGCAGCCGCTCGCGCTGCAGAGGCTTCTCGAGGAAATCGACCGCCCCCCGGCGCGTGCTCTCGACGGCCGTGGCGATGTCCCCGTGACCGGAGATCATGAGAACCGGCGGAGGCGCGTCCATCTCCTGGATGCGATCCAGCGCCTCCATGCCGTCGATGCCCGGCATCTTGATGTCGAGGAGCACCGCGTCGGCCCGGCGAGCCTCGAGTTCCGCCAGACCGGACGCGGCGTCCCGCGCGGAGACGGTCTCGTACCCGTCGTACTCCAGGATCATCCGGATCGCGTCGCGCACCGACGCGTCGTCGTCGACGATCAGGACCCGGGGCACGAAACCTCTCCCGCCCTTCCCGCGAGCCCTAGTCGCCGACCTTCACGATCGCGAAGAACGACACGGGACGGGGCCGGAACCTCCGGACGTAGAACCGGAGATAGTCCCCTTTCTTCGCGTCGCCCACGATCTTCGAAAGGTCCGACGCCGCGCCGACCTTGCGGCCGTTCACTTCGGTGATCACGTCCCCCTCGGCGAGCCCCGCGTCGGCGGCGGCCGAGACCTCCGAAACGCCGGTGACGAGGACTCCCGTGACGGCGGGGTCGATCCGGTAATACTGGCGCGTCTGCCCCGAGAGATCCTGGACCGAAAGGCCGATCTTCTCCCGGGCGCCCCCCGATTCGTTGCCCCGCGCCGGCTCGGCCGAGGCCTGTTCGCCGCGACGCTCGCCGAGATCCACGGTGGCGACGCGGGACTTCCCGTCGCGCAGGATCGTGAGCCGAACCTTGGCGCCCGGAGGCTTGGCGGAAACATACGAGATCAGGTCCTGGGTGTCCTTGACGTCGCGGTCGTCCACGCGGGTGACCACGTCCCCGTGCAGGACGCCCGCTTTCTCGGCCGGCGATCCGGCTTCGACGGACTCGACGAGCGCACCGCTCAGGCTGGTCAGGCCGAACGCCTTCATGTTGTCCTCGTCGATGTTCCGGATGTTGACGCCGAGATAACCGCGCGTCACCTTCCCCTTGGTTTTCAACTGCTCGAGGATCGCCTTGGCCGTGTTGATCGGAACGGCGAAGCCGATGTTCTGCGCCGGCCGGTAGATCGCCGTGTCGATTCCCACGACGTTCCCCTCGACGTCGATCAGGGGTCCGCCCGAGTTGCCGAAGTTGATCGCGGCGTCGGTCTGGATGAAATTCTCGAACGAATTGCTGTTCGGGTCGAGAGTCAGGTTTCGCCGCCCCTTGGCGGAGACGACGCCGACGGTTACGGTCTTGTCGAAGGCCCAGGGGTCGCCGATCGCCATCACCCAGTCGCCGACGCGCAGCTTGTCCGAATCCCCCAGAGCGATGGACGTCAGCTTCTCCTTCGACTCGATCTTCAGGAGAGCGATGTCGGTGGCGGGGTCGGTGCCGACGACCTTCGCCTTGTACGTGCGCTGGTCGCCGACCTTGACCTCGATTTTCTGTCCGTTCTCGACGACATGGTTGTTCGTGAGGATGTAGCCGTCCTCCGAGATGATGAAGCCCGATCCGCCGGCCTCTTCCTTGTGCTCCTGCTGGTCGTTGCCGCCCTGGCCGCGATTGGGCAGGCCGAAGAAGAACTCGAAGGGATCGCCGTTTCCGTCTCCGCCGCCGAAGCCCTGCTGGGGGCGGCGCGGTCCCTTGACGATGTCCGTCGATGTGATCGACACGACCGACGGGAGCGCTTCCGCGGCGATGTCGGCGAAAGACGGCAGCGTCATCGAGGTCGGCCGACCCGACGGGCCCCGGGTCACGTGCTGGGCCGATGAGACCGGCGTCCAGTTCATCGAGCTCGCGAGCACCACGCCGAAAATGACGGCTCCCGCGATCAATGCAAAAAGTGAAAGTTGGCGTCTTGCAGTCGAATTCATCAGTTTGTCCTTCTCCTCATTTTCAGAGCGGTTCGAGCCGTTTCATCCGGCATTCTGATCCCGTTCAAGGGTGAGCAACGCGGGTGCCACGATAAAGTATTCCAACGAAAAGAAGTCGGTCTTCCGGAAATGCCAAAACGACGCCCTCCGCGTGGCGAAAGAGCCGGCGCGACGCGCCACGGGGGCGCCGTGCGTTCATCGAAACCGGGACGACGAGCGACGCCGGTGCGCCGAACCCTCAGCGAGGCTCGGCCGGTGTCTTCTGGCCCTGGTGATAGTGCAGGTAGAGAAAGGTGATCGTGACGCCCTCGCGGTCTTCCTTCAGCTCCTTCGGCAGCGGCCGGAACGGCGAAGCCTGCGAGATGCCGAGAAAAGCCGCGTGGTCGTACGGAGGGATCTCCGACGACTTGACGACGTTCTCCCCCTCGACCGAGCCATCCGCGCGGATGTAGAAGCGAATCGTCAGCTTTCCGTCGGGCCCGAGCTCCGCGAGCTTGGGAATGTTCTCGTACCAGTGGATCTTGATCTTTCGCAGCATCTCCTCGGCATAGTCGCCCCAGTCGTACCACTGCGTATCGAAGGAGATCGGACCGTAATCGACGAATCCCCCCGCCTCGTTCGCCTTCGGAGCGCCCCCCTGCCCTCCCGTGCCGCCGGTGGCCTTCCGGATGGCTTCGTTCAGGGAGAGATTCGGCGAGCCCTGGCCCCGGCCGTCGATCGGCGCGGGCGTCGCCCTCGGCGGGGCGAGGGCCTCGGGTTTCGGCGGCGCGGGCGACGCCGGCGGGGCGGACGACGGGGACGGGGCGCCGTTTCCGCGCGGCACCGGCGGGGACGAAGATTCGGGCTTCGAGCGGGAACCGGGGGCGAGCCCCTCCATGCCGTTCTGCCGCGCGACATAGGGAGTGGGCGCCGGCGGCCGGTTCGGATCGCCGCCGGAGGCGCGGCGATTCTTGTCCGAGAGTGGCGCATCCCGGCGCGCGGTCGGCCGCGCCGGGCCGGGGGACTCCGCGTAGAACCGGATGGGGACCTGTCGGGCGAGCTCTTCCTTGCGGAGCGCGATCGCGCGCTCGACGTCCCGGACTTCGATCGCCCGCTGCCGGGCGCGGTCGAGGAGAAAGAAAATCACGAGGCAGGCGTGCACCAGGAGGGAGAGGAGAATGGCACGCTCGAGCCACCGTCTCTGGGGCCGCTCGACCCGGTCCACGAGCTCTTCGAGATCGGGAGCGTAGGTCACGTCGGGGCGACCCCGCGGGGGGGCGAAACCCTCGATTTCCTCTTCTTCTTCGACGCCGAACACTCAGCCTTCTAACAACGCCGAAGCCGTTTTCGTTTCCCCTTATTCCGAGGCCGGAATATTTGCGCGAGGGGGGTCTTTCTGCTATAAATGCCGGGCGCTTTTGGAGAAGCGGGCTTTTGCCCGCTTTTTTGTTCGGCGCATGGCGAAGAATATGCGAAGCAGGGAGATTTTGGACGAAAAGGTGAGACAGGAGATCGGTCAGATCGCGCAGGAAAACGGGTGCCAGCTCCTTGCCGTCGAAACCGCCGGCGCCGGACGGCATCTCGTGCTGCGCCTCGTCCTCGACAAGGCGGACGGGGTCACCCTGGAAGACTGCGAGCGCGTCTCGCGGGACGTCTCCCCGCTCCTCGACGCGGAGGCCGGGATCGGCCACCGCTACCAGCTCGAGGTCAGTTCTCCGGGTCTCGACCGCAAGCTCTACTCGGCCGAGGACGCCGCCCGCTTCGTCGGCCGGCGGGTCAAGGTGAAATCGACCCTGCCCGTCGAAGGGTCGCGAAACTTCCGCGGAAAGCTCGAATCCGTCGACGGAGAGCGCCTCCGGATCGTGGACGAAGAAACCCGAAAAATCTATAATTTGAGTTTTGGCGAGGTACAGGTCGCCCGGCTGGAACCCGAATGGCCGGCTGCGTCCGAGAAAAGAAGCTCATGATGACGAACGATCTCGCATCGGTGATCCGGCAGGTTTCCCGGGAGAAGGACATCGACCCGGAGAGGATGTTCGCCGCGCTCGAGGAAGCGATGGCTTCCGCCGCGCGGCGCTTCTACAAGGTCAAGGAAATCGTCGCGCGGATCGACCGCGAAACGGGCTCGATCTCCGCGTACACCCCCCGCAAGGTCGTGGACGTGATGCCCGAGATTCCGGAAGAGCCGGTCGAGCCGCTCCCGGAGGGCGTCGAGCCGCCTCCCGACCCGGCGAGCCTCGTGCTCTTCGACGACGCGCGCGCGATCGTCCGGGAAGCGGGCGCCGGGGGCAACGTCCGGGTCTTCCGTCCCGGCCAGGAGGGCGGAGAAGCCTACGAGGTCGAGGAACCCCAGCTCGGCGACGAGCTCCGGATCTACCGTTCGACCGAGGGGCTCGGCCGCATCGCCGCCCAGAACGCCAAGCAGGTCCTCTACCAGAAGGTCCGCGAAGCCGAGCGCGAGCGGATCTACAACGAATACATCCCGAAGGTGGGAGAGCTCATCAACGGCACCGTGAAGCGTTTCGAGCGCGGCGACATCATCGTCGATCTCGGGCGGCTCGAAGCGGCGATCCCCCGCGACCAGCAGTCGCGCGCGGAGCGGTACGGCCAGGGAGAGCGCGTGCGGGCGGTCATCGCCGACGTGCACAAGAACCCCAAGGGACCGCAGATCGTCCTCTCGCGCACCGACCCGCGGCTCCTCATCCGGCTCTTCGAGATGGAAGTTCCCGAGATCTACGACGGGACGGTCGTCATCAAGGGCGCCGTCCGGCAGCCGGGCGAGCGCGCCAAGGTCGCGGTGCTCTCGCGCGAGCGCGACGTCGATCCCGTCGGCGCCTGCGTCGGCATGCGGGGAAGCCGGGTGCAGGCGATCATGCGCGAGCTCCACGGGGAAAAGATCGACGTCATCCAGTACAGCGACGACCTCATCACGTTCGCGCAGAACGCCCTTTCTCCCGCCAAGATCACGCGCGTCTCGCCGATCCATCACGAGGACGCGCCCCTCACGCTCGACTGCGTCGTCGAGGACGAGCAGCTCTCGCTCGCGATCGGCAAGAAGGGACAGAACGTGCGGCTCGCCTCCGCCCTGATCGGCGCGAAGATCGAGATCAAGAGCGAGGCGGAGGTCAAGGGCGAAGTCGCCGAGGCGCTCGGCCGCATGCTCAAGACTTCGCAGCGACAGCAGACGCCGGTCGCCTCCGTCCCGGGCGTGGACGAGGAGACGGCCGGGGCGATGGAAGCGGCCGGGATCGCGAATCTCGACCACCTGCTCTCGCAGTCGGTCGAGTCGCTTTCCTCGATCGGGAACATGGGCGAGGAGCGCGCGCAGGAGATTCTGGAGGCAGCGCAGGAGCTCGACGACCCGGCGCCGGAAGAGGAAGAGACGGACGAAGACGCCGAAGAGTCGGCGGAAGGCTCGGTCCTCGAAGAACCGGCCGTTGAAGAAAAGGGATAAATGGCGAAGATTCGGGTTCACGAACTGGCGAAACAGATGGGGGTCGGCGACCGGGAGCTGATGTTCCTGTTGCAGTCGATCGGCGTGCAGGTCAGCTCCGCCCAGGCGGATCTCGACGAGACGACGGTGATGGCGATCCTCCAGGGAAAGACCCACGCCCCGAAATCGCTCATCGTCCGCGAGGAAGGCAGCCGCCCCAAGACGACGCAGGCGCCCAAGAGCGCCCTCTCGCGCATCAAGATCATCGAGAAACCCGCGGCGCCCGCACGCAAGACCGACTCCCCTCGGCCCACGGAGCCCCGCCCGCGGCCCCCCGTCGAGCCCGCGCGAACGGCCGTGGTCGCCTCCGAGCCAGACGCCGAGCCCGGCTCGCCCCGCGTCGAGCCGAAACCCCCTCTCGTGCCCCGGAAGATCATCCTCCCGCCGCGGCGTCCCGTGATGCGTCCCGGCGCGCCGCCTCCCCCGTCGGCGGCCGGCGCTCCGCGGCCGACCGGAGCCCCCGTGCCTCCGCGTCCGGGCGTTCCTCCCGCGCGATACGCCCCCGCGCCCGGAGGCCGTCCCGCCCCGAGCGTCTATCGCCCGGCGCCCGGTGCGCCCGGCGCCCGGATCCCCGGCGCCCGCCCTCCCCTCCCGCCCCCGCGTCCCGGAACCGGGCGCCCCATGCGGCCGGGCGGAATCGAGCCGCCGGCGCCCCCGGCCGACGACGCGAAGGCGCTGCGCCGCAAGAAGGAAGAAGAATCGAAGAAAGCCGCGGCCAAGAAAACCGGCGCGCGCCCCAAGATCAACGCGGCGGACGAGGTCGATCTGCGCGACTTCGTCGGGGAATACCGCGAGGACACCTATTCGGACATCACGCTGCCGTTGATCGACAAGACCGCGACCCTCGACGAGCCGGCGACTCCCAAGCAGCTCTCGAAATCCGCGCTCCGGCGCGCGAGCAAGGAAACGCGGCACGACGACACCGGCAAGATCGTCGAGTTCAAGAAGCCGCTCCCGACCGGGCCCGTCTTCCTGTCGGAGGGCGTGACCGTCAAGGAGCTCTCCGAGAAGCTCGGCGTGCTCGCCCGCGACCTCGTCCAGAAGCTCCTGCGGCGCGGCATGATGGTGACCATCAATCAGAGCCTTCCCGCGCAGGTGGCAGTCGACATCGCCCGTGAAATCGGCGTGGAGGCGGCCGTCGTCTCGTTCGAAGAGGAGATGGACCTGACCCGCGAGGAGAAGGGCGACACGCCCTCTCCGGAGAAGCTGAAGCCCCGCGCTCCGGTCGTCACGGTCATGGGCCACGTGGACCATGGCAAGACCTCGCTCCTCGACGCGATCCGCGAAACGAAGGTCGCCGCGAGCGAAGCCGGCGGCATCACCCAGCACATCGGCGCGTATCGCGTCGAATCGCGCGGCACCCCGATCGTCTTCCTCGACACCCCGGGCCACGAGGCCTTCACCCTGATGCGCGCGCGCGGGGCGGCCGCGACGGACATCGTCGTCCTGGTCGTCGCCGCCGACGACGGCGTGATGCCGCAGACGGTCGAAGCCATCGACCACGCCCGCGCGGCGAAGGTCCCGATCGTCGTCGCGATCAACAAGATCGACAAACCCAACGCCAACATCGAGCGGGTCAAGAAAGAGCTCGGCGACCGCGGCGTCCTCCTCGAGTCGTGGGGCGGCGACACCCCGTCGGTCGAAGTCTCGGCGCTGAAGAAGCAGGGAATCGACCAGCTCCTCGAGATCATCCGGCTCGTCGCCGATCTCCAGGAGCTGAAGGCCGACCCCACGGGCATGGCCCGCGGCGTCGTGATCGAATCGCGCCGCGAGGCGGGCCGCGGCAACGTCGCGACCGTGCTCGTGCAGTCCGGGACGCTCAAGATCGGCGACGTCTTCTACGCGGGATCCGTCTCCGGCCGGCTCCGCGCGATGGCCGACGAAACGGGCGCCCGTCTGACCGAGGCGGGCCCTTCGACCCCCGTCGAGGTGATGGGCTTCGAGGACCTGCCGGCCGCCGGCGACACGTTCCAGGTCGTCGAGAACGAAATCCGCGCCCGCCAGATCGTCTCCTTCCGCAAGGAGAAGAACCGCGAGCAGGCGATGGCTTCGACGTCGAAGACTTCCCTCGAAGCGCTCTTCTCGCGGATCCAGGAAGGCGGCATCAAGGACCTTTCGCTCATCGTGAAGACCGACGTCACGGGCTCGGCCGAGGTCCTGTCCGCGACGTTGAAGAAGCTCTCGTCGGAACAGGTGAAGGTGACTGTCCTCCACGCGGGTGTCGGCGCGATCAACGTCAACGACGTGCTGCTCGCCTCCGCCTCGAAGGCGATCATCATCGGCTTCAACGTCCGGCCGGAAAAAAAGGCCGAAGTCGAGGCCGAGAAGGCGGGCGTCGACATCCGTCTCTACACCGTCATCTACAACATCACCGACGACATCAAGAAGGCCATGGAAGGTCTTCTCGAGCCGACGTTGAAAGAAGTCAACCGCGGCCGCGCGGAAGTCCGCAACACGTTCCAGGTCCCGAAGGTCGGCATGGTGGCCGGCTGCTACGTGACCGAGGGCACGATCCCGCGCTCCGCGCAGGTGCGGCTGCTGCGCGACAACCGGGTGGTGTACGAAGGAAAGATCGCGTCGCTGCGGCGGTTCAAGGACGACGTTTCCGAGGTCAAGAACGGCTTCGAATGCGGCATCGGGCTCGAGCGGTACCAGGACGTGAAGGTCGGGGACATCATCGAAGCGTTCTCGACGGAGAAGGTCGCCGGCGTCCTGTCGGCGTAAGCCTCTGGTCCTCGCGTACTCCGTCTTCGACCTGAACCTACCCGGCTGCCGGGGGCTGAAGGAAAAGCGCATGGTGATTCGCAGCCTGAAGAGCCGCATCCGGAACAAGTTCGAAGTTTCGGTCGCGGAGACGAACCACCAGGACCGGCACCAGCGAGCGGAGCTCGCCGTCGCGGTCGTCGGCCCGGACCAGGTCCCGCTCGACGCGCTCCTGCAGGAGATCCTCTCCTTCGTGGAAATGAACTTCGACGGCCCGATCCTCGACTACCGCAACGAGTTCATCCATGTGTGAACGCACTTTCGCGCGCATGTGTGAGCGCACCTTCGTGCGCGTCTCTGAGCGCACTTTCGCGTGCATGCGCGACCGCGTCTTCGCGCGCGTGGGCGACCTTCCGTGACCGCGAAGCGGCCGGAACGCGTCGGCGAGCTGATCCGCGCCGAGATCGCCTCCATGGTCCTGACGGATCTGCACGATCCGGCGATCGGATTCGTGACGATCACGCAGGTGCAGATGTCGCACGACCTGCGCACGGCGCGGGTGTACTTCTCCTGTCTCGGCGGCGAGGAAGACTTCGACCGTGTGCGCGCCGGGTTCGACCGGGCGTCGGGCTACCTGCGGCGGGAGGTGGGGCGCCGATGCAAGCTGCGCTACGCCCCGGAGCTCCACTTCTTTCCCGACCGCTCGGCCGAGACGGGGGCGCGGATCGAGCGGATCCTGCAGGAGAGCCTCTCTTCCTTGCCCGTGCCCGCCCCCGAGGACGGATCTCCCTCGCCGGCGGGAGAACGCGATCCGGATTCCGGCGAGGCGATCTCCCCGTCCCGGGCGCCCGCCCCGGAAGACGCGGCCGCCGCCCGCGACCCGGAACCGGGCTCTTGACCGACGTCCTCTTCTCGAGCGGCGCCCTCCTTCTGATCGACAAGCCGGGAGGGCTCACTTCGCACGACGTCGTCGAGCACGCCCGACGGGCGACCGGCGTCAAGAAGATCGGGCACACCGGCACGCTCGACCCCATGGCGACCGGGCTCCTCGTCCTCTGCTGCGGGCGGGCGGCCCGCCTCCAGGGATTCCTGACCGGACTTCCGAAGACCTACGACGGCACCATCACGCTCGGCCGCGCGACGGACACCTACGACGCCGAAGGAGAAACCCTTTCGGAGCACGCCGGAGAGATCTCAGTCGCGGAATCGGCGATGGAATCGGCGGCAGCGGAGTTCCGCGGGGAGTTCCAGCAGTCGCCCCCTCCCTACTCCGCCAAGAAAGTCGCGGGGCGCAAGTTTTACGAGATGGCGCGCCAGGGAGAGACCGTTCCCCAGGCGCCGAAGACGGTCAAAGTGACGCAGTTCGACCTTCGCCTCCGCCCGCCGCGCGAAATCGATTTCACCCTTTCCTGCTCGTCCGGAACCTACGTCCGTTCGATCGCGCACGACCTCGGCGAGCGGCTCGGCGTGGGCGCCCATCTCTCCGCTCTCCGGCGGACCCGGATCGGGGACTTCGACCTCGGCGACGCGATTCCCCTCTCGATCTTCGAAAGCGCGGAGGAGGACGTCCGGGTGTCCGCACCCCATGCCATCCCGCTTGCCCTCATCCCTTTTTCCTTTCCCCGGATGACCGTGGCCTCGCTCGAAGCCTGGAAGATCCGCCGGGGGCAGTCGATTCCCGCCCGCCTTTCCGGCGCGGAAGGGGACTGGATTTCGCTCCTCTCTCCCGACGGTCAGATGCTCGCGCTCGGCCAGATGGTTCCGATCGGCACCGGGAAGATCGCCATGATCAAGCCCCGGATCGTCCTCGCGGAGTCGTGACACCCGTAAAGTCCGCAAGTCCGCCCGGAAGAACGAGATCCGCCCCTTCCGGCGGCGCGGGGAGAGCGCCGAAACCGGCTGGCGGAAGGCTCCCGTTTCTGATAGGCTCGGCGGCTGTTGAAAAGTAGTGAGATTTTTTGAAAGAGTGACGGAGGAATGTTGAGCGCCACGGCGTATCGGGACACCAAGCCCGAAATCATCCACGACTACCAGACCCACGAGGGAGACACGGGTTCGCCCGAGGTTCAGGTCGCGCTGCTTTCGAAGCGGATCTCGTACCTGACCGATCATTTCAAGTCGCACGCGAAGGACCACCACTCGCGGCGCGGGTTGCTCATGCTCGTCGGCCGAAGACGGCGTCTCCTGGAGTACCTCAAGAAGAAAGACGGCGAACGCTATCACCGCCTGATCGAGCGTCTGGGTCTCCGAAAGTAGTAGACAACGTCCCGGCGGAGCCGCGACCCGCGCCGTTTCGGCGAAGGGCGGGGCTCTGCCCGGGAATGACGTAAGGACGGAAGATGAAATTCGAAGAATCGATATCGCTCCAGGGACGCACCCTGTCTTTCGAAACGGGCAAGGTCGCCAAGCAGGCGGACGGCGCCTGCGTGGCGAGGCTCGGCGACACCGTGGTGCTCGCGACCGCGTGCGCGGCGGGCGAGCCGAAAGAGGGCATCGACTTCCTCCCGCTGACGGTCGATTACCGGGAAAACACTTACGCCGCGGGCAGGATCCCCGGCGGCTTCTTCAAGCGCGAAGGTCGGCCCACCGAGAAGGAGGTCCTCACCTCGCGCCTGATCGACCGCCCGCTGCGCCCCCTCTTCCCGAAGGGCTACGGCAACGAGACCCAGGTCATCGCCTTCGTGCTCTCGGCCGACGGGCAGAACGACCCCGACATCCTCGCGTTGAACGGCGCCTCGGCGGCGCTCGCGCTCTCGGCCATTCCCTTCCACCACCCCATCGGCGCCTCGCGCGTCGGCCGGATCGGCGGAAAGTTCGTCCTGAATCCGACCAACAAGGAGCGCGAGGAATCCGACATCGACCTGATCGTCGCCTCGACCAAGGACGCGATCTGCATGGTCGAATCGGGAGCCCGCGAGGTCTCCGAAGCCGCCATGATCGACGCCATCTTCTTCGGGCATGAGGCCAACGTCCAGGTGATCGCGACGATCGAGAAGCTCGCCGCCTCCAAGGGGGTGAAGAAGCGGGAATTCTCCGCCGCGGCCGCCTACGACGAGGCGTTCTTCGCCGGCATCATGAAGCGCTGGGAAGGCGCCATGCTGGCCGCGATGACCGTCCCGAACAAGATCGTTTCCTACGCCCGGATCAAGGAAGTCAAGAAGCAGGCCGTCTCCGAAGTTCCCGCCGAGGACCTGGCGCTGCGCACCGCCACCGGCAAGGCGATGGACTCGCTCGTCAAGACGCTCACCCGCGAGACGATTCTCGGACGCGGCGAGCGGCTCGACGGCCGCAACTTCTCGCAGATCCGCCCGATCTCCTCGGAAGTCGGGCTCCTCCCCCGCACGCACGGCTCCGCGCTCTTCACCCGCGGCGAGACGCAGGCCCTCGTGACCTGCACGCTCGGGACCTCGGAAGACACGCAGCTCGTCGAGGACTACGAGGGAGACTCGGAAAAGACGTTCCTCCTGCACTACAACTTCCCGCCCTTCTCGGTCGGCGAGGTCAAGTTCCTGCGCGGCCCCGGCCGCCGCGAGATCGGCCACGGCAACCTCGCGCGGCGCGCCCTCGAGCCGATCCTGCCGGACGACAATTCCTTCCCGTACACCATCCGCGTCGTCTCCGACATCCTCGAGTCGAACGGCTCGTCCTCGATGGCGACGGTCTGCGGCGGAACGCTCGCCCTCATGGACGCGGGCGTGCCGATCAAGGCGCCCGTCGCGGGTGTCGCGATGGGCCTCGTCGCCGAAGGGGACAAGCACGCCGTCCTGACCGACATCGCGGGACAGGAAGACCACTACGGCGACATGGACTTCAAGGTCGCGGGAACGCGCGACGGCATCACGGCCCTCCAGATGGACATCAAGATCAAGGGGCTGAAGCGGCAGATCGTCGAGCAGGCTCTCGAGCAGGCGCGCGTCGGCCGCCTCTCGATCCTCGAATCGATGTCGCTCGCCCTCGAAGCGCCGCGCGCGAACATCTCGCCCTTCGCGCCGCGGATCTTCACGATCCAGATCCCGAAGGACAAGATCCGCGACGTCATCGGCTCCGGCGGAAAGACGATCCGCGGCATCATCGAGGAGACCGGCTGCAAGGTCGACGTGGAGGACTCCGGGCGCGTGTCGATCGCGTCGGCCGACGAAGCCGCCGCGATGCGCGCCATCGAGATCATCGAGGGCTTGACGAAGGACGCCGAGATCGGCCAGATGTACCAGGGCAAGGTCCGCCGGATCGAGGCCTACGGCGCGTTCGTCGAGATCCTCCCCGGCAAAGACGGCCTCGTGCACATTTCGGAGCTCGCTCCGTACCGCGTGCGCGAGACGACGGACGTCGTCAAGGAAGGGGACATCATCCCCGTCAAGGTGATCGCGATCGACCCGATGGGAAAGATCAAGCTCTCCCGCAAGCAGGCGCTCACCAAGGAGCAGCTCGAAGCGGAAGCGGCGCTGGCGCCGGCGGGCGGCGGCGAAGGGGATGGCGGGTCGCACGAGCGCAACGACAGAGGCAGGGATCGGCACGATTCCCGCCCTCCGTTCCGCCGGTAGTTCTCGAGTCATTTTTTGGGGCGGTACGGGCGCGTGGCGCCGGTACCGCCCTTTGACGTTCCTGCCCTCATCAGCCTCGGGACCGCGCCGTCTGCCCGCACACGATCCCGCTCGGGGCTGACCGCCCCTCACTGTTCCTTCAAGGCAGTTCCGACCTCAACGTTTCGGCAGCAAGGCGAGAGTTGATGCTGCGCGCGTCGAGGCGCGAGCCCGGCGGGATGCGGGCGCCCGATCCCGCGGCCGCGGCGTACCGGGGCGTACGTTTAGGCCGCGGGTCGCGACGCACGCGCCCGCCCGGCTCGATGCATCGCCGCGCGTCGACGCCCGAGGGGCGTTAAACTCATTTTGTGGACTTGTTCGTCGGCACAAGCGGCTTCGCCTACAAAGAATGGAAAGGGCCGTTCTACCCGCCGGAGCTGAAACCCGACGACTGGCTCCGCTATTACGCGGAGCGCTTTTCGACCGTCGAGATCAACAACACGTTCTACCGGATGCCGAAACGCGATGTCCTCGCCTCATGGGCGGAGCAGGTTCCGGAAGGCTTCCGTTTCGCGATCAAGGCGCCGCGCCGCATCACCCATATCAAGCGGATGAAGGAAGTGGAGTCGGAGGCCGCGTTTCTCTTCGAGAATCTCTCCGCTCTGGGTCCGCGTCTGGGAACCGTTCTCGTGCAGCTCCCGCCGAACCTCCCGAAGGACGTCGACCGGCTCGAGAAGTTCCTCGCGGCCGTCCCGGACGGGCACGCGCTCGCCTTCGAATTCCGGAATCCCTCGTGGCACCACCCCGAAATCCTCGACCGGCTGCGCGCGCGGGATTTCGCCGTGGTCGCGGCGGACACGGACGAGTTGCCGGATCCGCCGATGGCCCCGACCGCTTCGTGGGGCTATCTGCGCCTCCGCCGGGCCGAATACGACGAGAGCGGGCTCGCGTCCTGGCGTGACCGGATCGGGGCGCTGCGCTGGAATCGTGTATTTCTGTACTTCAAGCACGAGGACGAGGCGCGCGGCCCGCGCTTTGCCCACGACTTCGTGGCGCTCTCCGCCCGAACGCGTCGTGGCTGACTCCGACTCGGCCGGTCCCCTTTCCGAGGCGCTGCGCCGGCATCTGCGCGACATCGCGTCGCTCGCCCTGGAGCATCCCCCGAACGGAGCGTCGCTCCTGCTCTACGACACGGGCTCGCCGCTCTCCCGTCTCCTCGCCAGCGCGTACCGGGAAGCCCTGCCCTCGATCGCGGCGCTCGACGCCGGTGCGGCGTCGAAGGACGAAGCGTTCGCGGCCCTCGGCCGCCTTTCGCCGGGCGATCTCGTGGTGCTGGTCCAGTCGGTCCGTTTTCCCTTCGCCGAGCACCGGTTTCGGGTCGAGCTCTTCGACCGCGGGCTGAAAGTCGTGGAGCATCCTCACCTCGGGAAGGTCGCCGAAGACGAGATCCCGGCCTACGTCGATTCGCTCGCTTACGACCCCGCCTACTACCGGCCGCTCGGAATGGCGCTCAAGGACCGGATCGACGCCGCCGAAAACATTCGGTTGACCGGCGATGGTTTCGCGCTCCTCTACACGGGAGGCTTCGAGCCCGCCAAGCTGAACGTCGGCGATTACCGGGGTCAGAAGCACGTCGGCGGCCAGTTTCCGATCGGGGAGGTGTTCACGGAGCCGCGCGACCTCCGCCGGGTTTCGGGCACGGTCAAGCTCTTCGCCTTCGGCGACCAGGACTTCGCCGTCCGCGCGCCGGCGATACCGATTCTGCTCGAGATCGAGGAAGGCCAGATCGCGGCGGCGCCGGGCGCCCCTCCCGACTTCGTCGCCGTGCTCGACGCCATTCGCGCGGAAGAGGAACGGGTCTGGATCCGGGAGCTCGGCCTCGGATTGAACCGTGGCCTGCGCCGCGACCGTCGCGTGGGCGATATCGGGGCCTACGAGCGGATGTGCGGAGTCCACATCTCCCTCGGGGCCAAACACGCGCTGTTCGCGAAGGAAGGCTTCGTGAAGCGGCGCACGCGGTTCCATGTGGACGTCTTTCCCGCGGTCGATCGGGTGGAGATCGACGGCGAGCGCGTTTTCGAGGACGGCGCGTACAGCGCCTGATTGTCCGCGCGCCGGAAAAGGCGGGGCGGCCGGTGTTCCGTCTCGGAAATCATTTTTCCCCGCGCCGCCGAACTCTTTGCGCGATACGCCCGTGTTTTTCGGATCCTCCTAGACGGGCAGAGTCCCCGGGCGCCGCGATCCCCGATTTCCGTAGATCGCCTTGAGCGTCATCACGGCGTCTCCGAAGGAAACCGGCGACCCACCGCTCTCCCGTTCGTCTTCCGACCGCAGCACCACGTCGTCGATCGACAGGATTCCCCGAAGCTGACCCCGCTCGTCCACGACCGGAAGGCGCCGGATGTGGCGCTGGCGCATGGTCTTCAACGCGGAGGCGAGATCCTCGTGCGGATCGCAGCAGACGACCGGCTTGCTCGCGAGCTCGATCGCGGCGATCTCCGCGGGCGGTCGGTTCATGGAAGCGATCGCCTTGCAGAGGTCCCGGTCGGTGAGGATTCCGACCACTCTTTCCCCGGCGTCGACGATCGGCACCACGCCGATCTCGTGGTCCGCCATGATCTTCGCGACGTCCGCCAGGGTGGAATGCCGTGTCGCGACGAACGGATTGGGAGTCATGATGGTCTGGACGTCCATGGTCACCTCCTCGTCGCCCGGGGGCCTGCCGTTCCGGGCCG
>Ga0070666_10001065_pt1 | contig 16752 bp, 6 predicted proteins | sample KBSS23metaG_FD_64677 | JGI IMG/M metagenome (GOLD analysis project Ga0070666, IMG submission 64677) | Switchgrass rhizosphere microbial communities from Kellogg Biological Station, Michigan, USA - KBS S2-3 metaG | ecosystem: Host-associated > Plants > Roots > Rhizosphere > Soil ... | reverse complement strand
GATCGCGGTTGCGCGGGTTGGGAGCGCCGCCGCCGATCTCGATCGCCGGCCGGCCCGGCTTGACGGTGCCGCCGGAGTTGCCGGTATTGCCATTGCCGGTACTTCCAGGGCTGCCGCCGAGGACCCCTTCGCGCCCGGCCCGGTTGCCGCGCGGCTTGCCCAGGGTTCCCGGGCGGAGCGGCGTGCCGTCGAGGGCGTTGGGGTTCTCGGCCACCACCGTGCGCTGCACGGCGGGGGTCAGCGGCTTGCGGGCGATGAACGGCGTCACGTCCGGCAGCTCGCGGGCGTTGCGGCCGAAGGCGTTCGCCACCGCGCCGGGGTTCTGCCAGGTGCTGGGCCGCAGCGGCTTGGTGTCGGTGGTGATGATGCCGCGCTCCAGCGGGGTGCGGCCGCCGCGCAGACGATCGGTCGGCACGGCGTAGCGCTGCACGTCACGCCGGCCGTCCCAGTAGCCGTCGCGATAGCCGTGCCGGTACCCCTGGCGGTAGTCGAAGTACGAGGTGGTCACGAAGTTCCAGCGGTCGAAGTAGCCCCAGTCGCCGCCGGCCCAGCCGTAGACGCCATAGCGGAAGCCGAGGCCGAAGCCGAACTGGGAGGCGTAGTAGCGGGTGTAGAAGCCGGTCGGGCACCAGCCGACGTAATTCGGGCCCCAGTACCAGTAGACCCAGGCGGGCGAATAGACGTAGCCCGGCCGCCAGGCCCAGCCGTAGGCCGGCAGGTAGTCCCAGCTCCCGTAGTGATAGGGGACCCAGCCCCAGGGCTCGGAGGAGACCCAGGTCAGGCCGCTCGCCAGGTAGACCCAGCGGCCGCGCCAGAACGGGCGCCAGCCGGCCTCGACGCGCGGGCGCCAGTAGGAGGCCCCCTCGTAGTCGATCCACTCGCCGTAGCGGGCGAGCGGGGCGGCCTGGTAGCGCAGGTTGTCGTCCACGTAGCGCATGTCGACGCCGGAGGACTCGTCGTCGAGCTGGCGGGCCCAGCGCTCGAGCGAGTCGTAGCCGCCGGCCTCCTGCGCCTCGGCCAGCTCGTCGCCGTCGCGGTCCTCGCGGCGGTCGATCACCAGCTCCTCGTCGGCGCGCACGCGGGAGCGGCCGTCGTCGGCGACCACCTCGGCGATCCCCTGGCGGACCACGAGCCGGCTCCAGCCGTCGCGGTCGGCGGTGATGCGGTAGACGCCGTAGTCCTGGGGATAGATCGAGGCGTCGGGGGTCTCGATCCGGGGGAGCTCGTCGCCGAGCGACTCGCGGGTGACGATGAGCTGGACGTTGCCCTCCAGCAGACGGATCACGGTCGCCCGGTCGTCCCGGTCCGGGGAGGCGGCCAGGCGCTCCAGGATCAGGTCGCTGCCGCCGTCCACGCGTAGAATGTTGCCGTCGGCCAGCACCAGCTCCAGGCGCGAACGGTTCGCCACCGAGATCCGGTCGCCGGCCAGAATGGGTTGATTGACCTCGGCGCTCGCGCGCTCGCTCGTGCCGGCCTGCGTCACCGAGGCCGAGCCTTCCACGACGCGGACATAGCCGTAGCCGCCGTCGCTCTCGGCCCGCGCGGGGACCGCCAGCGCGAGGAGCCCGAGGGCGAGCGCCAGTCGATACACGAGGGTCTTGCTGAGAGTCTTCATTTTCTCTTCTCCATGGGGTCGGGCGATGCTCTCGCTCCTACCTTTGGCAACAACCGTACCAGTTGTTCCATTCCTTCGCGAGATGCCGGAAACCCCCGTTTTTTCAATCGCTTCGGCCCACTTCCCTCGCCGCGGTTCACCGGTATAATGTGCGCGATCCGCAGGCCGGAGTTGTCCACTTTAGGTGTCATCGGGAGGTCGCTTGGCCATCAACTGGTTCCGCGGCGGCAAGAAGGAACCGTCGCAGGAGTACACCATCGACGATCTGATCGTCCTCGAGAAGTACGACGAGGCCGGGGAGCGGCTGCTCGCGCGCCTGAAGAGCCACCCCCAGGACCTGCACTCCCACCTCAAGCTGGCGGAGGTCTACACCCAGCTCCGGCGCTTCGACAAGGCGGTGGACGAGTACGTCTTCGTGGCCGAGGAGTACGCCCAGGACGGCTTCCACGACAAGGGGCTGGCGCTGCTCGCCCGGGCGATGAAGCTGGCGCCGCTCGACCAGACCCTGCAGATGCGGGTGGAGAAGCTGCAGCGGGAGAAGGAGCTGGAGCACACGCGCGCCCTGGCCTTCGACGGCCTGCGCGCGGCCGGCGGCATCCAGGCCGGGACCTCGGCCGTGGAGCTGCAGCAGCTCTGGCACCACCTGGCGGCCATGCCGCTGGTGCGGAAGCTGCCGCCCGAGTCGGTGAAGCGGCTGTTCGCGTCGATGCAGATCCTCCGCCTGGATTCGGGCGCCGCGCTGGCCCGCGAGGGAAGCTCCGATCTCTTCGTGCTGTTGATCGTGCAGGGGGAGATCGAGGCCTCGGTCACGATCGCGGGGAGGGTCACCCCGATCCGCACCTTCTCCTCCGGCGACCTCCTCGGCGAGGCGGGCCTGTTCGAGCGCGCGACCTGGCCCGCCGACTACCGGGTGACCGAGCCGGTCGTCGCCCTGAAGCTCACCCGCGAGGGACTGGAGAAGTGCCTGCTGGGCAACTCCGACCCCCGCGGATTCCTCGAGACGCTGCGCGAGCAGCACAACGACCGCGACGTCGCGCAGATCGCGCAACGCCTGCGGAGCGGAACCTGATGGCCATCCTGCCCATTCGCATCTATCCCGACCCCGTCCTGCGGGTGAAGTGCCGCCGCGTCGAGACCTTCGACGCCGCCCTGCGCAAGCTGGCGGCCGACATGGTCGAGACCATGCACGCCGCGCCCGGCGTGGGCCTCGCCGCCCCCCAGGTCGGCGCCGACATCCGCCTCGCCGTGGTCGACCCCACGGTGGGGGACGACACCGCGCAGATCCGGGTGCTGGTCAACCCCGACATCGTCCGCCGCGAGGGGCTGGAGACCGACGTCGAGGGGTGCCTCTCGCTCCCCGGGATCAACGACAAGGTGGACCGCCCGCTCGCGATCACCGTGCGGGCGCAGGATCTCAAGGGGGAGAGCTTCGAGATCGAGGCCGACGAATACCTGGCGCGGGTCATCTGCCACGAGGTCGACCACCTGGACGGCGTGCTGTTCACCGACCACCTGCGCGGGCTGCGCAAGGAGCGGGCCCGCCGGCAGCTCAAGAAGCTGGCGGAAGAGACGCAGGGGGTGATGGCGTGAGGGGGCAGGGACAGCAGGGACAGCAGAGACGCCAGAGACAACAGGGACGGAGTTTTTTTGTCCCTGCCGTCCCTGCTGTCCCTGAGGTCCCTTGGCGTCTTCCGGTCCGCGGGCTCCTCCTTCTCCTCCCCCTCCTCCTCGCCGCCTGCGGCGGCGGCGGCGGCGGGGGTACCGGGCCGACCGCGCCGCCGCCCCCCACGCCGGGGTTCGTCTTCACCGCGCAGTCGGCGCCGCCGGTGAACAGCGTCTATCTGGCGAGCGGCTCCGGCACCACCGCCACGACCCTGATCCTGGAGGTGCGGGCCAACCAGGTGAGCGACCTGTACGGCGTCGCCTTCGACCTCTCCTATCCGAGCGCGCAGCTCCAGTTCACCCGCGCCACCGCCGGCCCGCTGCTCAACAACGGCTCGGTCCAGGCCGTGGTCTCCACCGCCGGCACCCTGATCGTGGGGGGCACCCACCTCGGCGCCACTCCCGGCGCCAGCGGCTCCGGCGTGGTGATGACGCTCGAGTTCAGCGCCGTGGGCGCCGGCACGGGAAGCTTCGCCTTCGCCCGCAACTCCGCCCTCGACTCGACCGGCAAGCCGGTCGCCGGCCTCACCTGGGTCGCCGGTTCCGTGACCGTGACCCGCTGACCTTTTGCGATAGTCTTCCCAGAACCATGAGCGATCTAGTCCTCTTCAACACCCTCGGGCGCAGGCTCGAGCCCTTCCGGCCGGTGGTCCCCGGCGAGGCCCGGGTCTACACCTGCGGCCCCACCGTTTACAACGACGTCCACATCGGCAACCTCCGCACCTTCCTGTTCAGCGATCTGCTGCGGCGCAGCCTGCGCCACCTCGGCTATCGCGTGATCCAGGTGATGAACCTGACCGACGTGGACGACAAGACGATCAACGGCGCGCACAAGAAGGGCGTCGAGTTGAGCGAGTACACGGAGCCGTTCGTCCAGACCTTCCTGCGCGACCTCGACACCCTGCACATCGAGCGGGTCGAGCACTTCCCCAAGGCGACCGAGCACGTGGCGGAGATGATCCGCATCATCGAGGCGCTGATCGAGAAGGGGTACGCCTACGAGACCGACGGCTCGGTCTTCTTCAAGATCAGCAGCGACGCCGACTACGGCCGCCTCTCCGGCGCCGACCTGGAGGCCGCGCGCCAGGGGGAGCGGGTGGCGAGCGACGAGTACGGCAAGGAGGACGTGCGCGACTTCGGCCTCTGGAAGGCGGTCAAGCCCGGGGAGCCGTCCTGGCCCTCCCCCTGGGGCCCCGGCCGGCCGGGCTGGCACATCGAGTGCTCGGCGATGAGCATGAAGTACCTGGGGGAGACCTTCGACATCCACTGCGGCGGGGTCGACCTGATCTTCCCCCACCACGAGAACGAGATCGCCCAGAGCGAGTCGGCCACCGGCAAGCCGTTCGTCCACACCTGGCTGCACGCCGAGCACCTGATCGTCGACAACCAGAAGATGTCGAAGTCGCTGGGCAACCAGTACACCCTGCCCGAGCTGCTGGCCCGCGGCTGCTCGCCGCGCGCCCTGCGCTACCTGTTCCTCTCGGTCCACTACCGGCAGAAGCTCAACTTCACCTTCGAGTCGCTCAACGGCGCGGCGGGCGCCCTGCGGCGGGTGGACGAGATGCGCTTCCGGCTCCAGCACGCCGAGGAGAAGGGGGAGCCCGACGGCCGCCTGGCCGCGGCGGGGGAGACGCTGAAGCGGGACTTCGCGGCCGCGCTCGCGGACGACCTCAACTTCGCCGTCGCCCTCTCCCACCTGTTCGCCTACGTCAAGGAGGCGAACGTGGCGATCGAGGAGAAGCGGATCGGCGCCGGCGACCGCCAGCGGGTGCTCGACGCCCTCAAGGAGATCGACGGCGTGCTGGGGGTGCTCGACCCCGCGGAATGGCCCGAGGGAGCGGTGGCGGACGGCGACGAGGCCGAGGAGATCGAGCGGCTGATCCAGGAGCGCAACGAAGCCCGCAAGAACCGGGACTTCGCCACCTCGGACCGGGTCCGCGACGAGCTGGCCGCGCGCGGCATCGCGCTCGAGGACACCCCCGGCGGCACCCGCTGGAAGCGCAAGTAGGGGAGGGCCTGCCCTTGAGCGACCCCTTCCGCGGCGAGCCCCACGCGAGGGCGCGGGGGAAGGTGGGGGAGGACGACGCCGTCCGCTGGCTGGAGGCTCAGGGGTACGAGGTCCTGGCCCGCAACGTGGTCAACCACGGCGGCGAGATCGATCTGGTGGCGAAGGAGGGGGGCACCCTCTGCTTCGTGGAGATCAAGGCCCGGGCGAGCGACCGCCACGGCCTGGCGATCGAGGCGGTGGGCTTCTCCAAGCAGCGCCGCCTCTCCCGCGCTGCCGTCCTCTACCTCACCGCCCGCGGCTGGCACGGCCGCCCCTGCCGCTTCGACGTCCTGGGCCTCGACCGCGGCGAGACCGGCTGGCGTTACACCCTGGTCCGCAACGCCTTCCCCTACAATCCCGGCCCCCCGCGCCGCCGCTGGTGAGCAGAACGCGCCCCCGCGAGGGGGGAACGCGCCCTTTCCTCCCCGGAGTCTGCGTACCGCTTGACAGCCCAGGGACCGGTGACTATTCTTTGCGAGCCTGTTGGGCGGGAATAGCTCAGTGGTAGAGCACAACCTTGCCAAGGTTGGGGTCGCGGGTTCAAATCCCGTTTCCCGCTCCAGAATGTGACTTCGAGAACCGCGGACGTCTTCCGCGTTCTGCCAGGATCCCGAGGCCGCGCAAGCGGCCTTGCCCGTCTCAAGGCGACGTAGCCAAGTGGTAAGGCGAGGGTCTGCAAAACCCTTATTCACCGGTTCGAATCCGGTCGTCGCCTCCATCGTTTTCTCTTGATCTGGCGTATTTTGGACGACGGCGCGAGCCCTGTGAGCCAAGGGCTCGCGCCGAAGCTCAAGCTCTTTCTCAAAGGTTCCGTCAAAGTCACGGCAACCAAAGAGTTTTTCCCGGTTTTTTGTCCCGCTTTTCCGCTCCCGGCCACCTATAGAGGTAGGGCGGAGTGCGCAGATTTCGAGCGAGCTTCGGCCTCTTCCTTTCTGGTTTTTTAATGCTTGCGAATCGTATGGCGAATGGCAGGGGTTGTGGCTGGAGTTGTCTTCGAACGGGTTGAACGAGCAGGAGATCGAACCTCACTATGAGCGATACGCCGCAGCGAGCACGCAGCCTCACCCCCGAGCAGCTCTCGGAGCTGGTGATGCGCCGGAAGCAGAAGCGCGACGCCGGCAGCTCGGGCGTCTCCGCGGACCGGATCGCCCGCCGGGGGATGACGGAGGCGCCGCTCTCCTTCGCCCAGCAGCGGCTCTGGCTGCTCGACCAGCTCGAGCCCGGAAGCTCGGCCTACAACCTGGCCGCCCCCTCCTTCCTGCGCGGCCCGCTCGATCCGTCGGTGCTGGCCCGCTGCCTGACCGAGATCGCCCGCCGGCACGAGTCGATGCGGACCCGCTTCGAGACGCGGGACGGCAACCCCGTGCAGGTGATCGCGCCGCCGGGAGAGTTCCCGCTGCCGCTGATCGACCTCAGCGCCCTGCCGCCGGCGCTCCGCGAGGCGGAGAGCCTGGAGCTGGCCCGCCTGGACGCCCGCACCGGCTTCGATCTCGCGCGGGGTCCGCTCGCCCGCGGCTCCCTGGTGCGGCAGGACGCGGAGAACCACCTGCTGATCTTCTGCATGCACCACGTGGTGACCGACGGCTGGTCGTACGGCGTGCTCTACCGGGAGCTCTCGGAGATCTACCAGGCCTTCGCCTCCGGCGGGCCGTCGCCGCTGCCGGAGCTGCCGATCCAGTACGCCGACTTCTCGGCCTGGCAGCGGGAGTGGCTGCAGGGGCCGGCGCTCCAGGAGCAGCTCGCCTACTGGCGGGGCCAGCTCCAGGGGGCGGCGCCGGCGCTGGAGCTGCCGACCGACCGCGTGCGCCCGCCGGTGCAGACCCACCGCGGCGAGCACCTGCGGCTGTGCATCCCCGTGTCGCTGGGGTCGGCGCTCCACGAGCTCTCCCGGCGCAACCGGGCGACGCCGTTCATGACCCTGCTGACCGCCTTCGAGATCGTCCTCCACCGCTGGGCCGGGCAGGAAGACGTGGTGGTGGGCTCGCCCAGCGCCGGGCGCCAGCGGGTGGAGACCGAGGGGCTGATCGGCTTCTTCCTCAACACCCTGGTGCTGCGCTCGGATCTCGGCGGCAACCCCACCTTCCTCGCCCTGCTGGAGCAGGTCCGCGATACGGTCCTGGGGGCCTACCGCTACCAGGACGTGCCGTTCGAGAAGCTCCTCGAGGAGCTGCAGGTGGAGCGCCAGCTCAGCCGCTCGCCGCTCTTCCAGGTGCTGTTCAACATGGTCACCCTGCCGCCGCTGAAGCTCGACCTGCAGGGGCTGCGGGTGGAGCCGATGGGCACCGGCGAGACCCCGGCCAAGTTCGACTTCACCCTCTACGTGGAGGAGCGGGCGGGGGAGATCTTCTGCGATCTGCTCTACAACGCCGATCTCTTCGACGAGGCGCGGATGGAGGCGCTGCTCGCCGAGTATCTCCACCTGCTCCAGCGGGTGGTGGAGGCGCCGGAGACGCCGATCGACTCCCTGCCGCTGGCGCCCCCCGAGATGGCGGCGCTGCTCCCCGATCCCCGCCGGCCGCTGCCGCCGGCGCCCTGGCCCGGGCCGGTCCACGAGCGGCTCTCGCTGCACGCCGCGGCGGCGCCGGAGCGCGAGGCGGTGGCCGACGGCGCCGAGCGCTGGACCTACGGCGAGCTGGAGGCGCGCTCCAACCAGCTCGCCCATCGCCTGCGCGAGGCCGGGGTGGGGCGGGAGGACGTGGTGGCGATCTACGCCCGGCGCGACGCCTCGCTGGTCTGGGCGGTGATGGGCGCGCTGAAGTCCGGGGCCGCCTTCCTGGTGCTCGACCCGAGCTATCCTGCCGTGCGCCTGCTGGACTATCTGGAGATCGCCCGCCCGGCCGCCTTCCTGGCGGTGCGCGGGGCCGGCGAGCCGCTGCCCGAGGTGGCGGCGGCGCTCGACGCCCTCGCGCCGCGCCTGCGGCTGGAGCTGCCGCCGCGCTCGCTCGCCGCGGCCGAGGGGATTCTCGCCGGCTACCCCGAGACCCCGCCGGCGGTCGAGACGGGGCCGGACGACTTGGCGGTGATCGGCTTCACCTCGGGCTCGACCGGCCGTCCCAAGGGGGTGGCCGGGCTGCACGGTCCCCTCTCGCAGTACCAGCCCTGGTGGGCGGAGCGCTTCGAGCTGGGGGAGGGCGACCGCTTCGGCATGCTCTCGGCCCTGTCGCACGACCCGTTGCAGCGGGACATCCTGACGCCGGTCTGGGTGGGCGCCTCCCTGCGCATCCCGGACCCGGAGCGGATGGCCGAGCCGGGCTGGCTCACCGGCTGGGCGGCCCGCGAGGAGGTGACCGTGCTCCATCTCACCCCGGCCATGCTGGAGCTGTTGATCGGCGGCGGCGAGGAGCGCCTGCCCGCCCTGCGCCGCGCCTTCGTGGTGGGGGACCTGCTGCGCCGCAGCGAGGTGGAGCGGCTGCAGCGGATGGCCCCATCGGTCGCCTGCGTGAACCTCTACGGCTCGACCGAGACCCAGCGCTCGGTCAGCTACTCGGTGGTGCCGCGGCCGGGGGAGGGCCCCGCCGGCCGGGAGACGCTGCCGCTCGGCAGGGGGATTCCGGGGGTCGAGCTGCTGGTGCTCAACGCCGCCGGCGGCGTCGCCGGCATCTCCGAGGTGGGGGAGGTCCACCTGCGCAGCCGGCGGCTCGCCCGCGGCTATCTCGACGACGCGGAGCTGACCACTCAGCGCTTCCTGCCCAACCCGTTCCATCCGGAAGACGCGGGGGACCGGCTCTACCGCACCGGCGACCTCGGCCGCTACCGGCCGGACGGCGAGGTTGAGTTCGCCGGCCGCGCCGACCAGCAGGTGAAGATCCGCGGCTTCCGCATCGAGCCGGGGGAGATCGAGGCGGCGCTGCGCGCCCATCCGGCGGCCCGCGAGTGCGTGGTGGTGGCCCGCGGCGAGACCGAGAAGCGGCTGGTGGCCTACCTGGCGCCGGCCTCGGAGGCGGTGGCCGCCCGCGAGCTGCGCGCCTTCCTGGCCGGCCGGCTGCCGGACTACATGGTGCCCGCCTCCTTCGTCTGGCTCGACGCCCTGCCGCTGACCCGCACCGGCAAGGTGGACCGCCGGGCGCTGCCCGAGCCGGTGGTCGCGGCGGAGGAGGGGGGCGTGGTGGCGCCGCGCAACGCCGTCGAGGAGCTGATCGCCGGCATCTGGAGCGAGCTGCTGGGGCGCGATCCGTCGACGGTCGGCGTCCACGACAACTTCTTCGAGCTGGGCGGCCACTCGCTGCTCGCCACCCGGGCGCTGTCGCGCACGCGGGAGGCGCTGGGGGTGAACGTGACCCTGCGGGCGCTGTTCGAGGCGCCGACGGTCGCCGGTCTCGCCGCCTGGATCGAGCGCCGGCGGGGGGAGGAGCTGCACCTGCCCTCGGCGCCGCCGCTGGTCCGCCTGCCGCGGAGCGAGGGGGAGGCGGTCCCGCTCTCCTTCTCGCAGCAGCGGATGTGGATCCTCGACCAGCTCGATCCCGAGAGCTTCGCCTACAACCTGGCCTCGGCCATCCGCCTGCACGGGAACCTGGAGATCGCGGCCTTCGGCGCCGCCATCGACGAGATCGTCCGCCGCCACGAGGCCCTGCGCACGGTCTTCGCCACCAGCGAGGAGGGGGAGCCCCGGCAGGTGATCCTGCCGGCGGCGCGGCAGCCGCTGCCGCTGGTCGACCTCGCCGGCCTGCCGGCCCCGGAGCGGACCGCCGAGGCCACCCGCCTGGCCGCCGCGGACGCCCTGCGGCCGTTCGACCTCGCGCGCGGGCCGCTGATGCGCAACACCCTGCTGCGGCTGGCCGAGGGGGAGCACGCGCTGCTGATCGCCATGCACCACGCGGTGACCGACGGCTGGTCGATCGGCATCTTCACCCGCGAGCTGACCGCGCTCTACGCGGCCTTCGCCGCGGGGGAGCCCTCGCCGCTCCCCGAGCTGCCGCTGCAGTACGCCGACTTCGCGGTCTGGCAGCGCCGGTGGCTCGCCGGCGAGGTGCTGGAGGATCAGCTCCGCTACTGGCGGGGGCACCTGGCCGGGGCGCCGCCGGTGCTGGAGCTGCCGGCCGACCGGCCGCGGCCGGCGGTGCAGAGCCACCGGGGGGGCCGCCGCTGGCTGACCCTGCCGGCCGAGCTCGCCGCGCGCCTCTCGGCCGAGAGCCGGCGTCTGGAGGTCACCCCGTTCATGGCCCTGCTCGCCACCTTCGGCGCCCTGCTGCGGCGCTACAGCGGCGAGGAGGACCTGGTGATCGGCACGCCGATCGCCAACCGCTCCCGGCACGAGTTGGAGGAGCTGATCGGCTTCTTCGCCAACACCCTGGCCCTGCGGGTGAACGCGGGGGGCGATCCCGCCTTCGCCGACCTCGCCCGGCGGGTGCGGGAGGCGGCCCTGGGGGCCTACGCCCACCAGGAGATCCCCTTCGAGCGGCTGGTCGACGAGCTGCAGCCGGAGCGCAGCCTCGACCACTCGCCGGTCTTCCAGGTGATGTTCATCCTGCAGAACGCCCCGCCGGCCCGGCTGGAGCTGGGGGACCTCACCTTCAGCCCCCTGGAGGTGGAGGAGGGGAAGGCGCAGTTCGACCTCTCGCTGGCCGTGATGGAGGTGGGCGGCGAAATGGCGGCGCGGCTGGAGTACGGCTCCGACCTGTTCGACGCCGCCACCGCCGAGCGCATCCTCGGCCACTTCGGCGCCCTGCTCGCCGCCGCCCTGGCGGCGCCGCGCCAGCGCCTCTCCGGGCTCAGCCTGCTCTCCGAGGCGGAGCGGCGGGAGCTGCTGGTGACCTGGAACGACACCGCGGCCGACTACCCCGACGAGCTGACCGTGCCCGAGCTGTTCGAGGCGGCGGCCCGGCGCGCTCCGGAGGCGGTGGCGGTCTCGCAGGGGGACCGGCGGCTGACCTACGGCGAGCTGGACGAGCGCTCCACCCGGCTGGCGCGCCGGCTGGTTGACCTCGGAGTGGGCCCCGAGGTGCGGGTCGGCCTCTGCATGGCGCGCACCCCCGACCTGCTGGTGGCCCTGATGGCGGTGCTCAAGGCCGGCGGCGCCTACGTGCCGCTCGACCCCTCGCACCCGCGGGAGCGCCTGGGCTGGATCCTGGAGGACGCGAAGGCGCCGGTCCTGCTCGCCGACGCCGCCTCCCTGGACTCCCTGCCGGCCCACGGCGCGGCGGTGATCGATCCGGCGGCCGAGGCCGGGAGCGGCGAGGCCGCCCCCTGGGTCCGCCGCGCCCTGCCGGAGAACCTGGCCTACGTGATCTACACCTCGGGCTCCACCGGCCGCCCCAAGGGGGTGGCGGTGCGCCATCGCGGGGTGGTGAACTACCTGTCGTCGATGGCCCGCCGGCCGGGCCTGGAGGCGGCGGACGCCGTGCTGGCGCTGACCACCCTCTCCTTCGACATCCACGTCACCGAGCTGCTGCTGCCGCTGTCCGTGGGGGCGCGGATCGAGCTGGTCGACCGCGAGACCGCCGCCGATCCGGAGCGGCTGGCCGCGGCGGTCGAGTCCGGCGGGGTGACGGTTATGCAGGCGACGCCCGCCACCTGGACGCTGCTGCTCGAGGGGGGCTGGCAGGGGCGGCCGGGACTGCGGGTGCTGGCCGGAGGCGAGGCGCTGCCGGCCAGCCTGGCCGAGCGCCTGCTGGAGCGGGTGGGCTCGCTCTGGAACGTCTACGGCCCCACCGAGACCACCGTCTGGTCGACCCTCCACCCGGTGCCGGCCGGGGCGGGGCGGATCTCGATCGGCAAGCCGCTCGCCAACACCACCGTCCACCTGCTCGACGCCGGCGGCGAGCCGTCGCCGGTGGGAGTCGGCGGCGAGCTGTGCATCGGCGGCGCCGGCCTGGCCCGCGGCTACCACGGCCGGCCGGACCTCACGGCGGAGCGCTTCGTCCCCGATCCCTTCGGCCCGGCGGGCAGCCGCCTCTACCGCACCGGCGACCTGGCCCGCCGCCTCCCCGGCGGCGACCTGGAGTTCCTGGGGCGGATCGACCACCAGGTCAAGATCCGCGGCTTCCGCATCGAGCTGGGGGAGATCGAGGCCGCGCTCCTCCAACTGCCCGGGGTGGCGCACGCCGCCGTGGTGGTGCGCGAGGAGGGGGCGGATCGCCGGCTGGTCGCCTTCCTCGCCCCCGAGCCGGGGGCCGCGCCGTCGGTCTCCGGGCTGCGCGAGGGGCTGCTGGAGCGGCTCCCCGACTACATGGTGCCGGCGGCCTTCGTGTCGCTCGATCCCCTGCCGCTGACCCCGAGCGGCAAGGTGGACCGCCGGGCGCTCACCCGACTGGCGCTCGCCTCGGGGCTCGCCGTGGTGGAGGAGGGGCGGGAGTATGTCGCCCCCCGCGACGAGACCGAGGAGATCCTGGCCGGGATCTGGGCCGAGCTGCTCCACCGCGAGCGGGTGGGCATCCACGACCGCTTCTTCGAGCTGGGCGGCGACTCGATCCTCGCCATCCGCATGGTGGCGCGGGCGCAGAAGGAGGGGCTCCGCTTCTCCCCCCGCCAGCTCTTCCAGCACCAGTCGATCGCCGAGCTGGCCGCGGTGGCCGTCCGCGAGGTCCGGGACGCCGGGCTGCGGCCGACCCCCTTCCAGCGCCGGCTGCTGGCGGCGGAGCCGGAGGTCCTGCGGCGCTGGAACGAGGCCGTGCTGCTGCCGCTCCCCGCGGGGGCCGACCCCGAGGCCGCGCTCGAAGCCCTGGCCGGGCGGCACGAGGCGCTCCGCCTCCGCTTCCGCCACGACGGCGGCGACTGGCTCCTGGAGACGGCGCCGGCCGGGGAGCGGGTCGTCCTGGAGCGGATCGAGGCCGCGGAAGCGGCGCGCGACCGCATCGACCTCGCGGTCCGTCCCTGGACCGCCGCCCTGCTCCAGGCCGGCGGCGAGCCCGACCGCCTGCTGTTCGCGGTCCACCGGCTGGTGGCCGGCGGCCCCGCCTGGGAACCGCTGCTCGCCGACCTGACCGCCCTCCTCGGTGGGGGGGCCGCGATGCCGGCGGCCCCGGCCCCGGCACCCTCCGGGCTCGCCACCGAGCTGTCCGCCGAGGAGACCCGGGCGCTGGCCGGGGAGGTCGCGCCGCACCACGGCGTGACGCTTGAGGAGCTGCTGGCCGCCTCCGTGGTCCAGGCCCTGGGGGCCTCCCGGGGCGTCCGCCGGGCCGACTTGGAGGTCGAGATCCCCGGGGGCCTGGCGCCGCTGCGGGCGGAGGTCGAGCGGGAGACCGCGCCGGCGCTGCGGCGGATCAAGGACGAGCTGCGCCGGGCCGCCGCCGGCGATCTCCCGGCGGCGCCGTTCGCCGAGCCCGACGTGCTCCTGCTCTGGCGCGGCCGGCTGGAGGGGGTGGAGCCGCTGCCCTCCCGGCCCCTGCGCTCCGGCCGCCGCGCCTTCGAGGCGGTGGCGCGGATCGCCGGCGGCCGGCTGCGGATCGACTGGGACTACGACCCGGAGGTCCACCGGCCCGAGGCCGCCCGCGCCCTCGCCGACGCCACCGCCGCGGCCCTGCGGGGGTGGCTCGGCGCGCCGGCCGCCGCGGCGCCGGGAGCGAGCTTCACGCCGACCGACTTCCCGTCCTCCGGCCTGACCCAGGAAGACCTCGACGACCTGCTGGCGGAGCTCACGCTGGACTAGGCGGTACCCATCTTGACCGAGATCATCGCCAGGCCGGTCTCCGCCTTCGGAGCGCAGCCGGAAAACCCTCACGCGCTCACCCCCGCCCAGCGCCATCTGCTGCTGGTGGAGTGGTGCGACGGCGGCGGGAGCGCCGGGCCGCCCCGGCTCGTCCCCGACCTGCTGCGGGAGCGCGCCCGCCGCGACCCCGGGGCGGTCGCCCTGGTGGACGGCGGCCGGCGGCTGACCTACGGCGAGCTGGAGGGGAAGGCCAACGGCCTGGCCCACCGCCTGCGCTCCCTCGGCGTGGGCCCCGAGTCGCGGGTGGTCCTGTTCGCCGGCCGCTCGCTGGAGATGGTGGTGGGGGCGCTCGCCGTCTTCAAGGCGGGCGGGGCCTACATCCCCCTCGATCCCGCCTATCCGCGGGAGCGGCTCGCGCTGATGCTGGAGGACGCCGGGGCGGTGGCCGTGCTGGCCCGCGAGCCCCTCCCCCCAGGGGTGCCGGAGGGGCCGGCCGTGCTGCGGCTCGACCTGGCGGCGATCCCCCCGGCGGCGGAGCCCCCGGCGGTGGAGATCTCGCCGCTGAGCCTGGCCTACGTGATCTTCACCTCGGGCTCCACCGGGCGCCCCAAGGGGGTGCAGATCCCCCACGGGCCGCTGGCCGGCTACGTGCGCTGGCACCGGGAGACCTTCGGCCTCGGGGTGGGCGACCGCGCCACCCTGATCGTCAGCCCGGCCTTCGACGCCTCGCTGTCCGACCTCTGGCCGCCGCTGGCGAGCGGCGCCGAGCTGCACGTCGCCGACGAGGCGACCCGCACCTCGCTGCCGGCCCTGCGGAGCTGGCTGGCGGAGCGGGAGATCACCTTCTCCTACATCCCCACGCCGTTCGCCGACCTGGCCGGGGGAGAGCCCTGGCCGCCGGCGAGCCGCCTGCGGGCCCTGATCACCGGCGGCGACCGGCTGCACCGCTGGCCGGGGGAGGGGCAGCCCCCGCTCTACAACGTCTACGGTCCGAGCGAGACGACCATCGGGGTGACCTGCCGGCGGCTGCCTCCGGGCTCCGGGCGGGAGGACCTGCCGCCGATCGGGCGCCCCATGCCGGGGGTCCGTCTCTATCTGCTCGATTCCTCCCTGCAACCGGTGGCCCCGGGGGAGGCCGGCGAGATCTGGATCGGGGGCGCCAGCGTGGGCCGCGGCTACCTGGGACGCCCGGGGCTGACCGCCGACAAGTTCCGGCCCGATCCGTTCGCCGGCGAGGCGGGCCCGGGGGCGCGGATGTACCGCACCGGCGACCTCGCCCGCCACCTGCCCGACGGCGAAATCGACTACCTGGAGCGCCTCGACCACCAGGTCAAGATCCGCGGCTTCCGGGTGGAGCTGGGGGAGATCGAGGCGGTCCTGGCGGGCCATCCGGCGCTGCGCGAGGCGGCGGTCCTGGCGCGTGACGGCGGCGCGGCGGGGAAGCGGCTGGTGGCCTTCGGCGCGCCGGTGCGGGAGGCCCCCGATCCGGCGGAGCTGCGGGCCTTCCTCGCCGCCCGCCTGCCCGAGTACATGGTCCCCTCCACCTTCGTCTGGCTCGGCGCCCTGCCGCTGACCGCCAACGGCAAGATCGACCGGCAGGCCCTGGAGAAGCTGGACGTGGCCGCCTCCGGGGAGGAGTACGCGGCGCCGCGCACGGCCCTGGAGGAGGCGCTGGCCGGGGTCTGGGCCGGGCTGCTGGGGCTCGAGCGGGTGGGCATCCACGACCCCTTCCTGCAGCTCGGCGGGCACTCCCTGCTGGCCGTGCAGGTGCTGTCGCGGGTGCGCGCCCTGTTCGGGGTGGAGCTGGGGATCGCGGACCTGCTCACGGCCTCCACCGTGGAGGCCCTGGCGCTCCGCATCGAGGCGGCCCGGGAGCGCGGCGGGGAGGCGGGCCCGGAGCTGGCGCCGGTCTCGCGGAGCGCCGGGCCGCCGCTCTCCTTCGCCCAGGCCCGGCTCTGGTTCCTCGACCGCCTGCAGCCGGGCTCGCCGGTCTACAACCTGCCGTTCGGCTGGCGGCTCTCCGGGCCGGTCGAGCCGGCGGCGCTGGCGGCGGCGCTGAGCGAGATCGTCCGCCGCCACGAGGCCCCGCGCACCCGCTTCGTGGAGGGGGAGGCCGGGCCGGTCCAGGCGATCGATCCGCCGGCCCCGGTCCCCCTCCCCGAGGTGGATCTCTCGGGTCTCCCCGGGCCCTCGCGGACGCGCGAGGCGGCCCGGCTGGCCCAGGACGAGGCGACGCGCCCCTTCGACCTGGCGCGGGGGCCGCTGCTGCGCGCCCTCCTGCTGCGCTCCGGGAGCGCGGAGCGGGCCCTGGTGCTCAACCTCCACCACATCGTCTCGGACGGCTGGTCGGTGGGGGTGATGGCGCGCGAGATCGAGGCGCTCTACGCCGCCGCCCTGGTGGGCGCGCCCTCCCCGCTGCCCGGGCTGCCGGTGCAGTACGCCGACTTCGCGGTCTGGCAGCGGCGGCGGCTGAGCGGCGACGCCCTGGAGGGGCGGCTCGGCTGGTGGCGGCAGAGCCTCGGGGGGCATCCGCCGGTGCTGGAGCTCCCCTCCGACCGCCCCCGGCCGGCCACCCAGACCTTCCGTGGCGCGGTGGAGCCCCTGCGCCTGGACGGCGGGCTCGCCGCCCGGCTGCGGGCCCTGAGCCGGCGCAGCGGCGCCCCCCTGTTCATGACCCTGCTCGCCGGCTTCGCGGCGCTGCTCCGGCGCGTCACCGCCCAGGACGACCTGGTGATCGGGACGGCGCAGGCGGGCCGCGAGCGGGAGGAGCTGGAGAGCCTGATCGGCTTCTTCGTCAACCTCCTGCCGCTGCGGATCGGCGCCGGCGGCGATCCGGCCTTCCAG
>Ga0070666_10001064_pt1 | contig 16753 bp, 8 predicted proteins | sample KBSS23metaG_FD_64677 | JGI IMG/M metagenome (GOLD analysis project Ga0070666, IMG submission 64677) | Switchgrass rhizosphere microbial communities from Kellogg Biological Station, Michigan, USA - KBS S2-3 metaG | ecosystem: Host-associated > Plants > Roots > Rhizosphere > Soil ... | reverse complement strand
CAACCGCACCATTAGCTTTGGCGACCAGGCCGGCACGATCTGTGTCCAGACTTCGACCGCTTGCGGCTTCGTAACCGGCGCCAACGCCGACTTTATCCAAAACCAGAATACGGCGGCCCAGACCACCTCCAATTACTGGATTTCGGGCTCCGGCCGGGCCGACACGAGCTTTATTGCGCCGTTGTTGCAGTCGGCCAACACCACTACGTCGAACTCAGCCGACATAACGCTGCGTAGCGGCAACACCACGGCCGGTAGCGGCCTCTCCACGGGTGCGGTCAGCATTAAGAGCGGTGATGGTACCGGCACCAATACCAGCACGGGTAACGTCGGTATTGATGCTGGAGCTAAGTCGGGCAGCGGTTTTGCCGGCAACATTAATATTGGCGCCGCAAATGCGCTCAATGTGAACATTGGCCGCAATAGCAGCAGTGCCACGGTTGGGGTAAGTATTCAGGGTACGGCCAGCGCTACCAATATTATCGTGAGCAACTCAGCCAACACCTTCCAGACCACGTTGGCGTTTGCTACGCCCACGGCTACAGCTACTATTACAGTACCTACTGTGGGTGCCAATGCCACGCTTTGTACCAGTGATGCTACAACTTCGGCGAACTGTGCTACTTCATACATTCAAAACCAGACCGGCTCGGCCCAAACTGGCGGCTTCTATGTGAACGGCACCGGTCGCACTGGCGGTAACATGACCGTTGGTGGGGCGTTGTTCACCGGTAGCACCCAGCGGATTGATAGCTCAGGTAACCTGAGCAACATCGGCACTGTGAGCGCCACCGGCGCCGTGAGCATTACCGGCACCGGCGCCAATGAGCTGGCGGTGAGCGGCGCGCCCAACACTGGCGTAGGTGCAGCTACGTCGTCGTTGGTGCAGCTGGGCTCGGCTATTGCGAGCGGGAGCGCTAATGGTACTTACCTAGGCATCAACCAGCCCAACGGCGCCACCTCCGACTTTGTAAACTTCCAGGTTAACGGCGTCTCCAAGCTGAGCATAAATAGCGCCGGCAGTATTGCTCAGGCGAGCGGCGCCACTATTAATAGCCAGACCATTTCAGCTACAGCCAACTTTACCGGCACACTCACGGTGGCCAGCGCCTTCACGGTGAGCGCGGGCGGCGCTAGTATTTCCGGCGGTCTCAACAATAACTCCGGCAATATCACGAACGCTGGCAATATTAGCGGCGCAGGTACCATCACTGGCACTGGCACTATCACCGGCGGCGGCACCTTTAAGAGCGCCGACGGCGCCACGTCCTCGGCCGTGAGCCTCGCCAGTGGTAATGCCAGTGCCGGGGCCTCGGGCGCTGTTAGTATCGATTCTGGTACGGCCACAACCACCGCCGGCGCTATCACCGTGGGCGCCGCCAATGCCTCCGCGATCACCATTGGCCGCAACGGCACCGGCTCGCCCGATGTTAAAATTCAGGGTGGCAGCGGCAGCCAAATCCAGGTCAACAATGGCACCAATTACTCATTAATACAGTTCACGGCGCCAACGGCCCAGGTTACCTACACACTGGGCACTAACGGCAGTAACACCAGTGCGGCTATTTGTACCTCAATTGCCGCCAGTTGCAACACGACCTATCAGACCTACAGCGCCACAGGTTACATCTTAAAAAACGCTACCGATACCTCCACGGCGAGTGTGGCCGGCACGCTCCTTACGCTCTCCAATAGCAATGGTGGGGCGGCCGGCGTTCTGGCGCTCAATAACTCCGGCACCAGCTCGGCTCTTACCGTAACCGCCACCAGCAATCCCACCAGCGGCCAGGCGTTGTTACTCATTAATAACAACACCGCTACAACCCAGACCGGCACCTTGCTTGACCTGCAAAAAGCCGGTGTGAGCTCCTATAAAGTGGATATCGATGGCAATATTACCACTACCGCCACGAGCACCACGGGCCGGTTTAATAGCCAAATCATTAGCGCCTCAGGCAGCACCTTCACTAACTCGCTAACGGTGCAGACTGGTGGGCTGACAGTGAGCGCGGGCGGCCTCACCGTCACTGGTACTGGCACGTTTAACAACGCGCTTACGGCCACCGGCGCCTTTACGGCCAACGGCGGTGCCAGCATCTCAAGCGGCCTCAACAACAACGCGGGCGGCATCACCAACGCCGGTGCGGTGTCGGGCCTCTCAAGTCTTCAGTTCAATACCGCCGGCACCATCGATGCCAACGCCGCTGTATCGCTGAGTATCGGCACTACCAACGCCAGCGCCGTTACCGTGGGCCGCGCCGGCGGTACCCTTAGCCTCCAGGGTAATACCTCGACCTCGCTCGTGGCCTCCAACGGCACCAATACCATCACGGCCCGGTTCCAGAACCCATCGGCCAACGTTATCTATGAATTTGGCAACGCCACCGCCGGCACCTATCAGCTCTGTAGCACCTACGCCACCACCTGTAACACGACCTACGCCGCCTACTATGCCAGCGGCTACATCCAGATGGCGCCGGCTGCTGCTCAAACCGATGGTAGTACCAACTCGAGCATTTTCATAAATAAGACCGCCACGGGCAACCTGCTCAACCTCCAGGCCAGTGCCTCAACCGTCTTCCAAGTGCAAACCAACGGCAACATGACCTCGACCGGCTTGGCCACGCTCGGCAACGGCGTGATGACCGTGGATCCGAGCACATTTAAGGTTAAGGTCGGCTCGGGTACGCCCACGTTGGGTAACGGTGCCAGTAATGCCACCGCCGCATTGTACGTAAGTGGTACTACCGAACTCGCCAACTTGGTGAAGATTGGTGACAACACCAACAACGCCAGCTTTGACGGCACCACCAAAGAGCTGAGCTTTACTGGTACGGCTCGCCACAGCAAAGCCATCCGGCTTACGGCTGAGTATGCCGGCGCCGTTTTGGACGCTGACGGCACCACCAACACCGGCACCATGACGGCTGGTCTCGACCAGTCCCAAAATCCCGACATGGCGTACTACAAGTGGACTACCGGTCAGGCTGCCACCCAAGATTACGACATCGTGGCGAGTGTGCCGATTCCTGATGACTTCGCCGCCTGGACCAGCACGCCGAGCTTCATGACCTACGGCTCGGGTACGGGCTCGGCTATTACGGCCACCGTGTACGACACCACCGGCACCGTGAGTAACGTCAACGGCACCGCGCTGACCGTGAGCACAACATGGACGGCCCGTACCACCAGCCTGCTCACGGGAACCTACACGCAGGGGAGCACGATGGTAATCCGGCTCCATATGAGTGCTGGCACCAGCGCTGATACTCGCGTGGGCACCATCACCATTCCTTACTTGAGTCGGTGGTAAGATGAAGAGAATGAAGCTTATGCTAAGCCAACTTTCGCAGCAGGTTCGCCGCATCAATATCCGCAAGCCCGTACACGCGGCGGCTATAGGCCTGATTTTGGCGGGCATTACCGCGCCCATTGCAGGTTGGCTTATCACCAACGAACGCTACCACGTCTCGGGGCAGATGGCAGCGGTGGCTGAGCGGCCCAGTCCGCTGCTTCAGGCCAAGCTTAAGTATGACAAAAGCAAGCAGGCTAACATCTTCAACGCCGAAGGTCAGACCGACGTGCAGCAAAGCATGAAGGATAAGCTGGCGGCGTCGCTGGGATCGGGTGACAAGAAGGGCAAGCAGCTCTATACCGCCACTATGCCGGATGATGCTGCCAAAGGCATTGAGGTGCACGACAACGTCAATGACATGTCCGTAACATTTAAGCCTGAAGTGGGGCTGATGGACGGGCGCAACACCGGCGGGCGGGTGAGCTATCCGCTCAAGGATCAGGCGGGGCAGATGGTGTTTACCCCTAAGGGCAATGGTGTAAAGGAGGACATCGTACTGACAGCCGCACCCAAAGATGATGCTACCGAGTATCATTATCAGCTGGATTATCCGGCTAGTGTGGAGGCTCGTATTAACGATGATGGCAGCGTAGGGTTCTACACCGGCACGCCGGAGTTATTTGGAGATATTAGCTACGGCTCCGACAAGGACCGGGAGATGGTGGAGACGGCGCGCAAGAATGCTGCTAAGAATTACCTCATGTTTAGTATCCCAGCGCCGACCGTGCGTGAGACCGGCAAGGCTACTGGAGTAGCAGCACGGTTTGCGCTGGAGGGCAAGAAGTTAACAGTGCGCGCATCGGGGCTCAAGAAGGCTAGCTATCCGCTATCGATCGATCCCACCTTTCTTATCTCATCTGCAACCGAGTTTGTACTCGGCTCAATTGACGATAACATCGACCTCTCGACAGCGGGGCAGGTAGGGCGGCAGGCGCTGGTGGGCGGTTCTACGCCAGGCTGGACGGCCAATGCCGCGCCCAACCTCACCTATGCCCAGTTCGCCTCGTCGCTGGTGGCCTACAACGGTTACTTGTATCTTATCGGCGGGGGAAGCGGTAATGGCTCAAGTGGCACCACCACCAACGATGTTCGTTACATCTGTCTTAACCCTAGTACCGGCGCGCTAGGCACCAACGGTGGCTGTACGCCGACAGCCTGGACTACGACCTCGTCGCTGCTCACGGCGCGGCAGGGCCTCGTGGCCTTTGGTTTTAATGGATACTTGTATGCTGTGGGCGGCGAAGACAACAGCGGCGTGCCACTCACGGCCGGTAACTCCGTGGAGTACGCGCAGATCACATCGACGGGAGCGCTCGCCACCAATAGTGGCTGCGGCACAGGTTGGTGTCATGGCAGTAACCTCAATACAGTGCGCTCGTATCCGGCCGGCGCCATCTACCAAGGTGTTCTGTATGTGATGGGTGGCACGAGCGGCACCAATAACGCCACGCCTCAGAGCACGGTTGAATATGCACGCATAAATGGTGACGGCACCGTGGGTAGCTGGACGCAGTCGAGCTCGCTTGCCACCGGCAACCTGGTCGACAGCGTCGGCACTACGGCTCAAGCTAGAAGCAAATTTAGAGCCGGGGCATACAATGGGTTTCTATATGTAACCGGAGGGCAAACGGCCACCAGCCCCAATACTGCCGTGCTCAACCTCACCCAGTACGCGCCGATCAACAGTGACGGATCGGTGGGCGCCTGGAAGAATACTACGGCTTTCCCCACGGCCCGGCGCGACCATGGTATGGCCATAAATAACGGTTACATCTACGTCTTTGGTGGCTGTAGCGGCGCCACGCAGGCTTGTACCGCGTTTATTTCGGATAACCAATACGCCGTTATTAATGCTGACGGGACGGTAGGCCAGTGGCAGCGTACGCTCCACTACAACTCCGGCACCAACGACGCCGTGGCCGACTACAACTCGCGTATGCCGGCCGGTGTCACGGCTTATAGTAACCACGTGTACTTTATTGGTGGTTGTAGCGCGGAGACAGCCACTAATAACTGCGCCACGCAGCTCGTAGGTACCTTCATTACCAATATCGACGCCGTGGGTCGGTTTGACCATGGCATCCAGACCGTGCAGACCACCGCGCCGTTTAACAACAACACGGCCGGGACGGCCAGAGGCAACGCCAAAGCCGTGGCGCTTAATGGCTACTTATATTACATCAGCGGCAATGCTTCTACTGGCGGCACCACCTATAGCACCGAAGTCAACTACGCGCTCATTAATAATGACGGTACATTAGGCACATTTAACACTACTGCGACGCTGCCTAGCGTGGATGGGAACGTCGGCGGTCGCATTGGTCACTCGGTCGTAGCCTACAACGACAAGATCTATGTGATCGGCGGCCTAGAACTATCCGGTGCCGGTGCCGATAACTTTGTGGGTACAATTCTCGTGGCTACGCCCGCGACCAACGGCACGATCTCGGCCTGGACCAACGAAACCACCCTGGGCGGCAACAGTCTGCCGGCTATCCGCGGTTTTCATACCAGCTTTATCTGGCATAACAACGTGTATGTATTGGGTGGGCAGAATGGTTCCAGTGTGTTAGCCACGGTTATATATGCGCCCATCAGCTCCGCTGGTGTTATTGGTACTTGGAGCTCAACCAACTCCTTTACGACCGCGCGTTGGGCGCACTCAACAGCTATTTGGGGCAACTGGGTGTATGTAGCTGGGGGCGAGACGGCATTGACCTCTACGCTCACTACATCGGTACAACGTGGCACCATTGCGAATGACGGCACCATTACCTGGACAGCCGATACGGCCATTCCGGCTTCGCAGCGCATGGCAGTGGCCTATGCCCATAATGGCTTCATATATCTATTGTCGGGCTATAACGCTACACCGGCAGCCCAGAGGACTATCTATTGGGCGAGTCTCAACTCAAGTACTGGTGCGATTGCTTCCTGGAATAGCACTACCAACATCGGCAACTATCCCGGCCAAACGCAAGGACTGCAAACGGCGCGCGGCCAGGCAACAGGTGTGGCTGTGGGTGGCTACTTCTATGTGATGGGTGGCTGTACCGGCGCTACGGCTAACAACACCTATGATGCCTGCACCGGCTTCATCAACACCGTGGAAGGTTATGTGGTCAATAACGGCGGTACCGGCCAGACCTCGGCTTTTAGTAGTGATACAGCGCTGTCGGCGGCCACGGCCGATCACGCTACCGTGGCCTATAATGGCTTCTTGTACCAGATTGGCGGTTGTACCGGCTATACTTCGGGCGTTTGTACCTCAGGCCAAAATTCCAGCGTGGTTCGAGCCGCCATCATCGATCCAAGCGGCTCGCTCAGTAGTTGGACGACGACGGGCATGACGGCTCTGCCGGCCGGTCGCTCGCTCATTCAGGCCGCCGCCTACAATAACTACTTGTACATTCTGGGTGGCCGCGATGACTCAACGGCGGCGGTTTCCACGGTGACCTACGCGCCTATATCGAGCACGGGCACGATTGGTGCCTGGAGCAATGCCGACCTGCCGGCCGGTGCCGCCCGCAATGCCTTTGGTGCTGCTATTTCCAATGGCTACATCTATGTGGCCGGCGGTGATAACGGCAGCGGTACCAAGAAAAGCGATGTGTATTACTCATTAATTAATACTGACGGCAGCTTAGCCGAGCCTACAGCAGGATGCGGGAGCGGCAATCCTTGGTGCCTCAATGCCAATTCATTCACCACGGCCCGCTCCAACTTGAGCTTGGTGGCTTATAATGGCCGGCTGTATGTGATTGGGGGTAACGACGGTACAAATACGCTCAAGGATGTTCAATTTGCCAACCAGAGCAGCTCTGACGGCAGTATTGGTACGTGGGCATACACTACCGATGTCTCGCGGGGGATGAGTTTCCGCCAGGCCGTGGCTGCCAATGGCTACATGTACTTTGTGGGCAACGAGGGTGATGAAACACAAGTTAACTATGTGGATATAAACGCAGATGGCACGCTGGGTCTCACATATCAATCAACCAACAAGCTCGCCGGCGGCCATGCGCATGGTGCGGTGTCGTGGGCAGATGGTTTCTTCTACGTCACCGGCGGCTGCACGCTGACCGGCGGCGTGTGTACTACCGGCGGGTTATTGACATCAACTGAGCGCGCCGGCCAGCAGGCGGTCTCGCGGACGGGCCATTACTCCAAGCTTTTTAACACCCAGGTCGACACTTCGCCGACGCAGCTGGTGATCAACGGTGCTATCGGCGGGCCGGGGAGCGCGGTGGAGTTTAAATTCCAGACGGCGAGTTCGTCTGACCCGGTGCTAGGTATTGCCCAGCTGATTCGGCCAGTTATTTTTGGTAACTTCTACAATGTGCAGGCGCTCGACTCCAGCGGCAATAATGTGGGCGTGGCGTTTAACTACCAGTATGTAATGGCGCTAGATGATAGTCGTTCGGGCACGTTCCCGGATACGGCCAAGTCTGGATTTTCGCAGACTGCTGTGACTGATATTACCCTGTATTACCACGCGAACCCGGCCAGGCGTCTGCGTCATGGCGCGTCGTTTACCGACTCCGGCTGCACGACGGCTACGGCGGGGCCCACTGAAGGCTGCATTCTTGACACCGCGCCATAACGGATCTGCGCATGCTTTTTAAGAACTGGCTCTTGTTTTTAGTTATGGCTTTTGTTCGGTATAATGAAAGAGTAAATCAGATATAAGAGCAAGAAGGGGCGCGGCGACGATCGATTTCACACTAGAAGATATCAGCGAGCTTATCAACAAGGCAGTAGACCGGCTTGATCGGCGTATCGATCGATTGGAGACGAAGCTGGAGCGGCGCTTTGATATGGTGGAATACCGCCTGGGCCGGCTAGAGCAACCAGCCTCGTAGGGCTTTATTGAGTTACGAAGTAGTCAAACGAATACACCGTGCCCGGGGCGGGAGGGGAGTCGACGCGGACTTGGAAGCCGGTGGCGGTGCGCGTGACGTAGGCGGGCAGGTTGGCGCTTGGTCCGGTGAGCGGCGTGAGCAGAATATGCGGTGTACCGGTGTAGGCCGCGCGGAATACCACGGTGATAAGCACGCCGGCGGCCGTACCTGAGCCGGTATTAATATTAAAAGTGCCAGCTGCATCGTTGCCGCTAATGCTGGCGGTGCCGCCGCCACCCACGGCCGTGCCCGAAGTGGCGGTGGGTGCTGCGCCGCGGGTCTGGAGATGGCTAATGAGGAGGGGCCCGTTAATCGTAATGGTGTTTACCGAAATATTGCTCGCGTTCAGAGCATTCACGCTGGCGGTGCCACTTACGTTGAGACCGCCGTTTACGGCCGTGAGCCCGTTTACGGTTAAGCCTTGCTGAAGCGTTGTAACGCCGGCTACCGTTAGGTTGGAACCCACATTGAGGCCGCCGAGGGCTGTGGTGCCGGTAATATTAAGCTGGCTAAGGGTCACCGGGCCGTTGGCGTTAAAGTGGCCGCCAACGGTAAAGTCTGACGTTACGTTTACATTGCCACGGAAGAGGGCGTTGGCGCCGATGTTGAGCGTCTGGTTGGATGTGCCCAGGTTGGTGCTGATGTCGGTGAGCTTCTTGAGCTCTTCCTCGCTTAGTGTTTGGACGGTTGGTGATTTGGCTGGAGCGGGCTTGTGAAAGAATGACAACCCATAGCCAACGCCGCCGCCAATAATAAGCAGACTAACGATCAGCGTCACAACGCCCGATACGCTGTTGGCACGAGCTTTCATCTCGGCCCAAGAGCGGACTCGTTTGGGTTTCTTGGGTGGGTCTGGTTGGTTAAGTGGGGGTGGGGCCGATCCACCGGCGGAGCCGCTTGTTGGTGTCCCCGCCGGGCCACCAACAGTATAGCCTCCGGCGGATGACGGCGGCGGCGACCATGACGGCGTAGTGCTGTTCGGATTGTTGGGTGAATCTGATTGCATAATAATGACTCATTATCACTATACCGCTTATGGTATGCATAGTGAAGCTGCCAAGCGTAAGCATAATTTGCGAAAAGCCACTAATTAGCGCAATATAGAATTCAATGAAGCGGTGGAGACAACAGCTTATTATTGGTGTGTTGGCGGCTTTAGGGCTGGCCGGAGTGGCCAATGCCGTCTCTAGTGACCAAACCATGATCAGCCCTCATTACAGCATCAATGAGGGTGAGATTGGCGGCACGGGTGACTATGGTTCGGCCTCAAACGGACCGCTGGGCGGCTTTAGTTTTGCACCCAATATTGATGACGGCGGTTCCACGCTGGGCGATAATTTTGTAGGTAATTCAACCTCGAACGGGGCCCAGGGTGGCTATCAGCTCGGCGCAGGCTTTAACACCACGAATCAACCGGGACTGACCTTCACCGTAGATGTGAGCAATATCGACCTGGGCGCACTCTCAACGACCGTAAAATCTACTGCCACGACCGGCTTTCACGTTAAAAACTACACAGCATATGGCTACGCAGTGAGTATTGTGGGCACTCCGCCCACTAACGCCGGCCATGCCCTCAACCCACTCACTACCGATACCGCATCTTCCGCCGGCACTGAGCAGTTTGGGGTTAACTTTGTGCTCAACTCCTCGGCTGGCATCGGGGCCAATCCGGTGTCGAATCCGGTTGGTTTTGGGTTTGGCGTGGCGGGCGACGGCTCGACGGGCACCTACGGCACCACGCGCCCCTACACGATTTCGGATAAGTGGCGCTTTAACTCCGGCGAGACCGTGGCGTCGGCTCCTAAGTCATCTGGCAACACCGACTACACCATGACGTTTTTGGCAAACATCAGCAACACAACGCCGGGCGGCAAATACACGGGCGCCTTAACGTTAGTAGCGACAGGTACGTATTAAAATCAGATAGGGAAGCCATTTTCTGCTGTATTTCAGGCTAAAACACATTGACCTGTACAACACGCTTATGGTAATCTGAAATTCAGAAATTGTGGGTAAAAAGGGAAGTTATTAATAAATGAAACGCGCATATAAGATAGTGATCCAGCCGGCGTTGTTCCAGCGAGCGGCCCAGTGGCTGAGCCTGGCTGTGCTGGCGATAGCGACGGTTCTGCCGAGCGCAGCGACGGCGGCCGGCCAGATTACGAGCCGCTCTACGCTCATGGACAGCTCGGCGGCCAGCGCCAGCACGGGCTACACGTTTACCTGGACAGGAGCGACTGCCGGTACTATTAAGGCGGTTAAGTTCCAGATGTGCACCTCGCCACTTGAGCAGACAACCTGTACGGCCCCAACCGGCGGCTCCCTCGCTTCGGCCACCGTCTCAAGTGTAGGCGGCCTTACGAGCTTCGCTATTAGCGGCACCCAGAACGCTACGCAGGTGATTATCTCAAATGCTACTGGTGTGGCTGGTAACGCCACTTTTAACCCCAAGTTTATCTCTATTACCAACCCCAACACGGCCAACACCTCATTCTACACCCGCATCACGACCTACTCTGATACCTCAGCAACGACCGAAGTCGACTATGGTGCTGAGGCCGTCTCGACTGCCAACCAAATCACAACGACCGCTAACGTCCAAGAATCACTGACCTTCTGCGTCGGAACCTCGGGAACTGGCTGCTCGGGTGGTGGCCTCACTGGTACCAGCGTTAACCTGGGTGTGGGCACCGACAACGTCTTGAGTACCTCCAGCCCGTCGGGTGGTACGTCGCTGATGGCCGCCGACACCAACGCCACCTCGGGTTACGCCATTACCTACCTGGCTAATAACCTGTCCTCGACGAACGACACCATTACGGCCGCTGGCGGTACAGCTGGTACGTTCACGGCCGGTACAGCGAAGTTTGGTATCAACCTTAAGGCCAACACTACGCCAGCTATTGGTGCCGCCATTTCGGGCTCCGGTTCTGGGACCGTGGGCGCGCAGTACGATATCGCCAACAACTTTGCCTTTGTGCCTGCCACGGCCACCACGGTCGCGACGGCTTCTGGGCCAACTCTGAGTAACCTCTACACCGTTTCTTACGCCGCTCAAGCCGGCAGTACAACTAAGCCAGGATCCTACAGCACTACCTTTACCTGGGTTTGCACCGGTACTTTCTAATTAGTTCGTTAATTCTCGCGCCTAAAGCGATAGAGTAGACTCCGTGAAAATCAAAAGGTTTATCAGTAAAATAGTTATTCTCGGACTGGCCGCCTGTGTGGTCAGTCCGTTGTCGGTTGAGGCGGCGCAAGTCACCAACCGTAGCGTACTACTGGGGAGTTCGGCTGCCAGCGCGGTGACAACCCACGCCGTTAGCTTTACGACCGCTACGGCCGGCGCGATCCAGTCGATTTCGTTTCAATACTGCACCACTCCCTATAGCGCCTGCACCACCCCGGCGGGCTTGAGCACCACGGCCGCCACCATTGCCGGTCAAAGTGGCGCTACCGGGTTTACCATGGTCAACACTGCTAATGGCACGCCTTACCTCACCCGGAGCAACGGCACTTCCGTGGGTGCGAGTACGGCGGTAAGTTACACGCTGGGTAATATTACGAACCCCAGCGCACCGAACACCGAGTATTACATTCGTATTTCAACCTTTGCGAGCACCGATACTACCGGTGGTGCGACCGATACTGGTGTGGTGGTGTTTGATACGGCCAATCAAATTGTGGTGAGTGGCACCATGCCGGAGTCGCTAGTATTTTGCGTGGGCACGAGCGGCACCGATTGCACTACCATCACCGGGACGGCGGTGGACCTGGGGACGTTTTCGCCCACGGCTACGAATACCGGCACGAGCGTTATGAGCGCTAGCACCAACGCCAGTTTTGGCTACGTTATAACGCTCGTGGGGGCTACGCTCACGTCGGGCTCGAATACCATTCCGCCTATGGGCACGCAGACGATTAACTCCGCCGGCTGCTCGCCATCATGTACGTCGTCCACTGGTACGAGCCAGTTTGGCACCAATGTGCGCGCCAACACGACCCCTAGTGTAGGTACAGATGTGACGGGTACTGGCTCGGGCGTGGGCTCGGGGACATATAATAACGTCAACAACTTCCGGTTCTTCTCCGGCGACACTGTTGCCTCGGCTACTGGCCCGACGGCAGCCAACGTATTTACCAACTCATACATGGTAAATGTCGGTGGTCAACAGGCAGCCGGAGTCTATACCGCCACCATGACATATATATGCACGGCGACATTCTAGCCATGCGACGGCTCAGACGCGTTTTTATTCTGGCGCTACTGATTAACGTTGCGACTATGCCCCTGACGGCTACAGCGGCCGGGCTTACTAATCGAACCGATCTTATGGGCAGTTCGGGCGCGGGTGCCGTGACAACACATGTCGTGTCGTTTACCACTGCCACCACCGCCAACCTTGGCTCGGTTAGGATGGCGTTTTGTACCACGGCTACCGGTGCCTGCACTACTCCCACAGGCCTCGTGACGACGAGCGCGGCCCTGACCGGTCAGACCGGCGTGAGTGGATTTACACTCGTAAACACCACCAATGGCTTGCCGTATGTTACCAATGGCGGCACGCCAAGTGTGGCGGCGGCTACGGCCGCGAGCCTGACGCTGTCTACGATCACCAACCCCACAACTACCAACCAGACTTTCTTTGTGCGTATTACTACCTATACCGGCACCGATGGCTCCACTGGCCCGGTAGATACTGGCACTGTGGCTGTTAGCACGGCCGAACCGGTCCAGCTCACCGGTGTGACGCCGGAAATTCTGATTTTCTGCGTCGGCATCACCATTTCTACCGACTGCACAACCGTATCCGGAAACAGCATAGATTTTGGTGATTTTGACCCTCTGGCCACCCGTAGCGGCACCTCGGTGATGCAAGCCCAAACCAACGCTGCGAGCGGCTATACCATAACCGTGAATGGCACTACGCTAGCTTCAGGTTCAAATACCATCCCCGCACTCACAAGCCAGGCAGGATCGGTGGTGGGGACGAGCCAATTTGGCCTTAACTTACGCGCCAACACTACGCCGGCCGTCGGGGCCGATCCCAGCGGCGCGGGCAGTGGTGCTGCCAACGGCAACTATGGTACGCCCAATCAGTATCGTTTTAATACCGCTGACGCCGTTGCTGGTGCGGCTGCGCCCACGAATGCCAACACTTATACGGCGAGCTACATTGTAAACATTGGCGGCGCTCAGGCGGCTGGTGTGTATACCGCCACCATGACCTATATTTGCACGGCCAGTTTCTAGCTAATCAAAAATAGGGGATAAGGCAGTCAATATATTGCGGCTGGTTGCCGGCTCGCAAGTAAACTCATGGCTTCTCCAACAGGTTTGCACCCTATGTCCCTTATGCTATACTGGCGGTAATGCAGAAGTGGGTTGTGAGAGTTGTGGCGGCCGTAATGACGCTGGGTATAATCCCTGTCTCGTTAGCCATGGCGGCTCCCACGCCCGCTCCTACGCCGGCCGGTTCAAGCACCACAACGCCCGGACAGGGGCTGGAAATATCTCCGCCCGTAGTGGAGCTATCGGCTAATCCCGGCCAGACCATCACCACGAGCATTCGGATTCGCAACGTAGCTGCCGGCGAGTTGATTGCCAAAGGTAAGGCTGATGACTTTGGTGCTGACGATAAAGAAGACGGTAAGCCAAAGTTCCTATTTGATGAGACCGGCGCCACCCGTTACTCACTTAAGTACTGGGTGCAGAGCGTCCCGGATTTGCGTCTTGCGCCTCAGGAACTCAAGACGGCTAACATTACCATTAAGGTACCGGCCAACGCTGAACCTGGCGGCCACTTTGGTGTGGTGCGCTTTACGGCGGTACCGCCGGATGTACAGGGGACGGGCGTGGCTCTATCGGCCAGCGTAGGCACGCTCGTGCTGCTGCGCGTGGCAGGAAGTGTGACCGACAACCTGGATTTGGCAAGCTTTACTACTAGCCAAGGCGGTCAATCAGGGACGTTCTTTGAACATGGCCCGGTGGGTTTTACGGTCCGGCTTAAGAACACTGGGTCGGTGCACGAAAAAGCCCAAGGCACCATTGATGTTGTGAATGCATTTGGCAAGAAAGTTAGCTCCATAAAGGTTAATGAAACGGGTGGTAATGTGCTGCCTGATAGCGTCCGCCGTTTCGACCAAGAACTTGGCAAAAAGAACTTGTTTGGCCACTATACAGCCAAGCTTAATCTTACCTACGCTAGCGGTTCCAAAAAACTCAGCGGGCAAACCAGTTTTTGGGTCATCCCGTGGAAACTCATCCTCCTGGCCCTGGTAGCTTTGGTGGTGCTCGTATTCTTAATTCGCCTAGGAATTAAGCGCTACAACGCTTACATCATTGCTCAGGCGCGGAAATAGTTAGACCTTATCACGCTTATGCTAAACTAAGCGTATGAAAGCCGGTTTATTGCAGGTTATTCCGCCTGTGCACACGGGGAAATTACAGCCTCATAGGCATACGTCGTATGCGGGTCTTGTGTTTATTTTGCTCCTTTGCGCTGTGCTGCTTACTAGTGTCAGCTGGAACATCCAGGCGGCGGTGCCGGCGGTTAACCCACAATCAGGCTCGGTAGGCCTTACCGGTACGGTGAAGGGCGCACCGCCAACTCAGGCCCCGGTGATCTTGAATCCGCGGAGCGGCCAGCACACCTCGAGCATCCCCATTACCGTGAGCGGTTTATGCACCGCCGGGACTTTTGTGACCATCACCAAGAACGACGTGTTTGCGGGGGCTACCGTTTGCCAGAGCAATGGCACCTTCAGCTTGCAGATTGATTTGTTTGACGGCTTTAACCGCTTAATCGCTCACGCCACTGATGCTCTTGGTCAATCAGGACCCGACTCTGCTGCCGTCGACGTTACCTATGATGCGCCTAGCTTTACGGTGCCAGGCGGAGGGGCCATTGGTAAGCAGCTGTTTTTGCAGACCGCTACCTCCACGCTGGGGACCTCGCCCGACACTAAGCTGACGCGTACCGTCACCATCGTGGGTGGCATCGGTCCGTATGCGATCTCGTGGGACTGGGGTGACGGACAGACGAGTCTTGTTAGTCAAGCCGTGGAAGGCCCCACGAGCGCGAGCCATACTTACAGCCGAGCGGGCAATTATCGCGTAATTGTCCGTGCCACCGATGCGAGCGGCAACGCCGCCTATCTGGAGCTCGTAACGGTGGTGAATGGACTAGCTGAACAGGGCTCTACGACGGGTAAGGGCAGCCTACCCGGTAACCTACTGATGGCATGGCCGCTCTTGGGATTTGCTGCTGTTATGGTGGGCGTCTTCTGGCTGGGCGAGCGGCGGGAGTTGTGGAAATTACGACACAAGGGTTTGCTACTGCGCTAATTTTTAGCCTGAACGTGCTTGTGGTTACGGGTGATTTGAGGTAGAATTAACCCGTAAGTTTGTGTGAGGTGTAGAGATCTTTTGGTCTGCTGGCAGACGAAGAAAGCTATGGAACTCACGAAGTGCCTACAGCATTTTAGCCGTTGGGCTATTTGTCTTTGGACTTTTTGTGGCAGCGGCTCCCTCTGCTGAAGCGGCTGCCGGTATAAACCAGCAAATTAACTTCCAGGGGCGCCTGCTGAATGCGGCCGGGGCAGTAGTTCCTGATGGCAACTACAACATGGAATTTAAGATCTACCAAGATGGCACTGGCTGTGTCAGTACTGGCTCGTCGCCCTGTGGCGGCACGCTCAAGTGGACTGAAACTCGTCAAAACTCAAACTCACAGGGTGTGACAGTTAAAAACGGCTATTTTTCGGTCGCGCTTGGGAGTGTCACGGCTTTTGGAAGCGGCGTCGATTGGAACCAGGATACGCTATGGCTGTCTACCAACATTGGCGGCACGGCTACTGGCGCGAGTCCAGTTTACGATGGAGAGATGCTGCCGTTTAGGCGACTATCGGCGGCGCCGTACGCGTTGCAGGCCCAAAGCGCCAATCAGCTTGGTGGGCTGTCGGCGAGCCAGTACGTGCAGTTAGCGCAAGGCATTCAGTCGGCCAATGTGACGACTAATCCAGCTATCGGCATTAATGCTACCAGTGGCTCGTCCAATTTGATAACGCTTCAAGCAAGTGGCACTGATGTATTCGATGTCACCAGTACCGGCAATCTGCAATTTGGCAATAACGCTGATAAAACCATTAGCGTGGCGACGGCTACCTCCGGGAATAATGGCAACAACCTCACAGTGCAGGCCGGTTCAGGAAATGGTACCAACAAAAACGGCGGCAATCTGGTATTGCAGGGCGGAAACAGTACGGGCAGTGGGACACCGGGAAATGTGATCGTAAAGTCACAAACCAACGCCACGACGGCTTTTCAGGTGCAGAACAGTACCGGCCAGAGTCTGCTGACGGTGGATACGGCTACGAGCAACGTTTCGCTTCTGGCTACGAACGCCAATAGCGCGGCGCTCAGTAGCTGGACGGCTACCACGTCGCTGTCGGTAGGTGCGGACGCGAACCACCGGGCGAGGGTGCGAGGCGGGGC
>Ga0070666_10001060_pt1 | contig 16802 bp, 13 predicted proteins | sample KBSS23metaG_FD_64677 | JGI IMG/M metagenome (GOLD analysis project Ga0070666, IMG submission 64677) | Switchgrass rhizosphere microbial communities from Kellogg Biological Station, Michigan, USA - KBS S2-3 metaG | ecosystem: Host-associated > Plants > Roots > Rhizosphere > Soil ... | reverse complement strand
GACGGAGCGCCACGCCCCGATGGGAAACTGCAGCGTGACGTTTTTCTGGCGGATGACGACGTCGCCATAGGGATAGTTTCGCCCGATGCCGCCGACCGCCGTGTCGTTGCTGGTCGCGCCGGAATAATCGAGCGCCGCGATCGTCCCGTCGTCCCGCAGCCGCGCCTTGAGCCGCGCCGCGCTCGCGGGACGGTAGAAGTCGTGCGTGAAGTCTTCTTCCCGCGTCCAGATCAGCTTCACCGGCGCACCCGCTTTTCGCGCCACCTGCGCCGCCAGCACGCCGTAGTCGGTCTTGAGCCGGCGCCCGAACGCGCCGCCGCAGCGCGCGGAGTGCAGCGTGATCGCGGTGCGGGGCAGCGACAGCGCCGCCGCCAGATCCGTCAGCATCGATCCCTGGTCCTGCATCGGCGCCCACAGGTCGCACGCGTCGGGCGTCACCCGCGCGGTGGCGTTCATCGGCTCCATCGGCGCATGCGCCAGAAGCTGCACATCGTATTCCGCCTCGAAGATGCGCCCGGCGGCCAGCGCGGCTTCCACCCTCGCGATGGTCGCAGCCCTGGTATCGGGATCGAGCGTGTAGGTGCTGGAGTCCGCCGCGCCGATGCCCTTCCTCAATGCTTCGTACATCGTCTCACGCGAAGCCACCCGATCCGCCGGCGGCTGCCATTTGGGGTCGAGCGCTTCGAGGCCCTTCTTCGCGGCATGAAAGTTCGACGCCAGAACTGCAACCGCATTCGGCAGCGTGATCACCTGCTTCACGCCGCGCACCGCCAGCGCCGGTTTTTCGTCGACGGCCGCCAACGTTCCGCCGAACCACGGGCACTGCGCGATGGTGCCGATCAGCATGCCGTCGACCTTCACGTCGATGCCGTAGATTGCGGCGCCGCGGACCTTGTCGGGAATGTCGAGCCGCTTGACCGGTTTTCCGATCAACGTGCGTTGCTCGAGCGTCTTGCGCGGCACATGTGCCGGCACCGGCCGCCGCGCGGCGGCTGCCGCCAGCGTCCCGAACGCCGCGCGCCGCCCGTCGGGCGCGATGACGAATCCGTTCCGCGCCGTGCACGCCGCGCCATCGACGCCCCAGTCCTGTGCCGCTGCCGCGATCAGCATCGCCCGGGCGGTGGCGCCCGCATTGGCGAACATGTCGAACTGCTCGCGGATCGAGCTGGACCCGCCGGTGTAGTAGCCCTTGGGGTCGCCGCCCTTGACCATGTAACGGTCCGTTGCCGGCGCCATCTCCACGCGCACCTTGCCAAGGTCCGCGTCCATCTCGTCGGTCACGATTTGCGCCAGGCCGGTTTGCGCGCCTTGTCCGATGTCGGTTGCGTTGACGCGCAGCACGATCGTGTCGTTGGGCGCGATCGTCACCCACATGTTGAGATCGCCGCCGGCCTGCGGCGGGACCGCGCGCGGCGAACAGCCTGCGAAGGCAAGCGTCAGTCCGGTGGCACTGCTACCCGCCAGGAACAGGCGGCGCGAAACGGTCATCGGCCCTCACGCGGGGAACACGGCGCGAGCCTAGCAAAGCGCGGTCATGCCTCGCGGGCGTGAGCCATCACCTTTTCGTGCACTACGTGCAGCAGCCTTCCATGAAGACGCCGGCCGTGTGCACCAGCATCGAATAGGGATAGCTGTTGTCGGACATGCCGTCGGAACATTTCGCCTCCGGCTTCTCCGCCAACAGAAACTGCCCCGGCTTGCCGTGCACCGCAAACACCCAGGGTGCTGGACGCGCGGCCGGGGTTTCGGGCTCGTCCAACCCCACGGTTGTCTTCTTTCCGTCGAACTCGAATCGCGCCACGCCATAGCCGACCGACATGCTCCAGAACGGTTCCGTTCCCGCGCATGTCATCTTCACGGGCGCGCCGGTCTCGTATTGCAGGAATTTCGCGTTCACCCACCCCGTCGTCGTGCCCTTGCGCACCTTCACCCAGTCGACGCCTTTCGTGTCGACCGCGATGACCTCGATCTTGGTGTCGTGCGCGTCGATGGTCCCGGCGCGCGCCGAATTGGCGTCGGGTTGTGCGCGCAGATTGAGCGAGTCGTTGTCCGCCACGCCCGTGACCTGCACCAGCGGTCCTGCGACCGCGCCCGTTGCCAGCGAAAAGACCGCCAGTCCGGCAAGGATCGTCCGCCGCATCGTCAGGCCGCCGGCTTGACGATGTTGGAGCCCGACTTGGCGCTTTCGATCGCGGCGCGAAAGGCGATCGGATCGGCGATGGTCGGAAGGTCGACATGATCGACACCGGTGCCTTCGATGCGCAGATTTCCGAAACCCATGATGCGGCCCCAGAACGACTGGCTCACGCGCACGCCCTCGATGTTGTTCAGCGCCACCTCGAAGGTCTTGAGCGTGAACAGCCCCTCCTTCTCCACGAAGCGGTGCGTGGTCACGCCGATCTCGGTCGTCCACTTGCGGACCATCATCGCGACGAAGATCCAGATGCCGATCAGGAAGACGCCCAGGAAGATCAGCGCCAGCCATGCTTTCAGGCTGTACCACCAGTGGAAATGCGCCCTGGCCACCAGTCGTTCGCCCTGGCCAAGCGATTGTTCGATATAGGACATTCAACCCCCTCCGCACGCGAACCGGCACCCTACACCGCAATATGGGGCAATTGCAGTGGGGCCGGTCATTGAATTGCCGCCGGACCATGGCCAGCTTACCGCCTGTCTTGAGGAGGAGCGTCATGCAGACCCGTGTCGACCAGATCGCCGATGGCATTACCCGGCTGTCGACTTTCGTGCCGGACATCTCGCCGGCCGGCTTCACCTTCAACCAGTACCTGATCAAGGCGGCGCGGCCGATGCTGTTTCACTGCGGCGGCCGCGGGCTGTTCGCCTCGGTGTCGAAGGCGGCGGCGAGCGTGCTGCCGGTAGAAAGCCTGCGGTGGATCAGTTTCGGTCACGTCGAATCCGATGAGAGCGGTTCGATGAACGACTGGCTCGCGCTCGCGCCCAACGCGCAGGTGGTGCACGGCCAGACCGGCTGCCTGGTGTCGCTCAACGACCTTGCGGCCCGTCCACCGCGCGCACTGGCCGACGGCGAGGTGCTCGATCTCGGCGGCAAGCGCGTGCGCTGGATCGACACGCCGCATGTCCCGCATGGCTGGGAGTCCGGCCTGATCTATGAGGAGACCACCGGCACGCTGTTCACCGGCGATCTCTTCACCCATGTCGGCAAGGGCGAGCCGGCCATCGGCGGCGCCAGCATCGTTCCGATCTCGATGGAGACCGAGGAGATGTTCCACGCCTCCTCGCTGGCGCCGCACATGCCCGCCACCATCCGCCGCCTCGCCGCGCTCAAGCCGCAACGCCTCGCCGTGATGCACGGCAGCTGCTTCGAAGGCGATTGCGCCGCGGAGCTGGAAGCTCTTGCAGCGTATTACGAGCGCAAGCTGAAGGAAGCGGCGTAACTACTCGTCGCCGTGATCCGGCAACAGAACTTCGCGAAGCCCCTTGTGGTTGGGGCGTGACACGACTCCGTCGTGCTCCATCCGCTCGATCAGGCTGGCAGCCTTGTTGTAGCCGACCTGCAACCGCCGCTGGATATAGCTCGTCGTCGCCTTGCGCTCGCGCGCCACGATCGCCAGCGCCTTGTCGTAGAGGTCGTCGCCCGACTGCGCGTTTCCGCCGCCCGCGCCGCCGCCGCTCATCAGCGCATAGGGATCGTCGCTGTCTTCCTCGGGCTCTTCGGTCACGGCGTCGAGATATTCCGGCGAGCCCTGCGATTTCAGGTGGCGCACCACGTCCTCGACCTCGTGATCGGTGACGAACGGTCCGTGGATGCGGCGGATGCGCCCGCCCGCCATCATGTAGAGCATGTCGCCGGCGCCCAGCAGCTGCTCGGCGCCCTGCTCGCCCAGGATCGTCCGCGAGTCGATCTTCGACGTGACCTGGAACGAGATGCGGGTGGGGAAGTTCGCCTTGATCGTGCCGGTGATCACGTCCACCGACGGCCGCTGCGTCGCGGCGATCAGGTGGATGCCGGCCGCGCGCGCCATCTGCGCCAGGCGCTGGATGGCGCCTTCGATTTCCTTTCCGGAGATCATCATCAGGTCCGCCATTTCGTCGACGACCACGACGATGAACGGCATCGGCTCGAGCTCGAGCATCTCGTCTTCGTAGATCGGCTTGCCGGTCTCGCGGTCGAAGCCGGTCTGGACGGTGCGCTTCAGGCTCTCGCCCTTGTCCTTCGCCTTGCGAACGCGCTCGTTGAACGCTTCGACGCCGCGCACGCCGAGCTTGCTCATCTTGCGGTAGCGGTCTTCCATCTCGCGCACCGCCCATTTGAGGGCGACGACGGCCTTCTTCGGATCGGTGACGACCGGCGACAGCAGGTGCGGGATGCCGTCATAGACCGACAATTCCAGCATCTTGGGATCGATCATGATCAGCCGGCACTGCTGCGGCGTCAGCCGGTAGAGCAGGGACAGGATCATGGTGTTCAGGCCGACCGACTTGCCCGAGCCGGTGGTGCCCGCGACCAGAAGGTGGGGCATCTTGGCGAGGTCGGCCATCACCGGCTCGCCGCCGATGGTCTTGCCCAGCGCCAGGGTCAGCGGCGCGCGCGCCTTGTCGTATTCCGCGCTGGCCAGCTGCTCGCGCAGATACACGGTCTCGCGCGTATGGTTCGGCAGTTCGATGCCGATCACGTTGCGGCCCGGAATGGTCGCGATGCGGGCGGCGACCGCGCTCATCGAACGCGCCACGTCGTCGGACAGCGAGATCACGCGCGACGACTTCACGCCCGCCGCGGGTTCGAATTCATACAGCGTCACGACCGGACCCGGACGCACCGCCATGATGCGGCCCTTCACCCCGAAATCGGTCAGCACCGCTTCCAGCATGCGCGCATTCTCTTCCAGCGCGTCGTCGGACAGCGCGGTGGAATCGTGCACGACGATCGGCTCGGCCAAAAGGCTCAGCGCCGGCAACTGGTACTCGCCGGACACCAGGTCCAACGCGGGCTGCTTGACGCGCTTGCCGGGCGCCGCCGCGGCGCGGCGCGCTTCCTCGCGCTTGACGCGGCCCTGCTGCCGTTCGGCCAGCCGCGTCGCCGCGATCGGCTCCGGCGCGACGTCCAGCGAATAGCCGTCGTCATCAGCCATCTCATCGCGCGACTCGTGTTCGTAATCGTCCTCGTCATCGTGGTCGTAGTCGCGATGGTCCGCCGCCGCTTTGCGGAACGAGAAGGACGGCATCTTCAGCATCGACCCGGCCCACAGGAAGAATGCCGGCACATTGGCCGCGCCCGTCACGATTGGCCGCAGGCGCAATCCGGTCGCGTGGAAGGCCAACGGCAGTCCCGCCAGCAGCAGCACCACCGGCATCAGCCACCCGATCCAGTTCTGGCCATAGACCTGCGCCACGTGGTGCGACAGTGCCGCGACCGCGATCCCGATCAGCCCGCCATTGCCTGCCGGAAGCGACAGCAGCGCCGGAAGAATGCCGAGCCCCGCCGCGACCAGCACGGTGCCCATCGGCCAGGCAAAGCCGCGCCAGAACACGCGCTTCAGCGTATGCCCGCGCATGGCGACAAAGCCCCAGGTGAGCAGCGGCAGCAGCACCAGCACGGCCGCGAGGCCAAACGATTGCAAAAGAATATCCGCAGCGGTCGCGCCGACGCCGCCGAACAGGTTCGACGGCTCGACGCCGGTCGCGTTGTTCAGGCTGCCGTCGGTCGAGGAATAGGTGAGGAGCGACAGCAGCGCCGCCGTGCCTGACAGCATCAGAACAAGTCCCGCGCCGCGCATGATGACAAGGCGCAGCAGCCGCGCCATCGAGCGCCGGGCATCCGCCAGCGCATCCTGCATCGCCGCGCCGCGCGAACGCGGCTGGTACACGCCACCGGCCATGATCCGACGCCCTGCCTGGCTCATGACTGCTCCATAAGCGCAACCCCGGCGAAGCCGGGACAAGTTGCGCGCCAATCAAAGAATCATGTCCCGCTCAGCGGGACATGACGGAAACCGTCCGTTCTAGAGCGGTCATTATGGTTGACAGGTCGTTAACAAGCGCGACCCGCAGGTACGAAAACCCAGGATTGCTGCGGGAATTTCCTGCGATCACTTCTCGTCCCATATAGGCGCCGGGCAGGGTGCGCACGCCCGCCTCCCGCCACAGCTTCAGCGCCATCTCTTCCCCATTGCCGGCGTCGAGCCACAGGAAGAACCCGGCCTCCGGCACGCGGAAGCCGGCGTGGTTGCCCAGCATGCGTTGCGCGGCACGGAATTTCTCCTGGTAGCCGGCGCGGTTGACGTCGACATGCGCCTCGTCGCGCCACGCCGCGGCACTGGCGGCGATGATCGGCAGCGGCACTTGTGGGCCGGCGTAGTTGCGAAACTGGCGGAAGCGCTCCATCAGCTTGGCCTCGCCCGCCACGATGCCGGACCGCAGTCCCGGCAACCCCGATCGTTTGGACAGCGAGTGGAAGGTCAGCAGCCGCTCATAGGGCGCGCCGCGCATCGGCAGTGCCGAAACCGGCGGTTTCTCCAGGTAGATGTCGGCGTAGCACTCATCCGCGAACACCGTGAAGTCGTACTGGTCGGCCAGCGCGAACAGTGTTCGCCAGTATTGTTCGGAGGCGCAGGCGCCTTCCGGATTGGATGGCGAGCAGATGTAGACCGCCGCCGTCCGCTCCAGCAGATCTTTGGGCAGCGATGCGAAGTCCGGCAGGAAGCCGGTCGACGCTGTCGCCGGCACGAACACCGGCTCTCCGCCGCTCGCCAGCGCCGCCGCCGCATAGCATTGGTAGAACGGGTTGGGGATCAGCACCGCCGGCCGCTTTCCGGCCTTCGTCTCCGGCATCACGGTGAACAGCGCCAGGAACAGTCCTTCGCGCGTGCCGTTCAGCGGCAGCACGTTCTTGTCCGGATCGATAGAGCCCGCCGCCAGGCCGAACCGCGCCGTCAGCCATCCTGCTGCCGCCGCGCGCCAGTCCGCCGTGCCGTTGATCGGCGGGTACTGCCCGAAGTCCTTCGCATGCCGCGCCAGCGCCTCGGTCACGAACGGCGGCACCGCGCCATTGGGGTCGCCGACGGCCAGCGAGATCGCCGGCATCCCCGGCTTATGCGGATCGAGCAGCGTCGCCAGCTTGGCAAACGCCGCCGGCGGAAGTTCGGAAAGTCGGCCGGGGAAGAGCATGGACGGAATCTAGCACTCCGTTTGCCGCTTCGCCTCACTCGTTTGTGCAACGCGCGCCGCCGGTCAGCGGCTATTCTCTGCGGCGTTCGGCTTGGGGGAGCGACATGAACAATCTCGGTGCGCACATCTACGGCCTGGCCGCGATCATGATGGGCGGCGCCGGTTTGCTGTGGGCGGACTTCGCGACCGGCGGGCTCAAGATACCGGCGGCGCTGCCGGGCCGGGTGATCCTCGCCTACGCCGTTGCCGTGTTGCTGATCGCGGGCGGCGTGTTGATCAACTGGCGCCGTGCTTGGGGTGCGCTTCTTCTTGCCGCGATCTTCGGCGCGTGTTTCCTTCTCGTCGATCTCATGCCGCTCGTCATGCACGCGAGCATGTTCGACTACTGGGAGGCCACCGCTGAACCGTTGGCGCTGACGATGGGCGGCCTGATCGCCTTCGCCGCGCCGTCCTCGCCTCTCTCGCGTATCGCGACCTACGTTTTCGGCGCCTGCCTGCTCGTCTTCGGCACCGCGCATTTCGTGTTCGCGAAGTTCTCCGCGACGTTCGTGCCGAGTTACCTCCCGCCCAGCCAGATGTTCTGGGTGTATCTGACCGGCGCCGCCGCCATCGCGGCCGGGCTTGCGATCCTGTCGGGCATCCTCTCGCTGCTGGCGGCGCGCCTGCTCACGCTGATGTACGTCCTGTTCGGCATCCTGGTGCACACGCCGTTCGTCCTGGCGCCCAAGGCCAATCGCGGCAACTGGGTCGAGTTCATGGTGAACCTCGGACTTGCCGGCGCGGCCTGGATCGTCGCGGACGCGCTGGCGGCGCGCCGTGCCATGAGTCCGCGGTAGCCGTCGCAAACAAAAAGGGCGCCCCGAAGGGCGCCCCAGTTGTTCCTGGAGGAAGGCGTCACACGGGGGATCAGCCGTGCACCGTCTCTCCGTGGAGGTTGATGTCGAGACCTTCGACCTCGACCTCCTTGGAGACTCGAAGGCCCACGATCATGTCGATCACCTTGAGGATGATGAACGTGGCGATGGCGCAGTAGATGAACACGCCGCCGATGTCCTCGAGCTGGATGAGCATCTGGCCGAAATTGCCGTCGTGCAGCCAGCCATGGCCCAGGCCGTTGATCGCGTTGGAGGCGAACACGCCGGTCAGGAGCGCGCCCAGCGCCCCGCCGACGCCGTGCACGCCCCACGCGTCCAGCGCGTCGTCATAGCCGAACAGCCGCTTCATGAAGACCGCCGAGATGTAGCAGACCACGCCCGCGATCAGGCCGATGAACAGCGCGTCCATCGGATTGACGAAGCCCGACGCCGGCGTAATGGCCACCAGCCCCGCCACCGCGCCGGAGATCATGCCCAGCACCGACGGTTTGCGGTTGATGATCCATTCCGCGAACATCCACGCCAGTGCCGCACCGGCCGTGGCGATCTGCGTCGCCGCCGCCGCCATGCCGGCGTTGACGTTGGAGGTCACCGCCGAGCCCGCATTGAAGCCGAACCAGCCGACCCACAGCAGCGAGGCGCCGATCACCGACAGCACCAGGTTGTGCGGCGCCATGTTCTCGGTGCCGAACCCGACGCGCTTGCCGAGCACCAGGCAGGTGACAAGACCCGCGGTACCGGCGTTCAGATGCACGACCGAGCCGCCGGCATAGTCGAGCGCGCCCTTCGCGCCCAGCCAGCCGCCGCCCCACACCCAATGGGCGATCGGCGCATAGACCAGCAGCAGCCATAGCGCCATGAACCACAGGAACGCCGAGAACTTCATGCGGTCCGCCAGCGAACCGGCGATCAGCGCCGGCGTGATGATGGCGAACGTCATCTGGAAGAACATGTACACCGACTCCGGAATGGTCGGCGCCAGCGCGGTCGTCGTGTTCAGGCCCATCGGGGCGAGGAACGCATAGGTGAAGCCGCCGATGAACTGGTTCATGTTCGGGTCGGGATTGGTGGTGAACGCGATGGAGTAGCCGATCGCCATCCACAGCACGGTGATCAGCGCGGTCGCCGCGAAGCTTTGCGCCAGCGTCGCCAGCACGTTCTTCTTGCGCACCATGCCGCCATAGAACAGCGCCAGGCCCGGAATGGTCATCATCAGCACCAGCGCCGACGAGGTCAGCATCCACGCCGTGTCGCCGGTGTCGATCTTCGGCGCATCGGCCGCGAAGGCCGGCGCGATGGAGAGCGCGAGCGCACCGATACCGGCGGCACTGCGAACTCCGAGTTTCTTCAACATGTCGAGATTCATTTCTTATCGTCCCCTTTGCTTGATCCCTGTGGAGCGCGCGCGCCTTACAGCGCGTCTCCGTCTGTTTCTCCGGTGCGGATGCGCACGACCTGCTCCAGCGGCGTGACGAAGATCTTTCCGTCGCCGATCTGGCCGGTCTTGGCCTTGGCTGTGATCGCCTCGATCGCCGCGTCGGCCATCTCGCTTTTGACGGCGAGTTCGATTTTGAGTTTCGGCAGGAAGCTCACGGCATATTCGGCGCCGCGATAGATTTCCGTGTGCCCCTTCTGGCGGCCGTAGCCTTTGACTTCCGTCACCGTCATGCCCTGCACGCCCAGCGCCGACAGCGACTCGCGCACCTCGTCGAGCTTGAAGGGTTTGATGATCGCCGTGATGAGCTTCATCCGTGGTCCTTCCAATGGTTAAAGATCCGCCCAGACACCCCCCGGGCCTTAATCCTTCATCAAGAACCGTGCCGCGCCGCAGCGAAATGACAGTGCGTTGAATCAAAAGGGAATTTTCTTGCCGGGCCAGCCGGGCGCGCTTTTCGGATCGCAATTCCTGCCGAAATTCTAGGCAGCCGCGCGCGGTTGCCCAGATTCCGTGCGCCGCGCCGAGCGGCTACCGGGCCGCGAAGTAGCGGCTGCCGTTTTCCGTCTGGGCCTGGCCGATCGCCGCCATGATCTGGAGCAGGTCGAGCACCCGCGGCTCGATCCGCTTGCCCTGCTTGAAGCGGCGCGCCAGCTCGCCGGCCCGCACCGGCTTGCCCTCGCCGGCCAGCATGCTGCGCACCGCCGCGATCTGCTCCGGCGCCTCGCGCGGGAAGGTGGGCTTGGCGGCGGTGTCCGCGGCGGCGACCAGCTCGGCCTCCACCTGCACCGGCTTCCGCGCCGCCTCTTTCGGCGCCTGGAATTCGGGGCGCAGCCAGCGCACCAGTCCTTTGCGTTCCTCCGCCGCGCGTTCCTTGTTCAGCGCCACCAGCTTTTCCAGGATCTGCTCGTCGCTGAGGCCGCGCGGCCAGCCATAGGCGTCCGCCACCGCCGCATCCAGTTCGTCATGGATCTGCTTCAGTACGGAGATCAGGCCCATCTCATGGATCGCCTTCTCCTTGTCGCTCAGTGCCGCGCCCTGCCGCTCCTTCTCCAGCACATTGTAGAGCTTGGTCATGGTCAGCGCCTTGTGCGCCGCCAGCCGCTCCTTGCGGAACGCATCCAGCCGCTCGCCCAGCGTGCGGATGTGGGCCTTCTGTTCATCGCTGGCTGCGGGAAAAGGAAAGGGGTCGAAACAGCGAGTCTTGTTGTAGCGAGGATCGTTCCCGACCCCGAGCCAGCCGCCGGCACGCGGCGCCCACGTTGTGTGGATATGTGACGATAGCACGCCCAGCCCGTACGCATCTTCGTTAGCAATACAGACGAGCATGTTGTCGGGTGCGACATCCGCGCCGAGAAACTGAAACATGCGGTGCTTTTCGGTTTCCACCGTCACGATGTAGCGGCGAAGTCCGGCGAGCGCCTCGCGCAGCTCGCGGCGCGGCTCGCCGAATATCCACCAGTTGCGTCGGTAGCTCTCGCGATTGTTGTGATCGCGCTCCGGCTTCACCCGTTCCAGAATCCATTGATAGATGCCGGGAAAGCGGTCGCGTACCTGCGCTTCCGTCAGGCCGAACAAATCGATGACATGGACCCCGCGCGGGCGCGCTGTTAGGTCCTTGCCATTGCGGTATAGTAGTATGGGAGATCGACTGACTGACTGACTGACTGACTGACTGACTGACTGACTGACTGACTGACTGACTGACTGACTGACTGACTGACTGACTGACTGACTGATGAAGCGTCGCTGCTTGCTGCGGCGTGACGATGAAGCCCGACCCGATCAACTGATAGCCGCGATAGCAAAGCCGATCATTTGCCCGCATTGGGAATGCACCCGTGATGTTCGGTCCGATAGTCAGGTCGGCTTTGACTTTGCCGACGTGCTCGCTCAACACCACACGCGGTGCGTCGGAATCTAGATCGGCTTCCTCGATCACTTCGTGCAGGTTGCCGTCCCGTGATCCGGCAACGCCCACCGTCATCGCGATCCGCACTGCGGCTTTGTCGGCACCCTTCATCCAGGGGTGATCGGGAATTGCGAACAGAATGGACACCGGCTTGCGCGCCTCCAGATGCCGCGCCATCACGCGGCGGCTAAAGGTTTGTGTGATGGAATTGGTCGTAATGAGCCCGAAGCGCGCAATGGCGCTCTTCGCAACCAGCTCGGCTGCCGTATCCCACCAATAGGTTACGAAATCCGCGCCGCCCGGCATGTGCGGACGTGATTTCCACAGGGCCTCCGCATAGCCGTCGCCCAGTTCCTGCCGAAGGTCCTTGCCACCGGTGAACGGCGGATTGCCGACCACGAACTCCGCTTCCGGCCATGTCGCGGGGCGTGGGTTCACATACTTGTACAGCGGCAGTTGCGCATCTGGATCGGGAATCTCTTCGCCTGTGATTGGATGCAGCTTCTTTGTCACGCCGTCCCACCGTGTCAGCGGGTGGCCCTTGTCGTCGCGCAGAATCTCTTGCCGGTCATAGGCCAGCACCGCGTCCTGCTGCTTGATGTTGGCGAACGCCTTCAGCACCGGCTCCGCCGGCATCACCTTGCCGCGCGTGCGAAAGTGCCATTGCAGATAGCCGATCCACAGAACGATCTCGGCAATCGCAACCGCGCGTGGATTGATCTCCAAGCCTAGGAACTGGTGTGGATCAACGGTGTGCCGGTCGAGTTCGAGGATGTATTGGTCCTCGCCAAGGTCGGAGAGCATCTCCAACACTTCACCTTCCAGCCGCTTCATCAACTCCAGTGCGACATAGAGGAAATTTCCCGTACCGCAGGCCGGATCGAGCACGCGCGTATTGCAGAGCTTGTGATGGAACACGCGCACCGCGTCACGCGCCTTCTGGTTCTCGCCGCGCTTGAGAAAATCGGCAGCCTCCGTCTGGACGCGTCGCCAGTCTTCGGTGAGCGGTTCGATGATGGTCGGCACCACCAGCCGCTCGACATAGGCGCGCGGCGTGTAATGCGCACCGAGCTTGTGCCGCTCCTTCTCGTCCAGCGCGCGTTCCAGCAGCGTGCCGAAGATCGCCGGCTCGACATTCGTCCAGTCGCGCTCCGCCGCCAGGATCAGCCAGTTCAGCTCGTCGTCATCCACCGCCAAGGCTTCGGTCTCGCGGAACAGGCCGCCGTTGAACTTCAGGATCGTCTCGCCCAGCGTCGGCGAGAAACCGCCGTCGTTCATCTCTTTCCACAGATGCGGCAGCGCATGGCGCAGTGCGGTGGCATTGCCCTGGTGCCGCTTCAGCAGGTCGCGGAACGCTTCCTGCCGCAGTAGCCCGACGGACTCGGCGAACATCGTGAACAGGCAGCGCATCAGGAACGCGGCGACGCTGGCGGGACTGTTGCCCCGCTTTTCGAGCGATTTCGACAGCAGCGCCAGCAGGTCGGCGATGGCGCGCGTCACTTCGGCCTTCTGCCGCGACGGATCGAGCAAAAGCGGATCGAGCCAGATCGTGCGCAGCCGCTCCTGCACGTCGGCGCGCTTCAGATCGTCCAGCGCGATGCGATAGCCCTGCCGGTCGGGAAACTGCGCGTAGTGCTTTCCCTGGCCGGAGAAGTCCGCATAGACCTCGATGACGTTGCCCACGTCCACGACGATGACGAAGGGCGGCCAGCCGTGATCGACCGGCAGCCACTTCGCGTAGCGCTCGGCCTGGTTCTTCGCCTCGGTCATCACCGCGTCCCAGCGGCGGGTATCGCGCGGCGCGGCGCCCGTGCGGGTTGTCGAAGCGTCGCCCAACTCAAGCCCGAGCTGCACCAGGACTTTGCGGCGCGGGTCTTCCTGCCGCTTGCGGCTCTGCTTGCCCTCCAGCACGAAGGAGCCGCGGCGATAAAGGTCGATCCAGTTGTAGGAGCCGCCGCTCATATCGTCGTAGGGCGGCGTCACCCGCCGTTCGAAGACGTAGTCGTTCTCGCTCTCGTTCTCGGTCGCGGGATCGGGGGGCGGGACGCCCAGCACCTTGCACAGCTCGATCATGAACGACTGGAAGTTCGAGCGTTCGGCCGCGCCCGATTTCTTCCAGCGGGCAATGAAGTCGTCGATGGTTTCCACCCGCAGCCCTGATGATCGAATCGCGGCCAGTATCGGCAAAACGCAATCGGGCCGCACGGGCACTTGAAACCCGTACAGATCGTTCTATATTCGTTCTCATTAGCAGCCTTGCGAGGGCGGAAGCAAGAGGGCGGTGCAAGACGTGTACGAAAAGCGGGTGTTTTCGATGCTGAAAAATGGTCGAAGGAACACGATTTTCCAGTCCGATCAATGGGATGGAAAGGAATTGAATTCGACTTTTGGAGTTTTGGGGGGACGGGCAATTTCCGCAGGGCTTTTCCGCCGGCCTCTGCCTAAGGTCAGGGCATGAGCAGCAAATGTGACGTGATCGTCGGCGGCGGCGGCATGGTGGGCCTGACCCTCGCCGTGGCGCTGGCCCGGGGCGGCCTGGATGTGGTCGTGGCCGACCCGGTGCCGAAGGGCGCGGTGCTCGATGCCAGGTTCGACGGCCGTGTCAGTGCGCTCGCCTATGCCAGCGTCCGCATGTTCGGCGCGCTCGGCGTCTGGCCGCATCTGGAAGCCCACGCCCAGCCGATCAACGATATCCTGGTCACCGACGGCAGGATCGGCGGCCAGCCGTCGCCCTTCTCGCTGCATTTCGATGCCGCGGAAGTCGGCGCCGCCGCGCTGGGCCACATCGTCGAAAACCGTCACATCCGCGCCGGCCTGTTCGCCGTGGCGGAAACGCTGCCGAACCTGCGCCTGGTCGCGCCCGCCGCACTGACCGATCTCGATGCGCGGGCCGGCGGCATCACCGCCACGCTCGGCAATGGCGAGACGATTGTGGCGCAGCTCGCCGTCGCCGCCGACGGCCGCGACTCGCCGATGCGTGAGCTGATGGGGCTCCAGATGATTTCCTGGGCCTATCCGCAGACCGGCATCGTCGCGACGGTCGAGCATGAAAAGCCGCACAACGGCGTCGCCTACGAACATTTCCTGCCGAGCGGCCCGTTCGCGATTCTGCCCATGGCTCCGGCCTCAAATAGCGAAGCGGTGGGCCAAAAATACGCCAATCGCAGCTCGCTGGTGTGGACCGAGGACGAAAAGCTCGCGCCGCAGATGATGAAGCTGGAGCAAGAGGCGTTCGACGCCGAAATCGCCAAGCGCTTCGGCGCTCATCTGGGCGCGACGCATGCCGCCGGCCCGCGCTGGTCCTATCCGCTCAAATTCCATCTCGCGCGCGGCTTCGTGAAACCGCGTTTCGCGCTCTGCGGCGACAGTGCCCACGGCATTCATCCCATCGCGGGGCAGGGCCTGAACCTTGGCCTGAAAGATGCCGCGGCGCTGACCGAAGTGGTGCTCGACACCGCCCGCCTCGGCCTCGATATCGGCTCGCTGACGGCGCTGGAGAAATACGAACGCTGGCGCCGCTTCGATTCCTTTGCGCTCTCGGCCGCGACCGACGGGTTGAACCGCCTGTTCTCGAACGACATCGCGCCGCTGCGTTTCGTGCGCGATCTCGGCATGGGGATCGTCGATGCCATCGGCCCCGCGCGCCGCTTCTTCATGCGCCACGCCGGCGGCGACATCGGCAAGCTGCCACGGCTGATGAAGGGCGAGGCGGCCTAGTGCAACGTCTCGCCATCCCGCCGGAACGGCACGACGTTCGATCCGGCACTCTGCCCCGCCGGCGGGTTCTGCGGTGGCGGCTTCGGCGCTCCGGAGGATGCCGCGCCGCGCACCGTCTCCGGTGCCTTGCGCTCCGCCAGCGCACGCGGCAGCTCCACATAATAGTTGCGCGCGATGCCTCCGATCTTCGCCGCGCGCACCCGCTCCGCCTCGTCGCGCGTCAGGAAATGCTCGCCTTCGAACACAAAACGGGTGGTCGGCGTTCCGAGTCGCGCGTCGATGACGGCGATCTCCTGGATCTCCTCAACCTGCTCTTCGGCGATCGCCATGGTTTCGCGGAAGTGGGCCAGTGGATCGACGCGCGCCCGAGCCTGGTCCTCGATGCGTTTCACGTTGCGCGCGTCGAAGCGCTTCAGCGCAGCGATGACGGCGCGCTGGTAGCGATAGATCAGGATCGCAACCGCCAGGAAGCCGGACAGGGTGAGAATGTCGCGCAGCATTTTGACCGATTAAACTTCGGTCTTTTCCTTTCGTCCACCCTCGGCAGCGCTAATGCGTGCCGTGCCCGCGCTTCAGGTATTCCTCGCTCTGCATCTCATGCAGGCGCGACACCGTGCGCCGGAATGCATCGACGCCGTCGCCCAGCGCATAAAGCTCTTCGGGCGCCGCCGCCGCCGAGCAAATGAGCTTCACGCCCTCGTCGTACAGCGTGTCGATCAGCAGGACAAACCGCCGCGCCTCGTTGCGCTGCTCGCCGCCAAGCCTGGGGACATGGTCCAGCAGCACCGTGTGGAACGCATGCGCGATGGCGAGATAGTCGGCGCCCGCCAGCGGCTGGCGGCACAGATCGTCGAACGAGAACCGCGCCACGCCACGCGCCGCCTGCGGCACGCGCACGCTGCGGCCAAGCACCGTGAGAGTCAGGGGCGCGCCCTCTGCGCGATCCGTAAGCTTCAACCATGCGGCTTTCATGGCGGCGTCGGCCTGTGGCCCCAGCGGCTGGATATAGACGTTGAGCCCCGAGATGCGGTGCAGCCGGTAGTCGACGGGCCCGTCCAATTCCACGACATCCATTCTCGCCGTGATCTGCGCGATGAACGGCAGGAAGAGCTGGCGATTGAGCCCGCCTTCATAAAGCCGGTCCGGAGGCGTGTTGGACGTGGCCACGATGACAACGCCGCGCTCGAACAGCTGCTCGAACAGCCGCCCCAGGATCATCGCATCGGCGATATCGGTCACCTGGAATTCGTCGAAGCACAGCAGCGTCGCCCGTTCCGCGATCTCCCGTGCCACCGGTCCGATCGGATCGGTCGTGCCTGCCTTCTGCCGTTCCGCATGGATGCGCGCATGGGTGTCGACCATGAACTCGTTGAAGTGAATGCGCTCCTTGGCCGGCAGCGGCGCGTTCTCGAAGAACAGGTCCATCAGCATGGACTTGCCGCGCCCGACATCGCCCCACAGATAGAGCCCGCGCGGCGGCGTGCGTTGCGCAAAGAACAGTCGCCGCCCCGGCTTGTAGGATCCCAGCGCATCCGACAGCGCGGCCAATCGCGCCGCGGCGCGCTCCTGGGCCGCGTCGTCTTTCAGTTCGCCCCGGCCAATGGCCGCGCGATAGCGCCCCAATAAATTCACCTGGGCAGACTCATCGGCGCGGCATGACCGCCCAATAGTCGAAGTCGAGGATGACCTCGGCCGGATATCTGCCCTTGTCGTCGCG
>Ga0070666_10001056_pt1 | contig 16822 bp, 14 predicted proteins | sample KBSS23metaG_FD_64677 | JGI IMG/M metagenome (GOLD analysis project Ga0070666, IMG submission 64677) | Switchgrass rhizosphere microbial communities from Kellogg Biological Station, Michigan, USA - KBS S2-3 metaG | ecosystem: Host-associated > Plants > Roots > Rhizosphere > Soil ... | reverse complement strand
CCCTTTGTCGAATGCCGCCTCGAGGCGCGCGACGTTCCGGATCTCGCCGCCTCCGTGGCCGAATTCGAGGACGAACCCTTCGGCGGAATCCCCACGCTCGCCTACGCGCGCCTCTTCGAGCGCGCCCGGGCGTCAGGCGTCACCGTCCTTCTCGACGGGCAGGGAATGGACGAGCAGTGGGCCGGATACGACTACTACCGCGGGGACGCGGCGAGCCCGGTCGTCCAGGGGTCCCGGGATCTCCCGGTTCGCGCCGACTGCCTGCGCCCGGACGCGCGCGCGATCCTCCGCTCGTTTGCCCCCCCCGCTCCCTTCCCCGATCGCCTCCGCAATCTGCAGTATCGGGACGCGCGATTCGCGAAGATCCCGCGCGCCCTGCGCTTCAACGACCGCGCGTCGATGCGCTCCTCGATCGAGTTGCGGGAGCCGTTTCTCGATCATCGCCTCTTCGAGCTCGCGTTCCGGCAGCCTCCGGAGCGGAAGATCGCCGAAGGAACGGGGAAGTGGCTCCTCCGGAAGATCGTCGCGCCGCTCCTTCCCGCCGGGGTCGTCGAGGCGCCCAAGCGCCCCGTTCAGACCCCGCAGCGCGAGTGGCTGCGGGGGGAGCTCCGCCCATGGGCGGGAGCGGTCATCGAGAGCGCGCTCGCGGGAGTCGCGGGCGAATGGCTCGACCCGGCCGCCGTGCGGCGTGCCTGGTCCGATTACCTGCGGGGTGAGAGCGACAACAGCTTCTTCGTCTGGCAGTGGATCGGAATCGGCCTCCTCTCCCTCGGGAGAGAGTCGGGCGCCACGTTTCGGAAGGCGGTGAGCGCGTGAAGACCTCGCGCTACCTCATCATCATTCCCAACGGCGTCGGGATCCGGAATTTCTTCTGCACGCAGTTCATCGACCTGCTGCTTCAGACGGGAACCGTCTGCGTCTGGCACGCCCTACCCGCCATCGACATCGCCCCCTTCCGGGAGCGCTGGGGCGACCGCGTGGTGTGGCGCGAGCTTCCCGCGATCGGCGACCCGCTCCTCGAGCGCCTCGTGCGGCAGGCGAAGATCCATGCCCAGCTCTTCTGGCAGCTGCGCCTCGATCCGCAGACGCCGATCCAGCCGCGGCGGCCTCCGGCGAGGCTGCTGCCGCGCCTGGTCGAGCTCGCCTCGCGCGCCCTCGGCCGGCTGGCGAGCGGCCCGCGGCGGATCGTGCTGCTCGATCGCCTCCACCAGGCGCTCGCATCGCGCGCTTCGCATGTTCCCGCCTTCGAGCGCTTCCTGCGCGAAGAGAAGCCCGACGCCGTCTTCTGCGGTCACCAGAAGGCGCTCCGCGCGGTGCCCGCGATGCTGGCCGCGCGGCGGCTCGGCATTCCCACGGCGACTTTCATCTATTCGTGGGACAACCTGCCGAAGGGCCGGATGCCCGTCTCGGCGGACCGCTACTTCGTCTGGAGCGCCTTCATGCGCGACGAGCTGGTCCGTCTCTATCCCGACGTTTCGCCCGACCGGGTGCGGATCGTCGGGACGCCGCAGTTCGAGAGCTACCACGACGCGTCGCTGATCGAGCCACGCGAGAAATTTCTCCGCGGACTCGGGCTGGAGCCGGGCCGCCCTGTCGTATGTTTCTCCGGGGACGACGAGCTCACGTCGCCGCACGACCCGGTCTATCTCGAGGATCTCGCCGAGGCGATGCAGCTCGTACCGGCCGCGGAACGGCCCCAGATCCTCTTTCGCCGGAGCCCCGTGGACCGGAGCGGGCGCTACGCGGCGGTGCTCGCGAAGCACCCGGAAATCACGGTGTCCGATCCGCTGTGGCGGTCGCACTCGGACGGCGAGTGGTCCCAGATCGTGCCCACGCGGGACGACGTGGCCCTTCTCGTCAACGTGGTCTGCCACTCCGATCTCGTCATCAACGTCGGATCGACGATGGCGATGGATTTCGCCGCCTTCGACAAGCCGGCGATCTTCATCGCGTACGACCCGCCGGCGCGCGACGCGCACTGGAGTATCGAAAACATTTACCGGCTGCCTCACTTCAAGACGACGCACGAGCTGCAGCCGGTCCACTGGGCGCGTTCGCGGGCGGAGATCGGCCCGGTCGTGATGCACGCGCTGAAGCACCCGGAGGAGAAATCCGTCGAGCGGCTCCGCTGGCTTCACCTCCACGTCGCGCAACCGATGGATCACGCCTCGCAGCGCCTTTCGGACGCGTTGCGCTCGCTCGCGACGGACCGCGCCTGGCGTGCGAAGGGGGCGGCGTGAAGATCGCGTTCGTCTGCGGCGAATACCCGCCCGGGCCCCACGGCGGAATCGGGACGATGACGCGACTGCTCGCGCGCTCCCTCGTCCAGGAAGGGCACGAGGTCAGGGTCGCGGGCGTCTATCCCTCCTCGTACCCCGCGAGCGATTTCGAGGAAGACGAGGGCGTTCGCGTCTGGAGGCTCCGGGAGCCCGGTTTCCGCCTCGGATGGGTCCCCGCCCGGATGGGCCTCTTCCGGCTGATCGAGGAATGGGCCGCGGCGGGCGAGATCGACATCGTCGAAGCGCCCGACTATCAGGGATTCACGGCGGGATGGCCCGCGCTTCCCGTCCCGGTCGTGGTGCGCCTCCACGGATCGGCGAGCTATTTCGCCGCGGAAACAGGCGCCGCCGTGAAGCGAACCGCTTTCTGGATCGAGAACCGCGCCATGCGCCGCGCCGACTACTGGTGCTCGGTCTCGCGTTACACGGCCGACCGGACCAAGGCGATCTTCCGGCTGCGCGAGGGCCCCCACGCGATCATCTACAACCCGGTCGACACCGACGATCCGCTCCGCAGCTTTCAGCGCTCGGCCAACCGCGTCGTCTTCAGCGGCACGCTGACGGCGAAGAAAGGAGTGATTCCCCTGGTGCGCGCCTGGTCGCTCGTCGCCGAGAAGCGCCGCGACGCCGAGCTCCACGTCTTCGGCAAGGACGGCCGGACGGAATCCGGCGGCTCGATGCGCGAGCACCTGGAATCGCTCCTCCCGGCGCGGGTGCGGGGCAGCGTCGTCTTCCACGGGCACGTGCCCCGCGCGACCGTGATCGAGAACCTGCATTCGGCCCGCGCGGCGATCTTCCCTTCTTACGCCGAAGCCTTCGCGCTGGCGCCCCTCGAAGCGATGGCCGCCGGCTGCCCGACGATCTTCACCGAACGGGGGAGCGGACCCGAGCTGATCGAGAGCGGGCGCGACGGCCTCCTGATCGATCCCGATCGGCCCGAGGGGATCGCCGAAGCGATGCTCGCGCTCCTCGAGGACGACGCGCTCGCCCGCCGCCTGAGTGTGGCGGGACGCCGGCGCGTCAAGGAAGCGTTCTCGCTTCCGGCCGTGATGGCGCGCAACGAGGAGTTCTACGCCGGCTGCATCCGGGATTTCCAGCCCCGCAACGTCCTCGCCCATCCCCGCCGCGCGGACGCTCGACCGCTCGCATGAAGGGGAGCGAACCGATGAAGATCAGCGTCTGCATCGCCACGCACGAGCGCGCGGAATTGCTCGCCGGGACGCTCGAGGCGGTCGCTCGCCAGGGCGTCGCCCCCGGCGACGTGGTCGTGAGCGACTCCTCGGCGACGCCCGCGACGCGTGAAGTCGTCTCGGATTTTTCCGCGCGCCACCCGGAGCTCCGTTGCCGGTATGTCCGCTCGGAGAGGCGGGCGCTTCCCTGGCAGCGCTGGTGGGCCTTCACGCACTCGATCGGCGACTGGGTGCTCTTCATCGACGACGACGTGCGGCTCGACGTCTCCGCTCTCGACGCCCTGGCGCGCTCCATCGCCGCGGCGGGCCGAAAAGGACCGGTGGCGGGCATGGGGTTCGTCTTCACGTGGGACGGCGAAGGGCCCCAGCCCGAGCGCGACACCGCTTCCCCCAAAGAACGATGGCTCCGGACCGCGGCGTGGCCCTCGGGCGCGTTGACGCCCGGCGGTCAGACCGTTTCGTTCTTCGGGCTGGCGCCGGACCAGACGGTGCCGGTCGATGCCTTGTGGGGCGGGGCGATGGCGTTTCCGCGGCACGTTCTCGCCGAGATTTCGTGCCTGGACAACCTCGCCGCGCTCTACGAAGCGGGGATCGGCCGGGGCGAGGACGGGGTCCTGAGTCACGCCGCGAGCCGGTTCGGTCGCCTGTATCTCGTCAATCGACCCCTCGCCCGCCACCCGCGAGAGCGGCGGGGACCCGCGCCCTACGCCCGCTCCGGGTGGAAGCTCGGAATGACGTCGACGTGGGGACGCGCGCACACGATGCGCTGGCTCGCCTCCGACGCGACCGCGTACCGGCGGGAATGGAGCCGTCTCGTGGCGCTCGAATGGCTGAGGGCCGCCCGGGCCGTCACGACGCGCCCGTGGCGCGCCGCCTCGTGGGCGCAGGCGGCGGGAGTCGCGTGGGGAACCGCCCGCAGTCTCGCGTGCTGGAGCCGGATTCCGGCGAGCGCGCAGTCCGACGACGCCGCCGCCTCGTCCGGGAGAGCCGCGTGGGCGAGCTGAATCGCTCCTGCGTGGCGGCGTACCGGGCGTTTCTCGAGGACGTGGATCGCTATCGGCTGCGCCCTCGCCCGCGTCTCGCCGTGATCCTCCTCTGCCAGGGTCTCTGGGCGTCGGCCGTGTATCGGTTCTTCTTCCCCCTCGTCCGCGCCCGGCAGACGTGGCTCCGGCGCGCGGCGCACGTGCTGTCGGTCTTCGCGACGAAATTCGTCGAGGTGGTGTCGGGAATCTCGCTGCCTCCGGAGGCCGAGATCGGGCCCGGCCTCTACATCGGGCACTTCGGCACGACGATCGTCAACCCGCGCTCGAAGATCGGCCGGAACTGCAACATCGCCAACGGCGTCGTGATCGGCTCCGGCGGGCGCGGAGAGTCGGAGGGCCAGCCGAAGGAGGGCGTGCCGACGCTGGGAGACCGCGTTTACGTCGGGCCGGGGGCCGTCCTTTTCGGGCCGATCACGATCGGCAACGACGTCGCGATCGGCGCCAATTCGGTGGTAAACAAATCGGTTCCCGATCGGGCGATCGTCGCGGGAGTGCCGGGCGTCGTCGTGAGCGGGAAGGGGAGCTTTCTGTACGTTCACTACCGCGGGATGGAGGACGATCCGGACCGGAATCTAAGCCTTCGCGAACGGGACGCTTTTCCGGAACGGGTGGCGCGATGAGCGCCGCGCGCCCCGCCGAGATCATGTTCTTCTGGGATTACGACACCCAGTGGGGCGGCGACCGCTCACGGCTTCCCGGAGGCCCGAAGAGCTGGGGACCGCTCGAGTTTCCGAACACGGATCGACTGCTCGAGCTGCACGAGAAATACCGGGTCCCGGCCTGCTTCGCCGTCGTGGGCTCGGCCGCGCTCCCGGGGGAGCGTCCATACCACGACCCGGCGCAGATCCGGCGCATCCACGCCGCGGGGCACGAGATCGGCAGTCATTCCCATCGCCACGAGTGGCTGCCGGGGCTCGATCCTCGCGCCCTGCGCGAAACGCTTGCGGCGAGCAAGGACGCGCTCGAGCAATGCATCGGATCCGAGGTGACGACTTTCGTGCCCCCCTGGAATCAGCCGTTCGACTATCCCGGCGGCTTCTCGTTCAGCCTGTCGGAGCGGCGGGAGGGGGGGGCGGAGCGCACGGGTCTCTCTCGCCTCTGCCAGACCCTCGCCGAGACGGGCTACCGGTTCTGCCGCGTCGCGTATCGCCCGATGCACCAGAGGCTCGCCGAGCTCCTCGTTCGCCGCCGGCTCGACCAGACGGGGAGGATCGAGACGATCGGGGGAGTCCGCTGCGTGCGCCTCAACACCCCGGGAGGATTCAGCCGCCACACGGTGGAGGTGTTGAAGCGCGTCGTCCGCCGCGGAGGACTGACGGTCGTGTACGGGCACCCGCATTCCCTGACGCTCGGCAATTCCCAGGACGAAATCCACTTGGCCCCTTTCCTGCAATTGGTGGCGGATATGTGTCAATCGGGAGCTCTGAGAGTGGCTCTTCCCCGCGAATCGTGTCGCGAAGGGGCGGGAGCCGCGGCATGAACAGGCCGACCCGCGTTTGCGCGGTCTCCTTCAAGGAGTGCTGGCAGGACGAAAACGGCGTCTGGTACTCCAACGGCGGATTTCCGCTCCAGATGGCGGCCATCGCCTCGCTCTTCGACCGCATGACCCTCATGATCACGCGCCGCGACACGCCGGGGTCGGGGGCTCTTCCCCTTCCCGGCAACGCAGACGTGGTCGTGCAGCGCAAACCCGAGGGCACGGATTTCCGGCGCAAGATGTTCATCGGCCGGCACCTCTTTTCGTACCTCCGGGAGATCGCCCGCCATGCCCGGACCGCCGACGCGGTCCACGTGCCTCCGCCGGGGGACCTTCCCCTGCTCGGCATGCTGGTCGCGATCGCGCTGCGCAAGCGGTTGATCGTTCGCTACTGCGGTTCCTGGCAGAAGACTTCTCGCACGACGATGACGAACCGGATCACGCGGGGCTTGATGCGCCTCTTCGCGGGAGGAAGGAACCTGATGCTCGCGACGGGCGAGTCGGACGAGCCTCCCGCGCGCGGCGTGACCTGGATCTTTTCGACCGGCCTCTCGAAGGAAGAGCTCGCCCTCGGTGTGGCCGAGCGGCGCCCGGGCCTCCAGAATCCCCCTCGCCTCGCCTACGTCGGCCGGCTTTCGCCGGAAAAAGGGCTCGATCTCCTCGTGCAGGCCGTCGCGCGCCTGCGGGACGAAGGCTTCGCGCCGCTCCCGAAGATCACGCTGATCGGCGACGGGCCGGAGCGCCCGCGGCTCGAATCGCTCGTGGCGGAGGCGCGCCTGACCGACGCGATCTCCTTCGCCGGGCAGTTGAACCGCGAGGACCTTCGCCGCGAGCTCGCGCGGGCGGACCTCGGCGTTCATCCGTCGCACTCGGAGGGATACAGCAAGGCGTGGCTCGACGCGTTTTCGTGCGGGCTTCCCGTGCTCTCGACGCAGGCGGGCGCCGCGCTGCACGTGATCGGCGCCCGGGGCGAGCGCGGGTGGCTCGTCCCCCCCGGCGACGTGGATCGCCTGACCGACGCCCTGCGCCGCGTGCTCACGGAAGACCGCGACTGGGCGGGGCTTCGCGACCGGTGTCGCGCGTTCGCCGAGGCGCGGACGCTCGAATCCTGGGCCTCGGAGATCGGGCGGCGGTGCGCGGAACAATGGCGGGTCCCTCTCGTCGAGGGAAAACTCGTCCTCTGATGGGCGAGTCGCCCCGCACGGTCGCGATCATCGCCGGACAGCTCGTTCTCGGGGGCGCCGAGCGGCAGCTCTATCTCTGGCTTTCCCATCTCGACCGGCGGCGATTTCGCCCGGTCGTCGCCACACTCCACCCCGGCTGCGGCGACTACTGGGAGCCGGCGATCGAGGCGCTGGACGTCCCTTTGCTCCGGATTCCCCGGAGAAAGAATCGCCTCGCGCGCCTGCTCGACCTGACGCGCCGTCTCCGTCCCTACCGGCCGGAGATCGTCCACGGCTGGCATCTCTTCGCCAGCCCCTACGCCGGCGCCGCCGGAAAGCTCCTCGGAGCGCGCGCGAGCCTCGGCTCTCTGCGAGGGAGCTTCGACGCGTACCGGGAGCAGCGATCCGAGGCGGTACTGACGGAGAGGCTCGTGGACGGTTTCGTGGTCAATTCCCGTCCCGCCGCCGACAGGCTCGCTGCGAGCGGCCGGGCGCGCGGCAAGAAGATCTACGCGCTTCCGAACGCGGTGGAAGACCGGGTCGAGGAGAAAGCCCTCGCGCGGCGCCGGTGGACGGAGGAGTGGGGCGTCCCTCCCGGGCGTTTCTGGATCGGCTCCGTCGGCCGGCTCGACCCGGGCAAGAGGTTCGATCTGCTCCTCGAGCTCGTCTCGCTCCTGGCGCGGCGGGGCGAGGACGTTCACGCGGTCGTCGTCGGCGACGGCCCCGCGCTCGCGCGCCTGAAGGAGAGGGCCCGGGAGCTCGGAGTCCTCGATCGGACCACTTTTCCGGGCGCCGATCCCGGCGTGCGGGAATCGATCAGCGCGCTCGATCTCTTCTGCTTTCCGTCGCCCGACGAAGGCCTGCCGAACGTCGTCATGGAAGCGGCCGCGGGCGGAGTGCCGATTCTCGCGTGGCGCACGCCCTTCCTGGAAGAGCTGCTCGAGCCCGGCTTTTCGGCCGCCGTGGCCGATTTCGGCGATCTCGACGGTTGGGAAAGGGAGGCGACGCGTTTTCTCCGGGACCCGGAGCGGGGTCGCCGGATGGGAGAAGCGGGTCGGCAGCGGATCCTCGAGGGCTTCGGCGTCTCGCAATTCGTGGAGCGGCTCACGGAAATCTACGACGAGCGGATCGGACCGGGCCAACGCGGCGCGCTCCCGGCAACGACGGGGATTCGGGAGCCGGAAGAATCGTCCACGGATTCCCGCCGGGAAGCGGCCGCGTCGTGATCCTCCTGTATCACGGCGTCGTCGCCGAGGACGCGCCGTCGGAACGTTCGTGCGCCGCGCAGGCGCTGCCGGTGTCCGTCTTCGTCCGTCACCTCGGGTGGATCGGGGGCCGCCGGCGTTTCGTTCCGCTCGCGGAATATCTCGCCGCCCGGGGAAGAACCTCCCGCATCGCCACGCTCACGTTCGACGACGGCCTTGCCGGGACGTTCGATCGGGTCGAGCCGTTTCTCCGCCGGGAAAGGATTCCGGCGACGTTTTTTGTGTCGACAGCCCACGTCGATTCGGAGGAGCTTCTCTGGTTCACCGCGCTCGACGCGCTCTGCTTCGAAGGGGAACACGCGGCGGTCGAATACGAAGGACATCGGTATTCCCTCGGGACCCTCGACGAGAAACGCTCCTCCCGCCGGGCGCTGGGAGGGCTCGCGCGCGCGAGCGGCGATGCGGTCGCGTTTGCGAAAGGCATTCTCGCGCGTCACCCGCTCTCGGCGGGCGCCCGCGCGGAGTATCGCGGCATGGGCCGCGCCGCGATCGCCGCCGCCGCCCGCGACCCGCTCTTCGAGATCGGCGGGCACACGCGGACGCATCCCTATCTTCCGCAGTGTTCGGCCGCGCGTCAGCGGGAGGAGATCCTGGGCAACCGGGAGGAGCTCGCGGAGATGACGGGGCATCCCGTCCGCTATTTCGCCTACCCCGGGGGCGAGTACGACACGACGACGCTCCAGATCGTGCGCGACGGAGGATTCGACGCGGGCTTCGCCACCGTCTCGCGCCGCCTCGGAGATCCCCGCCTCGAAATCGAGCGGGTGGGGATCTACTCGCCGCCGCTCTGGAAAGTCGCGGTCAAGGCGGCCGGAATCGTCCCGTTCGCCCGGCGGCTCGGAGTCTCCATTGGCTGACGCGGCATTCTCCGTTCCGGGGGGCGCGCCCTTCTCCGAGGCGCGTCCGGCCGCACGGCGGTGGATCGAGCGGCGCGAGGAGTCGGCCCTGTTCTGGACGAAGGCGCTCGTCGCCCTCGTTCTCCTCGCCTGGGGAGCGGGCATCGTCGTGGGATTCCAGAGGGCTCTCGCTTTTCTGACGCTGGTGGGTTTCGCGTCGGCCATCGCGGGCCTCGCCCGCCCGGCCCTGGGGCTCATGGGCATCGGGTTGCTCTGCTCGCTCGACGGCTTCGCGCGGACCCTGATCATGAACGAGGGCGGGCTCCTGCGATGGAACACCTTCAACTACTGGCTTCTCATCGTGATGCTCGTCAACGCGCACGCTCTCCTGAGGCTGCGCGATCCTCACTCGCGGCTGCTGGCGGCGTTCATCGTCGTGCTCACCCTGGGCCTCGTGGTGAGCCCGCTCCGGAGCGAGGGGATGGAGACGACGCTCTCGATCGCTTCCTCGTTCGGGATCCTGGTGTACGCGCTTCGGGCGGCCGGAGGGCGCAACGCGTGGTACGGCCTCGCGCTGGTGACCGGAACGGCATCCGCCGCGGGCAGCCTCGTCTTCCTCCTCCAGCGCGAGAGCTTTCCGACGATGAACCCGAACGTCTGGGTGTTCTGTCCGTTGACCGGAATCTTCGCCATTGCCCTGGGTCTTCCCGCGGCGCGACGGAAAGCCAGCGCGTTCCTCCTGGGTCTCCTGGGAGCGGTCGATCTGGTCTGGGTTTACATGACGGGAAGCCGGGGCGGGATCGCGCTCGCGCTGATCGCGATGGCCTACGTCTTCGTGAAGCTCCGGAGCGCTCCCGCGAGAGCGGCCGCGCTCGTGGCCGGCGTCCTCCTCGCGGGATTTTTGACCGCCCGTTTCGCCGGGCTGGACGAGTACAGCCGCCACCGGTTGAACAAGGCTTTCGACGCCGACACGGGGCTGCGCGAGCGCACGAGCGGGCGGTCCGATCTGATGCTCGGGGCGTTCTACATGTTCGTCGACCATCCCCTGGGAGTCGGCACGGGCGGGTTCTCGACGAGCTGGGCGAAGCTCGGCATCCGGCACGGCATGAGCGACTACGCTTACGGCGCGGCCAAGGAGGCTCACGCCGCCTGGGCGAAAACGCTCGCCGAAAACGGCTTCCCCGGATTTCTCCTCCTGTTCCTCTACGTGGGATCTTTTTCTCTGGCCGCTTTCCGCCGGCGCCGGTCGGGAGCGCGCGCGCTCGGGTTTCTGACGACGGCCGTGCTGCTCTTCGCGTTCTTCTCGACGGAGTTCGCGGGGAAGGGGCTGTGGCTCCTCGCGGGATCGGCGACGGCGTTCCTTTGGTACCGACCGAACGCCCGGGCGCCTCGCGGGGATTCCCCCTCGCCGGCATTTCCGGGCATCGCCCGTCCCGCGCCGTCCGGAGCCGGAGTGTCGTCATGAGCGCGCCGGCTCGCGTGCTCCTCGTCGGAAACTTTCTCTCGAAGACCCGCTCCATCCGCTTCGTGTGCGAGGACCTGGCGGAGCATCTCTCGGCATCGGGCCGCGAAGTCCTCACGACCTCTTCCCGCGACAGCCGCCCGGTGCGGCTCGCCGACATGCTGGCGACGACGTGGGCGAGACGCCGCTCCTACGACGTCGCCCAGGTCGACGTCTACAGCGGGTCGGCGTTCTTCTGGGCCGAAGCGGTCTGCCGTCTTCTCCGTTCCCTCGGCAAGCCCCACATCCTCACGCTCCACGGCGGAGGATTGCCGAAGTTTGCCGAGCGCTCGCCCGAACGCGTGCGGAAGCTCCTCGGGGGGGCCGACGCCGTCACCAGCCCGTCGTCCTTCCTGGCCGAGAAGATGAGCGCTTTTCGCCAGGGGATCCGGATCATCCCGAACCCCATCGAGATCTCCCGGTACCCGTTCCGGGAACGCTCCGCCGCGCGTCCCGAGCTCGTCTGGTTGAGGGCGTTCCACGGGAGCTACAACGCGCCCCTCGCGCCGCGGATGCTCCGGCTCCTGTCGGAGAAGTTTCCCGCGGCGACGTTGACGATGATCGGGCCCGACAAGGGCGACGGCTCCCTCGAGCTCACCCGGAAGACGGCCGAGCAGGAGTGCGTTCTCGATCGCGTGCGCTTCGCGGGAGGAATCGCGAAGATCGAAATTCCGGAGGCGCTCTCGCGGGCGGACGTGTTCATCAACACCACGAACGTCGACAACACGCCCGTGAGTGTCGTCGAAGCCATGGCTTGCGGCCTCTGCGTGGTGACGACCTCCGTCGGGGGCCTTCCGCACCTCGTCACCGACGGCGAGAACGGCCTGCTCGTGCCGCCGGACGATCCGGCCGCCATGGCCGCGTCCGTCGCCCGCGTTCTCGAAGATCCGCCGCTCGCCGCACGGCTCTCCCGCCGGGGCCGGGAGAATGCGGAGAGTCGCGACTGGGCGAAGGTTCTTCCGGAGTGGGACGCGCTCTTCGAGAGCACCGTAAGCCGGTCCGGGCGGAGCGGGAAAGCCGCATGAGCCCCGCCGCGCTTCGGCTCTTTCATCGCCTGCCGCCATTCCTGCGCGACGCGGCGGCTTCGGCCCACGGGCGGCGCCTCCGGGCCTGGCGAACCGGACCGGAGACGGAGCGCCTCATCGAGGAGGCGCTGGAGCGGGACGCGTGGGGCCCCGACGAGTGGCGCGCCTATCGGGAGGAGCGGCTCGCCCGTCTCCTGCATCGGGCGGCGACGCGCGTGCCGTTCTACCGTGACCAGTGGGCCGAGCGGAAACGGCGGGGAGATCGGCAGTCGTGGGAGAGTCTCGAGAACTGGCCCCTCCTTTCGAAGGACGACCTGCGCCGGAATCCCTCCGCCTTCGTCGCCGACGACTGTGAAACGCCTCTCATGTACCGGGAGCGCACGAGCGGAACGACGGGACTGCCGCTCGAGGTCTGGTGGAGCCGGGAGACGGTGCGCGCGTGGTTTGCGATCTACGACGCCCGGATCCGTCGGTGGAACGGCATCGCCGCCGGCGAGCCGTGGGCCATTCTCGGCGGGCAGCCCGTCGTTTCGGCGAACGCCCGGCGACCCCCCTTCTGGGTGTGGAACGCTTCCATGCGCCAGCTCTACCTCTCGGCTAACCACGTCGCTCCGGCGACCGCCGCGAGCTTCTTCGCCGCGATGGAGGCGCGCCGCGTGACGCACCTCATCGGGTATCCCTCTTCGCTCGCCTACCTCGCCCGCCAGGCGCTCGCGCAGAGGGTGCGACCTCCGTCGCGGCTCCGCGTCGTCGTCACGAACGCCGAGCCCCTCCTCCCGTGGCAGCGCGCGGCGATCGCCGACGGGATGGACGCCGACGTGCGGGAGACCTACGGCATGGCGGAGATCGCCGCCGCGGGGAGCGAGTGTGCGGAAGGCTTCCTCCACGCATGGCCCGAGGCGGGGATCGTCGAGACTCGCGCGGAGGACGAGGATCGCGCGGCGCCGACGGGAGCAAGCGGCCGGTTCGTGGCCACCGCGCTCTTGAACGCCGACATGCCCCTCATCCGCTACGTCCTCGGCGATCGGGGACGCATCGCTCCCGATTCGGGCGCGCCGTGCGCTTGCGGGCGGCGGCTCCCGGTCTTCGCCGCGATCGAAGGAAGGTCCAACGATCTCCTCGTCGCCCCCGACGGCCGGCGCGTTTTCTGGTTGAATCCCGTCTTCTACGGTCTCGCAATTCGCGAAGCCCAGATCGTCCAGGAGGCGATCGACCGTCTGCGCGTTCTCTACGTGCCGGCGCCCGGCTTCGACGCGCGGCAGAAGAGCGCCATCGGCGAGCGGCTCCGCGAACGGATGGGGCCGGTCGCCGTCGCGTTCGAGGAGTGCGAGGCGATTCCCCGCGGCGCCAACGGAAAGTTCCGCGCGATCGTCTCTCGCGTGGATCCCGGAGACGGACGAACCGAGCCGAGGAGCGCCCGGGCATGAACGACATGCCCTTCGTGACGGTCATCCTCCCGATCCGGAACGAATCGGGATTCATCGCGCGGAGCCTCGGCGCCGTGCTCGCGCAGGACTATCCGCGCGGACGGATGGAAGTCGTGGTGGCCGACGGCATGTCGACGGACGACACCCGGGCGATCGTCCGGCAGTGCGCGGACGCCGCCCCCGGGATCAACGTGACGATCGTCGACAACCCCGAAGGGATCGTCCCGACGGGAATGAACGCCGCGCTGAAAGCGGCGCGCGGGGAAGTCGTCGTCCGCGTGGACGGTCACACGATCGTCGAGCCGGACTACGTGCGGGAGTGCGCGGCCGCGCTCGCCCGCTCCGGCGCGGAAAACGTCGGCGGCCGGATGTCCGCCGTCGGGCGCGGCAATTTCGCCCGGGCGGTGGCCGCCGCGACGAGCTCGCGTTTCGGCGTGGGCGGCGCGCGCTTCCACTACTCGGACCAGGAGGAGCTCGTCGATACGGTCTACATGGGAGCCTGGCCGAAAGCGGTTCTCGACGGCCTCGGCGGGTTCGATCCGGAGATGGTGCGCGACCAGGACGACGAGCTGAACTACCGGCTGCGCGAGCGGGGAGGGCGCATCCTCCTTTCGCCGCGCATCCGCTCGCGCTACTACAACCGCAGCTCCCTCCGCTCGCTCGCGCGCCAGTATTTCCAGTACGGGTACTGGAAGGTCCGGGTGATGCAGAAGCATCCCCGGCAGATGCGTCCCCGCCAGTTCGCGCCGCCCGCCCTGGTGGCGGGACTCCTCGGGACGGCGTTGACGGCGGCCGTCTCTCCCCGCGCGGGGAAGGGCTTTCTCGCTCTGGCCGGGACCTATCTTGCCGGAAACGCGGCGGCCTCCGTCCTGGCTGCCCGGCGATCGGGATGGAGGCTCCTCCCTTTCCTTCCCGCCGTCTTCGGGGCGCTGCATCTTTCCTACGGCCTGGGCTTCCTCGCCGGGTTGGCACGATTCTGGAACAGGTGGGACGGCGTCCCCAAGGAGGATGCATGGAGCTCACCGTCCCGTTCCACCGGCCTCAGATCACCGACGCCGAGATAGGCGAGGTCGTCGGGTCTCTTCGTTCGGGCTGGCTCACCACCGGCCCCAAGGTCAAGCGTTTCGAGGAAGAATTCGCCGCGGCGGTTTGCGCCCGGCACGCCGTCGCGGTCAATTCCTGCACGGCGGCTCTCCACCTTGCCGTCGAGGCCCTCGGGCTCGCGCGGGGAGAGGCGGTGCTGGTGCCGACGATGACGTTCGCCGCGACGGCGGAGATCGTCCGCTATCGCGGCGCCATCCCCATCCTCGTGGACGTCGATCCCGAGACTTCGCACCTGGATCTCCAGGACGCCGAGCGCAAGATCGACCTCTTCCGGCGCGGGGCGCTCCCCCCGTCCGTCTCGCGGGCGACCCGCATCGTGGGGATCATCCCGGTGCACGTCGGGGGCGTGATGATGGACGTCGAACGCGTCCGCCGCTTCGCGCGCGCGCACGGTCTGTGGATCATCGAGGACGCGGCCCACTCTTTTCCGGCCGCGTGGCGGCCGGGCGCGGCGGAGCCGTGGCAGCGCTGTGGCGAAGAGACGGCGGACGTCACCTGCTTCTCCTTCTACGCGAACAAGACGATCACGACGGGCGAAGGCGGGATGGCCGTCACGCGCGACCCGGCGATCGCCGAGCGCATGCGGCTGATGTCGCTCCACGGGCTTTCCCACGACGCCTGGGGACGCTACACCGGCAACGGCAGCTGGGACTACCGGATCCTCGCGCCCGGATACAAGTACAACATGACCGATCTCGCGGCGGCCATCGGTCTGGCGCAGCTCGATCGGGCGGAAGCAATGCGCCGCGCCCGCGAGGATCGCGCGCGCCGGTACCTCGAGGCGCTCGCCGGCGTCGACGAGATCGAGCTCCCCGCGGACGACCCGGATCGCCTCCACGCGTGGCATCTCTTCCCGATCCGCCTGAGGCTCGAGTCCCTGTCCGTGGATCGAAACGCATTCCTCGCCGACTTGCGCGAGGCCGGGATCGGAACCTCGGTTCACTGGCGGCCGCTCCACTTCCACCCGTACTACGAGGAAACGTACGGATGGACGCGGGCGGATTTCCCCGCCTCGTCGGGTCTCTGGGAACGCCTCGTCAGCCTGCCGATCTTTCCGGACCTCCGGGACGACGAGCAGGATCGCGTCGTCGAGGCGATCGAAACTCTCTGCCGTCGCCACGGCGTCGGCGTTGCGCCCCGGGTCGCCGCGGGACCATGACGCCCTCCGCCGCTCTCCCGCGGGCGGGATCGGGGATTCCGCGCGCGGTGGAGGGGCCCCTCGCCGTTCTCGGACTGGCCGCCGCCGCGCCCGTGATCGCGCTCTCCGCCCTCGCCGTCGCCGTGACGACGGGGGAATTTCCTTTCTTCCGTCAGGATCGCGTCGGGCGGGGAGGCCGGAGTTTCGTTCTCTGGAAGATCCGCACGATGCGCGCCGCGGCCCGGGGCGCCGCCGTCACCGCGGGAGGAGACCCGCGGGTCACGCGGATGGGGCGGCTCCTGCGCAGGACGAAGCTCGACGAGTTGCCGGAACTATGGAACATCGTGAAAGGGGAGATGTCGTTCGTCGGCCCCCGGCCGGAAGTCCCGCGGTACGTCGATGCGACGGATCCTCTCTGGGCGAGGGTTCTCGAAGCGAGGCCCGGACTGACGGACCCGGTGACGCTCTCCCTCCGCAACGAGGAGACGCTGCTCGCGGGGATCGAAGGCGATCGCGAGGCGTTCTATCGGGAATTCCTCCTGCCCTACAAGCTGAGAGGGTACGCGGAATATCTGGAGCGTCGCACGGGGTGGACGGACCTGCGGGTACTCCGCGACACGGTGTGGGCCGTCGTTCGACCCTCGCGGGCGCCCGTTCCCGCGATGCGGGAGATTGTGGCAAAGGGATTGCAATCTTCTCAATCTGCCCGATGAGCCTACGTCAATATTTCTCCCGCGCCTTTCTCCGGCAGCTTCAATACGCGCTGGACTTCGCGATCCTCGCCGCGGGGTTCATCCTCGCGTGCGCGCTGCGCTTCGACTTCGCGTGGAACCGGGCCGAGTCGGATGCGTGCTGGATGCAGCTTCCGCTCGTCGTGCTCGTGCAATTCGTCGCTCTCTCCCTCGCGGGCGTTTATCGCTTCATCTGGCGCTACGTCGGGATCCGCGAGGGCCGCGCGTTCTTTCGCTCCGCGGTGGGATCCGCGGCGGTGCTCGCGGCGGTTCGCCTCTTCGCGCCCGACCGGTTCTCGATGTTCCGGGTGCCTCTGTCCGTGATCGTTGCCGGAACGGCGTTCGCCTTCGGCGGGGTCCTCGCGGTCCGGGTGCTTCGCCGGGTTCTCTACGAGCGGCAGCGCCTCGGCGAGGACCGCCGCGGTCAGACGCCGGCGGACCGGCAGGCGAAACACGCGGTGCTGCTCGTCGGCGCGGGCCAGGCGGGAGTCCTCGCGGCGCGCGAGATCGTCGGCCGCGGCGACATCGATCTCGACATCCGCGGCTTCGTCGACGACGACGTGCGAAAGATCGGCGCCGAGATCCATGGGATCCGGGTCCTCGGGACGACGCGCGATCTGCCCCGCCTCGTCCAGAAGCTCGG
>Ga0070666_10001055_pt1 | contig 16838 bp, 19 predicted proteins | sample KBSS23metaG_FD_64677 | JGI IMG/M metagenome (GOLD analysis project Ga0070666, IMG submission 64677) | Switchgrass rhizosphere microbial communities from Kellogg Biological Station, Michigan, USA - KBS S2-3 metaG | ecosystem: Host-associated > Plants > Roots > Rhizosphere > Soil ... | reverse complement strand
GCCATCTAACTGCATTGGATTCCGTACCAGGAATTCTGCTGGAGCGTAATGATCGAATTCTCTGGCGCCAGTGCCCATCATTCGAAATGCTGCTTCCGCTTTTTTTACCAAGCGAATCGATGCGTCTGCAGCGAGAAGGGTCGGTTCTGTGAGGCGAAGCGCTGGTGGAAGGTCGAAGGCATTATTAAGCATGCGAGCATAGAGAGCTGGGTGGATGAGATCTTCGACGTCGCTTTCGGCCTTGCCGGTGAAATCCGCAACAGTGTATAGCTGGCCTGCGTTCAAAATCTGGCTCTTCTTCAATCGATCCAACTTCGCCTTATCGCCGTGAGCCAAATCACACAGCACAGCAATGTTAAGTTTGTTGCCGCCGAATAACGAGACGAATGGCGAAATTTTGTCGATACCGCCAGATGGACACAGTGTCCAGCGAACATCCAAACTCGTGCGACGGCTGCGCCTTAGGGCTTCAGAGACGACTTGCAGATACAGAATATCTGACGGCCCCTCTACGAGAAGCGTGTTCTTCCCAACAAACAATGACTGCGTAATTTCATAGCCAAGGGCACCCTGTAAAGGAAACAAAGTATCCTTATCCACCCGAAGCACATCCTTGCTTACCTTTGTACCCTGTACCATAGGCCGTCCACGTTCGTCCTTCGTTACCACATCTTCAACGATGCGAACCGTGTCCATGCGGTTTGCGGGCACCATGAATGGAGAGTGTGTGGTGTAGATTACCTGGTGTTCTGGTAAGAGACGTTCTTCTATATAGCGGAGCAGATCTGCCTGAGCCTTGCCATGCAAAGTAAGCCCGGGCTCATCAAGCAGCAAAATCGCATTCCCCGCAGTTTTCTTCAGCTGCTTGAACTGTGCGAGGAACGAGAAAAACCAAACAAATCCAGCGCTTCGCTCCGATAACGGAACCGTCGCACGATGATTACGATTCTCAATTCGAATTTTGATTACTGTGCCGCTATTAAACGGCGCCGGATCTCCGGACTTTCCCTCGCCAATATCAATCTTTACCTCAAGCGCATCATTCTGGCTCCAGAACTGGAATATCTCCTCCGTTATATCGTTAGACGCTGCCTCCAGTTTAGCCTTCAGCTCCTCGTATCTTGTGGCTTTCTGAAGTTCCTCGACCGTCGTCCCTGCATATTCCAAGAAGTCCAAAAAGATTTTATCCCCTGAACTTACCTTGTTGTTTTGCCTATCAGAAGCAAGCTGGTTAAGCGATATTTCGCCCGACATCCTGTCAAAATGCGAGGTATAGAAAAACGATGGATTGTTTATGGCATCTATGATCGCAAGATAAGCACTATTCTTACGAAACTCTTTTATCTTCTCTAGAAGAGCGGTTAGTTTTTGAGACCTCTGAGGCAACGCCTCCAGTGTTTTAGCCGCTTCCTGGCTGTTTGAGGCAGTTGAAACCGAATTTCGCTCGATTGCGTCGAGCCCGTGCTGATCAATAAGATGGTCCAAGCACGCGCGTTCATTTATATCAAACGCCCATGTTGTGTTTCCTTTGCTTCCGATACTTCTAGTGATGGTCACTGCATCCGATGAAAGTGTCTGTGCTCCAAACTCAGCTCGAATGGCGTTAAGTTCATTTTGTTCTAACTTCCACCAAGTCTTGGCGATAGGCGATATCCCGTTTGGGTGCCGCTCGTCGAATTTTGCCAGGAAGCGACGCGGATAGTCGCGTGTCTTGTCATAAGCAAATGCTCCGAAAGGAAATAGCCCATACAGTGCGAGAAGTAGCCCCGTCTTTCCCGCTTCGTTCTTGCCTACCAAACACGTTAAGCCTCCGATGTCGAACTCGAGACTATCTTCGATGGACCGAAAGTTAGTTACCTGTGCGCGTATAAGCTGCATTTAGAATCATCCTGGGACGTAAGTTTGCATTGTCAGAACAGGCAAAAGTTCGGGTGCATATAACGTTGGGGTCAGGAGGCCTGGTGGAAGCTCATATCCTCCACTCCCTGTTCATTGCACCAATTAACGGATGCGCCGACCAACCATAAGCGCCAATGCACCCCCGATCCAGGCGGTATACTTCCAGAATGAGGTTTGAGCTCGGGCGGAGTTCGCTTCTCGAAGAGCAGTATCCCGCTGCCGAGTTAAATCAGCGTTCTGCGCTGTCAGTTGCTGGCACTCTCCCGTCAGACTCTCGACGCGTTTCTTTAACGCGGAGATCTCAAGGCTGCGCGAATCTACTTCCGGCTCATTGACTTTCTGGTTCATGACTTTCTGATGAATGTTCAGTTTATGATCCTGAGCGTCGTAATCACGTCCACGACTTTCCCTCGATTGCCCCTACCTCTAGCCTGTTCTCTACGTTCTCTCGCGCACTGCTCAACCGGTATTGCACTCGCTTGAGCAGTAATAGCACCCGTTAGCCGATCGGTATCCCTTCACTTTCGCCGCAGCGACAGCGGGTCCGCAGGTGGCGTGCCAACCAAGCGGATCTTGATTGCGAAGCTCCGGCAATCGAGTACAAATGTCAGTCCGGTGCACCTCGTGATCGCCATTTGCTTGTGCGTTCCTATTCACGATGTAGTTTGGCATTGGTGTTCTTTGCTCCTAGAAGTGCCTAACAGGCTTTGTTCGACTGAGACAAGACGGAAGCGGCCAGATCTTTCGTCTCCTCCGAATACCTATTGCTTCTAAGTACCCGGGAAGCCAAATCCTCCAATTCAGCGCCGGTTTCCTTAGAGCCTGAGCGTTGCGCCAAGGCTGACGCTGCTAGGCTCTTTGCAATCTGCGAAGCGTTGGGATCTAGCAGCGTTTCAGATGCAAGCGTGCCGATGCGTCTGGATGTATGTTTCATGTTCTTACTCATGTCAACCACCTCCAAAATGGAATTCCACATGGCCACCCTGGGATATTCAGGCCAGAAAAGTCGAGATCGGGGAGGCCTAATTCCACTTGCTCGCGAACTATACGGTCAAGCCTGTGGTATGTCAAATATACAAAAAAATCTGATACTTATGTTGCTGTAGCAAACATGTTGCGGCCGTTGACATCTTACTGCATAATGTCGGTGTGGAATGGTTGTATCGGGAGTTTGGTCGTCGCCTACGCGAAGCGCGCACGCGTGCCAATCTCTCACAGGAGAACCTCGCCAAGAGTGTCGGGCTCGCTCGAACATCTGTCACCAATATCGAGCGGGGCCGGCAACATTTCATGCTCCATATGGCCTACCAGCTCGCACAACACGTAGGCGAATCTGTTATCTCCCTTTTACCTGACCGGCCTACCGATACAGCGGCTCTTGATGTGATATCTCCCGAAGATCGCAATAGATTCACGCGATTACTCCAAGATGAACGATCTCTGGACTGGATTACACGAGTGATCCAGTCAGGCATGCCGCAAGGAGAAATTACCCATGAAAAAACTATCCCAGCAAAAAGTCGTGAGCAGAAAAGATCCCGAACAGATGGCGTCAAAAGTGCTAATGGACAACAACATCACAAAAGCACCGGTCCCGGTGGAACAAATCGCGGTGCAACTGGGGGCGACGCTACAGTTCGAACCTTTCGACGGAAAAGATGATGTCTCTGCGATGCTTTTTCGCGATCACGAACGTACGGTCATTGGCGTGAACTCGACTCACGCAAATACTCGTCAGCGGTTTTCGATTGCGCACGAATGTGGACATCTCAAACTCCATAAAGGAAAGATGTATGTTGATGCCAGAATTAACTTCCGCGATACGTTGTCGAGTCTTGCCGTAGATCCTGAAGAGCGAGAAGCAAATGCATTTGCTGCCGCATTATTAATGCCAGGTCCGTTCGTTATTGACGAGATCAAAAAGGCCATCGAAAAGAACATGTCAGACGATTCTGATGCAATTATTGGGGACCTCGCGCGAGTGTTTCAGGTAAGCATGCAGGCTATGACCTATCGTCTAAAGAATCTCGGCTTGCTTGTCGAATAGCCTGACGACGTGAAAATACCATGACTCAACTAACTAACTGGAGTTGGACTATACCCGATGGCGAAACGGCTCGGCTTGCCCAAATGCCTGTTCGCTCCTTACGATTCGAACTCCCGGGCATCGGACCGCGCAAATTTACGTAGAATGCGCGGATAGGTGCGTAGTTTCGAGTAAAGCTCATGTCGAAGAAAAACCCGCAGACGCCGAAGAAGAAACGCAAATCGCCCGCCGGCGTCGCCACGAACGACCTCGTCTTGAGCGCCTATGTCGCCAGGAACGATGAGGTGTTTCCGCATGTAATCTCGCTCTATGTCCCGGCCGGAAGCTTGGTGGCTGATGTGACATACGGGAAGGGCGTCTTCTGGAGGAACGTTCCGAAGGATGCCTACCGCCTGCTCGCATCGGACCTATCTACGGGCATCGACTGCTGCAACCTCCCGTACGAAGACGGCTCGCTGGACGCCGTCGTGTTTGATCCGCCGTATATGCACACGCCGGGCGGATCTGCTCACGTCAACCACCAGAACTTCGAGAGTTACTACAGAAACAACAAAGCCTCGTCTAAGAAGAAATATCATGAAGCCGTGCTCGACCTGTATTTCATGGCCGCCAAGGAGGCGTGGCGTGTGCTGCGCTCGAGCGGCGCTTACATCGTGAAGTGCCAGGACGAAGTCTGCGCAAACCGGCAGCGTCTGACGCACATCGAGATTATCAACGAGCTGACGAAATATGGATTCGTAGCGGAAGATTTTTTCGTGGTCGTGCGCAACGGGACTCCCGGCGTTAGCCGCATGCTCGTTCAAGCGCACGCGCGGAAGAACCATTCGTACTTCATCGTCTTCCTGAAGCCTAAAGGCAAGAACCGCTGGGCTGGACTCAAGGATAAGCTACGACTCGATGCAGCAGTACCGCGGACCAACGGCAAGCTGCGCCAACCGATCACTGACGAGCGACAACCAACTCTATTTCCGTAGGCAGGTTGTGCACGTTACGTATCTGTAGCAGGTCGGGGAACTCAGTAGTTAACGCCTGATATCGAATCGGGATGTCGAAGTAGTAGATACGCGCCATCTTGGCTAGCAGGGCTTGGTAGGCGAGCCACTGATCGGGAACACAAATCTCCACTACCTCTCTCGACCGCGAGTCGAGTTTGGTCTCAGCGAAGCACACCATCACTCCCTTGTATCTACCCTCGCCGAACGCACGATCTAATATTCTTTGGTGTGCCCACGCCTGAACGACACGCTCGCGGGTGGACATCTTCACTGGCAAGTGGATTGCAGAATACCGCTGCGTCGCATCGAACAAGAAATCCATCGTGAGTCGAGTGTGTCTACCATCCACTTCAAAAATCTGTCCTCGCCGTGGCTCGGTGCCAAGCTGGGTTGCCACGATGTGACCGATCAGAGCCTCGAAGTAAGTTGCAGGACCCTTCTTGTTCTGTCGGTCGAACAACTCCAGTCCTATGCACGGCGCGATAGCGACCGTGTACCAGAAGCGCGCGGCATCCATGGGCAAACCACGACCTGTAAGCCACGCTTCCCACGCGGCGTCCACCTCGGCAACGTCCGGCGCAAATAACGCACGATTCGCAGGACGGGACGTGATGGTCTCTGCGGCGGTACGCATGTACGCGATGTATTCCTTGCCGGGAACCTTCGAGATGAGATCGACCGGGCGGCATGCACTGGATGTGAGGAACTGAAGGCTCACCCGCACGAGGGTGCGGATTGAGCCAGACACATCAGGGCCGACGTAGCCGCGTTTCGTTCTTGTGGAAACCACCTCGTAGGCACGGTGCAGAATTTCTAGGCCGGACGCTGCCATGTAACTCGGGACCCCTCCCTGGCACAATGATGTACGAATGCTGCAGACTGACAGATAGGTAAAATTCCGTCAAAGCGTGACGTAATAATTGAACGTTAGACGGCGAGCTCCCGGTAAAATTTCATTCCCTTTTACACAGCATGCACAATTTTTACTTATGATTTACTTAAAAAGATCAAGAGCTTATATATAACACCCCCTGATTACAAATCCGATCCTTCGGCTTCAAGCCAGTCCGGCGCGCGGCATCCACGCCCTGGACGTTAAACTCGCAACTGCCGTAGAGGCCGACGATGAGTGAATACCGACGGCGAAATCCCGCGCCAGCCGCTCTGCCACCCCCATCGCCTGCTGTCGAATCTCCTGAACCGACGTAACCTCCCAGCGGCTGCCGCGGGTTAGCGGCCCCAGGGCGTACAGAGTACGATGTGCCATGCCATTGGAGGCCAGTACCCGCGAATGCCTGTCCATCGCGAGTCCCAAACCCAGCGGATCCGGCAGTGCCAGCGAGTCGCCCACCAGGCTCTGCAGCAGCGGATTGAGTGCAAAGCGCGGATCCGTATCCGGCCCCGTGCAATTGATCACCCGCGCCACATTCAACGTCTGCTCGCCCTGGCGTCCCTTCACCCGCACACGGACCCCGGCATCCGATTGAAGTGCCTCGATATCAGCGACCCGCCCCCGCAGGATGTGGAGCTGTCCCCGCGTCTGCGCCCTCGCAATTCTCGAATGCACCGCCGGCGCCAGCCGATGCCGATGCACTTCCCAGAACGGGCGCACATGCCGCAGAAACCTTCGCCGCTCCGTCCAGTTCCATTGCTCCCAAAGCGCCGGCGCCACCAGCCGCAGCTTATTGAAGAACTCCCGCCATTCCGCGCCCTGCGGATCCCGCTCCACGATGGCCCGAGTGTGGCGCACCAGATCCCGTAACGAAATCGGCAGCGCTGCGCCACCGTCGATCGCCGCACCAGGCGAGACATGTACCCGTGGCAGCAGCCCGCGGCGTGACACGGCGTAAATCGGACCATCATGACCGCGGTGCAGTAGCTCGACCGCAACGTCCACCGCGGTCAAGCCTGTCCCCACCAGCAGCACGCCGGCCTCGCGCGGAAGACCCTCGTGGGCCGCAGCGTCCCAGGGGTCGTCGAGAATGAACGGGCGAGCCTTTGGCTCCGCGCGCGAGCCGATGGAGCGGGGCGCCTCATTGCCGGTGGCCAGCACGACCACATCCGCGCGGATGGGATTACCCTGAGCCGGCACGACCTCCCACTCATTGTCCCGCGCGAGAATCGAGTCCGCCGTCGTGCGCAGCCATTTGAAGCGAACATTGGAAGCCGCCTGGACTTCCTTGAGACGGGTCTGAAGGTATTCACCGTAAAAAGATCGTGGCGCGAAATCATCACGCGTCCAGTTGAGGGGCCGGCGCGGATGCTCGCGGCGCAGCCACTGCAGGAAGTCGTCCGGCTCGTGGGTACAGGACATGTTGCCGGCGCGGGTATTCAGTACGTGCAGGGGACAGCGGGTGGAATAGGCTACGCCCAGGCCCAGGTCTTCGCGAGGCTCGATGACAGTGGCTTCGAGGGCGCCGCGGAAGCGGCGGCGTAGGGCGGTTAGGAGCAGGACGGCTGAGGCGCCGCCTCCGCAGATGACTAGCTTTAGCCGGGAGGAGTGGTCCATGGCGAGGGGAACCGTGGGAGTAAGGGGTTCGAAGAGTAGCTATTAGGGGTTATAAATTCGGTAACAAGATCCCTTGTCTATGCTTATCTGGCCGTCCTTACCGAGGTGGAATATCACAGTACGCTCCATTTTGGCTGCGCAACGACAATCCGATCACTCTCGCACTACGTTTTGACTGAGAACGATCTTGTTCAATAACTCCGGTCGGCCCACAGGCAAGTAGAGGGTACTAGGAGCAGCCCACTGACTGAGAGCGGTTGCCTCATCTTGTTTGATGGAGAGACAGTCTCAAGTCTTCTATCAACTGCACAGCCGCCCGCCGATGACGACATACCTGGGCCTCTTCCATCGTTCACCGTACAAGTTCTGGATTTGCGGATCGGGGAATATTTCATCGAGAATCTCAACGCATAACCCTGCGGAAGCTAGCGCGGCTACATATGTGGACAGAGGCCTGTGGTAGTAAGGAACGGCCGCAATTTTTCGGGTCGGATCGAGTGTTATCGAAAAGCACACCGATGCGTACCGCTCCTCTATGTAGCTGAAGCTTTGGGGTGGGAAGAATTCCTTGTATTCGTTGTAGAAGGCAGGATGCGGTAGCGAAAGAAGATACATACCGTTCGGGTCTAGGGCTTGAGCCAGTGCCTTTGCGAAGGCCTCAAGGTTCCCGGCGGTTTGTACACACATGTGAGAAAGAATGAGGTCGAAGCGTTCGTTGCAACTGGAGAATACTTCGATACTTTCGTTTACGATGTGAACCGAAAGTCCACTCAAGACCTCATGCGCCACGGCGTGCATTCCCTCGGAAGGCTCGAGTAGGACGTACCGTGACGTGAGGTCGGTGAGCGCCTTACAAAGGTGTCCGGTTCCGCCTCCAATTTCGAGGAGGCTATTGGGCTTTAGCTTCTGTAGCTGATCCCTGAAGTATGGGAGGAAGACTTTGGAGAATGTAAGATCCAAGCCGCTTTCAATTTGTTGCGCCCTCAATCGGGCCGACTCATTCCATTGGTGCGGCATCGATTAGGGCCTTTGATTTTCGGACTATATCTTTCGCTAGACCGATGATTTGCGGTCCGGAGTTCGAATCGAAAATCGTGATTTCGTGGTGAGGATGTGTGCCTTTAGCTATTGCCAGGCGTTCTGCCCCGCTGCGATTGGCATTGATCAAGGTGAACCGCGCCTCCGGTGCGTGTTGCGAGTCCGTGACAAAGAATCGGACTCCCGCCGCAGCGAGTGGCTCTCGTTGTGCCAGCATTACCGGTTGCGATGTAATGATTTCAAAGTGCGTTCCGGTGTTGGCCCGTCGGATGATTTCTTCCTGTACCGCTGGCGCGTCAGCCAACCAAGCAAGCCGGTTGCTTACAATGGTTACTGTACTCCCGTGAGCTATGAAATCTTTCATGAACAAACTCGTTTCGAGCGCATTACGATTGATTTTAACCTCCGGGAGGTATCGGAAGCCCTGTCTGGCAAATAACACGACGAAGCCAACTATTTCGAGCAACACGGTGCCGATAAGCCATCGAAGGTACGGCAATTCCACGCTCTGCTTTTCGGAAAACCATACGTAACCTATGCCAATCAGTGTCAATAGAGCCGTTAGCCCCAGGACAATCAGGAATACATAAAAGGTGGTCTTGATGAGCTGCTGCATTATTTATCACTGCTCACTAGGGTCACAGCCTCTATTTTCCCAACCATTTTGCGTAGGCTTCAATGTCGATCGTAGAAACGGTGCCGCTGAACTGCAGTTGTGATATGAGCTTGAATAAGAATGTCGTTGCAGGTTTACTTTCTTCGACGAAGATATAGTCCGAAGCCTTCTGATTGTAGAAGAAATGCCCATGCGCCGCGATGCAACCGATGTCGAGCCGGCCGTCGCTGAGGTTCCCTTTCAGGGCCCGTTCGAAAGCCATGCCAATGGCCGGGTTCCATTCGCTTTCGAAGCTGAGCAGGCCACCGAGAATCGGGATTGGCGGTTTGGCTGGAAGGACGCCCCCGGCGTGATAGATGGGAAGGCTTGTGCGATGGAGTCGACGAACACTCGCGACCTTGTCTTGTGCATAAGTCACGAGAGCGTTGTCGACTGTCTGCTTCGCTTCGAACACCGCATAGACGCTTTCCGCCGGTATGACGGTTTCGCCTTGATAGTTGAAAATGAACGGCGAATACTGACGATCGAAGATAACGACGTCGATCTGTTGACTGACGGTGCCGTGGCTATCCACGACGTGAGCTTTTGCTGCTTGATATCGCTTCGGCAGGTAGGTCTCAAACATGTTGATCCAGACGCTCTCGCTTGCGTCTCCTTTGGTTCCTGGATGCTGAAATGTCTTACGTACGATTGCGAGTCGCTGCTGGATGTCATCATGCAAGGAAGCGAGAAGTTGGGAAAGAGACCATTCCGACATTGGAATACCTGCGATTCGGGTTGCTTAAGTGAACGCTGCTCAAGACAGCGGAAACATGGGACCGAATAGCTGACGCCACGCTTTGAGGGCTTCGCCGGTCCTTCCTTGGCGTACGTGGTCAATAGCGATTCCTGCTTCCCGGGCCGCAGCCCCTAGAAGGTTCTGCGCACGTTCCACACGTGCGGCATCCATAGCACTGCTGATTGGCGGCCCCAGCCCCGCTGGATCGACCCAGGTGTCAGCGATCCGATCCGCCAATGTGGCGAATAGGCTTTGAATCTCGCGATCGAACTGTCCGCCCCAACCGCCATGCAGACAGTCAAGCGCCATGACCTCAATTAGAAAGGACGGTCTTATGGGTTTTTCGCCGTGTTTCGGATTGTTATTCCAGTACTTGACCATTCTGACAAGCCCTTTCCACTGGCTAGCGTAAGCCTGATGTGCTTGTGTGGCTTTTTCCGCATGAATTTCCGGATCTGTTTTGATCCATTTCCCTGTGTCGGCGTCGGGTATTTCGTAGTTTCTATCGCAGTCGAAAGCCGGTACAACATCAACGCTTAGGATCTTGTAATCCGTCTTGTCTTCTGTGTCGACAAGCACTCCAAAGTCAACATTGACGGATCGGCTTTGTCGTCGCACAGCCTTTTCGCCATATTCTTTTACGAGCGCACTCTTGTAGTCGTCGAGCACTACTCCAGCAGCTTTGGAGTGGTAGTGCTTCTCGGAAGCCTTCATCACAAAGAAGATATCGATGTCCTTGAGAGGCTTTGTCTTAGTGTCTCGCTTGTAAGATCCGGTAAGAAAATCTCGGTCGATTACAAATTTAGATCGAATGTACTCGCGCACCTCTGTGTGGCGGTCTGTGGCATTTTTTTGCTCTTTTGGCTTGAGCTCAAGGCGACTTTTGAACTTTCGGAACGCCTCATCGATAGTCAGCATGAGCTCTTTCTCCAGTAACTCGCGTTCGCCCCAAGACCGTTGTGCTCAACGGTTGTTCCTACGGTTTGGCGAACCATTCCTTCCGTGGATCGATAGGACGATGTCGTCCACCCATCGAGCTCGTAATTTTTGTCCTTGTTTTGCACCATGACCCGATAGCTTGCCTCTGAGGGCGCGAGCCCCGCCTTTTTTATTGCATACTTTAATTGTTCCGTGTCGGTCCAGAATGTGCCTGCATCAGCGGCCCATGTGTATGAGATGCCGATGTCCCACCTTTTGACCAGCTTGTCTGTCTTTGGATCATAAATTTCAAGCGTCACACATTCGAGCTGCTTTGATTCAATCCAGCTGCTGATGCCATGCAGTAGGAAACCCCACTCACCAATAAGCTTCTGTGGGTCGAGTCCGCTGAGCCGTATGATGTCCTTGAGACTCTTAAGGATATTGTCAGCGACGTACGTAACCGAGTGGGTGTACGAGTAGACTGCAACTGCGCTCATGGTTTTAAGAAGGCCGTAACATCTATCGAGACGTCCTGTGATTTGGCGGCCGATTCGCCCGAGCTTGTAAACTCCCCCAGCGTGATTTTCATGTCGCGCGCCGTGATGCGTGTACTCTTTGCTTTGAGGGCTCGTTGTACCCATTCGAGATCGTCGGCTGGGCAAGGCAGCGAGAGTGCCCAGTCACCTTTTAGAGGGTCATAACCCAGCCCGTCCTCTGCGGCATCGGATCCGTCGATGGCTTGCTCGTCATAAAGACAATAGATTCGTGACCGCGGCCCGTCGCAAACAACCACAATCGCAGCATCGCGGGGAGCTCGTTCGGCGATCACGGCACTTGCCGTACCGGTGACCGACAGCAGTTCCGTGCGTGCCGAACCGTCCTTGCCCTGAGTGAGAAGGTCCACGATTGCGGTCCAGGTCTGGGCGGTATCGCGATGAGGCGAGCTTCTAAATGACCTGCTAGCGACTGTGCTCATCGGAGGTTGTCCGCGCCAATACGCGCTGTTTTGGCAATTCGAGCTGCTTGGATTAAATCGTCCAAAGCCAGCCGCTGAGGATCAAGTGCGACTTCCTTTCGAATGGTCAGTGCGCTGGCGACTACTTTGCGGAGTGCTCTACCGTCGAGTCCGGCTACTTCATCGAAAACCCTAGAGAATTCTGGCATGTCGGCAATATGGCCAATTGAACTAAACGTGGCTCCCAAGGCCCTAAGGCAGGAGATGAGAATTCGTTCGCAGGCTGACCTGTCAGGCATGGGGATTTCGACAACAAGATCGCACCGCGATGTGAAGGCCGAGTCGACCGCCTGTGGAAAATTGCTGGTTGCGAGGAATAGAAGGTTCTGATGCTTTTCCGCGAGCGCGTCGAGTTGCACCAATACTGCGTCGGTAGCTCTATGCACATCGATAGGATTTGCCTCCAGGCTCAACCTACTTCTGTTAGCGGCTAAAGTTTCAACCTCGTCAAGCAAAACGATAGTCGGCCCCGCCATCGCGGATTCAGCAATGGACTGCGAAAACAAATCGGACACCGCCTTTTGCGTCTTCCCCATCATGGAACTTCCCAAGGCATGTGCGTCTACTTCCAACAGCGTGAACTTAAGTCCCTTCAGGACTTCGGCTGTCCTGTGTGCAAGACCCTTCGCGAGGGAGGTCTTCCCCGTTCCGGGTCGGCCTACCAAGAACACTGCGCCATGCAGAGGGAGAACCGCGCGGGACACCTTCGGCCGAACCGTAAAATTAATGATCGCTTGGGACAGCAGCTGATCCTTCAGCGACTGGTCGAGAATGATCGAATCCCATAAAAGACCCAACTCGTCGGCCGGTAGCGTTCGTGAGCGGCAGATTCCTTTGGGAAGGTCGATAGGGACGGCTTTGAGGGGGTTTGTCATTTCGGCAAAAGTCTCCGCAGTATTCAGTTAAATTTGGGCTGCTTTTTCTGCACTGCAGCATGTCTTTTTCCGTCAAGCTGTAGAACGGCACCCTTCATACCCAGTATCATTCGCGCATGGAAGGCACACTCCGACGGGGAGAGGCCACATGTCGTCAACGCCGAAGCGTTATCGACCGGAAAATCACGCTTCGGCGTACTCCCACTAGGTGGGAGCGGATCGGGGGGATCGCGACCATTTGTCACAATCTGGAAGGGACATGCCTGCGCGCATGCGCGACATGAAGGAGGAATCAGATGGAACTCTCCTTTATTATATTTCATGCCGCGGTAATGCAGCTGACGAAGCGTTGTCTAATGCGGCAGCTAAAGAGTTTCATCACCGCCACATGAAGGCGCTCTACGAGCGTTGCAGACGTATCTGTCAAGGCGCTGGAGCCTCAGCAGATTTTGCACAAGACCTGGCACAAGCTGCCTTTGTAAAGGCGGCCCAGCGCGCTGATGCCTTTACCGATGGATCTGATCCTTCGCTTCAAGCCAAGCGCACCCAAGCCTGGCTTGGGAAAGTTGCCCACAATCTCCTTGTTGACAGCTTGCGCAATCCGAAAAGGCCTGGGCCAATTACGGGTGTTCAAGACGAAATTCCGTCTGAGGATTACTCGGACGACGAACTCGCCTCCCTGCTGTGTGACGGTAATCAGTTACCTCGCAGCACCGAAACAATCCACTTCGTTCGAGCCGCGTTGCCAACTTTAGATGAGCGGACTCGAATTGTGCTTATACACACGGTGCTGCAACGTCAGCATTCACCGAAAGGGACGTACATGTATCGAGGTTCTGCCGCAGCTCTGGCCAATAGGATTGGTACTACCGCCGAGAATATTCGCAGAATAAGGCGCAAAGGATTGGCTGCATTAGCTACATATGTGAGACGGCACTCTGGAAAACCATGACTGAGCACAGTACTCGACCACCGACGTCGGCAGAACTTGCATTGCAGACACTTGAAGTTGCGCTCGAAGACGAGTGGAATCAGTGCTCAGCCGAGAGTGATTCGCTTCCGGAGGCTTTGGTTGATCCACTTAAGGTAATGGAGCGAGGCGGAGCGTTGCTAACACAAGGTCTCAGGTTCCCTAGAGCACAATCTTCTCGCCTAAGTGGTGCTGATGAAGAATTCAGAATGGCAGCTCGCAACGGAAAAACGATACCATCAGACGTGAAACTGCGAATGCATGCCGACCGGCAACTAGCGGAATCCGGTGTCGTCGTAGAAAGCGATGACCTGTACTAATGAAATCGAGGAGCTTGCTGAACTGGTAGCGAGCGAGCATTGGCAGCAAGGCCGAGTTAATCCTTGTGATATTGCCTCCGCGCTTGGTCTGACATTTAGCTTTGCTCGATATGACGATTACTTCGATGGGCTGATAGAGTGCAAGGCGCGGCGCTTTCATGTCTATATCAATCTCGATACAAACAAGACTGCTGATTCCTCTCGTGCTCGATTTAGTTTTGCACATGAGCTGGGTCATTATTTTATAGACTGGCATCGGCACGCCCTAGAGCATGGCGCACCGTCTCACGGTTCTATGGTCGATTTTGAGTCGGCCATGGAAATCGAGCGTGAGGCTGATTTGTTTGCCGCTAATTTGCTCATGCCTCGAGAAAGATTGCGCGCAGCGGCCCGACCATGCATTGAGGCCGCCGAAATTCGACGCTTAGCATCAGCATTTGGCACTTCTCTGTCGGCCACTGCCATTCGATGCGCGCAAATGAATCTCGGACCCATGATCGTTATGAAATGGATTGACTCCGGGAGGAGCTGGTGTTGGTCGTCGCCTCAATTTGAAAAGTTGACAGGAAATAAGGCTTTTCGAGCGATTGAGAGAATCATTCCCGGCTCGATCACGAGACAGGTTCTCAACGGGAATCTGAAAATCGATCTGAGTACATACACGAAAGGCACAACTCTAGCCGCATGGTTTCCGTTCGTGAAATCGGGTAGTGCAGCGGATGAGATTATGGTCGAAGAGTGCATTAGCCTTGGACCGCATGGTGTGCTCACTATTTTGCGCCCGGCGATGGGTTAGGATTCGCTAGTCACTAAACATGTGTAGGCGCGTTTGACTGCCTTAAGTGATGCCTTTGGAAAATTGGGATGAACCATTTCATCTCAGCTGATGGGGTCACGCCGCCGATTGTGAAGAAGTGCATGTCGAGCAATTGGTCAGCAATCTGCTGACCAATTTCAGAAGCGGAACACTACTGAGGTGAACAAGTGGTATTGGGATGTATTAGGTTTCCATTCGCCATTTCTCGAGATCGCCTGACTTGCATCCATCGGCTCGAATACGATGATCTGAACGTTACGTAGTTCGCGAACTGCCGCCTCAATCCTTGGGCGCACTTGATTCCAATCGAGTCCACCCAGACCGCTGCCGAGCGGTGGGATGGCTATTGAGCGAACACCGCGCTGCCGAATTTCGGCTACAAGGGCGCTGAGCCCCGTTTCAATATCCTCGATACGACTCTTGTCACGCCAGTGCCGCTTAGTCGGGAAATTGATGAGATACTTCGAATTCGCAAGAAAGCCTGTCTCGAAGACCAGCATCCGCCCAGGCTGAACTTGCCCCAGCTCTCAGGCAGCCTTGTACGTCTTGAAGTTCCCAGGGAAGGCGTTTTTGAACTGCGACGCGATGCTCCTTCCCATGACGCCAACGTAATTGACAGCGTTGACGAGCGCCTCGGCGTCCGTCCGCAAGAGGTCCCCAGTTCTGTATTCGATCACGGCTACCTCCACTCGCTAATATACCAGCACTGCTGAATCTCGACCTGTACTCGAGATCCTCAAAGCATGCCAATAGTCGCTCGGCGCCGGTCACGAAGCGTCTGAGCGCATAGCTGGCTTACTCAACCGGCACCGACTTCCCTCGAAAGAACTGCACAGCTTGCACGTAGTCGGGGCAGAAGCTCCGAATCCTCCCAATAAGCGGGAATGAGCAGCATCGCAAAATTCACGAAGCCCGCTGACCTAGCGCATCGCATGTAAAGCGGTGTACACCGCATTACGAATGATCGGATTAAGCTCGCGCATCTGCGTGTCAGTAAGGTGCGCCACGTAAAAGTTCTCCATGACATTAACCTCGAATAGTGATTTCAACCGCCTCCGGCTTGACGCCGAACGCGGCCGCTAATTGGCGCTTTGCTTCGGCGATGGTCAGTATCGCCCCCGGTGTGCCCATGGGTGCCGGTTGCTCTACGTGCCGCGACGCCTCGTCGCCTTCGGGCATCGGCTGGAAAGTTACCTCTTCGAGATTGATCCTCAATTCGGCGAGGGACGAGTAGCGCACAGGGTTACGGCCATGGTCCCAGGCATCGGGAACATTGATCCTCGCAAACTCGCTAATCGCGATGATCCAGCGGTCGCCGTCCCCGTCTTCCTCCGATTTGCGAACCGCGGAGATCCGTCCGAGCAGAAAGCCCGTGCCGTGGGGCTCGGTGGCATCGGAAAATTCATGGTCGGGGTTGTGGCGATTTTGAGTGCAAACCAGCCAGGTGCATTGCTTTGCGCGAGCCGGGTTCAACACCCAGGCTTGCGAACCACCCTCGCGGACGATGCGCTCCGGACTGCGGGCGGTAAAAACAACGATCGTGTCTTCGGTGGCAGTGGTCATGGTGGCTTCCTTCTATAAGTGATAATTAGTGCGACATGATAGCAATAAGTATGTAACACGTTGTCAATATATTACTGAAAGTATCACTACCGCCGACAACAGATACTATTGAGATTCATTTTCAGTGCTGCTATGCTGAGTGCTATTCAGCACTTTTGAGCTATTTTATCATGCCAACAATTTCAGTTCCTCTTGATGCTGAGCTGATCGGAGAGCTTTACCTTCGCGCTGGTCATCCCACAACCGACATTGGTTCGTGGATCGAAAATGTCGTGCGCGACTATCTGGACCGCACCGCTGATGATGGTAATTGGGCTGAGGCTTATTACTCGTGGAGGGAAAAGGCCGCCGGAAGTGAAGCCTTTCATACCGAATTCGGAGACCCAAAGGGTGGCTATCGCTGGGGCACGCTTTTCATGCCGAATGGCACCTTGGTACGCATGGAATACAAGCGCCAGACCTATCAGGCGACCGT
>Ga0070666_10001053_pt1 | contig 16858 bp, 9 predicted proteins | sample KBSS23metaG_FD_64677 | JGI IMG/M metagenome (GOLD analysis project Ga0070666, IMG submission 64677) | Switchgrass rhizosphere microbial communities from Kellogg Biological Station, Michigan, USA - KBS S2-3 metaG | ecosystem: Host-associated > Plants > Roots > Rhizosphere > Soil ... | reverse complement strand
GATGTGGGGGTTCTTCCGCATCACCTTCCAGACCAGGCCGCTGCGATGGTTTTCGATCATCGCCACGATCGGCCCCTGATCGATCCCCAGATAATCGTGATCGAACCAGCCGAGCCCGCGCACCACGTGGCCATGCTGGGGCTTCACGTCCACGTCAAAGGTGGGATTGAAGGCGTCCACGAAACCGTATTTTCCGTACAGCGGCTCGCCGAAGCGCCGGCGCATCTCGCGGAGGGCGGGGATCACGATCTCCGGCGCGAACGGCAGGGAGGAGACGGCGGCGGTGGGGGCGATCGTGCCGTCGTCGGTGATCTCCCGGGGGGAGACCCCGCGCGCCCAGTAGGTGTGGAAGGTACGGTCGCGGCCGTCGACCGGCAGGGTGACGTCCAGAGGACCGTCGCAGGCGGTGAGCCCCCAGAGGTTCTCGCCGTAGCCGCGCCACTTGCCGGGGTTCTCGATCGCGTAGGTCCGTTGGGACAGGGTGGCCCGGCGGGAGTTCTCGAAGTAGTCGATCCCCTTCTCCCGCATGTAGGCGTCCTGAATTCCCTTGAAATCGATCCAGACGTGCGAGTACTGGTGGCCGAAGAGGGCGTTGAAGGTCACGTACTCCTGGCCGTAGAACTTGGCCCAGTCATAGGTGCGGGTCCAGGCCTCCCAGGCGGCGGGCTCGACCGGGTGCGTGGGCGAGCCGAGGGCGAGGACGTAGAGGATCATCGCCTCGTCGTAGCCGCTCCAGTCGTAGGTGTGGAAGCCGTCCTCGGGCTTCCAGCCCATGCCGACCAAAGGCTTGCGCGGCTGGATCCAGGGCCAGTCCACCCGCCCGTAGAGCTCCTCGGCGGCGGCGCGGATGGCCGCCTCGGTCACGTCGTCGCGGTCGAAGTAGGACTGCGAGAAGAGCGCGCCGGCCATCAGCAGGGCGGTGTCGATGGTGGAGAGCTCGACGGTCTCGAAGCGTTCCCCCGTCCGCATGTCCAGGAAGTGGTAGAAGAAACCTTTATATCCGGAGACCCCGCGAGCCTCGGGCCCCTGCCTCATCGCCAGCAGCGAGCGCAGGATGGCGAGCGTGCGCTCCGCGGCCTGCGCGCGGGTCACGTACCCCCGCTCGGCGCCGATGCCGTAGGCGGTGAGCCCGAAGCCGACCGCGGCGATGCTCGAGAAAGAGGGGGTGGGGGCGCGGTCGGGGACCAGCAAGGTGTGGGGATCGTCGAGATCCCAGAAGTAGTGGAAGGTGCGGCGCTCGACGTCGTCGAGCAGCGCCTGATTGTCTGCCGGCACCGCGACCTCCCTGGGGGTGGGAGGCGCGGTGCGCGGGTGGGAGCAGCCGAGCAGGGAGGCGGCGAGGAGGAGGAGGGTGACGATGCTTCGTGTCATCAAGACCTTCTCGCCATCGGATCAGAAGTTGATCTTCAGCCCGACCTGCTCGCGGCGGCCGAGATTGGTCGTGCAGTTCGGGTTGCCGAAGTTGGTGTTGCCGCCGGGTCCGATGAAGTTGTCCAGGCAGCCGTAGCTCGCCCAGTTGAAGGCGTTGAAGACCTCGCCCACCACCGCCACCGAGAAGTCGCCCCTCACCCGGAAGTCCTTCTGCAGGTGGAAGTCGACCGTGCGGTCGGCGAAGCCCCAGGTCTTGTCCGGGTAGATGGTGCGGTCGAACGGCCGCGTCCGCTCGCGGGCCGGCAGGTCGAACCCTTGCGAGAAGTCGAGGACGTTGAACGCCGCCCCGGACCCCAGGCTGATGGTGGTGCTGAAGCGGACATCCCAGGGCAGCCCGAAGATGCCGTTGAGGACGATGCGGTCCTTCTCCGAGCCGGGCACGTCGTGCTTGCCGTAGGCCGCCGCGCTCGGGTAGTCGAGGCTGAACAGGTCGTTGCCGGTCTGCTTGGCTTTGGCGTGGGTGTAGGCGAGGTGCACGCCCCAGTTGCCGGTGAACGGCCGGTCGAGGGTGAAGAAGATGCCGTCGTACCAGTATCGCTTCCCCTCGGGGTCGGAAATGATCACGTTGCCGTAGCCGGGCACCAGGGCCTGACAGCAGATGCCGCTCGCCGACAGCCAGGTGAAGCCGCGGTAGCCGCGCACCCCGTTGTAGCTCAGCGAGCTGTTCCAGGAGCCGAACGACTGGCGGACGCCGAGGTTCCACTGGTTCGAGTACGGGGGCTTGGTGTTGTTGTTGAGCAGGTAGATCTCGGGGCTGGTCCGCCCCGAGGCGATCAGCCCGTAGAGCCCGGCGGGGGTGAAGTAGCTCGGATCCCACTGGATCGTGCCCGGCCGGCCGTCCGGCGAGAACTGGATGCGGTAGACGGGATATTGCAGGCGGTAGCGCTCGTCCAGCGTGGCATTGAGGAACAGGCGGTCGAAGTAGCGCCCGGCGCCGCCGAAGAGGATCGACTTGCCGTCGCCGCGCAGGTCGAACGAGAAGCCGAGGCGCGGCTGGATCGCGTTCGTGTATTGCGAGCGGTTGCTGCCGTTCGCGAAGTAGCTGGAGTCGACCTTGCCGGAGAGCCCCGCCACGATGTTCGCCGGGGTGACGTAGTCCTCGTCGAGCTGGTTCGATTCATAGTCCCAGCGCAGTCCGAGGTTCACGGTCAGGCGCGGATTGACCGTCCAGGTGTCCTGGGCGTAGATGCCGTACTCCTGGTTGCTGGCCGACAGGTTCGGGTTGCCGAAGCCGAACTCCGCCTGGTAGGGCTGGGCGAAGGTGATGCCGTTGGCCGGATCGTTCCGGAAATCGTACTGCGGGTTGCCGTTCTGGCTCTTGTTGACGTGGTAGCGGAGGAAGTCGAGGTTGCCGCCGACCTGCAGGCCGTGATCGCCGCCCGCCTGGAAGACGGGGAGGTTGAGATCGTCGCGCAGCTCGACGCGCTTCTGATCGAATTTCTGGGTGGTGGTGTTGCCGCCGATGCGGAAGACCCCCTCGAAGTTGAGGCCAACGAGGTCCGGTTTGAGCGGCGTCGGATTCCAGGCGTAGTCCTGCCAGCTCAGCGTCGCCTGGTTGAGGGACCGGTCGCTGTTCCAGGTGTGGCGCAGGGTCGAGGTGTAGACCCAGTTCTTGAGATCGGTCGCCGACTCGTGAGACGTCTGGCCGCCGAAGTCGCGGATCTCGTGCTCGCGGCGGTAGCTGCCGCTGAAGTCGACGGTCTGGTTCTGCGCCGGCTGCCAGCTCAGCTTGCCGAACGCCAGGTTCGACTTGAAGGGGCTGTCGAAGACGCCGCTGTACTGGCCGAAGACGCTGGCGAAGTTCGGGTTGACGTTGACCGGCGTGGTGGCCTTGATGTCGACCCCCTCGTAGGAGAGGAAGTAGTGCAGCTTGTCGCGGATGATCGGCCCGCCGATCGAGAAGCCGGGCTGGCTGCGCTGATAGTCCTTGTTGGTGGTCAGCGTCGAGTACTGGAAGTTCTTCGGCAGCTCCGAGGTCCAGGCGTTGGGCTGGTAGAACCAGAAGGCCTGCCCCTGGATCGAGTTACCGCCCGACTTGGTGACGGCGGTGATGATGGCGCTCGACGCCTTTTCATATTGCGCGCTGTAGTTCTGCGTGATGACGCGGAACTCCTGCACGGCGTTCTGGGGGAACGGATTGCCGCGGCTGGAGTCCTGGCCGACCAGGCCCCCCTGCAGCACGTCGTTCTTGAAGCTGACGCCGTCGATGAACACGTTGGTCTGCTCGGCCGGCTGGGCGTCGCTGGAGATCGTCTTGCGCAGCGGATCGGTGGAGATCCGGATGCCGGGCGCGAGGGTCGCGAAGTTGAGGAAGTTGCGGTCGTCCTGCGGCAGGTTCTCGATCTGCTGCGGGGTGACGTTGGTCGAAGCCTCCGGCGTCCGCGTGTCGATCGCGGCCTCGCCGACGACGGTGATCGATTCGCTGATGACCTGCGTCGGCGACATCGTGAAGATGGCGTTCAGGTTCTGCCCGACGCGGAGCGTCACGTCCTGGGAGCGCGGCTCGAAGCCGCTCGCCGAGACCGTGATCGTGTAGGCGCCCGGCGTCAGGTTGCCGAGCTGGAAGGCGCCGTCCGGGCCGGCCTTCGCGGTGGTGATGAACCCCGAGGTCTGCCCCACGGCGGTGATCTCGGCGCCGGCGAGCGCCGCGCCGGCGTCGTTGGTCACCTTGCCGCGGACGGTCGCCGTCGAGGACTGGGCGGCCGCGGCGGCCGCCAGCGCGAAGGCGAGCGCCGCGCACAGAAGCGATCGAAACGTTTTCATGAATTCCTCTCCTTTGATTCAGACCGTTCCAGCGCGCCGCCGCAGGAGCCGCGCACCACCAGGGTGGTGGGGACGGTCTCCTGGCGCCGCTCATGTCCGTTCTTGCTCTGTACCGCGAGCAGCAGCCGCTCCATGGCGCGCGTGCCCAGCTCGGCGATGGGCACGTGGACCGAGGAGAGCGGCGGCGTGAGGTAGCGGGCGATCGGGATGTCGTCGAAGCCGGCGAGAGCGAGGTCGCCGGGGACTTCCACCCCCGCCTCCCGCAGGGCGAAGAGACAGCCGATCGCCATCGAGTCGTTGGCGGCGAAGACCGCCGTCGGCCGGGGATCGAGGGCCAGCAGCCGCCGGCCGGCCGCGAAGCCCGCCTCCTCGCTGAAGTCGCCCGGGATCTCCAGGGCGGCCGCGGGCGCGATCCCCGCCGCCCGCAGGGCGTCGCGGTAGCCGCGCCGCCGCTCGCGGGCGTCGGCGTTCTCCTCCGGGCCGCGGATGAAAGCGATCCGCCGGTGTCCCAGGCCGGCCAGGTGGCGGGTCATGGCGAAGGCCCCGCCGTGGTTGTCCAGGTTGATGGCGTCGAGGTCCGCGCCCTCTACCGGGGTGTCGAGGAGGACCACCGGCAGGGTGTCCGGCAGGTTGCGGCGCAGGGCCTGGGCGTCGACGTCCGGAGAGAGGACGATCAGCCCGTCCACCCTGCCGCGGAAGGCGCGCAGCACGGCCTCGATCTCGGCGCGGTCGCTGTGGAAGCCGGAGATCAGGACGTGGAAGCCGCTGCGGCGCGCCGCCTGGTCGATGCCGCGGATGACCTCGGAGAAGAACTCGCCGTAGAGGTCCGGCAGCAGCACGCCGATGGTGTCGGTCTGGTTGGTGATCAGGCTGCGGGCCGCGCCGTGGGGGACGTAGCGCAGCTTCTCGATGGCGTCGAGGATGCGGCGCCGGGTCTCTACGGCGACCGGTCCCTTGTCGTTGAGCACCCGCGAGACGGTGGCGATCGAGACCCCCGCCTTGAGGGCGACCTCTTTGATGGAAGCGCTCATCCGACGGGTCGCCTCCTCCGCTCAGCCGATCAAGAAAATGCGCTCCCCATGCACGCGGGCAGGACGTCCGCGCCGGGTGTAATCGTTTACAGCAGGGAACCTACCAGGGGCGGCGGCGGGTTGTCAAGGAAACGTCAAGCCCGCCCGGGCATGAATGCCCGGGCTAAGAACGGCGCCGGGTGAACCCGGCTTCGAAGCCCCCTTCAGGGGGCGCTGCTCCTAGCCCGGCGATTCATCGCCGGGCGGGAGACGGGCACACCCTCTCAGCCCTTCGGCTTGAGCTTGTAATGCTCGCGCAGGGCCTTGTGGAGGACCTTGTTCTTCTTCTTTTCCTGCAGGCGGGCCAGCTCGTCCTGGCGGACGTGGATCTGGCGCAGCTCGCGCTGGAGCTTGCGGTAGCTCTCCAGCCGCTCGGGCTCCAGCTCGCCGCTCCCGAGCGCCGCCTCGACCGCGCAGCCGGGCTCCCCCTGGTGGCGGCAGTCGGCGAAGCGGCAGCTCTCGGCCAGCTCCTCGATCTCGGGGAAGGCGGACTCGATCCCCTGGTCCCCCTCCCAAAGCTGGATCTCCCGCATGCCCGGAGTGTCGATCAGCAGCCCGCCGGAGGGGGCGCGGAAGAGCTCGCGGTGGGTGGTGGTGTGCCGGCCGCGGTCGTCCCCCTCGCGGACCTCCCCGGTGCGCTGGACGTCGCGCCCGAGCAGGCGGTTGATGAGGGTCGACTTGCCGACGCCCGAGGAGCCGAGGAGGCCCACGGTCTGCCCCGGGACGACGTAGGCGGCCAGCTCCCCGCAGCCCTCCCCGGTCAGCGCGCTCACCCGGTGGACGGGCACTCCGAGGGCGATCGCCTCGGTCTCCAGCAGGCAGGCCTCGGGGTCGTCGCAGCGGTCGAGCTTGTTGAGCACCACCACGGGGCGGGCGCCGCTGTCCCAGGCGGCGGTGAGATAGCGCTCGATGCGCCGGGGGTTGAAGTCGCCGTCCAGCCCCGAGACCAGGAAGATGGTGTCCACGTTCGCCGCCACCACCTGCTCCTCGGTGCGCTGGCCGGCGGTCTTGCGGGAGAACTTGGACCTCCGGGGGAGCACGGCGTGGATCATCGCCCGCCCCTCTCCCGTGGGGAGCCGCAGGGCCACCCAGTCCCCCACCGCCGGATGCCCCGAGGCGCCCCCGGGGCCCTTCAGCTCGTGCCGGAGCTTGCCCGCGAGGTCGGCGTAGTGCTCCCCATCCGCCGTCGAGACCTGGTTGAGCCCCTTCTGGGCGGTCACCCGGGCGGGCACCAGCCCCTGCGCCGCGTAGGGCGCGAAGGCCGCCGCGAAGAAGTCGTTCCAGCCGAGGTCCTCGAGGGTCATGCCGAGATGGAAATCCTGAAAGCCGCGGCGATCCGGTCCAACTTGTCCAGGACCTCGGCGGGGATCTCCTCGGGCCGCATCTGCTCCGCGATCAGGTAGTACTCCTCTTTGCTTAGGGGGAGTTGCGCCGCCTGGAAGAGCGTCGGCAGGAGGGTCTTGCTCGCAGGGGTGTTCCGCCAGAAATCATGATTCCCCAGCGGATCGCGATAGACCGCGGGCGGCAGCTGGTCCTGAAGGAATCTTCGCGCAGCGGGGCCAAGAAGAGGAAGGGCCCTGGTTTCTACGAACCGCACCAGGGCTTCAGGATACATCAGATAACTCTCCGCCTCATATCGTTCCCACCGTTCGACCGTGAGCCCGTCCGCGATGACCTCCCGGTCCGGAAGATCCCTATTATCGCCGTCCAGAAGAAGGACCCCGGGGAGGTCACGTCCCGCTGCGCGGAGGGCAAAGTAATGTCCTTTGGCCTCTCGCGGGTTCCTGCCCTGATTGCTGTGCCAGAAAGGGTTTCTTGTAAACCACCGTGCGAGGGGGTGGTTCAATACCTCTGCCCAAGCCCTCAGCAGATTGAAATCCGTTTCTCCTTCAACATAAAGAATACCCGACGACTGTTCCGACAACAGGATATCCAGAGCCGTTAGCCGCTTGAGCGCTTCCCGGACCTGATCTTTGTCCGTATCGCTCAACAGCATGTGGGGCTTCCTGTAGAAGGAGACAATCTGGCTGGGGCTGGTGCCGTCGATCAGGACTTCCGAATGAGTAGCGATGACCAGCTGGCAGCGCCGGCGGGAGGCGATGCTCCGCAGCAGATCATAGACCTGCTTCTGGAGGATGACGTGGAGATGCGCGTCTGGTTCGTCCAGCAGCAGGACGGTCGAAGGCCGCGCAAAGAAAAAACCAAGAAGAAGGAGGACCTGGTGAAAGCCGCTACCGGCGCTGGCAATGTCCAGCTCCGCGAGCCCGTTCTTGCCTGTGGACTTAGGGATTCCTTTCAGGTACTCGCAGACGATGAACGGCGCGCCGCCGTACTTGGGGGGCAGCAGACGATAGCCGAAGATCTCCTCGACTCTTCGGCAGAGGCTCTCCCAGTCGGCCCTGTCGTCCTTTTCGTAGACCTCCAGCAGCAGGTTCCGCAGGATGTCTCCGGCCTTGCCCTGGCCGATCAGGAGATCCTGATACGGGCGGTCGTAGCGCGTCTCCTCGGGACCGATCCCGGAGAACGGCGGGATGTGTACTACCGAAATGTCCTGCGCGGCCTGGGGAAGCTGATCGATGTGCTCGGAGGAAGGCTTGACGTAGACCAGCTCGGTATTCTGATATCGGAACTCGAAGGCCAGGCGCCAGGCTCCCTGTTGCGTGGAGCCCTCGACCTCGATCGTCATCACCCTAGGCTGCCCGAGCCTCTGCCCTTCCTGAAGCTCCTCGGTCCGCAGGCCCGTCAGGGTGTCGGTCCACAGATCATTCATCTCGCGCAGAGGCAGGGCCGTGAACTCCTGACGGGTCAGCGGGACACCGGTCCTCTGGCGGGCCTTGGAGCCGCTTTCCGGCCCCCGCCGGTCTCGCCACTTCTGGAGCGCCAGGTACCAGACCGTGATCGCCTGGAGCAGTGTGGTCTTCCCCGAGTTGTTCGGACCCGCCAGGATCACGTGGTCGGCGAGATCGAATTCCTGCTCGACGAACTGCTTGAAATATCGGGTTCTGACCTTGGTGATCATCGTAAAGCCCTGGAATTCAAGCGTCCATCTCGTAGGCCGTCTGCAGCCAGCGGCGGACCTCGCCGTCGATCTCCGCGAGCGAGGCGATCGGGATGCGGTGGGTGATGCGGTCCTTCTTGGCGAAGCCGCCGGTGTCGATCAGGCGGCCGGTGACGGGGGTGTCTTTCAAGGCGAAGCCGAGGTCGATGCGCGTCTTCGTGGCCGGCTTGATCTGGGCGAAGACGTGGTTGCGGTAGAGGGGGACGATGGTCTTGCCGGGAGAGGCCTTGACGTCCGGCCCCAGCGACAGACCGAGCCTCAGCAGCTCGTCGTAGACCGGCCGCAGGGCCTCCCGGCCGGCGAACATGGCTTCCACGTAGCCGAGGGCGCTCCGGAGGTAGAGCTCGGGGTCGCCGTCCTCCTCCCCCTTGCCCACGGAGCGCTCGGCCAACCAGAGGGCGGAGTTGGTGCCCAGCCCGTGCTCGGACTTCAGCCAGGCCGCCCGTTCCTTCTCGCCCGCCGGCCCCCGCTCCTCGATCAGTCGCAGCCACTGGTCGAGCGACCGGCCGGTCTTCTCCGGCAGGGTCTCGATCCAGCTCCTCACCATGGCGACGCCAGGGTGCGGGCTGTAGGGGTTGTCCTTGACCATGGGGGGATTCTACCCCTCCTCAATGGGGATCGAAGGTCCCCGCGTTCAGGGCCTCGACCCGCGCCCTGGCCCGGGCGAGCGGCGGCACGTCCCACTTGGCGCGCTCCTCGTCAGTGACCGCGGGGTCGACCTGCCAGAGGTACCAGGGGCCGTCCTTGTCGCGCCGGAACTGGGTGCCGTAGAGCTGCGGCTTGCCCGAGTCCATCAACCAGCGGTCCTTGGAGGCGGCGGCCAGCCAGCGGGCGCCGGGGTAGTCGGGATCGAGCTCCACGGCCTTGGTGGCCCAGCGGTTGGCGTGGTCGAGGTCGTCCGGCGTGTGGCCGTGCTGGAAGACCATGGCGGCGTGGATGTAGTCGCCGGCCTCCTTGGCGCCTCCCTTGTCCATGATCTCCAGGACGCGCTTGCGGCGCTCCGCGTCCCGCTTCTCCACCTCCTGCCAGGCGGTGCCTTCGAGGTCCCCCTCGCGGTCCTTCTGGTCCTCGGCATAGAGGCGCTCGAGCTCGGCGTTGAGGGGACGGCCCTGGCGGGCGGCGGCGGCCTTGGCCTGGACCTTGGCGAAGACGGGCTGCCAGCGCGGGTCCTTCCGCAGGGGGGCATAGTCGGCGTCGGTGGCGAGGCGGTCGGCGTCCCGGCAGCCGCGGGCCACGGCCTGGTCGAGGAACTGGAAGGCGAAACTGGTGGCCTTCTCGCCGGCGCGAGCGGCGCAGGCGGCGGCGCGCAGCAGGGCGCGGGAGGCCAAGCGGTCCTCGGAGGTGGCGCCGGCCGCGCCGACGAACTTGTCAGCGGCAGCCTCCCACTGGGCCTTCTCGTACAGATCGGACCCCTGATCGTAGAGGTCGGCGAAGCTGGCGTTCATCTCCTGAAGCCGTTGGCGGGCCTCCGCCAGGCTGGGGGTGTCCCATTCGGCGCGCTCCTCGTCCGTCACCGCGGGGTCGACCTCCCAGAGAATCCACTTGCCGTCGACCTTTTTGTACTGGGTCCCGTAGCGCTGCGGCTTGCCCTGATTCATCAGGTAGCGGTCCAGGGTGGCCGCGGCGAGCCAGCGCGCGGTCGGCAGCTCGGGATCGAGCTCCACGGCCTTCAGGCACCACTGGTGGGCTTGCAGATAATCCTCGACCTTGCCGCTGTGCTGGAGCACCATGGCCGCGTGGTAGTAGTCGTCCGCCTTCTTCAGGCCTTCTTGGGCGGCGATCTCCTTGGTGCGCGCGAGACGCTCGTCGTCCCTCTTCCCCACCACCTTCCAGTCGATGTTGGTGGACTGGCGGTCGGCCTGGTCCTCCTGGTAGATCTTCGCCAGCTCGGCATTGATCGTTTTGGCGTGGCCGTCGCTCCTGGCCTTGACCCCTTCGAAGAAGGTCTTCCAGCGCGGATCGCTCCGCAGCGGCTCGAGTTGGGGATTTCCGGTCGCGCGCTCGAGGTCGCGGTATCCCCGGGCCGCCGCCTTGTCGAGACTGGCGAAGGCCTTCTCCTTGTCGCCGGCCGCGGTGAAACAGGCCGCGGCGGCGAAGTAGGCGCGGGCGGCGGAACGATCGGCCGGAGCGGCGACCGCCGCGGCCGTGAAGCGCTCGGCGCACCCCGGCCAGTCCAGCTTGCCGTAGGCGGCGTTCCCCTGCTGGAACAGGCTCCGGAAGGAGGGGGGAGCCTCCGCCCGGGCCCCCGCCGCCAGGAGCAGGAGGCCCGCCAGGGCGTTGGAAACGACGATCTTGAATTTCCGATCTCTCATGAAGACCTCGCTGAAGAAGGGCGTTGCTTCATCAGTCTACGGAGAAGATCGCCAGCAAGTTTATTTCATCCGCCCGGCGACCCAGCGGATCCGAATCTCGTCCTGGAAGCAGCGCAGGCCCGGTCCCTCCAGGCGGAAGCGGACGATCTTCTCGACCGGCTCCCCCTTCCAGAAGGCGCTCAGCTCGCCGAGGTTCCTCGGCGCCGGGGACATCATCAGGCCGCCGCCGGCGGTCTCCGGCAGGATGCGGACGAGCCGCCGCCGGCCGAGGTCGTCGACCGCGTGGAGGAAGACCGGCGGCACACCCAGGAGCCGCCGCTCCAGGCGGCCGGTCCAGCTCGGCTCCAGATCGATCCCGGCGAACAGCCTCTCCCCTGGAACGGCCGGAGGGACCTCGATCCACTCACCCTCGCGGGCCCGCGCCACGCCCGCCGGCTCCAGGCGCCAGGAGAGCGGGCGCTCCCGGCGCTTGGCCACCACGAAGGCGGCGGCCGGCCGGCCGGGGTCGATCTCGTAGCGGGCGAGGATCGACCGCCAGGTGGCGGGGGTGTCCCAGAGCATGTCGCGGTGGTCGATACCGCTGTAGTCCACGAACAGGAGGTCGGGGGACCCGGGGCCCGCGAAGTGCTCCGCCGTCAGCGCGTCCAGCTTCGCGGTGTAGGTGGCGTAGAGCTGGAGGGTGGGGCTCGGCGCCCAGCGCAGGTCGTTGGCCGCCAGGTAGCTCAGCTCCCAGGGCAGCACGTCCACCCTGAGGGCGTCCCGGCGGATGGGGTCGGCCAGCTCGGGGGGCAGGCGCATGGGCCGGAGATGCTGCCGGTAGATCCGGGTGAGGCCGCGCTCGAAGCTCTCCGGCCGCGTCGCCCAGCGCAGGTTCTCCAGGCCCTTGAGGCCGAAGGTGAGATCGATCCCGGCCGGGTTCTGGGCGTAGCTCAGGGCGAACGGCAGGGCGAGCAGCAGGAGGGCCAGGTAGACGCCGCCGGCCGCGCGCAGCTCTCCATCGCCGCGGACGAAGAGCAGACCGAGGGCGACCGCGGCGAGCAGGAAGGGGAAGAAGATCGCCATGTGCGCGTCGGCGCGGATGAATCCGTGCTGGAAGGCGAACCCGGCCGGCAGCAGGAGCAGGGCCCAGAGGTCGGCGCCGCCGCCGCGGGCGCGCCAGGCCCAGAGGCAGAGGCCGGCGAAGATCGCCAGGGCGAGCAGCCCGGCGAAGAGGTCCATCGGCTCGGCGGGCACGCGCATGGCGGCGGCATATCCGTGCACGATCTCCATCTCCAGAGTCAGCCAGCGCAGGGCGTTGCCGGGCGAGCCGAAGACCAGGGGAACCGCCGCCAGGAGCGCCGCCAGGGCGCCCGCCGCCGCCGCGAGGACGGCCCGGAACCGTCCCGGCCCGCCGCGCAGGATGGCGAGCAGACAGAAGACGGCGAGCAGGACGCCGGCGTTGACCCCCAGGGTCATCTTCATCAGGCCGTAGAGGACGGTGAGACCGCCGGCGAGCGCCGGAGCCCAGGGGATCCGGCGGGGCTCCCGGACCTCGGGGGCGAGCAGCAGGGCGAGGGTCAGGATCAGCCGGGACTCCATGGAGAGGCCGAGCTGGAAGGCGGCCAGGAAGAGCCCGGCGACGGCGAGCGCGCGGCCGGGGGAGACCCCGCGCAGGGCGCGCGCCAGACCCGCGGCGAAGACGGCGTGCACCAGGGCGCGGAAGAGCAGGGCCCAGCGGGCGTTGCTCCCGATCACGGCCGGCATCAGCAGCCACCCCAGGGGACCGTAGGTGAAGACCACGTCGCGCCCGGGGAGGCTGCCGGTGTGCGGCAGGGTGTTGATCGCCCAGGCCCAGGAGGGGTCGAGACCCACCCCGAGCGTGCTGAAGAAACCGGGATAGAGCCACAGGACCAGCGCCAGCCAGACCGCGCCCAGGGCCAGCCTGGAGCGCGGGCCGGAATCCCCCTCGATGAGGGCCGCGAGGCGGAACGGACGTTGGAGGCTCATCGGTTCTTTCGGCGTCGCTCATCCTATCGAATACGCCGCGAAATCCGCCGTTCGGCGAATGGGCACTACGCCCTCCCCCTTCATACGCTCAGCCTGCATGGAAAGAGCGGGAGGTGAACATCCCATGAGGTTTTCCGACATTCGCCGCGGGAGGAGCGCAGGAATCGCCCTCGCCCTCTCGCTGTTGACGTTCGTGCCCGCCACCGCCCAGGAGACGCCCCCGGCGCAGCCGCTCACGCTGCAGCAGGCCCTCCGCCGAGCCCTGGAGGCGAACGCGAGCACGAACACGGCCCGGTCCCAGATCGCCACGTCGGAGGCGCAGGTGCGGCAGCTCCGCACCTCGATCCTCCCCCATTTCGATCTGGACACGGCCTACACCCGCAACAGCAACGAGGTCGCCTTCGACGTGAACGGATTCCGGGCGACGGTCCTGCCGCGCAACGACTGGAGCGCGCGGCTCAACTTCAGCCAGCCGATCTACGCCGGTAACCGGGAGCGGAAGGCCATCCAGCAGGGGCAGCTCCAGGTGAGCAGCGCCCAGGCCGTCCTGCGCGGCGCGGAGGACCAGGTGCTGCTCTCCACCGCCTCGAACTATCTCGGCATCGTCCAGGGCGAGGCCTTGGTCGGCGTCGAGCGCGGCAACCTCGAGCTGGCCCAGCGCCGCCGCGCGCAGGCGCAGGCCTTCTACGAGGCCGGCGAGCAGACCAAGGTGGACGTGCTGCGGGCCGAGACCGACCAGAAGGCCGCCGAGCGGGCCCTGGCCGCGGCGCAGCAGAGCCGCGACCTGGCGGCCAGCCGGCTGCGGCTGGATCTCGCGCTGGACGAGCCCGCGGGCGCGCCCGTCCGGGTGCAGTCGCCGGACCTCAAGTTCCCCGCCCTGCCGGCGCCCGAGGCGCTGGTGGCCCAGGCGGAGGAGAACCGTCCGGCGGTCCGGCAGGCCGAGCTGCGCTACCAGATCGCCCAGCTCGAGACCACCAAGCAGCGGGCCGCCCGCCTGCCCGTCGTGCGGGCCGAGGGGGACGTGCTCCGCCAGCGGACCTCCTTCCCAGCCGACCAGACGGCGGCGCTGACCCTCCGGCTGACCATGCCGATCTTCGACAGCGGCGAGATCTCGGCCAAGGTGGCGGCGGCCCGCGAGCAGGAGCGGCAGGCGGCGATCGCCCTGGCGGAGTCCAGGCGGCAGGTGCGGGAGGACGTCCTCCAGGCCCTGCTCGGCCTGCAGACCGCCGAGAAGGACCTGGCCCTCGCCCGCGAGCAGCTCGCGGCGGCCGAGGCCGAGTACGGCCAGAGCTTCGAGCTCTACCGGGCCCAGGAGGCGACGTCGCTCGACCTCCAGTCCTCCGAGGCCGCCCTGGCGGCGGCCCGGCGGGCGGTGGTGAACGGAACCCTGAACCGCGACCTGGCCGAGCTGAACGTCTGGTCCGCGGCTGGAACCTTGAAGAACCTGATCCTCTCCGAGGGTGGTGCGCAATGAACGCAATGAACCGGAAGAACCTCGCGCTCGCCGCAGCCCTGATGCTCGCGGCGGCGTGCGGCGCTGATAAAAAGACCGCAGAGAAGACGGCCGCGCCCAAGCCCGCCGCGGAGTTGCCGGCCGACGTGGCGCACCTCGCCAAGCCGGACCCGCAGGCCGCACCGGCTCCCACGGCTCCCGCGACCGCCGAGACCTCCGCGGCGCCGGCCCCCGCCAGCCTCTCGGCCCTGGCCCCCACGGGGGAGTTCGTCTCGCCGGCGAAGTCCGAAGTGGCGCCCAAGGAGCCCGGCCGGGTGGCGGCGGTCTACGTCGACGGCGGCGCCCGCGTCAGCCGCGGCCAGCCGCTGCTGACGCTGGAGACCGACTATTTCCGCATCGATCTCCAGCGGGCCCAGGCCGATCTCGCGCGGGCCAAGGCCGCCGAGGACGAGGCCCGCCGGGACTTCGAGCGCAAGAAGGGGCTGCTCGCCAAGGAGTCGATCCCGCAGGCCACCTACGACCGCTCGCAGGCCGCCCTGGAGCAGGCCCAGGCCGCCCGCGCCTCGGCCGAGGCCTCCGTGTCGCTCGCCCGCCAGCACCTGGCGGACGCGGTGATGCGCTCGCCGATCACCGGCGTGGTCAGCGAGCGGCGCACCGACGTGGGCGAGCGCCTCGGCGAGGCCGGCATCGCTTTCGTCATCGAGCAGACGGCGCCGCTCAAGCTCCGCTTCAGCATCCCCGAGCGCTATCTCGGCGAGCTCAAGGCCGGGCGGACGGTGGTCGCCACGGTGGACCCCTACCCGGGGGAGACCTTCACCGGCCGGATACAGACGGTGGGCGGCGTGATCGATCCGCAGACGCGGACCTTCTTCGCCGAGGCCGAGTTCGCCAACTCCGACGGCCGGCTGCGCCCCGGCCTCTTCGCCCGCGTCGATCTCGGAGCGAAATAAGCAAGCAGAAGGAAGAGGTGGGACGTCATGCAAAAACTCGCTGAGCTCTGCGTCCGCCGTCCGGTGTTCGCGACGGTGCTCGTGCTGGCGCTCGTGGTGGTGGGCGCCTTCTCCTATCTCCAGCTCGGGGTGGACCGCTTCCCGAACGTGGAGTTCCCGTTCATCATCGTGACCACCACCCTGCCCGGGGCCGCCCCCGAGGAGATCGAGACCGAGGTCACCGACAAGATCGAGGAGGCCATCAACACGGTCAGCGGCATCGATCAGATGATCTCCACCTCCTCGGAGAACGTGTCGCTGGTGCAGGTCCAGTTCGATCTGGAGAAGAACGGCGACGTCGCCGCCCAGGAGGTGCGCGACAAGGTCAACTCCATCCTGACCAACCTGCCCAAGGACGTCGATCCGCCGATCATCCAGAAGCTGAACGCGGACGCCGATCCGGTGATCTCGATCGCCATCTCCGGCCCGGCCTCGCAGCGCGAGATCTCCGAGTACGCCGACCGGGTGCTCAAGCGCCGCCTGGAGACCGTCAACGGCGTCGGCCAGGTGAAGCTGGTGGGCCAGCGGCTGCGGCAGATCAACGTGGTGACCGACACCCAGAAGCTGGACAGCCTGGGCCTCACCGCCGCCGACGTGGTCAACGCCCTGTCCACCCAGAACGTGCAGATCCCCGGCGGCAAGGTCACCCAGGAGCGCCGCGACCTCTCGCTGCGCACCTACGGCCGCGTCGGCACCCCCGAGGAGTTCAAGCGGCTGCCGATCACCACCCGCAACGGCTATCCGGTGCGGGTGGGCGACGTGGCCACCATCGACGACGGCGTCGAGGACGCCGAGTCGATCGCCTCGGTCTCCGGCAAGCCGGCCGTGGTGCTCCAGGTGCTCAAGCAGTCGGGCACCAACACCATCGACGTGGTCAACGGCATCAAGGAGCGCTTCAAGGAGCTCGAGAAGGAGGTCCCGCCGGGCTGGAAGGCGGAGATCGTGCGCGACCAGTCGAAGTTCATCGTCGCCGCGGTCGACGCGGTGAAGGAGCACCTGATCGTCGGCTCGCTGTTCGCGGCCTTCATCGTCTGGGTCTTCCTGCGCCGCTTCCGGCCGACGCTGATCTCGGCGGTCGCCATCCCGAGCTCGCTGATCGCCACCTTCGCGGCCATGAAGTACATGAACTTCACGATGAACGTCATCACCCTGCTCGCCCTCACCCTGGCGGTGGGCATCGTGATCGACGACGCGGTGGTGGTGCTGGAGAACGTCTTCCGCTTCATGGAGGAGAAGAAGCTCACCCCGCGCGAAGCGGCCATCCAGGGCACCCGCGAGGTGGGTCTCGCGGTGCTCGCGACCAGCCTCTCGCTGATCGCCGTCTTCCTCCCCGTGGCCTTCATGGGCGGCATCGTGGGCCGCTTCATGTACTCCTTCGGCGTCACCATGGCCTTCGCCATCGCCGTGTCGCTGGTGGTGGCCTTCACGCTCACCCCGATGCTGGCCTCGCGCTGGCTGAAGGCGAAGGACGTGGCCGATCCGTCGCACGGCTCGCGCAGCCGCGGCTTCTACGCCTACATCGAGCGCTTCTACCTGCGCCTGCTCGACTTCGCCATGGCCCACCGCTGGATCGTGGTGGTCACCATGATCCTGGTCTTCTTCTCCACCGTGCCGCTGTTCATGGCGGTGAACAAGAACTTCCTGCCCAACGACGACGAGTCGCAGTTCCAGGTCGTGGTGCGCGCCCCCGAGGGGTCCAACCTCGAGTCCACGCAGACGATCCTCGAATCGATCGCCGGCCAGGTACGCAAGCTCGACGGCGTGGTCACCACCGTGGTCACCATCGGCAACGATCC
>Ga0070666_10001047_pt1 | contig 16909 bp, 17 predicted proteins | sample KBSS23metaG_FD_64677 | JGI IMG/M metagenome (GOLD analysis project Ga0070666, IMG submission 64677) | Switchgrass rhizosphere microbial communities from Kellogg Biological Station, Michigan, USA - KBS S2-3 metaG | ecosystem: Host-associated > Plants > Roots > Rhizosphere > Soil ... | reverse complement strand
GACAGCATCGCGAACAAGACGAGCCTCAAGACCGACACGGTGTTCCGCATCTTTTCGATGACCAAGCCGGTGACGGCGGCCGCGATGATGATCCTGCACGACAAGGGCCTGTGGAAACCGGAAGACCCGATCGGCAAGTTCATTCCGGCCTTCAACCACTGCACGGTGTTCGAGGGACTGGACGACGCCGAACAGCCGGTGACGGTTAAGGCGGAGCATCCGCCGACCCTGCGCGAGCTGCTGACGCACACCGCCGGCATCACTTATGGCCGCAGCGACGCGCTGCACGACAGGCCGTACAAGGACGCGAACATCTGGGGCGCGCCGACGCTGATGGAATTCGCCGAGCGGATCGCGCGCGTTCCGCTGGCGTACCAGCCGGGGACGAAGTGGCTCTACAGCCTGTCGATGGACGTGCAGGGCGCGATCATCGAGGCGATCAGCGGCCAGTCGCTCGCCGATTTCATGCAGGAGCACATCTTCGGGCCGCTGAAGATGGTGGATACCGGCTTCTTTGTACCGCCGGAGAAGACGGGGCGCCTGGCGAAGGCGCTGTATCTCACCAGCCGCAAGGGCGGGTTGAACGAGATGGACAAGAACCCGATGGGCGGGAACGACTACCTGAAGCCGCCGAAGCTCGCAGGCGGCGGTGGCGGGCTGGTGTCGACGCTGGACGACTATGCGCGGTTCGCGCAGATGCTGCTGAACCGCGGCGCGCTCGATGGGGTGCGCGTGCTCTCGCCGGAGGCGGTGGCGCTGATGAGCCAGAACCATCTGCCGGCCTGGATGCTGGAAGCGGGGTTCGGCGTCGGCGCGATGCAGATAAGGCCGGGCTTCGGCTACGGCTTCAACGGCGCGGTGTTCACCGATCCGGATGCGGCGGGAATTCCGGTCGGGCGCGGGACCTATGAGTGGGACGGCGCGGCGGGGACGTGGTTCTGGGTGGATTGGGCGAACGACCTGATCTATGTCGGCATGATCCAGCGCTTTGCCGTGGCCGAAGGCATCGCGAACGCGCAGCAGCTCACACAGAAGCTGATGGCGAAGGCGATCCTCTGATGCGCCGGTAGCGGCGCTGGAGAATATCGGTGCCGCGAGATTTCGAGCGCGTCGTGCCGCCCTTGATGTGGACGAAGCCGAGCCTCGTGAGGATACGGCCCGAGTTCACATTGTCGGCCGCGTGCCCGGAGAAGAGCGCGCGCAGACCGACGCTGTAGAAGACGAAGCTGACAAGCGCCTGCGCAGCTTCGAAGGCGTAGCCGTTGCCCCAGGCGGATTCTTCCAGCCAGTAGCCGAGACTGCCTTCGCTGTTCGCGATCTCGTCGACGTCAGCGAGGCCGATCATGCGGTGATTGTGCAGGATGGCGAAGCGATAGGCGGTGCCGTCGCGCCATTCCTGTTCGTGGCCGGCAAACCAGGCTTCGGTGCCCGCTCGATCGGGCAGGAAGGACGCCATGCGCAGGTTGCGGGTGACGTTCCAGTTCGACTGGATTTCGATCGCGCGCGCGGCGTCGGCCCCCCGGCTGGGACGCAGCACGAGCCGCGTGGTCGTGAGCGGCGTGCGCGGGATCATTCCGCAGGTTTGGGCGCCGGGAAGACAAAGCGCTGGTAGACGAGACCGATGCCGACCAGCGACAGGCCGAGACCCAGGAACGAGCCGACGCGGTAGAGGCCGGTGAGGTCGCTCATGTCGAGCAGGAAGACCTTCAGCGCCACGATCACCAGGATGGCGAGCGAGGCGTAGCGCAGGATCGGCTCGCGCGCGACGATGCCCAGCGTGAGCAGCGCGACGGCGTAGAGCAGCCAGACGACGGAGTAGGCGTAGGACTCGGCCGCGCTCTGCGGCACGAGGCCGAGCATCGAACCCTGGAAGACGTGGCTGACCTCCATGGTGATGTAGGCGAAGAGCAGCACGAAACCCGCGATGGCGGCGCCGCGCGCGGGCAGCGGCTCGTTGGCGCGCTGGAAGATCACCGACAGCACGAAGGCGAAACCGGCGGGCACGGCGTAGGCGAGCAGCAGCAGGTCGACGACCGGCCAGTTGCCGAGGACTTCGTGCGTGGCGTACGGATTGGCGGCGAGAAGCTGGAGCAGGAAGACCTGCACCGTGGCGAGGATGATCAGCAGGCGCGAACCGGCATAGGACACGATGTTGGGCGTGCGCAAATTGTGCCACGCGAGCGCGGTGCCGGCGGCGAGCCAGGCGATGGCTTGCAGGCTTTCCTCCGGCAGGCGGTACTCCGGCTTGCCGAGGCTGCCCGTGACGAGGAGGCGGATTTGCAGCGACACCAGCAGGACGCCGAACACCAACGCACCGGCGTCGAGCAGCGTGACGAGCAGGCCGGGCGCTGATTTGCGGAACAGCCAGGCGGCGCCCGCGAAGGCCAGCGCCGGAAGGCCGTAGCCGTACAGCACCCAGTTGATCAGCGGCACAGGACCGACGGGATAGTCGAGGATGCCGTAGTTGACCACGAGGCGGACCAGCACCGCGCCGGCGACGAGCGCGGCGAGAATCTGGATCGGCTTCACGGCGATGCGGTTGTGCACCAGCGCAAGCAGCGGCAGTTGCAGCGACAGCGCGACGGTGAGCCAGGCTTCGCGCAGGCTCATGGCGAGCGCGAGGCTGAGGAACGCGATGACGCCGGCGGCGAAGAAGCCGAGCGCCTCGGTCATGCCCGGGGCTTCGCGGTGACGGGCGACGCGTTCGGCGGCAAACAGGCTGACCGCGGCGAGCCCGAAAGCAACCAGCGCCCAGCGGAAATCGACATGCAGGTCGACGATGCGCCAGTAGGCGACGGCGAGAATCGCGACGGGGGTGCCGGCGGAGACACCGGCCCAGATGGCGGGACGCCGTGCGCCCCACAGCGCGATGAAGCCGCCGGCGCCGAACAACGCGCCTAGCGCGGCCGTGGCCGTGACATAGGCCGCGAGGCTGGGCGGGATCAGCGGCGCGTGCAGCGCCGGCGTGAGCTTGACCGTCCATGGCAGCGGCATCGCAAGCGCAATGACGATCGCGGCGAGCGCGACCAGCACCGGCAAGCCGTCGAAGATCGCCTCGCGCCGGCCGGCGGCCAGATAGAGCACTGCGACAAGGCCGAACAACACCAGCGACGGCACGCTATAATTCGCGCTATCGGCGGCGAACAGCGTGAGAAGCGCGATGACGCCGCCAGCGATCCAGACCACGCGCTCCGGCTGGTGCAGGGTGCGGATCGAATCGAGCCAGGTCTTGCTGCCGTCCGGCGTTTCCCGACCGCGGCGGACAAGGAAGAAACCGACGGCGGAGAGAACAAGGAATGTCCCCAGCGGAACCTCGTCACCGGCATGCCATGCGCCGGCCATCCAGAGGACGGGCCAGAGCGCGACACCTCCAAGCGTGGCGAACGCGAGCCACCACCAGCCCTTGAAGCGCGCGATGGCCAGCGCCGCGGCCTCGATCACCAGCAGATAGACGAACAGGCCCCAAGCGTTGGGATGATGCGTGTCGATCAGCGCGGGCGTGACGAAGCCGCCGAGGACGCCAAGCAACGCGACGAACATGCCTTGCAACAGCGAGAGTCCAATGGCGATCAGCGCGACTGCGGCGAGCGCGAGCAGCGCGGCAGGCGGACTGAGCAATGCATACAGCGCATAGGCGGCGTAGATGCTGGTGAAGGCGACGAACAGGCCCGACGCCGTGAGGGCGGGCGGCACGTAGTTGGGCTGCACCGCGGCGATCGCCTGTTGCAGCGGACGGCGGCGCAGCCACTCACCACCGGTGGCAAGCGCGGCACCGAGCAGGAAGCCCAGGATGCAGCGCGCCGCCGGACCCAAATAGCCTTCGTCGATCGAGTATTTGACGAGGAACGTGCCGGCGAGCGCGACGGCGACGGCGCCCAGCCAGATGAACCAGCGAGAGGTAAGGCTTTCCTCGAGACCGCGGGCGGCCGGGACTTTCGGGAGCGGCGGTTTCGCGGCGGGCGTGACAGGCGGCACGGACGCGGGCGACGTCACGGGTGTAGCGACGGTGGCGGGCTTCGGTGCTTCGGCAGCGACGGCCTTCACCGGTTCGGGCGTTGTGTCCGGCACCACGCCCGCGGTCCGCAACTGGTCGAATTTCGCGGTGAGCGCGGCCAGTTCACGCTGGGTGCGGCCGAGCACCTGCTCGACCCGCTGCAATTCGCGCGTGTTGTTCGAGGCCTTGACCAGCGCAACGATCGCGATGACCGGAAAGGCCAGGATGACCGCCGCGAGTAACAGCCATTCCATGCGCCGATGCCCCTGCCCCCGCTACAGGCTGCCATTCATGCGTGCAGGGGTAAAGGACCGCGCGGTCAGCGGGCGTTGTTCTCCAGCCATGCGGCGGCGCGATCGGCAAACACGGACCACACCTCGCCCGCGGTTTCGGCCGGGCGGAAGAAGAGCGCATGGCCGGACGGCGCGCCAGTGAAGGTCTTGCCGTTGCCCGTGGCGCAGAAGTGGCGGAAGGCGCGCTCGACGTCGTCTTCGAGCTTGTGCGGAACGTCGCGTGAGGCGTTGCGCAGGTCGTTGCGGATGGCGCGCATCACCGACCAGCGGCGCAGGCCCTTGGGATGCGGCAGCAGCGCCTTGACGATGTCGGCGACGGTCCTGACTTCGTTGGACGGGCGCGGCGGCGTGGGGCGCTCGTCGATGATGTCTGTGTTGGGCTGGGCGAGCGACATGGCCTGCTCCTTCTGCGATGGTTCAGATTAGATCGACGAGCCGTTCATAAGGCGGCGAAAGTGTTCGGCGTTCTGCCAGTGAAGCTCGCGCGCGACGGGATCGTCGTGCGAGGTACGCTCGGCGAGCTGCATGTGGTGATCATAGCGCTGCTGCCACTGGGCGGGATTTTGCGTCGCCGTGTCGGGGCGCGGCTTGTTGTTCTGCCGGGGCTGGAAGCGCGGCCGGTTGCCCGGCTGCGCGGCGCCATATTTGGCGCGATTGTTGGGTCTGGAGGACATGGTCTTTCGATTTGAATCAACGCCCGCCCGGTTTCATCTGAAACGAGGCCGATAGAAGCGTTTTGGGGTTTGCGGGTCGCCGAGAACGCCTCGCAGCGCAAATCGGCAAGCCAAGTGCGCGCCATCACGGCGCCACACGCTGTATATGGGTATTATCCGGCGATAAAGCAAGGGTGCCGACCAAGTTGCAGCCCTAGCCGTAACCACATGTGGTGAAGAACGCGTTACGACGCCTTGGCGAGTTTCACCTGGCTGACCGGGCGATTCACGTCGTCATGGTAAGCGGTCATCAGGGTTTCGGTGATCTGGCCGGGTCTGAACCTCCACGGACCGATCTCGCTGACCGGTGTCACTTCCGCGGCGCTGCCGACGATGAAACATTCGGTGAAACCATCGAGCTCGCTGCGCCCGATGTGTTTCTCATGGACCGGGATCTGGCGCGCCTTGGCGAGCTCGATCACCGATTTGCGCGTGATGCCGTTCAGGAAGCAGTCGGCGATCGGCGTATGGAGCGCGCCGTCGTGCACGAAGAAGATGTTCGCGCCGGTCGCTTCGGCGACATAGCCGCGATAGTCGAACATCATCGCGTCGGCATAGCCCTTCGATTCCGCCTCGTGCTTGGAGATGGTGCAGATCATGTAAAGGCCAGACGCCTTGGCGGCCGTCGGCGCGGTATCCGGCGCGGGGCGCTTCCATCGCGAGACGTCGAGGCGGATGCCCTTCATCTTCTCTTTCGGATCGAAATAGCTGCCCCACTGCCAGGCGGCAACCGCGACATGCACCTTGGTCTGCTGCGCCGCGACGGCCATCATCTCGCTGCCGCGCCACGCGACGGGGCGGATATAGGCGTCCTTGAAGCCATGGACCTCGCAGGCCTGGATGCAGGCGGCGCTGATCTCGGCCTCGGTGTAGGGGATCGTCATGCCCATGATCTGCGCCGACGTGAAGAGACGCGCGGTGTGCTCTTCCAGCTTGTAGATGCGGCCGTTGTACATGCGTTCGCCCTCGAACACGCAGGAGGCGTAGTGCAGCCCGTGGTTCAGGACGTGAATCTTGGCGTCGGTCCAGTCGATCATCCTGCCGTTGAACCAGAGCTGGCCCTGGCGCTGATCGAAGGGGATGATTTCCGCCATAAAACGTGTTCCTTCCCGGACCTGGGCCGCCTTGCCCCTGAGGGCGGTTGGGCCTAGTTATCAAAGGCTTAGCCCATTCCGGCAACCAGTATAGCCCCGCCGGGATTTAAGAAAACAAGGTCCGTAGAATAGCTGCCATGAGCGTAGCCCCCTCGTCCGTGCAAGATCCGCATCTGCTGGTGGTGGATGACGACGAGCGGCTGCGCGCGCTGTTGCAGCGTTATCTGACCTCCAACGGCTATCGCGTCACGGCAGCTCCCAATGCGCAGGACGCCCGCGCGCTGATGAAGAGCATGGCCTTCGACCTTCTGGTGCTGGATGTGATGATGCCGGGCGAAAGCGGCTTCGACCTGACCAAATCGGTGCGGCAGGGGAGCCAGGTGCCGATCCTGATCCTGACCGCGCGCGGCGAGGCGGAAGACCGTATCGCCGGCCTTGAGCACGGCGCCGACGACTACCTGCCCAAGCCGTTCGAGCCGCGCGAGCTGTTGCTGCGGGTCAATGCGCTTCTGCGCCGGGCCGCACCGCCGGCGCATACGGCGCACGCCGAAGTGAAGATGGGCGACGCGACCTACGATCCCGAGCGGGGACAACTGCGCCGCAAGGGCAAACCGGTGCATCTGACGAGCAGCGAAGCGGCGCTGCTCAAGCTGTTCGCTGCGAATGCGGGGCGGTCGTTCTCACGAACCGACCTGTGCACGCGGCTGGGCGTGACGCTGGAACGGTCGATCGACGTGCAGGTGACGCGCCTGCGCCGCAAGATCGAGGAAGATCCCAAGCTGCCGCTCTATCTGCAAACCGTGCGGGGGGTTGGTTACGTCCTTGTCCCAGACCGAGTTTCCTAACGATCCGCCGCCGCGCGGCATGGCACGCTACGATCCCTGGCGGTTCATCAAGCCGTTCCTGCCGCGCGGTTTGTTCTGGCGCTCGCTGATCATCATCGTGGCGCCCGTCGTCATCTTGCAGGGCGTGATGACCTATGTGTTCTTCGAGCGGCATCTCGACCAGACAACGCACTGGATGGCGCGCGACATCGCGGCGGATGCGGCGTTCCTGGTATCGCTGGAAGAGACGCATTCCCAGCCCGAGCGTGCGCAGCTGCGGGGACAGGCGAGCCGGATGCTCGACTATCCGGTGACGTTCCAGCCCGGCGCGCATGTCTCACCGCGCGAGGAAGGACACAAACCCAGCACCATCGACCGGGCCCTCGACGAGATCATCGCGCAGCAGGTGCAGGGCGCGCGCGCCTTCGAGGCCACAAGCAATTCGGGCACGATCACCATTCGCATCGAGATCGAGGATGGCGTCTTGCAGATGGCAGTGCCGCGCAGCCGCGTGACGGTGACGAGCCCGGACGTCTTCATCCTGTGGATGGCCGGGTCGGCGCTGGTGCTGATGGCGATCGCGGTGCTGTTCCTGCGCAACCAGGTCCGCCCGATCGAGCGGCTGGCGCTGGCCGCGGATGCGTTCGGCAAGGGGCGCACGGTGCCGGACTATCATCCTTATGGCGCGACGGAGGTGCGGCGCGCGGCGCTGGCGTTCCTGACCATGCGGCAGCGCATCGAGCGGCAATTGCAGCAGCGCACCGAGATGCTGGCGGGCATCAGCCACGACCTGAAGACGCCGCTGTCGCGGATGAAGCTCCAGCTCGCGATGATGCCGGAGAGCACCGACATCCAGGCGATGCGCGGCGACATCGCCGAGATGGAGCACATGCTGAACGAGTATCTCGACTTCGCGCGCGGCGAAGGCGGGGAGCAGTCGACGCTGGAGGATCTGAGCGATCTGGCGCGCGATGCGGCAGCGGCGTCCGCGGGGGCTTACGGCATGGAGTCGGCGGTGATCGCGGTCGATGCGGCGGGTCCGGTCGAGATGTACATGAAGCGCAAGGCGCTGCGCCGCTGCGCGACGAACCTGATCGACAATGCGCTCAAGTTCGGCAAGCAGGTGAAGGTCACGGTGATGCGCGACGACCGCTTCGCGCGGATCATTGTGGACGACGACGGGCCCGGCATTCCGCCCGAGCGGCGCGACGAGGCGTTCCGGCCGTTTCACCGGCTGGATGAGGGGCGCAATTTGCAGACCGGCGGGTCAGGATTGGGGCTGGCGATCGCGCGCGATATCGCGCGGGCGCATGGCGGCGACATCCTGCTGGACAAGAGCTCTTTGGGCGGGCTGCGGGCGACGATACGGTTGCCGATCTGACTATTCGAAGCCCGGCGCGGGCTGCCACAGCGTGATCACGGTGCCCTGGTCGTCGGCGATCGTTGCGTTGGCTCGCGTGTGCCTGATGGCGGCGCGGCAGGATTGTAGAAATTCGGCTATTCCGGCAGTGGGATGTGGCCGTGGAACGGGCCGCGGTGCTTGAGCCACTCGGTCGGCGAGAGGCCCGCGAATTCACGGAAGTCGCGGATGAAGTGCGACTGGTCGTAGAAGCCGTTCTGCTCGACGATGTCGCCCCAGTCGATCCTTGGCCGCTGGTGCAGGTCTTCCATCATGCGGCGGAAGCGCTTGATGCGCAGATAGATTTTCGGCGTCAGCCCGACCTGCTCGGAGAACAGGCGGATGAGCTTCTTCTGGCTGACGTCCGCATGCCTTGCCGTCGCCGCAACCGATACGCGATGCGGTGCACCGTCGAAACAGGCGAGCGCCGACGAGACCGCGGGGTGCAGGTCAAGGTCGCGCGGCGCGGCGGCGATGAAGGCGCCGAGCAGGATCTCGAACTTGTCCTCCGGCGCCTGTGCCTGGACGAGGCGCTGGTGCAGGCGTTCCGCATCCGCGCCCCACAAGTCCTCGAGCGCAAAGTGCCGGTTGTGGAATTCGTGGTTGCCCGGTTTCAAGAACGGCCAGGCACCGCCGGGATTGAACTGCATGCCCATCATGTGCGGCTGGGTCGCGTGGATCGCGAAGGTCTTCGAATTCGGGCCGGAGAACCCGATGCCGCGGATGCGATGCTCGGTGCCGTAATCGTCGCCGACGAAGGACGACAGTTCGTCGTATTTGAGATTGATCAGCAGACCGAGCGAATGCGACGCAACGATGATGTCCTTCGCGTTGGGCGCGGCATCGCCTTCCCAGTACCAGAGATTGTCGATGAACCGATCGAGCGGCGGCGGCGGCTTGTAGATCTGGTAGCGCACGGGCTCATGGTGCGCCGCGCTTTGGGTTAACTCAACTTTGTTGGCCGCAATTTCGGCGGAAAACCGCTTCGCACTTTTCCGGGAATTTCTTTAGCGCCCGAGTTCGGCACCGCGCCTGCGCGCGGCGGCAACCGCGCGCCGGATCAGTGGCGGCAGGCCGTTCTTCGCCATCAGGACTTTCAGCGCGGCTTCGGTGGTGCCCTTGGGACTGGTCACGTTGCGGCGCAATTCCGCGGGCGGCGTGAAATCGGAATCAAGCAGCGCGCCGGCGCCCGTGATGGTGGCGCGCGCGAGCTGTTCGGCCTGGACGCGAGGCAGCCCCTCGGCTTCAGCCGCGTCGGCAAGGGCTTCGGCCATGAGGAAGACGTAAGCCGGACCGGAGCCGGAGACAGCGGTGACCGTATCGATGTCACGCTCGTGCTTGACCCACAAGGTCGCACCGAGTGTGGCGAGCAGGGATTCGGCAAGCGCCTTGTCCTTCGCGGTCGCCGACTTGCCGGCATGGAGCGCGGTGATGCCGCGGCCGACGCTGCCTGGCGTGTTGGGCATGGCGCGCAGGATGCGGGCGCCTCTGCCCCATGCCCTGGTCATCGCCGCAAGGCCGGTGCCGGCAGCGATGGACAGCATCAGCGCGCCGGACTGCGCGACGGGTTTGAGCGAGGGGAGTTCGTCTTTCAGGATCTGGGGTTTCAGCGCGACGACGCAGGCGCGGGCACGAACGGTGTCGATGTTGGCAACGGCCGGGAACAACGCGACGTGGTGCTGCTTCGCGAAGGCCTTGAGTTCGGGTGACGGATGGTTGTCGACGGCGATGATGGGCCCGATCTTCTTCGACACCCAGCCGCGCATCAGCGCGCCGCCCATGCGGCCGGCGCCTATTAGAAGAATCGGTGCGGGCATGGGATCAACTCCGTGCGTGCTTCGAGGCTCGCCTTCGGCTCGCACCTCAGCATGACGAGAGGGGAGAATGCCATCGGTTTGACCAAGATCGTCATGCTGAGGTGCTCGACGCAACGCGTCGAGCCCTCGAAGCACGCTAGGCCTGACCGACGCACTCCAGAACCGCGGCGGCGACCGCTTCTTCGGCGGTCTTGCCGCCCCAGAGGACGAACTGGAAGGCCGGGTAGTAGTGCTCGCAGGCTTCGAGCGCGAGATTGAGCAGCGCTTCGCATTGCGAGGCGCTGGCGCGCGCATCAGGGAAGATCATCGCATGGCGGAAGACGATGGTGCCGTCTTCGGGCCAGAGGTCGAAATGGCCGATCCATAGACGCGCGTTCACATACATCAGGAGGTCGGCCACGTTGCTGCGGCGGACACCTTCGGCGATGCGCATGTCGAAGGCCGAAGTCAGGTGCAGCGACTGGAGGTCCTCGCGCCACTGGAAGGAGAAGTGATGGTCGCTCCAGCGGCCGGCGACCGAGAGGTTGAGATCGTCACGTCCCTGCCGTTCGAACGCCCAGCCGTTCTCCTCTACCGCCCGCTCGAGCATGTCGATCGGGTGGGGAGTCGGCGGCGTCTCTTCCTGGAGGGTGATGCTCATCAAGTGCTCCGGATTCGCGACCGCGACGCAACGCGAAGCAGTCGCGAACCAAACTGGCACAACAGATTGTGGGGTCAAGAGTCAGCGCGCGCGATGCGTGGGACAGACTCCGTCATTCACAGCTTCGCCGGTGCGGCGTTGTGACTCGGACAATGAGTCTTCCACCGCGAAGCAAATCACCCACAGCGGTGGTGCAAATCACCAACAGAGTCGCGCGCACATTCACAACAAAGTGCGGCGCGTGCGGCTCAATTGGTGGACGGCGGATTCGACTTCGCTTCCAGCGCGGCGATACGGACGGCGAGGGATTCGTTTTCGGCACGCGCCTTGGCGGCCATCGCCTTGACCGCTTCGAACTCCTCGCGTGGGACGAAATCCATGTCGGCGACGAGGCGTTCGAGGCGCTGGCGCACGAAGGTGTCGATCTCGTCACGCACCGATTTGGCGGCGCCCGCCGCGTCGGTGAAGATTCGAGCCATGCCGTCGAGGAACGGGTTGTCGGTCTGGGCCATAGGCGCCTCCTGCTGCTGCTTATATGGCGGTGCCGCAGCGCCGGGACAAGCGGGCCGCTTGACAGGAACCGCCGAAACAGACGTTGGTTCGCCTATGCTTCTCGGCCTTTTGCCCTTCCCGCATATCGATCCGGTGTTGGTCCAGCTGGGACCACTGGCGATCCGCTGGTATGCACTGAGCTATATCGCGGGCCTGGTCGCGGGCTGGTGGCTGGCGGCGCGGATGACACGCGACCGCGCGCTATGGCGAAACCCGACCTTCTCCAACAAGCCGCCAATGAATGCCGAGCAGGTCGGCGATCTGGTGGTATGGGCGACGATCGGCGTGATCCTGGGCGGGCGGATCGGGTGGATCCTGTTCTACGGCGTCGCGCTGTGCAGCGTGTCGCCGCACTCGGCCATGTGCAATGTCGGTGACGGCGTGCTGCCGGGGGCCTTTATCACGCACCCGATGCACCTGATCACCACATGGGAAGGCGGAATGTCGTTCCATGGCGGGCTGGCCGGCGTGGCACTGGCGATCTGGTGGTTCTGCCGTCGCAACAAGCTTCGACTGCTATCGGTGGCGGACATGATCGCCGTTGTGGCGCCGGTAGGGTTGTTCTTTGGGCGCCTCGCCAACTTCGTCAACGGCGAATTGTGGGGCAAGCCGACGGATGTGCCGTGGGCGATGGTCTTCCCGCGCGCCGACCTGGTGCCGACGCCGCGACACCCCAGCCAACTCTATGAAGCGGCCCTGGAAGGAATCGTGCTGTTCATCCTGCTTCAGGTCGCGCTGCGCCGGTTCAAGCTGCATGAGCGGCCGGGACTGCTGACGGGATTGTTCTTTCTGGGTTATGGGCTGTTCCGGTTCTTCGTCGAGTTCTTCCGCGAACCCGACGGGCCGTTCCTCGGCTGGTTCTCGATGGGCATGGCGCTGTCGATCCCGCTGTGGGCGGCGGCGGCCGCGTTCCTGTGGGTGTCGCTGCGGCCGCACGTCAACGGACACGGATGAACGCACTGGGACAGCGCATCGCGGCGCTGATCGCGGCGCAGGGACCGATCTCGATCGCAGAATACATGACGCTGGCGCTGCACGATCCGCTGTCCGGCTACTACGCAACGCGCGATCCGTTCGGCGCCCAGGGCGACTTCATCACGTCGCCGGAGATCAGCCAGATGTTCGGCGAGCTGATCGGACTGTGGCTGGCGCAAGCCTGGATCGACCAAGGCAAGCCGGCGCGGCCACGGCTGGTCGAGCTAGGGCCGGGGCGCGGGACGTTGATGGTGGACGCTTTACGGGCGCTGAAACTGGTACCGGAGTTGCGCGAGCAGATCGAGGTCACCCTGGTCGAGATGAGCCCGGCCCTGCAGCGGATACAGAAAGAAGCACTCAAAGACTGCGGCGTACCGGTGCAATGGGTGACGAACGTCGCGCACGTTCCGCAGAACCGGCCGTTGCTTCTGGCGGCCAACGAGTTCTTCGACGCGTTGCCGATCCGGCAATATGTAAAGAGCGGCGATGGCTGGCATGAGCGGATGGTGACGGCGGATGCAAATGGCGCGCTGGCCTTCGCGCTGTCGCCGGTGCCCTACCCCGCGGCGAAAATCCCCGCGACACGCAAGGACGCACCGGACGGCGGCGTCTATGAAACCTGCGATGCGGGTGCAGCGATCGTGCAGCAGATTGCGCAGATCATCGCCAAGCACGGGGGCGCGGCGCTCATTGTCGACTACGGCTACGACGCGCCGGGGTTCGGCGAGACCTTGCAGGCCGTGAAAGGACATGGCTTCGCGGATGTCCTGCGCGATCCGGGCGCGAGCGATCTATCGGCACATGTGGATTTCGAGGCGCTGACCGAGGCGGCCCTGCGTGGCGGCGCGGCCGTCAACGGGCCTGTGGAACAGGGGCACCTGCTGCTCGCGCTGGGAATCACGCAGCGTGCGGAGCGGCTCGGCGCGCAGATTGCGATGGAACGGCTTATCCTGCCGCAGCAAATGGGCACTTTGTTCAAGGCACTTGCCCTCGTGCCGGACGGCAGTCCGGCACCAACCGGATTTTGAGATGCTGACGTTGGAAGCCGCAAACCTCTCCACCCTTCCCGGCATTGCGCACGGATTCTTTGGGCGCACAGGCGGTGTGTCGGAGGGGATCTATGCATCGTTGAATTGCGGACCGGGATCGAACGACAACGGGGACCACGTTGTGGAGAACCGGCGGCGGGTGCGCGAGGCGATGGGCGCCCGCGTGCTGAACACATTGTATCAGGTGCACAGCCCCAACACCGTGACGGTGACCGGCACCTGGCAGGGAACGCCGCCATTGGCCGACGGCATGGTGACAGCGACACCGGGAATAGCGCTTGGCATTCTCACGGCGGATTGCGCGCCGGTGCTGTTTGCGGACGCTGAAGCAGGGGTGATCGGCGCGGCGCATGCGGGATGGAAGGGCGCGGTCGGCGGTGTGGTTGAAGCGACGGTAACCGCGATGGAAGCGCTGGGCGCGAATCGGAACCGGATCGCGGCAGCCGTCGGGCCGTGCATCAGCCAGATGAACTATGAGGTCGGGCCGGAGTTCATTGCGCGCTTCATGGCGGACGATTCGGCCAATGCGCGTTATTTCGTGCCGAGCGAACGCGCGGAACATCATCGCTTCGACCTCGAACGGTATGTGGCCGACCGGCTGCGCCGGGTTTCTGTGGATAGAATTGAGACACTCGGCGCGTGCACTTATGCGCGCGATGCCGATTTTTTCAGCTTCCGGCGCACGACTCACCGTGGCGAAAAGGACTACGGACGCGAAATATCCGCCATCGTGCTGCGTTGAGCTTTTTTTGTTGGCCCACCGCTTCGCTGCTTGAGGCCGGGGGCTTCCCGCGCGCGGACGCGCTTGCTAAACAGCCCGTCATCAAACCATCGCAAAAAACGAGGCGGGTTTCATGGCCGACAGCGCACCGCGCGGAATGAAGCTGCTCGCGGGCAATTCCAACCGGGAATTGTCCGAGGCGGTGGCGCAGTATCTCAAGCTGCCTTTCACCAAGGCCATCGTGCGGCGCTTCGCGGACATGGAAGTGTTCGTGGAAATCCAGGAGAACGTGCGCGGCGAGGACATGTTCGTCGTGCAGTCGACCAGCTTCCCCGCGAACGACAATCTGATGGAGCTGCTGATCATGGTCGATGCGCTGAAGCGCGCCTCGGCGCGGCGCATCACGGCGGTGCTGCCCTATTTCGGCTATGCCCGGCAGGACCGGAAGATGGGCTCGCGCACGCCGATCTCGGCCAAGCTGGTGGCAAACCTGATCACCGAAGCGGGCGCCAACCGCGTGCTGACGGTCGATCTGCATGCCGGCCAGATCCAGGGCTTCTTCGACATCCCGACCGACAACCTGTTCGCGATGCCCGCGATGGTGAAGGACATCGAGGATTACCTCGGCACCGGGTCGCACCTGATGGTGGTGTCGCCGGACGTCGGCGGCGTGGTGCGCGCGCGGGCGCTGGCCAAGCGATTGGGCTGCGACCTCGCCATCGTGGACAAGCGGCGCGAGCGGGCCGGCGAGTCCGAGGTGATGAACATCATCGGCGACGTTGCCGGGCGGTCCTGCATCCTGATCGACGACATCGTCGATAGCGGCGGGACGATCTGCAACGCGGCGGAAGCGCTGCTCAAGAACGGCGCCAAGGACGTGTGCGCCTATGCGACCCATGGCGTGCTGTCGGGCGGCGCGGTGGCGCGCATCGCCGGCAGCAAGCTCAAGTCGATGGTGGTGACGGATTCGATCGCGGCGACCGACGACCAGCGCAAGTGCGCCAACATCCGCCGCATCTCGATCGCGCCGCTGCTGGGCGAGGCGATCAAGCGCATCAACCACGAAGAAAGCGTGTCGAGCCTGTTCGACTAGCACGCATGTTGAATGACGGCGGACCCGGGCGTATCTTCCTCGCATGAACGCCTTGCTCGACCGGATTTCCATCGATCCCGAGATTTGCGGCGGAAAGCCTTGCATCAAGGGCACGCGCCTTTGGGTGTCGCTGCTGCTTGATCTTCTGGCGACGGGCATGAGCGAAGAGGCATTGCTGGCTGAGTATCCGCAGCTTGCCCGGCAGGACATATTGGCAGCGATCGCTTACGGCGCGGAAACGTCGCGCGAGCGTGTCGTCCCAGTTCCGACCAGCTATTCGTGAAGTTCAAGGTTGACGAGAATGTCGGTGAAGGCGCCGCGGAGTTCTTCCGCGCTTTTGGATATGACGTCAGCACCGTTCGGCACCAGGGACTCGGCGGCATATCCGATGACATCCTGTTCCGCCGCTGTTGTGACGAGCGCCGCGCATTGGTCACCCTCGATCATGACTTCGGGCACGTGCTGCGTTTTCCGCCGCGGATGAGCGCCGGGATCGCGATCCTCGAACTCGGGCCGAAACCGGGCTTGCAATCACTCTTGGACCGGCTGGGAGACCTCGCAGCGATGCTGAAAGTTCAAGCGCTGGAGGGGTCGCTTTGGATCGTCGAACCTGGCCGCGTGCGGATTCACCTCGAAGATTGATCTGGCGGGCGCCCTGCCCCGACCGCTAGGCTTCCCGCAACCAGAATAAGCACGGGAGGTTCACATGCATGTCGGAATGGCGGTGATCTTTCAGGCGACCGACCCCAAGCGCAGCGATCACGATGTCTACAAGGCGGAGCTCAAGCTGGGCGACCTCGCGGAGCCGCTGGGCTTCGATTCCATCTGGGGCGTCGAGCACCACTTCACCGACTACACGATGTGCCCGGACGTGTTGCAGTACCTGTCGTACTACGCCGGCCGCACCAAGCACGTGAAGCTGGGCTCGATGGTCGTGGTGCTGCCGTGGCACGACCCGATGCGCGTGGCGGAGCAGATCTCGGTGCTGGATCACCAGTCGGACGGGCGCTTCATCTTCGGCATGGGGCGCGGATTGGGGCGCGTCGAGTTCGGCGGCTTCGGCGTGGACCAGAACACGGCGCGCGAGCGCTTCGTTGAGTCGGCGCAGATGCTGCTGGAGGGGCTGGAGCGCGGCTGGTGCGAATTCGACGGCAAGTTCATCAAGCAGGAAAAGCGCGACATCCGTCCGCGGCCGTTCAAGTCGTTCAAGGGCCGCACCTATGCGGCGGCGGTGTCGCCGGAGTCGTCGGAGATCATGGCGCGGCTGGGCGTGGGCCTGCTGATCATTCCGCAGAAGCCATGGGACGCGGTGTTCACCGAGATGGCGAACTACCGCAACATCTACCGGCAGGTGAACAAGGTGGATGCCCCGGCGCCGATCCTGGCGGGCTGGGTGTTCTGCGACCGAGACGCCAAGAAGGCGGAAGCGATGGCGCGGCAATACATCGGCGGCTACTGGGAAACGGTGCTCAAGCACTACGAACTGGCGGGCGATCATCTGACCAAGACCAAGGGCTATGAGAGCTACGGCGCCATGCAGCAGATGGTGAACGCCGGCGGCGCGGATGCGATGATCGACTTCTTCCTCAGCCTGCAAATCTGGGGCACGCCACAGCAGTGCCTCGACCGCATCGTCGATTTCTCCGGCAAGCTGGGGGCGGAGACGTTCACGGGCGTGTTCTCCTACGCCGGCATGCCTTACGACATGGCGGAGGAGAACCTGCGGCTGTTCGCGTCGGACGTGC
>Ga0070666_10001044_pt1 | contig 16951 bp, 14 predicted proteins | sample KBSS23metaG_FD_64677 | JGI IMG/M metagenome (GOLD analysis project Ga0070666, IMG submission 64677) | Switchgrass rhizosphere microbial communities from Kellogg Biological Station, Michigan, USA - KBS S2-3 metaG | ecosystem: Host-associated > Plants > Roots > Rhizosphere > Soil ... | reverse complement strand
GACGATCGTTCCGGCCGTGTGGCGGTTGTTCCCGGCGGGGCCCGTGATCTTCTCGATCGTGTAGCTCTGTACCACGTTCAGGTTCGCGTCGTCGAGCGTCGTGTACGGACCCGTGTTGTAGAGGAATGTGTTCTCCGAGTCGCGCACCGTCGTGCGGAAAGTGAAGCGATAGGTGACGTCTTCGACCCCGTCCCCGTCGTTGTCGATCTTGAAATCGTAGAAGGCGTTGTCCGCGAAGCCCTTGTAGTTCGGCCCGGATGCGGGATTGGAGAGGGGGCTGAAGTTCGCGATCAGAACCACCATCGAGGGGTCGTTCGGATCGACGAAGAAGTAAACATCCGTGTTGTCCACCAGCGGGTCCTGGGAGATGAGCGGGGCTTCGGAGTGGCTCGACGCGCGCGCGAGACCGGGGCCGGCGAGCGCGGCCACGAGGCCGATCACCGCCCCCCATCTTCGGGTTCCGGATATGTGCATGAAATCCCTCCTCTGTGTGTCGGCAAAAGCAATACGCTTCGGCGTCGGTTCTTCTACGCCGCGGAGGGGCGGCCGGATTCAGGGGCGTTCGGTGGCGGGATTCCTATCGCTCCGGATCGTCCTCCGACGGGGAGAGGATGGGCTTCGCGCCCGCTTTCGCGTCGAGGCGACGCCGGAGCAGGATCTCGAGCTCGTGGGCCGGGACCGGTCGGCTGAACAGGAAGCCCTGGGCGGTGTCGCAGCGATGCCGGCGGAGGAAGGCGAGTTGGTGCTCGTTTTCCACCCCCTCGGCGGTGACCGTCAGCTTCATGCCATGGGCGAGGACGATGATCGCCCGCGAGATGGCCGCATCGTCCGGGCTCGTCTCGATGTCCCGCAGGAACGAGCGGTCGAGCTTGAGGGTGTCGACGGGCAGGCGCTTCAACACGCCGAGGGACGAATATCCGGTCCCGAAGTCATCCATGCTGATCCGGGCGCCGAGATGCTTCAGGGCGTAGAGAATCGTGAGGGTGTCGGGTGCATCCGTCATCGCGACCGTTTCGGTGATTTCGATCTCCAGATCCTGCGGGTCGAATGCGTTGGCGTGGAGAATCCGCCCGACGTCTCCCGGCAGAGTCGCCACCTGGAGCTGCCGCGGGGAGAAGTTGACGGCCAGGCGGGGAGGCCGCAGGCCGGCTTTCTTCCAGGCGGTCGCCTGCGCGCAGGCGGTCTGGAGGACCCACGTGCCGATGGGGACGATCAACCCGCTCTCTTCGGCGAGCGGGACGAACTCGGAAGGCATGACCATCCCTCGCTCGGCGTGATTCCACCGGAGGAGGGCCTCCACGGCCACGATTTCCGCGGTCGCGAGGTCGTAGATCGGCTGGTAATGGAGCACGAGCGAGCCGTTCTCCATGGCCCGCCGCAGCCCGGTTTCGACCGTCAGGCGGTTCGCCGACCGCGCGCTCAGCGTGGGAGTGAACAGCTGGTAGTGGTCGCGTCCCTGGTCCTTGGCCCGATACATCGCGGTGTCGGCGTTCTTGATGAGGATCTCGCCCGAGTCTCCGTCGGCGGGATAGGCACTGATCCCCACGCTCGTCGTGACGAAGAGCTCTTCGGATTCGATCCGGAAGGGCAGCCGGATGCTGGCGACGATCTTCTCCGCCAGGCGCACGGCGTCCTCCACCTGCTTGAGATCGGAGAGCACGACGACGAACTCGTCGCCGCCGAGGCGGGCGACGGTGTCGCCCTGGCGCACCATGCTCGCGAGGCGCTCGCCCACGCGCTGCAGCAGCCGGTCTCCCGTCGCGTGTCCGAGGCTGTCGTTGACGAACTTGAACCGGTCGAGATCGAGGAAGAGCACCGCGACCGAGCGCCGGTCGTGCTGCGCGCGAGAAATCGCCACCTGCAGCCGATCCTTGAGGAGGACGTGGTTCGGCAGCCCCGTGAGGGCGTCGTGGTAGGCCAGGTGCTCGATGCGCCCCTGCGCGCGCTTGCGCTCCGTGATGTCCTCGGCGGTGCCGGCGACCCCGATCACGCGCCTGCCCTTGAAGAGGGGCGCGATCGAGAACGTGATCGGAACGGTGTCCCCGTCCCGCCGGAGCAGCTCCGTCTCGAAGAGCGAAACGGGAATGCCGTGGCGGGCGGTCTTTCGGAACTGGGCGCGGATTTCGTCGACCCTCCCGGGCGGCACGAGGAAGTCCGCCCGCTTTCCCGAGAGCTCGTCGGCGGAATAGCCCGTGATCTCGCTCGCGCGCCGGTTCGCGAGCGTGAATCGGCCCCGGCGGTCGAGGGCGAAGATCGCGTTGGTCGCGCTCTCGAGGACGCGCTCCCGGAATTCGTGGGCGTCCCGGAGCGCCTCGGCGGAGCGCCGGCGATCGAGGGCCGAGGCGATGTTCCGTGAGACGAAGACGAGGACGTCCCGGTCCCGCTCCTGGAACCGCCGGGTCGGAGAATAACTCTGCACCACCAGGGCGCCGAAAACGCCCGCTTCGGTTCTCAGGGGGACCCCGAGCCAGTCGATCGAGGGCGCGCCGCGGGGAGTGACGACCCCGTCGGCGATCAGGTCCTTGAACGCCTGGGGGGAGGCGAGCAACGGCTCGCCGCTGCGAAGGACGTATTCGGTCAGGCCGCCGGCGGAGATGGACGGCGGCGACGACTCCTTCTCGTCGACGAAATACGGAAAGACGAGGTCGCGCGTCCGGGGGTCGCGGAGGGCGATGTAGAAATTCCGCGCGTCCATGAGCTCCGAAACGATCCCGTGGACCGCCGCGTAGAAATCGTCGATGTCGTCGACCGAAGAGGAAGCCTCGGCGATGCGATAGAGCGCGGACTGGACGCGCTGCGCCTCGCGCCGCTCGCTGACGTCGCGGGCGATCCCGAGAAGCCCGACGAGTCGCCCTTCCGCGTCGCGGACCTGGGAGGTGGAGAGCTCAACGGGAAATTCCCGGCCCGATTTCGAGACGTTCAGAAGCTCTCCCCGCCACCCCCCGCGCCGCGTGTCGCGCAGGATCTTCTCGCCGAGCGCCGCGGGATTGTTCGGCGACCAGACGACGCTCGCGGGCTGGCCGAGAATCTCGTCTCGCGTGTATTCGTAGGTCGCGAGGAAGGCGTCGTTGACGAAAATCCACCGGTCCTCGAGGTCCGTGATCCCGGCGATCTCGGAGACGCTCTTCATCGCGTATTCGAACAGCTGGAGCTCCCGCTCCGCTTTCTTGCGGGCGGTGATGTCCCGATAGTTGGCGACGAAGGCGCTGATCCCCGGCTCCTCGAAGCGATTCTTGCCGGTGGCCTCCACTTCGCGTGTTGTCCCGTCCCGGTGCCGGACCCGGAACTCGAGGGTTTCCGTCCGTCCGGGTTCGGCGATCACTGCGGCGAAGAGCGTGCGAACCCGTTCGAGGTCGTCGGGATGAATGAGGCGGAAGCCGTCGGTCCCGATCAACTCTTCCGGCGCGTACCCGAGGAGCTGGCGGTGAGAGTCGCTCGCGTAGAGGAAGTGTCCCTCGGCATCCAGCATGGCGATGGCGTCCGAGCTTCGCTCCACCAGGGCTTGAAAGCGGATTTCGCTCTGCTTGATCTCGTCCTGCGCACGCTGCCGCTCGCGCCGTCCGGACGCGCCCGCGAGCTCGCGGAACGATGCCGTCACGAGCCGATCCAGAGCGTCTTTCGGCACGGCGTCGCAGGCCCCGGCTTTCCGGATGGGGGGCTCGCCGGGGTCGTCGATTCCCCGCGTCAGGGCGATGACGGGGATCTCGAGGCCACGCCGGCAGAAAGCGTCGATCGCCGAGAGGGTCGCTTCTTCGGAGGAGGCCTCCGCGAGGACCAGGTCCCAGCCGTCCTTCCGGAGCGCCGCCTCGATCTCGGAAGACCGGGCGACATGGCGGGCCTCCAGGGTGGCGCCGTGGCGCTCGAACGCCCGGCGGATGTCGGCGACGAGATCGGTGGACTCGACGGCGAGAAGGGCGAGGACCGAGGTCGCCGGGCTCTTCATGCCGTGCCTGGGGTCATTTCAGTGGCGGGCCAGCGGTCCGCAGTCGGCGGGCTCGCGCACTTCGATCTGGATCGTCGCGTGCTCGATGTGCTGCTCGGTGCGGAGCGTCTCTTCGACCGCCTTGAGGACCTCCGAGGGATCGGCGTCGGAGCCGATCGCCACATGCAGGCTCGCGCAGTGGATTCCGGAGGTGAGCGTCCAGACGTGGAGATCGTGGACGGAGAGGACGCCGGGAAGTTTCCGCAGGAGAGTCGTGATCCCCGGCTGATCGACTTCGGCCGGCGCTCCCTCGAGCAGGATGTGAGCCGATTGCCGGAGGAGCGAGACCGTCCGCGGAAGAATGAAGACGGCGATCGCGGCCGAAAGCGCGGGGTCGAGCCACGTTCGCCCGGTCAGGGCAATCGCGGCGGCGGCGGCGATGACGGCGCCCGCGGCGAGGGCGTCGGCCGCTACCTCGAGGTACGCCCCGCGCAGGTTCAGGTTGTCATGGCGATGGGTGTGGAGGAACCGGGCGGAAACGAGGTTTCCGGCCAGGGCCACGGCGCCGAAGGCCAGCATCGGGATGGGGTGGATCGGTCCGGGGGACCGGAGGCGGCGCCAGGCCTCCCACAGGATCGCGGCGCAGGCGAGCAGGAGCACCTGGGCGTTGATGAACGCCGCCAGGATCTCGGCGCGGTAGAGGCCGAACGTGTGGCGCGGAGAGGCTCCCCGTTCCGCGAAACGCGCCGCGATGTAGGAGAGGGAGAGCGCCGCGACGTCGGTCAGAACGTGGCCGGCGTCCGCCAGCAGCGCGAGGCTGTGGGATATCCATCCGCCCGCGATCTCGACGGCCAGAATCGCCGCGGAAATTCCGAGCGCCGCGCCCAGTCGGCGGCGAGCGGTGGTGCGGAAGCTCCGTTCCATGGGAAAAAGAGACTATTCCATCCTCCCGCGGGGCGCGAACCGGGCCGGTCTCCGGGATGCCGGCCGTCCCGGTTATGATCGGGACGATGGAAGATCGCGGATCGCGGAAACCGGGAAAAGAGAGCGCAGAGGAGGAAGCCTTCGCCGCGGGCCTCGCGCGCTCCGCGGAAGACGGGGAGTCGCTCTTCGCGATCACCCGCGAAATGAAGAAGCACGGCGAAAAGGAAAAGCCGCGCGCGCTGCTCGCGAGGCTCGCCGCAGTCCAGGAGGAGCAGGGCCTCTACGCCGCGCGGATCGACACCCTCCTCGAGATCGCCCGCGCGTTTCCGAACCGCGCCGCTTCGGCGGAGGAGATGGCCGACGCGCTCCGGCTCGCTTACCCCGATCATCCCTCCCTGGAGGCGCTCCTCGGCAGCCTCCTGACGCCGAAGGCGGCGGTGGCCGAGGCGGCCGAGAAGATCCGCCGCTGGCTCAAGTTCCGACCCGGCGACGTCTTCTATTTCGCCGGACATGGAGCGGGGCGGGTGACGGAGCTCGCACCGGCGATCGAGTCCGTCCGGTTCGAGTTCGAGGGCGGGGAGAAGCTCTCGCTTCCGCCCGGCGCCGCGGCCAAGAACCTCGTCCCGCTTCCGCCCGGCGACTTTCGCCGCGAGCGGCTCGAGGACCGAGCGGCCCTCCGCGAGAAGTCGCTCGCGGACCCTCCGGCGGCCGTCAAGCATCTGATCGAGAGCGTGGGCCGTCCCGTGACGGCGGGCGAGATCAAGGAGGCTTTCGCGAGCGTCATCCCCGCGGAGAAGTGGACCTCCTTCTGGAATGCGGCCCGGCGGCACCCCCAGCTCGTCGTGGCGGGGACCGGAAAGAACGCGGGCTACGGATGGCGGGCTTCGGCGGAAGCGGCCAGCGATTCGGTCCGCGACGAGTTCGGGAGAGCCTCGGTCGAGCGAAAGCTCGAAATCGCGCGCAAGAACGTCCGCCGGCCGGAGCTGCTGGCGCACTTCTCCGGGGCCCTCGCCGGGGAAGCCTGGGATGCCGCGACTCCGGCGGAGAGACTCGAGATCGCGTTCTTCCTCGATGACGGCAAGAGCGGCGTCGAGCCTCCGTCCTCGCCGGGGACCCTGCTCGCGGGCCCGGCGGGCGTCGCGCTCGCGCGTTCGCTTCCCGATCCCACTCTTCGCGGGAAGGCGTACCGCATCCTGCGGGAAAAGAACGCCGGCTGGGTGCCGATCTTCGCGGATCTCTTCGCGGGCGAGGACGATGCGCGGATGCTCGCGACGCTCGACGCGGCGATCGCCGAGGCGGATCCGGACGCGCGGATGGCGCTCGCGCGACGGGTGCTCGCCGCGCCGAAGACCGCTCCCCGCGCCTTCCTCTGGTTCTGCGAGAAGCGGGCCGACCTTCCGCACGCCACGCCGCTCCTGGGAACCGCGACGCTCTCCGCGATGATCGAGGCGCTCCGGCAACCCGAGTTCGCGGCGTACCGGGCGCGCGTGAAGGCCCTGTTCGACCGAGGAGGGCCGGCGCTCGAGCTCGTCGCGGGAATTGCGGACGCCGACGAGGGACAGCGGGTGCTGACAGCGTCCGATCGCGCTCCCGGGCTCGAGGAATTCCGGCGCGACGATCTGAAACAGGCGATCCAGCGCCGGTTCCCGGAGCTGAGGGGCCCCCGCGTCGAGCCCCTCTACGTCACGCCCGAATCGCTCGAGGTTCGCCGGGCCGAGCTTGAGCAGCTCCTGACCGTGGAGATTCCGAAGAACGGAAAGGCGGTCCAGGAGGCCGCGGCCATGGGGGACCTGCGGGAAAATTTCGAGTACCACTCGGCCCGGGCGCGGCAGGAATTCCTCTCCGCCCGGGTCGCGACGCTGCGGGCGGATCTGGCGCGGGCGCGCCCGCTGGATCCGGCGAAAGTGGACGCCACGGAGGCTCGCGTGGGCACGCGGGTGAGCCTCTCGTCGGGCGATCGGCGGCGCGACGCCGCGATTCTCGGCCCGTGGGATTCGAATCCGGAAGCGGGCGTCTACTCTTACGAATCGGAATTCGCGCAGAGGCTCCTGGGAAAGAAGGTCGGCGAGACTTTTTCGATCGACGGAGAGGCCTGGCGGATCGAGGAGATTCGGGCCTGGCGTTGAGCGGGACCCGGCTCGCCGCGGGCGTCGCTCTCCTGCTCGCCGCGGCGGCTTCCGGCGCTGACCGGCCGGTCACGACCTTTCCGCCGGCCTTCGATTCGGCGGAGTGGACGGCGCTCCTCTCGAAGTACGTCGACGGCCGGGGGCTCGTCGACTACGCCGCGTGGAAGGCCGATGCCGCGGATCGGCGGCGGCTCGCGGCCTATCTCGGCCGTTTCGGCGCGCGCGGGGAGCGCGAAGCCATGACCGACGCGGGGAGGATCGCGGTCCTCGTCAACGCCTACAACGCCTTCATCGTCGAGACGATCCTCGCGCACTATCCGGTCGACAGCATCCGCTCGATCCCCGGGGCGTTCACGGCGAAAGAGCACCGGATCGGAGGGGTGCGCTATTCGCTCGACGAGATCGAGCATACGGCGGTGCGTCTCGGCGGCTACCGCGTCCATGCGACCATCGTCTGCGCGTCGCGCTCCTGTCCGCCCCTCGACCGGAGGGCCTACGAAGCTTCCGATCTGTTCGCGCACGCGGACGCGCGCATGGAAGCCTGGATGGCTCGCCCCGACCTCTACCGGTTCGATCCGGAAGCAGACGTCGTCCGGCTTCCGAAATACTTCGACTGGTACCGCTCGGATTTCGAGAAGGAGGGGATTCCCGCGGTTCTCGCCCGGCATGCTCCGGCGAGGCATCGCGCCTGGCTGTCCCGGGGTCGCTTCCGCACCGCCTTCCTCGACTATGATTGGAGCCTGAATGCGCCGCTTCCGCCGCGATGAGCGGAATAACGGCATCGCGGAATGCGTTTCACGAGTGGAGGATTTCTGATGTCTGAGAACGTCCGGGAAGTTTCCGACGATTCGTTCGAGAGCGAGGTGGTCCAGAGCGCGACCCCCGTATTCGTGGATTTCTGGGCTCCCTGGTGCGGCCCCTGCCGCTCGGTCGCTCCGATCGTGGAAGAGCTCGCCAGCCACTACCACGGCAAGGTCAAGGTCGCGAAGATCAACGTGGACGATTCCCCCGAGGTCGCGCAGAAATTCATGGTGACGTCGATCCCGACGTTTATCCTCTTCAAGAACGGCCAGGCGGCGGACCGCACGATGGGTGCGATGCCGAAAGGCCAGTTCCAGCAGTTCATCGACCGAAATCTCTGATTTTCCGCGCGGGGAAAAGAGCGAATGCCCGCCGGCTCCGGCGGGCATTTTGCTATTCTCGCGGCCATCCGCCTTGACGCACCCGCTGCTGGCTACCCACGCGATCGCCGCCGTCGAGCACTATCTCGAACGCGAGACCGTCGTCGGCGTGTTCGTCCTGCTCTTCGTCGGGGCGTTCGGACCGAGCCCGCCCGAGGAGTCGATCCTCCTCCTCGCCGGATACGTCGTGTACCAGGATCTCGCGCGTTTCTGGCCGATCGTCCTCTCCGCGCTCCTGGCGGCCGTCATGGGCGACACGGCCCTCTACGGGATCGGGCGGCTGCTGGGCGGGAACCTCGAGAAGCGCCCCTGGCTCGCGCGGATCTTTCCCGCCGAAAAGATCGAAGCCGTCAAGAACCGCTTCCGGAAGTACCAGTTCCGGGCGATCGTCGCGGGCCGCTACGTCTACGGCCTGCGGCCCGTGCTCTTCTTCACGTCGGGCGCGTCGCGCATGCCGCTCTGGAAATTCATCGCGGCGGATTCGATCGCGGCGTTCGCCAACGCGCTGATCTGGGTGTATCTCGGGAACCGGTTCGGAGATCGGATCGGCGACGCCCTCCACTGGGCCGAGCGCTCTGAAACGATCCTGCTCATCCTCGCGGGCGCGCTGATCGCCTACTTCGTGCTCGAAAAGGTTCTCGTCCACGGAGGCCGCTGGAAGGAGACCTCCCCTTTCGTGCGGTGGGCGACCGGATGGAAGATCGCGGCGATCGCCGGCACCGTCCTCCTGATCGTCTATCTCGAGGTCTGGTTCCGGGCGCGCGGAATCGATCTTCGGCCGCTTCGCCGTTTCTGAGATGGAGCAGCGGGGACGGCTCGCGGGCCTCGCAACGCTCGCTGTCCTGCTCGCCGGCGGCGACGGCGAGGCGGGAATCCTGCCGTTGGCGGGGGTGATTCACCGGCTCGGCGATGCGACGGCGGGGAGGGGAGCCGGAGGCCTCGTCCTGTTCGGATTCGCCTACGCCCTCGCCGCGCTGCTTTTCGTTCCGGGTTCCCTCCTGACGCTCGGCGCCGGACTCGCCTTCGGCTTCGCGCGCGGTTTCCTGGTTTCGTGGATCTCCGCGACGGCGGCGGCCATGATCGCGTTCCTCGTCTCCCGCCGTGCCGGTCGATCGCGCGTGGAGGCGCTGGCCGCCCGCCATCCGCGTTTCGGCGCGATCGACCGGGCCGTCGGCGCGGGCGGAGGAAGGGTCGTCGCGCTGCTCCGACTCTCTCCGCTGGTGCCCTTCAGCGCGTCGAATTATCTCTTCGGCCTGACGCCGGTGCGGTTCGGTCCGTACGTGCTGGCGACGGCCGCCGGGATGATCCCTGGAGCCGCGCTGTATGCCGCGCTCGGCGCGGCGGGGAGAGCGGCCGGCTCCGGCCGGCAGAGGAGCGCGGGGGAATGGGCGCTCCTCGCGGGGGGTGTTGCCGCGACGGCGGCCGTCACGTGGATCCTCGCCCGCGCCGCGCGACGCGAGCTCGAGGGCGCGAAGAGCTCGGGCGGCCCGGGCGGACCTCCTCCCTTGCGCTAGTCGGGATCCTCTCCCCGGATCGCCGCGTGGGTCCAGAGCACGCCGGCGAGCGCGACGACCGCGGGAACGATCAGAAAGGCCGTTCCGAGCGAGGTCGCGTCCGAAATGGCGCCGAGGAGCGGGGGCGAAGGAACGTCCCCGAGCAGATGGATCGTGAAGATCGAGAGAGCGAGCGCCGAGGCGCGCCGGTCCGGGGCGACGGCATTGACGATCGCCGAATTCACCGGCCCCGTCGGGATGAAGAGAAGCACTTCCGCGACCACGAGCGCCGTCAGGTACACCGGCCGGGAAGGGGAGCGGAAGGCGACGAGCGTCACGGGCGCGGCGGCGAGGGTGGCGATTCCGGACACCCACAGGTACGCCTGCCGCGAGCGGCGCAGGAAGCGGTCCCCGAGCCAGCCTCCCGCGAACGTTCCGGTGAATCCGGTCGCGACGACGATTGCCCCGAAGAGCACGGTCGCGCGGGCATGGGGCTCTCCGCGCACGCGCTCGAGGAACGCCGGCGTCCAGAAGGCCAGCGCGCCGAGCGCGAAGGTGTAGGCGGCATAGCCCAGAACCGTGCGGCGGTAGAGGCCGTTGTGGGCGAGGTCGGCGTAGCGGCGGCGATCGCGCCGCGCCGGCGAAGGCGCGCGCTCCGTCCTCGCCGGGCGCGGGTCGACGACCCGGGCGGCGAGGAGCGCGAGGAGCAGGCCCGGAAATCCCGCGAGGAAGAACGCCGCGCGCCATCCGAAGCGCTGGTCGATCAGCCCTCCCAGGACGTAGCCGCAGGCCGATCCGATCGGGATCGCGCAGAAGAACACGGCGAAAGTCCTCCCGCGCCGCTCCTCGGGGAAGGCGTCCGCGAGCAGGGCCGGGGCGATCGTCGCGTAGGCCGCTTCGCCGACCCCGACGGCCGAGCGCGCCGCGAAGAGCGCCGCGAAGCTCCGCGCGAGCCCGGCGGCGCCGGTCGCCGCGCTCCAGACGGCCACGCCCCATCCGATCAGCCGCGGCCGGTTTCCCCGGTCGCCGAGAACGCCGAAAACGGGAGATGCCGCCAGATACACGACGAGAAAGCCCGTCATGAGGGAGCCCAGCTGGACGTCGCTCAGGCGCAGCTCCGACCGGCGCAGGCTCTCGACGAGGGCCGAGACCACGTAACGGTCCAGGTAGTTGAAGAGGTTGACGAAGGTGAGCACGGCGAGCGCGTATCGGGCCGGGCGGAGGGAAGCCGTGGCGGTCGCGGGCATCGCTTGAAACGGATCGTACGGGGCCGCGGGGGTTTTCTCAAGGATCGCCTTGCCGCCTCCCCGAAGCCCGGCGAGATCGTTCGCGCCTCCGTCGGCCGCGCGGCCGTTATATGGTCCCGCCGTGGCGAAGTTGTTGTGGATCTGCCTCGGGGGCGCGATCGGGACGGGCGCGCGGTACGGCCTCGCGGGGTGGGTGCAACGCCAGGCGGGAACGGCCTTCCCCTGGGGAACGCTCTCCGTCAACGTCCTCGGCTCCTTCCTGCTCGGCGCGATCATGGAAGCCGGCATCGCGGGGGGCCTGCTTTCCCCGACACTGAGGCTCGCGCTCACCACGGGTGTCATGGGTGGTTTCACCACCTATTCGACCTTCAACTACGAGACGCTCGAATATCTCCGCGACGGCGCGTGGGCGCTGGCCGCCGCCAACGTCGCCGCGACGGTCGGAATCTGCCTGTTCGCGGGGATCGCGGGGTGGGCGGCGGGACGATGGGCGATCGGAGGTTGAGATGAGAGCTCTCGACGGCGAACAGATGCTGGTCCGGGTCTTCGTCGGCGAGTCGGACCGGTGGCGCCACCAGCCGCTGCACGGGGCCCTCGTCGAGCGCCTTCGCCAGGAGGGCTTCGCCGGCGCCACGGTCTTTCGCGGCATCGCCGGATTCGGCGCGCACAGCGTCCTCCACACGTCGCAGATCCTGCGGCTCTCCGAGGATCTGCCGATCGTGATCGAGATCGTCGACAGCGAGGAGCACGTCGCGAGACTGCTGCCGATCCTCGAAGAGATGATCACGGAGGGTCTGGTGACGGTGGAAAGGGTCCGCGTCCTCAAGTACGCGCCGGCCCCTCGCTGAGGAGGTCCGCGCGGGGAGGTCACGGGCCGGTCGCGTCTCGCGGTCTGGATGTCGTTCTTTCCCCGGAGCGCAAATTCGTGACAGAATAAATCGAGCGGAACGTTTCTTTCCGCGACATTCAAGAGGGGCACGGCTGAATCGATGAGCGCAGAAAAGCGATCGGTCCTGGTCACGGGGGGGACCCGCGGAATCGGCAACGCGGTCGCGCGACGATTCGCCCGCGAGGGATGGAGCGTGGCGATCTCCGGACGCACGCTCGAGAGCGTGCGCAACGCCGTCGCGGCCTTCCAGCGGGACGGGCTCGCGATCGAGGGCAAATCGTGCGACGCGCGAAAGGAAGACGACACGCGCGAGCTCGTGGAGTTCGTCGCGGAGCGCTTCGGGCGGCTGGACGCCCTCGTGAACAACGCCGGCATCGGGATCTTCGACAACATTCTCGAGATGGATCCGAAGGACTTCCGCTCGGTCATCGAAACGAATCTCCTCGGCCCCTTCTATGCCATCCGCTATGCCGCCCCGATCATGAAGAAGAACGGCGGCGGGTTCATCGTCAACATCGGATCGCTCGCCTCGATCAACGCGCTGGCGGGAGGCTCCGCCTACAACGCCTCGAAGTTCGGCCTCCTCGGCCTCTCCGACTCGGCGATGCTCGATCTGCGCCACCAGGGGATTCGCGTGGCGATCGTGATGCCCGGGAGCGTCGCCACCGAGTTCGCGGGCGAGGATCCGGGCGCCACTTCCTCCTGGAAGCTCGCCGCCGAGGACGTGGCCGAGGCGGTGATCGACCTCGTCCGGTTCCCGGATCGGGCCATCCCGTCGCGTATCGAGATCCGCCCGTCGCGTCCGCCGAAAAAGTGAGCGCGGGCGGCCCCCGGGGCCGCTGGAACAGCGCTTGCACTCGGGGCCGGCAATGACTCGCGAAAATCAATTCGACGTCGCGATCGTCGGGGGCGGGCCGGCCGGCCTCTCCGCGGCCCTCATCCTCGGGCGCAGCCGTCGGCGCGTGCTGCTGGCCGACGCCGGCCACCCCCGGAACGCGCCGTCGCGCGCGCTCCACGGGTATCTGACTCGCGATGGCGTGGCGCCGGCCACGATCCTTCGTCTGGGACGGCGAGAGCTCGCACGATACCCGACGGTGGAGATCCGGGAAGCGGAAGTCACCGCCGCCCGGGTCGCGCGCGGAGGATTCCGGCTGAGCGTCGGCGGCCGGACGGCTTTCGCCTCGAAGCTCCTCCTGGCGACGGGTTTGACCGACGACGTGCCCGACGTTCCGGGAATGCGGGAGCACTACGGGCGGGGCGTTTTTCATTGTCCCTACTGCGACGGCTTCGAGGTGCGCGATCGCCCGATCGCGGTCTACGGCCGCGGGTCGCGGGGAAGGGCGCTCGCCTCCGAGATCCTTTTCTGGAGCGCGAATGTGGTCCTGCTGACCGACGGCCCTTCCCGGTTCTCGCCGCGGCATCGGCAGGAGCTTTCCGATCGGGGGATCGCCGTGTGCGGCGACCGGATCATCCGGATCGAGGGAAACGGCCGCGGCCTGACCGGGGTCGTCCTCGAAAGCGGTTCGACGATTCCGGCCCACGCCCTCTTCTTCACGCAGCGCGCCCGTCAGCAGTCCCCCCTCGCGGCGAATCTCGGCTGCCGTTTCACCTCGAAAGGCGTGGTCGATACGGGCCGATACCAGTCGACCAACGTCCCGGGTCTCTTCGTCGCGGGCGACGCATCGCGGGACGTCCAGTTCGTCATCGTCGCGGCGGCCGAAGGCGCGGAGGCGGCCGTCCGGATCAACAGCGAGATGATGCGGGAAGAGCTCGCCGCGCGGTCGTCTCGCGGTGGGCGAAGCCGCTCGGTTCGCCGGAAATTTTGAGCCGCTCCCGCTGTTTTCGTAACGGAAGGCCCCGCCCGGGCGTTAGAAACCCGGGAAGGTCCCGGCGAGGGTAACCGCGCCGTTCCGGCGCCCGATAGCGCCGGGGATTTCAGCCGACACCGGGAGAGCGGGCAACGAAGGAGGCGCGGGCGTGAAAAAGGGGAAATTCTGGGTCATTGCGGGGGGAGTGGCGGTCGTCGTGGCGGCGGTCATTCTCCTGGAGCGAGGCCGGGCCAAGCCGCCGAAATATCGAACGGTGAAGGTCGATCGCGGAGACGTCACGATGACGGTCGCGGCCACCGGCACCATTTCCGCGGTGACGACGGTCCAGGTCGGGAGCCAGGTTTCCGGGATCATCGCGAAGCTCTACGCCGATTTCAACAGCAAGGTGACGAAGGGCCAGCTTCTCGCCGAGCTCGACCCGACTCCTTTCGAACAGGCGATCGCCCAGCAGAGAGCGAACGTGGATAAGGCGAAGGTGGACGCGGCCAACGCGAAAGTCGCGCTCGCGCGCCAGGACAAGCTCCTCAAGCAGGGGCTCGCGGCGCAGGCCGATTTCGACAACGCGAAGGCGGCCGCCGATGCCGCCGCCGCCCAGGTCGCGCTCGCGCAGGCGTCTCTCGGACAGGCGGAGACGAACCTCAAGTACTCGAAGATCGTTTCGCCGATCGACGGCGTCGTGGTCAACCGCGCCTACGACGTCGGGCAGACGGTCGCGGCTTCCTTTCAGGCGCCCACGCTGTTCACGATCGCGCAGGACCTGACGAAGATGCAGGTCCAGGCGGATGTCGACGAGTCCGACATCGGCCGGATCAGGATCGGCCAGAGCGTGCATTTCACCGTCGACGCCTTTCCCGAGCGCGTCTTCCAGGCGACGGTCAGCCAGATCCGCCTGAACGCGACCGTCAACCAGAACGTCGTCACGTACCCGGTCATCGTCGCGGTGGAAAACCCCGACCTGAACCTGCGCCCGTCGATGACCGCCAACATCACGATCGACGTCGCGACGGATCACGGCGTGCTGCGCGTGCCGAACGCGGCCCTGCGCTTCAAGCCGGCCGCGTCGGCCAACGAGCCGCCCGCGGGATCGGGAGCGCCTCCCGGCGCCGGGGCGGGAGGCTCGCCGAGCGGAGGGACGGGAGCGCCGCGGGGCGCCGGGCGCGGAGCGGGAGCGGGCGGCCCCGGGGGCGGAGGACCGGGCGCGGGCGGGCGACCGACCCTCGCGGGCTCGCTTCCCCGGACAGGAAGGCGCGACGCCGGCCCGACGGTCTACCTCCTCGAGGCCGATGGAACCCTGAAGCCGGCGCGGGTCCATCCGGGGATCACCGACGGCCAGTTCACGGAGCTCCGCGAAGGCGACCTCCGCGAAGGCGACACGGTCGTGACGGGGCTCGTCACCGCGAAGGCGGAAGCGACGTCGGCGCCCCGCATGAGGTTCTGATGGGGGAGGTCATCCGCGTGACCGACCTCGTGAAGGTCTACCGGATGGGCGACGTGGAGGTGCGCGCGTTGAACGGGGTGTCTCTCGCGGTCGAGACCGGAGAGTTCGTGGCGGTCATGGGCTCCTCGGGCTCGGGAAAATCGACCTTCATGAACATCATCGGCTGCCTCGACCGGCCCACCTCCGGAAGGTACCTGCTCGACGGAAACGACGTCTCGGAGCTTTCCCGCGACGAGCGCGCGGAGATCCGCAACGCGAAGATCGGATTCGTTTTCCAGTCCTTCAACCTGCTCTCGCGGACCTCGGCTCTCGAAAATGTCGAGCTCCCGCTCCTGTACGCGAAGGACCCGCACGCGGCCGACCAGCGGGAGGAGAAGGCTCGCCGGAGCCTCGCGATGGTCGGTCTGGCCGGAAGGGAAGGCCACTATCCGAATCAGCTCTCGGGCGGACAGCAGCAGCGGGTCGCGATCGCGAGGTCCATGATCAACGATCCGGCGATGATTCTCGCCGACGAGCCCACGGGGAACCTCGACTCCCGCACTTCGGAGGACGTCATGGCGGTGTTCCAGACGCTGAACGCGAGCGGAAAGACCGTCGTCCTGATCACCCATGAGCCCGACATCGCGCAGTTCGCCCGACGGGTCGTGGTCTTCAAGGACGGAAACGTGCTCTCCGACGAGCGGGTGGCGCAGCGGCCCGCGAAGAGCGCGGAACAGGGGGTGGCGGGATGAGACGGTTCCAGATGATCCTGAAAGTCGGAATGCAGGCGATACTCCGGAACAAGCTCCGATCGGCCCTGACGATGCTCGGCATCATCATCGGGGTGGGGTGCGTGATCGCGATGATCGCGATCGGGGCGGGCGCCTCGCGCTCGATCCAGTCCCAGATCGAGTCGCTGGGTTCGAATTTCATCATGATCTTCCCCGGCGCCTCGACGCAGGGAGGCGCGCACCTGTTCACCGACCAGTCGATGCTGACGGAGGAAGACGCCGCCGCGATCAAGGCCGACTGTCCCTCCGTCGCCTACGTTTCGCCGCTCGTGCGCTCGAGCGCCCAGGTCGTGGCGGGGGAATCGAACTGGGGAACGGCCATCCAGGGTGTCGGCGTCGAGTGGCCCCTCGTCCGGACGTGGAATACGGTGGAGGGCGCCTTCTTCTCCGACTCCGACGTGCGGGCCGCCGCGAAGGTGTGTGTCCTGGGGGGAACCGTGGCCGACAATCTGTTTCCCTCGGGCGGTGCGACCGGCCAGATGGTCCGGATCAAGAACGTCCCGTTCAAGGTGGACGGCGTCCTCGAGAAGAAGGGCGGCTCGATGATGGGCGACCAGGACGACATCGTGGTGGTGCCGTACACGACCGCGATGAAGAGGCTGACGGGGAAAAACAAGCTCAACACGATCTACGTGTCCGCCACGTCGGTCGGCGCGGTCGACCAGGCGCAGAGCGAGATCACGGCGCTCCTGCGGCAGCGCCACCACATCGCGGGGGCGCAGGACTCGGACTTCACGATGCGCTCGCAGCAGGAGTTCGCGGCGATGTCGGCGCAATCGTCGAAGACCCTCTCGCTTCTTCTCGCCTCCGCGGCCGCGATCTCGCTCCTGGTCGGCGGAATCGGGATCATGAACATCATGCTCGTGTCCGTCACCGAGCGGACGCGCGAGATCGGTATTCGGATGGCGATCGGCGCGAAGGGAAACCACGTGCTCTTCCAGTTCCTGATCGAAGCGATCGCGCTTTCAGCGATCGGCGGAATCCTCGGAATCATGCTCGGCGTCGGCGCCTCGGCGCTGGTCGCGTCCAGGGGCGGGCTCCCGGTGCACGTCTCCCCGGCGTCGATCGGTCTCGCGTTCGGGTTCTCGGCGGCCATCGGGATTTTTTTCGGGTTCTACCCGGCGCGCAAGGC
>Ga0070666_10001042_pt1 | contig 16974 bp, 12 predicted proteins | sample KBSS23metaG_FD_64677 | JGI IMG/M metagenome (GOLD analysis project Ga0070666, IMG submission 64677) | Switchgrass rhizosphere microbial communities from Kellogg Biological Station, Michigan, USA - KBS S2-3 metaG | ecosystem: Host-associated > Plants > Roots > Rhizosphere > Soil ... | reverse complement strand
AGCGGCCCATGAACCAGCCGGTCAGCGGCACCGCGATGCCGTTCGACACCGCGAAGGACGTGATCACCCAGGTGCCCTGGTCGGTCGAGGCGCCGAGATTGCCGGCGATGGTCGGCAGCGACACGTTCGCGATCGTGGTGTCCAGCACCTGCATGAAGGTGCCAAGCGCCAGCGCAATGGCGGTGATCGCGAGCTGGCTGCCGTGCAGCGGCGCCGGTGCGGCCTGGCCGGGCGCGCTCATGCGGTCAGGCCCCGTTCTCGGCGAGGATCTTGCGGATCAGGGCTTCGGTCTGCGCGCCACCGTCGCTGCCGGCGTCGCCGCGCACGGTATGGCGCGCCGGCGCGGCGGTCATGGAGCCCGATGTGTCGGCGATGTTCACGCTGACGCTGACCGAGAGGCCGAGGCGCAGGGGATGATCGCGCAACTCCTTCGGGTCGAGCGCGATGCGGACCGGCACGCGCTGCACGATCTTGATCCAGTTGCCGGACGCGTTCTGCGGCGGCAGCAGGGCGAAGGCGGAGCCCGAACCGGCGCCGAGACCGACGATCCTGCCGTGATAGGTCACGCTGGAGCCGTAAATGTCGGCGGTGACCTCCGCCGGCTGGCCGATGCGCATGTCCTCGAGCTGGCCCTCCTTGAAGTTGGCGTCGACCCAGACCGATTGCAGCGGCACCACCGCCATCAGCGGCGTGCCGGGCGCTATCTGCTGGCCGATCTGGGCGGTGCGCTGCGCCACCACGCCGTCGACCGGGGCGTAGAGATGCATGTGCTGGAGCACGATCGCCGCGCTGCGCAGCCGTGCAATGGCGGCGAGGACGTCGGGATTGGTCGCGCTGGATGTTCCCTGTACGGATGATAGGGCCTGCGCCAGCGAACTTTGCGCAACGGCGACGTTGGCCTGCGCGCCGCTGACGCCTTCGCGCGCATGCGCCAGTTCCTCGGCAGACACGGCGTTGCCGGCGGATGCGCGGCGGCCATAGTCCGCCCGTGCCTGGCCGAGTGCGATCTGTGCCGCGTTGAGCTGGGCACGCGCCTGGCTCACCTTGGAGAAATCCGTGCGCACGCCGCGCACGGTGCGGGCGAGATCGGCAACAGCGGCATCCATCGCGACCTGCGCCTTGATCGGCTCGATCTCGATCAGGAGCTCGCCGCGGCGGACGCCTTCGGTGTTGTCGGCGTGGAGCGCGAGGATGGTCCCGTTCTCGCGGCTGGTGATCGCGACCACGTCGCCGCCGACATAGGCGTCGTCGGTGGATTCGAAATGCGCCGCGTAGAGGAAATAGTAGAGCGCGTAGGCGATCACGCCGACGAGGACCACGCCGCCCAGGATGAACAGCAGGCGGCGGCGATGATCGACGCGATGGCGTCCGACGGGGGTTGCGTCACTCATGGAGAAGTATCCTCGGCCGAGGCAGTGGAGGGTTGTTCGGGCGTGAAGCCGCCGCCCAGCGCCATCAGCAGCGACACGCGCGCGGAGGCGGTGTCGGCGGTGAGCGCGGCGGACTGGCGGCGGGCATCGATGAGCAGGTTCTGCGCGTCGAGCACGTTGAGTTGCGGGCTGAGGCCGCTGCGATAGCGCTGTGCAGCGAGGTTGAAGCTCGACTGCGCGGCGGCGAGCGCGGTGCGTTGCTCGGCGGTCTGGTCCTCCAGCGTCCTGATCTCGGTCAACGCGTCGGCGGTCTGTTTCACCGCGGTCAGCACGGTCTGATTGTAGTCGGCAACCGACTCGTCGAGGCCGGCGGTGGAGCGCGCCAGTTCGGCGTCGAGCTTGCCGGCGTCGAAGATCGGCAGATGGATCGCGGCGCCCGCCCCGTATTGCAATGCGCCGGCGGAAAACAGCGGACCAAGACCGAGCGCGGCCGTGCCAACCAGTGCGATCAGGTTGATATCGGGATAATAGGCCTTGCGCGCGATCTCCCGGCCCTGCGCCGCCGCTTCGATGCGGGCCTGCGCGGCGGCGATATCGGCGCGGCGGGCCAGCAGATCGGCGGGCAGCGCGGCGGGGAGTTCGAGCGCTGCCGTGTCCAGGTGCGGACGGGCGATATTGTAGGCGTCGGCGCCGCGGCCGATCAGCAGCGCGATCTGGTGCACGGCGAGTTCGCGCACGGATTGGGCGCGGATCAGCTCCTCGCGGGCCGTCGCGAGCAGTGCGCGCGACTGCTCCAGCGATTGCGTTGCGTCGAGGCCGGCTTTCACGCGACCGGCGGTAAGCGCCAGGACCGATTGCTGGCGTGTCACCGCTTCCTGGGCCACGTCGAGCAGGAGACAGGCGCGGTCGAGCGCGATGTAAGCCTGCGTCACGCTGCCCGCGAGCAACAGCCGCGCGGCGGTGGCATCCAGTTCGGCCGCGTGTGCCGTCGCTTTCGCGCGATCGACCTGCGCCTGCTGCTTGCCGAAGAAATCGAGCGACCAGGACAGGTTCGCCTGGAGCGTACCGACCCATTGGGTCGAGCCGCCGAAAGGCGGCGGGATGATGTAATTCTTGCTGAGCCGCTCGCGCACCACGTTGCCGTCGAATGTCGCCTGCGGCCATGTCGCGGCACGGCTGGCGGAGAGATCCGATTGCGCCGCGCGCACCCGCGCCATCGCGGCGGCAAGCGTCGGGCTGCCGGCGAGCGCCTTGTCGACCAGCGTGTCGAGTTGCGGATCACCGAATGCGGTCCACCAGCGGTCCGCGACCTGCGGTGCCGGCGCGGTGGACAGACCCAATGCCTGCGGCTTGAGCGTGACTTCACGCGGCGCGGTCGAAGGCGTGGAGACACAACCCGCGAGCGCCGTGCCGACAAGCAGGACGGCGAGCAGCTTCTTCATTTCGCCCTCGCCGGATCGTATTCGGGTTGCGCTTCGAGCGCGGTGAGCAGACGCGTCATCAGCGTGACGAGCTGCGCGAAATCCTCACGCGAGAAATCCTTCAGCGCGCTGTTCCAGAAATCGACGATGCGCGGCATCAGCTTCTTCGCGATCGCCTTGCCGGCGGGGGTGATGGAGAGGCGCACTACGCGGCGGTCCTCGCTGCTGCGCTTGCGCTCCAAGAGTCCGCGCTCTTCCAGCTCGTCGATCAGGCGCGTGGTGGCGCCGGGATCGTGGCCGATATGGCGCGCAACCTCGGCGGCGGTCGAGGCGATGCCGTCGCGCAGCGACATCAGCACGATCCATTGGGTGAAGGTGAAATCCGCGTCGGCGAATAGCGACTCGGCCCGCGGCATCGTCTGGTTGAACACGCGCTTGATCAGGTAGCCCAGGGATTTGCGGCCCTCGAACGTCTCCACATCGTAGTGCGGGCCGGCCATGCCGCCTCCAATTCACATGCCCAAGCAATATTTGCCTAGGCAACTACCTTGTCAAGCGGCGCCCTCTACCCAATTTGGTCCGCTGTACGAAAAATGCGCAAGCCGGTCACAGCGCGCGACACACTCGCATTGCTTTCGCCGTAAATTGACCATCAACTGATGGCGTCCTGCCACGCGCGACAGGCGTCGGCCGGCCGCATTCACCGGGATCCACTGGAGGGAAAAATGGCGTTTCGATTTTTGAAGTCCATCATCGTCACCGGCATTCTTGCCGTCGGCCTGACCACGGCCTCGTTTGCAGCAGCACCACCGGCCGCCGGAAAGCCGGATGCGGCTGAAGCGGCGCGCGCCCAGCTCGCCTCGCAAATGGCGAGCTATGGCATCGCCAACAAGGACCCATACTCCATTCTCGCCGCGGTCGAGGCGTTGCATGGCTTGCACGCGAAGGTGCTGTCGGCACCGGGCGGCAAGGAGACCTACGATCCGTCGACGCTGCTCAAGGCGGCGAAGACCTATGCCGCGAACGATCCCAATCTGACCAAGGTGATCGACGCCAAGCTGGCGCAGATCGGTTCGGGCCAAGGATGGTATGACGTCTACGGCTACTACCACTGCACCTACGGCTATTACATCGTGTACGGCTACTACGTGTATGGCTGCTACTGAGCCCATGCTCACCGCAGTCTAGATCGTTGAGAAAAGGCGGTGCGGTCACGCGCCGCCTTTTCGCTTTCCGGGAGGAAGTTCGCCGGTGCGACGCCTGGTGTTCGGACTGTTCGCATTGCTCTTCGCCGCCGGCACGGCCCAGGCGGCGCCGCATCGTCACGCCATCCTGGTCGGCGTCAGCGAGTACAGCGTCCTGAGCGACGCCGCCTTCGCGGACTGGGGTCCGCGCAACAGCGTGCTGCTGTGGCGCCAGCTTCTGATGAAGCGAGGTTACGACGACATCCAGGTGCTGACCGACGGGCTGAGCGCGCACATCGGGGTGTCCTACATCCCGGATGTCGACAACGGCATCACCCAGACGATCCCCGGCGCCGTGTTGCCGACCCACGCCAACGTCCAGGCAGCATTCCGCAAGCTGGAGGCGACGCTGGCCAAGGAGCCGGACCCGTCCAAGGACGAAGTGCTGATCGTGCTGATCGGCCATGGCTCGACGCAGCCCGCCGCGGCGGGCGATCGCGACCAGCCCGACGGACGCAACCAGGTATTCCTGGTGCGAGACACGGGCGTTTCGCTGGACAGACTTCACTACGTCAACGCCCTGCTCGACACCGACGCAAAGCCGCATCTGCAAGCCTTGTCGGCGCATGCGGGCACGGTGTGGTTCGTCTTCGATCAGTGCTTCGCCGCCTCGATGACATATGCCACGGCGGGCGGGTACCACCTGCGCGAGAGCAACACGCAGGTGTTCGGCAACCTGAGCTACGACACGCATCCGGTGGACAAGCCGAAGCCGGCCGCGCCTGTCGAGAACAAGGATTTCGCCATCATGCATGGCCGCCCGACGGGCGCGCTGCATTGGCCGACCAACTACATTGCTTTCTATGCGGTATCGTCGAAGGACGAAGCGTCGACGTTGCAGCGCGAGCCCGGCACGTTGGCGCCGTTGTTGCGCACCACGACGCCGGGCTTCACGGCGCTGTCCTATTTCACGATCCGGACGCTGATGGCCCGGCCAAACGCCAGCTTCCGCCAGATTCTTGTCGACGTGCGCCGAGGCTATTCGACGTTCGGCGCGCTCAAGGATCTGAAGCCGCTGGTCGAGGGCGACGTCTCGCTGGACAGGCCCGCCCTGCCCTGACGGCGCCGGAATCGCCAGCGCACCCTGCAAATGATGGGGTTCGCTGCGGCGTCCGCAAGTGTACGCTGCCGGCCAGCGGAGGTGGGGCATGCGAAACTATCGGCTCGGCGGCGTCGTTGCCGCGCTCGCAATGGCGGGCGCCTCGACGGCGGCACTGGCCGCCAACCAGACACCGACGATCACGCTTCCCGTCACCAACTTTCCCCTGCCCTATGGCCTGAGCCTCGCGACCAATGGCTTCGGCGCGACGCCGATGCCGACGCTGCAATCCTTCGTCGCGGGCGAGCAGAACGGCCAGTGGGTGTTGATCGGCGGCCGCACCAACGGCCTGCACGGGTTCTCGGCCAGCGGTCTTACAAATTTTCCCGTCGCGTTCCAAAGCCGCGACGTCTGGATCGTCGATCCCGTGACGAAGCAGAGCTGGTCGCGTTCGCTCGAGGGCTCGGGCCTGCCGACCTCGGTGATCGACCTGCTGACGGCGGCGAACTACGAAGAAACCCAGGTGGGCGGCAAGCTCTACATGATCGGCGGCTACGGTTTCGACCGCACCCAGAACAAGTTCGTCACCTACGACACGCTCACATCGGTCGACCTCAACGAACTTATCGCCTGGGTAAAGGGCGATCCGGCGGCGCCGGCGCTCACCTCGATCTTCCGGACGATCCACGATCCATCGCTCCAGGTTACCGGCGGCGAGATGACCTTGCTGAACGGCAAGGCGATGCTGGTGTTCGGGCAGAACTTCGACGGCGACTACACGCCGGGCGCCAACGGCAACTACACCAACCAGGTACGCAGCTTCACCATCACCGACACCGCGACCTCGCTGTCGATCGGCACGGTGACCGGCGCGCCCAATCCCGGCGATCCCAGCCAGTACCGGCGCCGTGACTTCACCATGGTCGACGTGATGCGGCAGGATCCGGTGACGCGGGTCCTGACACCGGGGCTGGTGCAGTTCGCGGGCGTCTTCACCTCGACCAATGGCGGCTGGACGGTGCCGGTCGAAGTCGGCCCCGATGGCGTGCCGCACGAGGCCGACCCGGCCGCACCGGCCACCTTCAAGCAGGGTCTGAATGTCTATTCGGGGGCGCGCTTCGGCAGCTTCTCGCGCGTCACCGGCGCCAACTATGACACGTTGTTCGGCGGAATTTCCGCAGGCACGTTCAACACCGCGACCAACACCTTCACGCCGGACGCGAACCTTCCTTTCAACAACGTGATCACCACCATCGTGATCGACAAGAACGGCAACTACACACAGGACGTCATGCCGGCGGCGTTCCCGACGATCCTGTCACTGACCAACGGCCTGCCGTTGCAGTTCGGCGCCAACGCGCATTTCTTCCTCGCCGACGGGATACCGACCTTCGCCGGGAGCGAGGTGATCGACCTCGACGCGGTGATGGCGAATGCCACGAGCGACAGCATTGCCTTCGGCTACATCTTCGGAGGCATCTCCGCCGACAAGCCGAACTTCGGCAATACGGCGGCCTCGAACCTGGTGTTCAACGTCACGATGGCGCTCCCCGCACTGATCGACCTCAACGCGGCAGGCACGACGACGGCGGGCGCCGGAACGATGGCGCGCCGCCTGGCCGTGGAGAACGCCGGCGCGCAGTACAACATCCCAGCCGGCGTCGTCGTCACCGCCTATGGCGGCACCACGGTCTCCGCCGGCCAGCTGATCGTCAACGGCACGCTGGCGACGCGCGCGCTGAGCATCGCTGCCGGCGGGATTGTCCGGGGCACCGGTATCGTGGATGCGCCCGCGACCGTGGGCGGCACGCTGCGTCCCGGCAATTCACCGGGCACGCTGACCTTCACGCAATCCGTCGTGCAGAGCGCCACCGGCATCCTGATGCTCGATATCGACGGCACGGGTACGGGCACCGGCGCCGGCAACTACGCGCGTCTCGTCGTGACGGGCATCGGCACGTACACGGCGGGGGGAAGCGTGGCGCCTGTGCTTCGCGGCATCACAGGCAGTGCGAACAACGCGTTCACACCAGTGCTCGGCCAGCACTTCACCGTGGTGACCGCCGCGGGCGGGGTCAGCGGTGCCTTCGCGACCCTGGTGCAGCCCGGCGCCGGGCTCGCTGCCGGAACCCGCTTCGACGTTTCCTACGCCGCCAACAGTATCGACCTGTTCGTCACACCGGCTTCGTTCGCCAATCTTGCGGCGCTGGGCGGCGTCACGACCCACAACCGCGCCGGGGCCGGTAGCGCCGTCGACGTCCTGCGTGGACCGGCAGGTCCGGCGCTGACGGGCGATGCGGCGGCGGTAATCAGCGCGCTTTACAGCCTGTCCGTGAACGGGATGGGCGCCGCGCTGGATCAGATAGCCGGTACGGTGCACGGCGACGCCATGACCGCGGCACTGTCGGCCAACCGGATGTTCGCCTTCACAGATGGCAATTGGGACGACAGCACGACCATGACCGCGGCGCTGATCGGCGGTACGGGGCCGGGCTTCGCCGCGATCAATGTGCTGGCTGCGCCGCAGCCCGCGTCGCTCGGCGGCTCGCCCTTCTGGGCGCGCGCCGCGGGGCATTGGATCAACGCGGCGAGCGACGGGTTCGCGCCCGGCTACAATGCCACCGCCGGCGGCGTGATCGCCGGTTTCGATCTCGTGCGCGACGCCGGCATGCGCTTCGGCTTCGCCGGCGCGTACACGGTGTCGGACGTGACGAACAAGGCCGGCGCCACGGCGAATGTGCAAGGCGGGCGCGTGTTCGCCTATGGCAGCAAGATCGCCGGCGCGTGGCGGTTCGACCACGAGGTCTCGCTCGGTTTTAACGGCTATCACACGAAGCGGGTCATAACGATCGGCGGCTTGACGCGCATCGCGACGGGCAAGGCCGACGGCTTCAACGTCTCCGCCGATATCGCCGCGCGCTACGACCTCGGCTTCGCGGTGCCGTTCGGCGAATTCCGTTACGACCGCGTGCATCGCGATGGCTTCACCGAAGCCGGTGCCGGCGTCATCTCGCTGGCGGTTGCCGGCGCGGATCTCGATGCGCCGCGGCTGCTGGCGGGCGCCGACTTCGATCTGCTGCGCACATTCGACCGGCCAAGGCCCGACTGCCTGGTCAACCTGCGGCTGGCGTGGGCGCATGATTTCGACGGAACGCTTGGCGTCACGGATGCGGCGCTGGCCGGCGCGCCCGCCGCGCGCTTCACGGTGCTCTCAAGCAAGCCGGGCAATGACGCGGGCCTGCTCGACCTGCGTGCGTCGGCCGGCATCGGCGATGGCTGGAGCGTGTTCGGCGCCTATGGCCTCGAGGCGCGCGCGCGTGAGATCACGCAGGGCGTGTCCCTGGGCCTGCGCGCCAATTGGTAGATCAGGCCGCCAAGGCGCGGCGCGTACGGCGGGTCATCGCCTTTTCGTAAGAGGCGGTCTTCTTCGCGATCCGCTCGCGCCCGGAGCGGGTGGCCGCGCCCTGCAACATCAGGCCGTAGCCATAGCCGGCGGCCGGCAGCATCTGATCGGTGTCGATCGCGCCGAATATCCAGGACAGCATCACGCCGTTGAAACAGTGCGCGAGGCTGCGCTCCACCGCGTCGGCGCTCACGCCGCGGTCGAGATAACCCTCGCGCTGCGCCCGCTCGATGAGGCTGCGCCACAGCGCATGGCTGTGCGCCCGGCGCTCGGGACGCGAGAAGCTCGCGCCGCCCTTGCCGTAGGTGTCGAGCAGCGCCTGCCAGAGCGTCCGGTAGAAGCTGGGATCGGCGCTGTAATAACCGAGGGCGAGCGACAGCGCCTGGAAGATGTGGTCGATGGCGTTGCCCGGATGAAGCGTCGCGAACTTCTCGTCGAAGTCGCGTTCGTCCTCCCACATGATGGCCAGCACCACGTCGCGCTTGGAGCCGAACAGGTTGTAGGGCGTCGCCAGACTGACCTTGGCCTTCTTGGCGATCGTCCGCATCGAAAGGTCGGTGTCGCCGGTCTGGCGAATCAGGTCGCGCGCCGCGGCGATAATGCGCCGGCGCCGCTCGGCCTTGGCCTCTTCCCGCCGTCCCAGTTTCACGACAACCGCCACGCTATCCCTCACAACACCGATGCGAAGCTGCATTCGCACCCTGATTTCACTCTTACAGAGCCGTAAATTTCCGGCAATGCCTCAAATCCGATACCGCTGAGTCGGCGGAAAACGCGCCGAGGACCGTCTTTGTCACCCTCACCGACACCGGATGCACGCCTTTCCGCTAATGCCACGTCACCCGGGAAAGCGGTCTTTGCGTAATGTTCGCGCCATGCCCTCGGTAACGCGTGGTTGTTGCGCTGCAAGGCGTGCGTGACGATCGCGTCAGAAACGCAAGCTCGCCGTGTGCCGAATGCGTCATCAATTTCGCGCGACCGGATTTCGATGTTTGCACAGGGCGTTGTTCGCCGCAATTTATTCATCGGTCAATGAATCCACGATCGGCGCAAGATGCGTTGGCCGGGCAATTATTTTGAACATCGTTATAGATTTCGCACCTGCAAATCACGACTGACAATTTGTATTCCCCGGCGCAAATCTTAATCAGTGTTGCAATTACAGAACCGTGGCCGATGAGAAATTTGAACGCGCTATAATCTTCTTGCCGCTTCGTGGCGGCGCGGCGCATCCTTGTTGCAACTGCGGATGCGTCTGGGATCATCTCGCCAAGGGATGCGCACTCCGCACAGGCCTCGCACAAGCGAGCGCTGAAACGGGGAGCATCGATGTCCAACACAAAAGCGAATCTGCGTCCGACGATTCTGCGTCCGCGCGTTCTTTTGGCGACCTTGTTGCTGACGAGCGCACTGACCGTTCCTGCCTTCGCCGAAATCGAAGTCGTCGTCGTGACGGCGCAGAAACGCGCCGAGGACGTGCAGTCGATCCCGGTCGCCATCTCGGTGTTCACCAGCGAGAAGCGCGACCTGATCGGCATCACATCGGTGCAGGACATGACGAACTTCACCCCGGGTCTCGCCTACCAGACCTCGCTGGACCGCGTGTTCCTGCGCGGCGTCGGCCGCCAGACCAACTCGCAGGCCGCCGACACGCCGGTTGCGAACTATGACGACGGACTGTTCGAGACCTTCGCGGTGGCGGCCGGCCGCTCTTCGCTGGAACTCGCCCGCGTCGAGGTGCTGCGCGGACCGCAGGGCACGCTGTCCGGACGCAACGCGCTGGGCGGCGCGCTGAACGAGATCACGGTCCATCCCTCGACCGACGCCTTCCATGGCGAGGCGCGCATCGCCTACGGCGCCTACAACCGCATCACGCCGGAAATCTCGGTCACCGGACCGATCGACGATGTATGGTCCTATCGCGTCTACGCGCTGTGGGACAAGCAGACCGGCGGCTACTCCAAGAACATCGTGCCGAACGCGCAGCAGGGCGTGCGCGACCCACTCTACACCGGCGTGAACACGCCGACCGCGACGCCGAACTTCGGCAACAAGGGCGACGGCAACGTGATCGACGAATGGTTCGTCGACGGCCAGATCCAGGCGAAGTTCACCGAGCACTTCGAGATGTGGACCAAGATCCAGGGCGCGCAATGGTGGAACGGTGCGGGCGGTCCTGGTGCCGACCTGGAAGGCTGGACGCCGGCGGACTATCCGACCTACGAGGTCGCGCAGGGCGGGCTCTACAACAACGCCGGCTATGGTTGCACGGCGTTGCCGGGCAGCCCCTACCTCACCGCCAACACGACGGTCGTCGCGGGCAGCGTGGTGTCGCCACTCGCGGGCGCGACCGCCTGCACCAATCCGGGCCGCAACAATCCCTGGCAACAGGCGCGCCTGATCCAGACGCAAGTGCGTCTGCCGAGCTACTTCTCGCTCAACACGCAATGGACACTGCACGCCAACGGCTTCGACGTGAAGTATATCGGCGGCGGCTCCTACTACCGCTATCACCTGTCGAGCGAACTCGACGTGCACCAGGCGCCGATCACGAGCTACCGGCTCGGCGCCGGCGCGCCGAGCTGCCCGGTCGCCGGTTGCACGATCGACAACCGCTGGACCTACAATCCGGAGGAGGAGAACTCGTTCATCTCGAACGAGATCAACTTCATTTCGACCGACGAAGGTCCGCTGCAATGGGTGGCGGGCGCCTACCAGTTCTCGCAGCAGGCAAGCCAGCCGGGCGATGCCTTCAATCCGAACCAGCCGGAGGTGAACGGTCCGTTCACAGATGGCCCGTTCTTCGGCGGAGGTCCGGGCACCTTCTTCTGCTCGTCACCCGCGATCCTGGGCGGCAATGGCGTGGGCACCGGCGGCGTTTGCGCGCCGTCGACCACGTTCCGCTCCTTCGACAGCCAGAACACGGTCCACGACCACTCCTACGCCGTCTTCGGCCAGGTCGACTACAAGTTGCTGGACCAGCTGAAGCTGACAGTCGGCCTGCGCTATTCGTGGGACCACAAGTTCGGCGAAGAGCACGCGCGCGTGATCTGCTACTTCGGATTTTGCGATGCGTTCGGCATCGGGCCGGACACGTTCGGCGGTGGCTTCGCCAGGGCAACCGACACGACGCAGACCGGAATCGTGGTCTCGTCCGGCGTTCCGACCCCGCCGCAGGGCATCACCGGTCCGACGACCTATGATCCCCTCACCGGCTTCGCGACACGCCATCTCGACGCGTCTTGGAGCGGCTGGACCGGCACCTTCGGCATCGAATGGACCCCGATGGAGGGCACGCTCGGCTATGCCAAATACGGGCGCGGTTACAAGGATGGCGGCTACTACGAAGGCGCGAACACGGCGCTGACGGCGCGGCCGTTCACCGACGCGGAGTTCGTCGACTCGTTCGAAATCGGCGTGAAGCACACATTCGGCGACTGGCTGACCACGAATCTCGCCCTCTTCCACTACCAGTACAAGAACCTGCAGCTGCCGCTGTCCTTCGCCAACCAGATCGGCGTTGTGCAGCTCAACTCGACCGCGTTCTACAACGTGCCGCGGTCGATCAGCCAAGGTGTCGAACTCGAGGTGACGGCCCAGCCGGTCGACAACCTCTCCGTCACGTTCAACTACTCATACAACGACGCACATGTGACCAAGGGCACGGCGATCGACCTCGCCGATCCGGAAGGCCTCGCGCCCGGCGGCTCGCCGCTGTACACCGAAGCGCAGTGCCTCGCGCTTCTGGTGCCCGGCGTCGGTGGTCCCTGCTCGGGCGACAGCTATTCGCTGCCGACAACCGGCGCGGCGAACGGCTATCCGAACGCCGCCGCCACCGGCGGTGCGCTCGTCAACACCGGCTGGTACATCCCGCAGAACCTCAAGGGCAACCAGCTGCCGAACGCGGCCCCGAACAAGATCGCGTTCAACATCCTGTACGACTGGCACACCAGCTGGGGCACGTTCACGCCGTCATTCAGTTATGTGTGGCGCGACAAGCAGTACGGCACGTTGTTCGAGCGTTCCTACAACCAGGCGCCCTCCTGGGACCAGATCGACCTGCGCGTCCGCTGGGTCTCCGAAGACGAAACCTCCGAAATCATCGTGTTCGGCAAGAACATCACGAACAACATCATCTACGACACCGGCGCGATCGGTAACCGTTACGCCGGCACGGTTCACACGCCCTGCGTTGGCGGCGGCGTGCCGACCTTCTTCGGCGCCTACTGCAACTTCGTGCAGGGCGTGAACGGCCCGGCGGGATACGGTCATGTTGCCGGCACCGACAGCGGCGGCCGCGCCAGCACCTACCAGGTCGGCCCGCCGGCGCTGTGGGGGATCGAGTTCCACTACAAGTTCGACTGACGCGCAGTTCTCCCCTTGAGAAGCGCCAAGGGCGCCGGCACCCACCGGCGCCCTTCTTTTTTTCGGGCGCTACGGCCTGAACTTGCGCGGGATGGCATCGGCTTCCGCGTTCGTCAGCGGCGTCATCGTCTTGACGATGCAGGGATCGGCGCCGAGGTCGACGCCGCGGCTGACCTTCAGGTCCCAGTCGAGCGCCGAGCAGACGAAATTGCTGCCGCGCCAGCGTGTGACGAGATGGGGGTTGATCGCATGCAGCGCGGGGCAGCGTGTCGCAAGGTCGAGCCGATAGAAGTCATGAACCCCGACGCGGATGTAGATCGTCCGCTCGTCCGGGGCCTTCCAGGTGTTGAAGAACTGGGTGGTGAAGCACCGCGGGGCGCGGTCGTTCGGCGCCGCCTGCGCCGTCCCGGCGAACAACAGGAAGCCTGCCGCTGCCGTTGCGATCATTCGACTGAGCATGTCTATCTCCCTGATGCGCGCATGGCGGAAACGCGCGGCCGGGCCGGTGTTTCCGCCCGAGGGTCGCATGCGGGGGCTGGGCTGTCCTCCACGTTTCGGTGAGGGCGGCGATTGACCGGAGCGCATGGCTGGTGAAGGTTTCGCCACCTATATCCTGCCGGCGGGCGCATTGGCGCGCCGCATATCCTGCAAACCGGAGTTGATCGATGTCCGACGCCCCCTACACGCCGCCAAAAGTCTGGGTCTGGAACAAGGACAATGGGGGGCGGTTCGCCAACATCAACCGCCCGACAGCGGGAGCGCAGAAAGAGGTGGCGCTCAAGGTCGGTAAGCATCCGCTCCAGCTCTATTCGCTGGCCACGCCGAATGGGGTGAAGGTCACGATCATGCTGGAGGAGCTTCTGGCAGCCGGCCACAAGGGCGCCGAGTACGACGCATGGCTGATCAACATCGGCGCGGGAGACCAGTTCGGCTCGGACTTCGTGGCGATCAATCCGAATTCGAAGATCCCTGCCCTGCTCGATCACTCGACGAACCCGCCGACGCGGCTGTTCGAGTCCGGCTCGATCCTGATCTATCTGGCGGAGAAGTTCGGCGGCGCCTTCCTGCCCAAGAGCGGCAAGGCGCGGAGCGAGTGTCTCAACTGGCTGATGTGGCAGATGGCGTCGGCGCCTTATCTGGGCGGCGGGTTCGGGCACTTCTATGCCTATGCCCCGATGAAGATCGAATACGCGATCGACCGCTTTGCGATGGAAGTGAAGCGGCAGCTCGACGTGCTGGACCAGCACCTGGCGAAGAACGAGTACTTCGCGGGCCACGAGTACACCATCGCCGACATGGCGATCTGGCCGTGGTACGGCGGGCTGGCGAAAGGGCTTCTGTACGAGGGCGGCGAGTTTCTGTCGGTGCACGAGTACAAGAACGTGATCCGCTGGACCGACATGATCGGCGAGCGTCCGGCGGTACAGCGCGGGCGGATGGTGAATCGCGCCTTCGGCGATCCGTCGTCGCAATTGCCGGAGCGGCATGACGCTTCGGACTTCGACAAGGTGCCGAAGAAAGAAGGCTGAGGAGTCGCGGCCATCGCCGTCACGCAAGCACCGCACGACGAACCGCAGCCGCGCGCTGTCGCCTGGGCGATCCACGCGCTGACCGCCAGCGGTGCGGTGCTGGCGTTCTTCTCGTTCCTCGCAGTCGAGGCTGCCGATTACCGGCTGGCACTGTGGTGGCTGGCGGCCGCGCTGGTGGTGGACGGCGTCGACGGACCACTTGCGCGCTGGGCCGGCCTCAAGGAGCGACTCCCCGAGATCGACGGCGCAACGCTGGATCTCGTGGTCGACTACCTGACATATGTGTTCGTCCCGGCGGTGCTGATCTACCGCGCGGGGCTGTTGCCGGAGGGCTGGTCGGCAGTGGGCGCGGCGGCAATCCTGCTGTCGTCGCTGTACACCTTCGCGCGCAGCGACATGAAAACGGCGGATAATTTCTTCCGCGGGTTTCCCGCGGTATGGAACGTGGTCGCGTTCTACCTGTTCTTCCTGACGCCGCCGCCGTTCGTGAGTCTTGGCATCGTCGCGGTGTTCGCGGTGCTGCCCTTCGCGCCGATCCACTTCATCCATCCCGTGCGCGTGCGGGCATATCAGCCGTGGCTGGGCGTGCTGACGGGGATTTGGGGCGCGGCAAGTATTGCGCTGCTCTGGGAGGGCTGGCCGCCGGTCTGGGCGCAGATCTGGCTCACGCTTTCTGTCGCAGGCGGCGCGGCATTGCTGGCGATTGGCCTGTTGCGCTCGCTGCGCGGACTGTCCTCCGCATAGCCATCCCAGCGGCTTTGTGCACAATCCTCGCATCGATATCCGAGAAAGAGGAAAGCCCATGAACGTCGCGGTCGCGAAGGCGCAGATGACGCCGGAAGAAGTGGAAGCCGAGCTCAACCAGCTTGCCATGTCGAAGGAGGTGCAGCCGCTGTTCGACGCGGTGAAGAAGCATATCGCCGAAAACGTCGCGCCGATCGAGGAGGAGTTCTTCCGTCTCGGTGAAGGGCGCAAGGACCGCTGGTCGTGGGCGCCAGGACAGCTCGAACTGCTAGAGGGCGCGAAGAACAAGGCCAAGGCGTCGGGGTTGTGGAATTTCTTTCTGCCGAACTCCGAGATCGGTCGCGGGCTGACCAACCTGGACTACGCATACATTGCAGCGGAGCTGGGCAAGCATCCGCTGTCGTCGGAATCGCTGAACTGCTCGGCGCCCGATACGGGCAACATGGAGGTGCTGGAGCGCGTCGGCACGCCGGAGCAGAAAGAGCGCTGGCTGAAGCCGCTGCTGAACGGCGAGATTCGCTCGGCCTATGCGATGACGGAGCCGAACGTGGCCTCGTCGGACGCCAAGAACGTCTCCATGCGTGCCGTGCTCCAGGGCGACGAATGGGTGCTGAACGGCGAGAAGTACTACATCAGCGGCGCCGGCGATCCGCGCTGCAAGATCATGATCGTGATGGTCAAGACGAGCCCGGAGGCGCCGACCCAGTTCCAGCAGAGCCAGATCCTGGTGCCGATGGACACGCCCGGCGTGGAAATCCTGGGGCCGATGGAAGTGTTCGGGCATGACCACGCACCGCGCGGCCATATGCATCTGCGCTTCACCGATGTGCGCGTGCCGAAGGAGAACATCCTGCTCGGCGAAGGGCGCGGGTTCGAGATCTCGCAGGTGCGCCTTGGTCCCGGACGCATCCATCATTGCATGCGCACCATCGGCAAGGCGGAACGCGCCCTCGACCTTATGGTGAAGCGCGCGACGACGCGCGTCGCGTTCGGCAAGCCGCTGATCCAGCTCGGCAAGAACCTCGAGACCGTGGCGCGGGCGCGCATCGAGATCGAGGCGATGAAACTGATGGTCCTGAAGGCCGCCAAGGCGATGGACGTGCTGGGCAACCGCGAGGCGCGGGTGTGGGTGAGCATGGTCAAGGCGATGGTGCCGGAGCGCACCTGCCAGATCATCGACCAGGCGATCCAGATCCACGGCGCGACGGGCATCTCGCAATGGACGCCCCTGGCCGAAATGTACACCGACGTTCGCCACCTGCGCTTCGCGGACGGGCCGGATGAGGTGCATCACATGGTGGTCGGCCGCGCGGAGCTGAGCCGGCACTGACGGCGACCCGAAACGCGCTCTCGTCATGCCGAGGTGCTCGGCGCAGCCGAGCCTCGAAGCACGCACGCACTCGATGGTGGCAGCACGCGCGGTGCTGCACCCTTCGAGGCTCGCTTCGCTCGCACCTCAGGGTGACGATCCTGCTTGACAGCGTTGTTCAGCGGTTCGTCGCGACCCAGATGGTGTGGCGCTGGCCTTTGCCCTTGTGGGCGCGCGATTGGATTTCCTCGACCGCGAAGCCGGCATGGCCGAGGCGGCGGGTGAAGTCCTTGCTCGAGAATGAGGACCACACGCACAGAAGTCCGCCGGGCTTGAGGGCACGGCGCTGGGCGGCGAGGCCGCCGGGGCTATAGAGCCGGTCGTTGGCCGGGCGGGTCAGACTGTCGGGACCATTGTCGACATCGAGCAGGATGGCATCGAAGCGCGCGCGGCCTGCGGCGATCGCCTCGACGACGTCGCCATCGTAGATAACGGTGCGGGGATCGGCGAGGCCGCCGGCGGTCAGCGCGGCCATGGGGCCCTTGGCCCA
>Ga0070666_10001040_pt1 | contig 16988 bp, 15 predicted proteins | sample KBSS23metaG_FD_64677 | JGI IMG/M metagenome (GOLD analysis project Ga0070666, IMG submission 64677) | Switchgrass rhizosphere microbial communities from Kellogg Biological Station, Michigan, USA - KBS S2-3 metaG | ecosystem: Host-associated > Plants > Roots > Rhizosphere > Soil ... | reverse complement strand
TGCAGTCGGAGACGTCGAACGAGCGAAGAAAAGCTTGCAGGCTTTTTCAGGTTGGATGGAGCACGCGCCCACGGCAACGGAAGCGCTCTACACGACGGCCCTGGACCTCATGCTGGTCGAAGCGAGCCTTGCAGAAAATGCGGCAGCCCCATTAGAAGCGGTCCCAGAAGTGCCTGGTCAACCGGAAGCGCCGGTTGCACCAAAACCGAAGAAAGAGGTTGCGGTGCGATTGGAGAAGAGAGAGCTGGCGGCGGATTCATCCGGATTGGCGAGCGGGAAGATCGTTATCGAAGTTCCCGAGGGCTTGCATATCAATTCGAATGATCCTCCTGCGCGGTGGCTCACCCCAACCAAATTGGAAGTCCGGCCGATTTCTGGTGTAGCGCAGTATCCGCCCGCAAACGACGATCGATATGAAGGCGTCGTGGAAATTCCGTTTACGGTGCAAATTCCGAACAACGAGAGCGGCGCGGATTTTGAGTTAGTTGTGAGTTATCAGGCGTGTACCGACTTGGAATGCCTGTTGCCGCAAGAAAAGACCTTGAATTGCGTTGCTTACAAATGAAGTAATCCATGGAGAGGAGTCGCTTTTGGAACGGACCGATATCAGATCCCTCCGGTCGGACCTCGCGCTCGGATGACAAAATGACGCTGCGGTCGGCCATCAAGAATCTGCTTCGGTAAGCTCGCTCCGTTTCATGGCGACTTTCTACATTGGCCTTTCGGGATTCTCTTATCCAACTTGGAAGGGGGAAGGGCGGTTCTATCCGCCCGACGTGCCTGCGTCCAAATTTCTCCAGTACTACACGACGCGCTACAAGGCGCTCGAAAATGACGGCACGTTTTACAAGAACCCAACCGAAAACTCCGTGACCCAATGGATTGCTAAGACGCCGGATGATTTCAAATTCAGTTTCAAGATGCATCGCCGAATTTCACACCTCTCGCGGCTAAAGCCGGAGTGCATCGAAGGCATCAATTACTTTCTCAAAATGATCGTGCCGATGGTCAAGGTGAACAAGCTCGGACCGTTACTGATCCAGTTGCCGCCCAATTTCAAGAGAAATGACGAGCGGCTCAGTGACTTCTTGGCATTGCTGCCTCAAGACCTCGGACAGATTGAGGGCGGATCCGCTGATCTGAAGATCCAGTGGGGGATCGAGTTTCGGAACGAGAGCTGGAACGTGCAAGAGGTCGAGGACCTTCTCCGGAAGCATCAGGTTGCCTGGGTGGCGTCAGATATGGACGAGATGGACGCCCAGCGGCGAGACACGGGGCACTGTATCCACTCACGCTTGCGTAAAACGGATTACGATGAAAACGCCCTTAATAATTGGGCGGATTACTTCCAAGCGGCGCTAGATCGGGGACAGGACTGCTTTGTCTATTGCAAGCATGAGGATGAAGGGTCACCGTGGATTTGGGCGGATTACCTTCAAAACAGGCTTGCGAAACCTTAGAAAACGAAACAATTTTTCTGTCCCCCCTTTTTCCACAAGCCTTCCAGCCGCGCCGTAGAAGGGAATGAGACTATATTGGGGTGTCATGGTGCTCGCGCGAGAAGAAGAACTACTGAAGGCACAGGCCGAAGCCTGGAGCAAAACCCACTACCGCCTGGACTGGCTGCTCTCACGCACGCTGGGATACGCGATTCTATCGAGCGCGCTCGCGATCTACGTTTTCTGGGCCGAAGCGGGCCGCGATCATCCTGCCGAGGTCACTTTTGGCCTTGCGGGCACGTGGATGTTGCTCCTTGCCCTGGCCATGCTCTGGTACGACTTCAATACGCGCGTTTCCTATGAGAACTGGACAGAGGTTCGACGCCGCTTGCTTCGCCACATTTGGGTGAGCATTCTATCCTTCGTGGTCGCCCTTGGCTTTGCCTACGGAATCCATGGCTTGGCAGCACTGATCGACAACGTAACTCCCGATCCGAATGCAATTGCGGCCAGCCAACCAAAGGTTCACGTTCCAGGCGCTCCGACGCTTATTCAGCCGATCCATAAGAACGGGAAGCGGGCGATCTCAAATAATCAAGGCGCCGAGAGGCGAGCGGCCCTTGCCGCAGCCGACAAGGCTGCAGGGGCGAAGAAAGCGAATGCAAAAGGTACACCCGCTAAATCTGCACCTGCGAAGGGACCCGCCAAAACTCCGGTGAAGAATCCTGCAAAACCAGCCGCGAAGGCTGCTCCTGTAAAGAAAGCTCCGGCGAAGGCGGCACCCAAGAAGCACACGCAGGCTCCAGTCGTCCACCACAAGAAGAAGCTCGTGGAGTATCAGCCGCCGGTGCACCGCAAGAAGAAGCACCGCCGAATCTTCTGATCTTGAATTGACTTACTTTGCGCCACGGACATTCTTCAGTAAGAATGCGCCGAGTCCAAAGCATGCTGCAGCGAAGAGGAAGAGCGCCGAGTATCCGGCGATGGAATAGTGCGTGGTCGCTTCTACGGTTGCCGTAGCCGCAGTCGTAACGGTCGGGAATGATCCGATGAGAAAAGCAGCGATTGGTGCGCCGATCGACTGGGGAAGAGTCATGGAAATGTGCCACACCGCCATTTCTTTTGCCGCGTTACTCTTCGTCGGAAGGACATCGGTTCCAAGTGCCCAATCGACGCTCGTATAGGCGCCAAATCCGAGACCAAATAAAACGCCCACGACCATGACCATGGGGATCGTCCGGCTGAACATGAAGCCAAGGCACATGACGGCGATGATCGTGTTCGCGATGTAAACGACTTTCTTTCGCCCGATGCGGTCCGATACGACGCCGCCATAGATCGCACTTGCTGCCGCAGCAATGAGGATTAGTGCGGTGAGCTTGGATGCCATCGAGCCGGCATCCTCTTGTTTCATGCCGATGACGTCGACGAAGTAGTAGTTAACGAAGGGAAGAATCCCATAGAAGCCGAGCATGACGAGCGCCCGCGTAATCCATACCCACGCAAAATCGGGATAGACCTTCGGATTGATCCAGAGGCTCTTTAAATAGGGAATCCAATCCAGCTTTGGCGGCCTAGAGGGAAGCGCACTTTCTTTGATGCCGAAGATGGTGACGAGAGCGGCGCCGCCGAGGGCGACGCACAAGATGAAATACTTCGCGATGTCAGGTGCGTGGCTCAAGAGAAGACCGCATCCAATCACGCCGAAGAGCGTTCCCAGTTGCGACATCAACGCCATATATCCGCTGGCTCTGCCGCGTTGATTTTCGGGGACTAGATCTGGAATTACACCGCTGTATGCGGCGGTGGCTATGTTATTGCCAAGTTGCACGACCATGTATGCAAGGAGAAAGATCAGATAGCTGGGATGAGCAAGAAGTTTTAAGTAAATCGAGAAATCGCCTTCTTGACCAGTGCCTCCCTGCGCAAGAGGAGTCTTAGTCGCGTAGGCGACATACATCAGGATGAGTCCGATGATGTTGACGACAACGCCGGTTGCAATGAATGGTCGGCGACGACCCCAGTTCGAAGCACATCGATCGCTGAGGGCACCCGCAATGAGCGGTACGACAAGTGCGACGATTGCCGCAAGTGCAGTAAGGAGCCCCACGGCGGGCACTCGGTAAACCGGTGCGATGGCGTTCACTTCGCCCGGTAGGACAACGACAATCAACGCCCCCCACAGAAAGTTTGTGCCGAACCAGAATGCGCTCAAGCAGATCTGCTCTGCAATCGTGAGATTTCGATCTCCATAGGGAGATGGAATATGGGGAATTTCTAGCGAAGCGGGGGCGATGACTTTATCTGCCTCGCCATTTTCAGGTGTTGATGGAGGGGTGGAGCTCAAGGGGAATCTCCTCTTAGGTTGTCGAGACCTTTTGCTTAATCAGACCAATGGCGTAATCGTAGTCCACTTGGTCATCGATGTCGTAGGCCAATTCAGGCGGTACGCCTAGGACGGCACTGCCAGAGATGTGGAGCATGGATTGAATTTTCTTTTCGACGTCGGCCAGGGTCATTTGCTTCGAGAGCCATTTCGCTACGAAGACTGGGCCAAGGAGCTTAGCCATGCCCATTTTGCTTTTGCGCTGCTCGATGACGCGTTCGATGTAGGGGCGAGATTTCTGAAGGGCATTCGGCTCCATTAGAAACATTCCGCCCAATGTGAAAGAGCCTCCTTTGAGATCGACAAAGGTCGATTCTGAGCCAGGGAATCGTTCTTCGAATTCGTGGCGCTGGACGAGGGGTACGAGGATGTCTTTATCTTTCGGCACCATGTTCAGATACTTCTCAATGATGCCACCGGTCAGGAAGGGTATATCCGTTGGCACCACGATAACACGGTCCGTGATCGAGCCCGATTTGAGGAGGAAATCCAGAGCTCGGAAGAGATTGTCGGGAAGGGACACTCCCGCTTCGATGTTGTAGCTTGCGAGGGCGGCATCTTTGTGGGCGAGGACCTCCGGAGTGCCGACAAGGACGGTTCGCCCGATTTGCCCGCAGTCGGCGAGGGCATTCAGAGTTCGGGCAAGAATCGTCTGGCCATCGAAGTTGATGAGAGCCTTGGAATCTACTCCGGCTTGCAACGAAAACGGCGGACTGATCCGTCCGCCGGCGGGAAGAATGGCGTCGTATGTTGCCACGAAACTTCAGTATCCCACAGTTAGGATACGCCGATAAAGCCACCGGCTCTTGGCTTCGTATTGGGCCTGAGAGCTTGCCGAATGAGCATGGCGAGGGTGATGTGGGCGCCGGCGTCGCTCAGCATGTTTTGAATCGTCGTGTCGTTTCGTATGAGGGCCAGGGCCATCGGAGTCGACCGCTGTATGTCGATTTGATTGACGTCGCAGCCTTTATCGATCAGAGCTTGGACCAATTTCGAACTGCCGTTATTCGCGATCGCATAGTGAAGCGGACTTCGCGACTGCCAATCCAAGTCGGCGTAAGAATGCATGTGATTGAATAGAAGCCAGACCAACTCTTCGGGGGCACGAATTTCTAGGGCTCTGCTGAGAGCTTTCACGCGGTTCGAGTTCTCGATATCGACGTCCGCTCCACGGTCAATTAAATGTTGGATCAACGAGGGTCGAAAGTTGGTCAGCGCATAGAAAATCGGAGTTTGTCCCTGCGGTCCTGGCTGATTGATCTTCGCGCCTCGATCCAGCAACAAATCGATGCACTGCTCGTTTCCTTTTATTGCAGCGTTGCACAAGGGAGTGCTGCCGGAGTTAGCATCGATGGCATTTGGATCTGCCCCTGCATCCAACAAGATTTTCACAACCTCTGGATTCCCGGCATTTGCTGCGGCGAAGAGAGGGGTGATTCCGTGTGTGCTTTCCTTTATTGGATCAGCGCCAGCGGCGATCAGTTGCTTGACAATATTCGCATTTCCCTCGCCAGCTGCCGCGTATAGAGGTGTCGGGGTATCAGGCGCTTCGAATTCCACTCGAGCGCCGTTCTTCAGAAGTAGTTCAGTGACATCGTCCTTCTTCGAAAGAACCGCGTAGTAGAGCGGCGTGTGCCCGTCTTCGGAGATTTCATTGACGGAAGTGCCCGTGAGGATATGATCGCGAACGCTTCGGTAGTCACCCTTTGCAGCCGCCTCGAAGATCGTTATATCGGGTCTTGAAACTCGATGGGTGGCATACCAAATGAGTCCGGTGATGCCGGAGAGGGGAAGAGCTAACAAAAGCCACGAAGCCGTCAGTCTGAACGACTTTCGCGCCTTGATGGTCGAACTACCGGCCGCCGCTCCCATGAGTACAACTATAGACGCAAACTCAACCCTCAATAGTTGCCGCTTGGTCATTCGGAAACCTAATGGAGGGTAAACCCTGGCAATGGAGATAGTTCCTTACGGTGGATGGGACCGCTGCGCCCGATTCGCGATCGGGAAGATCGAGATGCTCGTGACTCTCGAGGTGGGGCCGCGAATCATTTTCTTTGGCATGAAGGGCGGTCCGAACGAGCTGAAGGAATATCCCGACCAAATGGGGCGTTCCGGTGACGACAAGTATCACAGCTACGGAGGGCATCGTCTTTGGATTGCTCCGGAACATGAAGTGCGCACAATGCAGCCCGACAACGACGCAGTCGAAAACGCGAGCGGTGGAAATTGGGATGCATTTAGATCGCGCCCCGATAAGTTCTTCATGCAGAAGGAGATCGCGATTCAGCTCGACAAGAAGCGGAAGGCATTTAAGATTCGCCATCGTGTTTACAATCGCGGTGCGTATGATGTTTCGCTCGCACCGTGGAGCATCACGGTGATGGAAGAAGGCGGAGAGTGTCTTTTTCCGCACGCTCCGTTTCAGCCACACCCACAGCGCCTGCTTCCGGTGCGACCGCTCGTCCTTTGGAGTTACACGCGGTTGGATGATTCTAGATTTACGTTAGGGCCGGGGGTTGTTCGCATGCGCCACGATCCAAAAGGATCGAATCAGAAGGTCGGGATGCCGGTAGCGCAGGGATATGCGGCGTACGCGAATCATGCGAATCTGTTTTTGAAACGATTCGATTATCAGGAAGGCGCGCACTATCCGGATATGGGATGTAACTTCGAGACGTTTACGCGTCACGACATGTTGGAGATCGAGTCGCTTGGACCCATGCAGACGATCGAAGGTGGCGCTTATGTCGAACATTTCGAGACGTGGTATTTGATCGATGGCGCGATCCCGCCGGAGGATACGGCGGAGGCGGCAAAGTGGTTGGACATTCTCGCTAAAGACCGGCCCCACCTTACGGATTAGTGCGCGATGATGGCGGGTGCTTGCCATTCGCCGGTCGGGAACCCGCCGCGCATTTGGAGTTGCATATCACCTGGGTGTAGGAAGAGCAAGTTCCCATCGACGGTGATCACGTGATTGCCTGCATCGTGGCGCGCAACTGATTTCGGACCGGGCCCGTTTTGCGTGTCACGAAAAGCGAGACGAGTGAGGCGGCGCGATGTTGGCCCAGGCTCGATGTTGCTGTTGTCGTAGCCCACGGAGAATCCGTCGTAGGGAATCTTATTCCCGCTCGCGGATAGGAAAGGGTATGGATCGTACGAAGTTTGAGAGCCAAAATTCGATGTTTCGGTGATGAACACAACCTGGCTAGTGCGATCGATCAAAGAGATCATTGCGGCAGAGTAAGGAGCGTACATGCCGTAGCTCGACTGGATGGTGATGTGAGTTGAGTGGCCGACTCCGTTCTTCGGGGGGATGGCACCCTCTGTTGGGGTGGCTTCATCTGCCAAGGCTGACGGACATTGATAGATCGAGGGGCGAGGGTCGTATTGAAAGACACTTGAGACCCAGGAGATTACTTTTCCGTTGACGACTCTTGGTGATCCGGGCGACCCGCTTCCATCTTGCTCGACGAGAGGGGGGAATCGTTCGTCGTTCGCGGTGGCGTAGAGGCTGCAGGCTTGGTAGACGGAGTTCAAATTTGAAGCGCACAGGTGCGTGTCTGCTCGCCTCTTATAGAAGTTGTAGACCGGTAAGGTGAGGACCGCAAATACGATCAGGAAAATGACCAAGCTCTTGATATCACGTTTTGTAACGTGATGGGTGCGTGGTGCATCGTCGCGGTCGTCTTCGGCGGGAATCGCCACCAGTCCTGGAAACATCATCGGTTCATCGTCACCGCGCTTTCCAAACGATTGTCTGCGAGACCGAATTGGCCAAGAACTTTCGGTAGTTTGTGACGATCAATGCGCAAGTTCGATCCACCTGCGGCGACGGTTGGAATCATGCCCATCTTGATGGAATTGTTGCCAACGCCTTTTACGAATAGGGCGAGCGATGCAATTTCATCAGGGGATAAAGATCTTCCCATCACGTCGCGTGCTTTTTCGGCGACGGCGGGGAGGAGTCCGGGATGTCGCATCACGGAGTTCTTGAATGCGACAAGGAATTCTTTTTGGCGCGCCTGGCGATGATAGTCATCGTCGCTGTGTCGGAATCTTACGAAGCCGACGGCATCGTCGCCTCCGAGATGTTGCATTCCGGGTTTGAAGTGGATGTGCAGTCCGCCTGCGTTGTCATCGTAATCCATCTTCTTCGGAACGTCGAGAGTGACGCCGCCGACCATGTCGACCATTTGTTCGAAGGCGCCGTAGTTGAGGACGACGACTCGATCGATCTGCACGGGGAGAATGCTCTCAACCGCTTTCTTGCTCAACGCAGGCCCGCCGATTTTGTGATAGGCGTTTATCTTTTGTCGCCTGAATCCTTTGGGGGCGGCGAGAGTGTCGCGCGGAATAGACACACCGGTGACGCAATTGTTCTTAAAGTCGAGTTTTGCGACGAGCATCATGTCGCTTCGAGCTTGATGATCGAGGATCGAGATTCCTCGATAGTAGCGGTCTTCATCGCATCCCAAGACGAGGAGATTGACGCTGTCACGTCCACCCCAAGCTTCTTGCGGCGGCGTGTTCTTGAGCCGTTGCATGACGACGGTGCGGGCGACCGTGCTTGTATTGATCCAGCCTGCAATCGAGCCAATCCCTAGGCTTAGAATGCAGGTGATCCCGTAGCAAGCGCCGCCGGCGATACGAACCCACGTGGGTTTAGGTTGCTGCGTGCGTGGCATAGCGAAACGTCGAACCTCCATGTTGCTTAACAATCATTTTTTCTTTCGCACTCCCACGGATGCAGTTTGATCCGGGAATGCAACTCGAAAGATGGAACCTTTCCCTGGCTCGCTATCAATCGAAACCTTTGCGTTGTGGGTTGCCGCTAGTTCAAGGACGATCTTGGTGCCCCATCCGGAGCCGCTACCCTTATCCCACTGACTTTTTGCGGTGCCGCTGAGAATTTTGTTGCGGACTTCTTCCGTCATGCCGGGGCCTGTGTCTTGAACCTCGACGACATGATGCTTCTTTTCGTGGCGGTACCGCACGGTGACGACGCCGAAGATGGCGCCTTCATCAAGTTTGGACTGCCATTCTTCTGGAATGGACTCTTTGACCGCTTTGATTCCGTTGCCCACCAAGTTCTGCACGATGCGGAAGACATAAAGGTCGTCGTGGCAGAGAGGTGGCGCGTCTTTCTGAATGTCGTAAACGATCTCGACGTGGTTTCGGCGACCTTCAGTTTCGAGGAAGGCGGCGGCATGCTCGATGGTCTCGGCAAGCGATCCGTTCTTCATGTTTGGTCGCAGGGTGCGGCCGGCGGAGAGGTCGCTGATCAGTCGGCTGTATCCGACGATGCGGTCGACTGAGTTCTTGAGATCCTCAGAGAATCCTTCGAGCATGTCGACATAGGTGCGGAGAGTTTCATCTCCACCGTGTTCCTTGACGTAGTCGACCAAGCCCTTGCTTGCAAGTTCGGAGAAGGAGATCGTTGAGTAGAGACTTGCGCTGAGGTTGCCGATGTCGTGGCTGACCTTGCCCATACCGAGAAGGGTCGATGCGCGGGTTGCTTCTTCGGTGAGTTGCCAGTTGAGGATCGCCATCGTGGACACGGCGGCGACGGTGTCGAGCACGGCGGTATCGGTCGAATCGAAACTTCCTTCGGTCTTGTTGATGAGCTGAACGACGCCGATCGGCTTCTCGTTCTCCATGCTGAGGGGAACGGCGATCATCGATCGGACGATCACGCCGGTCGCTCTTTCGAAATCGTTCGGCTCGGGTTTCGGCTCGAAATCTCGGATCTGGGTTTTTCCGGTTTGGAAGGCTTCGCCGGCCATGCCGTAGTCTTCTGCCATGTCCTTGACGGGGAGTTTTTCGGCAACCTCTTCGGGGAGAACGTGTTGGAATCGAAGGCGCTTGTTTGCGGCGTCGTGGAGGTAGATCGTTCCTCCGGATGCGCCGACCGCTTCGACACAAATGGCGAGCACGTCTTTAAGCAGCAGATCGGGATTCCCACTGCTGGCCAGCTTTCGCGTTGCAAGATGCACCGCGCGTATGAGCTGTTCACGGCTTGCCATGGCAAGGGTCAGTGTACTTGAGGTAGGTTCGTTTGAACCTAAATGGACGCTGATCTTGCGGGCTTTGCGGTGGGTTCCGCAAGTCGGGCCAGCGGGAGGCGGCTGTACGCTCCATTTAGATTTGGGAACTCCCGGAAGCTAGGCGCGGGCGGGTTTTGCGAAATTACGACTCGCAGATTGCAGCCGGGGTCCTGCGTTCGCCCTTCGTTTTTGCTCGCCTACAAATGGATTTCGGCGAACTCCCGTTCGCTCTGCTCAGGGCGTGCAGGATGACACGGCGATCAATACGCGGACTCCAAGAATGCAGCTGAGCGGACGCAACATGAGTTGCGCCTACAAGCCGACTACAGTTCAGATTCGATCCTTCGGGGGAGTCTTTAGTCTTCCGATTTTCTTCCTGAAAGAATGGCGCGCCATTTTTCCAAACGCTCGGCAATAGTTTTTTCGTAGCCGCGTTTGGTTGGCTTGAAGTAGGTGCGGCCGGCGATGGCGTCGGGGAGGTTTTGTTGTTCGACGACTCCCTCTTCGTAGTCGTGGGCATATTTGTATTCCTTGCCGTAGCCGAGGTTTTTCATCAGCTTCGTCGGCGCGTTGCGGAGGTGGATGGGGACGGGATCGTTTCTTGTTTCCTCCACATCCGACTGTGCTGCGCCGTATGCGGTGTAAAGGCTATTGCTCTTTGGTGCGGTCGCCATATAGACCGCGCACTGGGCGAGGGCGAGCGCGCCTTCCGGCATTCCCATAAAGTGCATTGCTTGTTGCGCGGCGATCGCGATGGGCAATGCTTGCGGGTCGGCCATGCCAACATCTTCTACGGCCATTCGCACAAGTCTGCGTGCGAGATAGAGAGGGTCTTCGCCGCCCTCGAGCATGCGAGCGAGCCAATAGAGGGTGGCATCGGGGTCGCTGCCTCGTACGGATTTGTGGAGGGCGGAGATGAGGTCGAAGTGCATCTCGCCGCCTTTGTCGTAGAGGGCGGTGCGTCGTTGGACGGCGCTTTCGACGATTTCGCGGGTGATGTGAAGGTTGACGCTTGCGCCCCCATCCCCCCTTCGGGGTACTTCCCCCACACGTGCGGGAAGATCTTTTGCTTCTGCGACAGAGACAGAGAGCTCGAGCATGTTGAGGGCGGAGCGGGCGTCTCCGTTTGAGAGATTGATGAGGGCTTTCTTCGCGTCGTCGGCGACGGAGAGATTAGGGGTCAGGGATAAGGGATTAGTGGGATCACCGTTATGCTCAGTAAACACGCCGCGTTCTCGGTCGGTGATAGCGGAGTCGATGACGCTAGCGATTTCTTCGTCGGTGAGGGCGTTGAGGACGAAGACTCGGCTGCGCGAGAGAAGAGCGGAGTTCACTTCGAACGATGGATTCTCAGTCGTTGCGCCGACGAGGGTGACGGTTCCGTTTTCAACAACAGGCAGGATGGCATCTTGTTGGGATTTGTTGAAGCGATGGATTTCGTCGATGAAGAGGAGCGTGCGGTTTCCGCGCTGTAAATTCTTTTTGGCGGAGTCGATGACTTTGCGAAGGTCGGCGACACCCGCCGAGGTTGCGCTGACCCTCTCGAAGTTCATGTTGGATTCTTTGGCGACGATCTCGGCGAGGGTGGTTTTGCCGACGCCGGGAGGTCCCCAGAGGACGACCGAGCCGAGCTTGCCTGCTTCGGCGGCGATTCGGAAAGCGGCGCCGGGTGCGGTGAGGTGTCGTTGACCGACGAACTCGTCGAAGTTGCGTGGGCGCATGCGAGCGGCGAGAGGTTCGTAGACGCCGGGTGTTTGGGTTTGGGCGGTTATTGGCTCCGCGAAGAGCTGGTCTTGTTCAATGTCCAATGTCTAGTTATACGCTGTTGAGGGGATGCAGCGCTGAGTGTCGAGCGTTGAGCGTTGAGCGGTGAGTGTTGAGTATTGAGTGTTGAGTATTGAGTGTTAAGCGCTGAGCGTTGAGCGTTCTAGCCTCGGGACCTTGGCGTGAAGGCATTGCAGGTTTGCAATATGCGGGTCCCGAGGCATCAGATCTCCGGCCTTTGCCACAAATGCAGGATAAATCCTGCGCGCCTTAAAGCATCTTGACTTTGTCTTGAGCGCGGTTCAGACCATCGATCATCTTTTGGAAACGGCGGAGGTCGTTGTCGACTTCGCGCTGAGGGTCTTCTCCAAATAGTTTGGCGAGGATTGCTCCGACTTTCTGTCCTGGTGGATCGTAGCGGAACACGACTCGCATGCGTGTGCGCTTATCGTCGAGCGCGTCGAAGTGGATGGATCCGGCATGGTCGACAGAAGAACCTTCGACGGTTTCCCATGCGATCACTTTGTCGGGAACGTCGTTCACAATTTGTGCATCCCATTGGACGGTAGTGCCAGCTGGGCCACGGGCTATCCAGTGCGAGCGCAAAGTGCCGATTTCTTTCACGCTGATCAAGTGGGACATGAACGCGGGGAGGTTCTCCAGATCGCGCCAAAGGTTATAGAGATCGGAGGCGCATCTGTTTACATCGACGGAAGACTCGACGCGAATCGCGCGGCGGCTTGTGCCGGTCGTGTTGTTGGGGAACGCAATTCCGAGGGTTTTGTACAGCGGGGCGTAACCACTTGCACCTCGTGCAAAGAGTGCTGCGCCGCCCATCTTGGCGAGCTTGCCGGGAATTCCTTTTCGGGTCATTCCGAGACCGAAAAGCAGGGCGCCGGCCGCCATGGCTCCTACGTGCTCCAAGGTTCCGACATCGATTGGGTCCACCTGGCTGGCAATCTTTTTGGCAAGGGTTCGCTGTTCCACGTTGAATTGGACCCCCGCTTGGCGATCTAGGTTCGCGGGAACTAGCTAGGACCGGAACTTTCCGCGCCCAACGCCATGTAACTGCAATCGAAGCCGTGCAGAGATGCGGCACAACTCAGGAGGAAGAATTCATGAGCGTATGGAGTTTGGCCGCAGCCGCCGTACTAGCGGGATCCGCCGCCGGCGTGAGCCATTTAGGCGCGCAGGAAGCGCAGGGTAACCCAGCCCCCACTGTCGAAGTGCAGTCCGAACAGCGAGTTTCGATCAGCTTTAACCACGCCTCGGTGGGCGATGTTCTCGATTGGATGACCAAGAATGGCGCGAGCTTTGTGGCCGCGGATTCGGAGTTGCCCAAAGATGCGACGATCACTTTGAATGTCAAAGACGAACCGATGAACGAAGTTCTCGACGCAATGGCATCCGCACTTGGTGGCCATTGGGAGCGACGGGGGCACATGCGAATTTTCCGCAAGGGCGAAGATCAGTTTAGGGTCTTTGGCGGAGATGGCGCGTGGAGTACCGGCGATGGCGACAACATGTTCCGCGTGCTTCCCAACGGCAAGTCGCTTTGGAGCGAAGGCGATAAGGGCAAGATGTTCCAGATCAAGCCCGGTGAAAAAGGGATGTGGAAGGACGGCGTGAGCGGAAAGGTTTTCCAACTCGCACCGGGTGAAAAGGGCAACTTCAAAGTTTTCGGAGATGGCAAGGACGGCGGGCAGATTTTCATCAGTCCTGATGGCGATGAGCACACTTTCGTTATGCCCGACATGCCGAATTTGGAACACCTCAAAGATTTGCCCGGCATGGATGCGCAGTCTCGCAAGGAATTGGAGAACGCGCTGAAGGCATCGCGAAAGGCGATGGGCGACAGCGGCATGCAGATGCGCATCTCGAAGAAGGCGATGGAGCAAGCGCGCAAGGAAATGGAAAAGGCGCGCAAGGAACATCCTGAGGCTTTCAACGGAAAGGTATTCATCAGCCCGGATGGCGATAAATTCACCCACATGTGGGTCATGCCGGACATGGAGCATATGAAGGAGCTTCATGAAATGCCGGGGATGGATGCAGCCGCTCGTAAAGAGATGGAGCAAGCATTGACCGAATCTCGAAAGGCGATGGGCGAAAGCGGCATGGAAATGCGTGCTACCAAGAAGGCAATGGAGCAGGCTCGCGTTGAAATGGAGAAGATGCGAAAAGAGCATCCGGACATGTTCAACGGCAAGACGTTCTTGATGCCTCACGACGCAGACGGAAAGATGTTCCAGTACAAGTGGGATTCCGACGGTCTGAAGGGATCGAAGGACTTCGCGCCGCAGGTGTGGGTCACTCGTTCCAGCGGAGACATGACGAAGCTATTGAGCAGCCTTTCTCCTGAGCAGCGAGAAAAGAATCGCCGACAGGGATATCTGCACGCGAGCGATTTGAGCGCGGCGCAGAGAAAGATGCTTGGAACTCCTTCCTCTGGCAAGGGTTGGACGATCACTATTTCAAAGAATGGTGAGAGCATCACGGTTAAGAGCGACGACTAAGCTCTGGGCTAAAAAAAGAGGGATTGCGTTTTAACGCAATCCCTCTTTTTGTTGGTTCTTTGCTTACTTACGGCGTTCCGGAAGGAAGGGGTCGATCGTGAAGAGTTTGGATCGTCGTTCCGCTCGACGTCTTCGCAAACACGTCGGTGATGACGGTGCTTGGGTCTAGCGTGACGGTCTGGGTCTTTAGCACGGTCGTGGTGCCGGTAGGCGTGATCCAGATCTTGTACGAACCGGGAGTCAGCTGAAGATATGCAGGGGCGTCGTCAGCGTAAGCGAGGTTGACGATCTGCGGGGTTTGACCGGTAAGGCTTCCCGTCGCGGTGGACGTGAAGTAAACGTCGATGCCAGCTTGATCCTCATCTGCATTGACGATTCGGACCTTGGTTTCGTTGGTTACGACGTCCTGTCCATCGGTTAGCAAAATGATCTGTCGACCGGTCGGGCCGCTGCCGGTGCCGATGGCGGTGTAGAACATGTTCTCTTCGAGCAGATCCGTTTCGTTGGCAAGTGGGATGCTCGATGCGCCACTTACGTTGTTGAAGGTGATGGTTCGGTTTCCGTTGTTGACGATGCTATAGCCAGAAACTGATCCGAATGCTTGGCTAGTCAGCAAGTCGGTTCCGGCAACATCGGCACTGGTGGCCGTAACATCTTGATAATCCGCAACAGCCCTGATGCGCGGATTCTTGTTTCCACCAAGTCCGGTTGTGTCCGTACCGCCGCAGCCAGCGACGATGATTCCGAGTGCGAGCAATGGCGCCCATGCATACGCTTTCTTCATGAATTCTCTCCTTTACAGTCCTTTGTGATTAGCGCGCGTCACGCAAGCGCCGAGAAAATGACTGGGAGATGCAAGCGACGGTTCCTACGCCCGCTTGTCGGATCGGGTTGTTCGTTAACAATGTTGCCGTTTCGTCGAATGGGGAAACCGACCGAACAGCATTCGAGTCATAGACGCAGGTTTTAAATGTCAACTTTTTACGCAGTTTTTCAAGATCCGGCGAAAGCGCGTCTAGCGCTGATGGATCTCCTTAATCAGGGCGTGCCCACCGATGACATCAGTCTTGTTTCGAGAGGTGATGGCGCGGCGTTCGGGAAGTCCTTGGCGATGGATGATTCGGTCAAGCCCCTTTCGGATGCGAGTTACTTCGTTGGCGGGCCGGACGATCCTGTAAGGGATGAACAATTTCCCAACGCACATGACACGGAATTGAAATACGCGGCCGTTGAATCGCCAATCGGGGGCGGTATTGCAAGCGATCAGGCAGATGACGCGATCGCTTCTTTGGATGAAAGCGATGACTCGCAGAGCTTGGCGGAAGACGAGATGGACGATGAAGCTTCGCTGTCCACGCAGGCGGAAAGGGAACTGAGGGATTTGGATTTGGCCGTGACTACGGGATTTCCGAATAAGCCTGAACCATTGGAGCGGACTCCACGATCGATGGTCTACCCAGTTGAGGATTTGGAAAGAAGCTTGGAGGTCATCGACGTTCCTGGTTTTGGGGTCGTCGTTGGCTCTGGTCCGTTGGCTACGGCGGCACTGGATTACGGAGACGGTGATTCCGCCGGCGACGGGAATGAGATCATGCGTTACCTGCGAGAAGAGGGTATTCCTGATGCTGCGGTTAAGGACTACATGGCCGCGCTGGAAGAAGGGAAGGCGATTCTTGCGGTCGGGTTAGTCCCGGGCGAGGTTGAATCGCCGGTGGTGGAGGCGGTCGCCGATAAGTTTGGGGCGACCAGCTCGGCAACCTTCGATGCTCCGCGATACTAAGTTATTTCCTGCGGATCAGAGTCAGTCCATCGAATATGGGAAGCATGAGGCATTCGATGTCAGATCGCTTCTGAAGTCCAGCGTTGAAGTCTTGTAAAGTTTTCGTTTCAAGATCATCGCCTGCGTCGTGGAGGACTTTGCCTCCGCGGAGAGTGTTATCGATGAGGATCAATCCGTTGGGTCGGACGAGTTTGAGGCAGCGCTCGAGATAGGCAGGGATGCTTTGCTTATCGGCATCGACGAAAGCAATTTCAAATGTGTCGGACTGGCCGTCGACGATGAGCCTGTCTAGAGTGTCCAATGCGGGTGCGATGTGCAAGTCGATTTTGTTATCGACTCCTGCTTCCTTCCAATATTTGCGGGCGACGTTTGTGAATTCTTCGCTCACGTCGCAGGCTACGACTTTGCCGTCTGCGGGAAGGGCTTGGGCCATGACCAATGACGAGTAGCCGGTGAAGACTCCGATCTCTAGGTAGCGCTTCGCTCCGATGAGTTTGGCAAGCATTGCCATGAATTGACCCTGAGATGAGCCGATTTGCATGGATGCCTGGGGCATCGCTTGGGTCAGGTCTCGAAGCTGGTTTAGAAGCGCGGTTTCGTGGGGGTTTACGGAGTCCGCGTACTCCTCGACTTTGGTATCGACGGCGAAAGATCGGCTACTCATTTGGAAATAGAGACCGCAGATCCGGCCGGATCGCGGTCTCTTTCCAATTTACCGAGTTCTTACGGAGTGACGGTGAGGCTTGCGGTCTTCGTCACACCCAACCGGGTGGCAGTGATTGTCAGCGTCTTCTGGGTCGACGTGGTTGCCGTCGTGACTTTGAAGGTTGTGGTTTTCAAGCCGCCGTGGATGCTCAGAGATGCGGGAACGGTTGCTCCAGCGGAACTCGTGATCTTGAAGACCGCACCGGCTGCGGGAGCGGGCTGATCCAAGGTGAGAGTCGCGGTCGACTGGAGGCCGCCTTTGACCGTCGTCGGGCTGAGGGTCATGTTCGTAAAGGTCGACTTGTAGACGATGTGTCGCAAAGAACCTTGACCGATGCTGACGTACCA
>Ga0070666_10001039_pt1 | contig 17011 bp, 29 predicted proteins | sample KBSS23metaG_FD_64677 | JGI IMG/M metagenome (GOLD analysis project Ga0070666, IMG submission 64677) | Switchgrass rhizosphere microbial communities from Kellogg Biological Station, Michigan, USA - KBS S2-3 metaG | ecosystem: Host-associated > Plants > Roots > Rhizosphere > Soil ... | reverse complement strand
ATGGCAGCTTGTCGCGCTCGGAACGCTCCTTCATCGTGCTGCCCGGCGTCCAGGCCTCGATCCACGCATCGAACGTCGGCTTGCCGTCCTCCGTCGTTCCGGTTCGGACGACATTTCCTTGCGCCGTGATGTCTCGGTTCTGCGAAAGGTCGAGACCGATGCTTACGCTGGCGCCTTTGTGCTCCGCCGGATCGAAGTCGGCCATAAGCGGCTCGACGACTTCGCGGCTCATCCATGCGACATCGGAATCCGTCCACATGCAGAAATGCAGGCGAAGGATGTTGTTCTGCTTCGATGGGATGTTCTTGGCCTGCGCTACAACGCCGGCAAGGTATTCCTCAGTGATCGTTACGCCGAGAAGCGGGTTTGCCTTCGCCCAGCACGATGGATCGTTGAGCGGGTCGTCATCTGGATCGAGGCTGCAGATATAGGAGAACAGGTCGTCGTCGAGCGGCCGTCCGATGAACGTCGGATCCGTGACGGCATCCTCGTGCCCGGCCGCCACCTTGACCGCCCACTCGTGTTCGCTCCAGGCGACCGAGTTACGGTCAGATCCAGAGTTCGTGATCATGAAAAGCAACGGCTGGCGGCGAAACTTGAATCCGCGCTCCAGCATTTCCAGAATCTTGCCGTCCGGCAGCTCGTGGACCTCATCAGCCAGCACGAAGTACGGACGAGGACCGGAACCAGACTTTCCGGTATCGCGCGAAACAGGCCGGAAGAAACTTCCGGACTTGTGGTGCGCCATGTTGTATTCGCGGCCAACTCCGCCGGAGAACTCGATGCGCTTCGCCAGCGCCGGCGATTGACGCACCATCTTCACCGCATCAGCGAACAGGATTCCCGCCTGCTCCCGCTTCGCCGCTGCGGCGTATATCTGCGCGCCGGCCTCGCCATCGGCGACCATGCCGTATAGACCAATGCCGCCGGCCATGGGGCTTTTGCCGTTGCCCTTGCCCTGCTCTACATAGGCCCGGCGAAACCTGCGAGTGCCGTTCGCCCGCTTCCAGCCGAACAGCGATCCGACAATGAAAGCCTGGGACGCATGGAGCTGGAACGGCAGACCTTCAAACTGACCCTCCGAAAGTCTCAACACCTCCTCGAAGAAACCGAAGGCCGTGTTCGCGGCCTCATGGTCGAATCGCAACCCGCGCTCGTGGCCGTCCTGAAGGTCCTTCAGGTGCCGGCGGCAGGCGTTGCGTACATTCGGCCCTGCGACAATCTCTCCGGAGACAACCGCCTCCGCGTAGTCCTTAGTTCGGTCGGGCAAAGAATCGGTCGGACGGATCTTCTTCTTCGCCGTCGCCATGAACCACCTTCGTTTCGTCGACCGGCGTAGCTCCGAGTTTCGACAGAATCGAACTCAGCGCCTGAGTGGCCGAAACACCGAAGTCCTCATCCGTGTCTAACCTGGCCGACAACCGGCACGCCATCCGCAGCAATACCCGGTGACCCGAGTTCAACCAGGGAAGCTCCGCCTTGAATTCCTCCCAGTACCCGCGCTCGCCTTCGGTCATCGCCGCATAGGGTTCGCCGATCGGGCGAGTCCGCTTTGGGGCCTGCCGATCAGCAAATCGGCCTGCATTTTTCAGTACAGCGCCAGAGGCTTCAGCCTTGGCCTGCGGCAGTCTTGGCCGCGCCATCGTAAGTCCTTGATTCTAGTCGTCCGACGATTTGTGGATGCGCGAAGGATGGATCGGCGCCGGTGTCCGAGGGTGATGCCTTGAAAATGAACGACCTCCCCGCCCCTGCTGCTCCTGATGCGGAGCCTGCCAACATGCGCGCATGACCGTGCCCGCTGACGCCCATAGAGGCCGTTGCGTTGCCCTCAATGCATTCGCATGTCGCGATGGAGGCAATGACCTTATGCATTGTCCGCACCCTTGCGACGCCAGAACTCCAGGCATCCGAGGATTGCATCCGAGATTCGCGCGTCTTTCGACTGCGATATCTCTCCAGTCTCTCCATCCATGCGAGTCCATGGCCCGATTCGCTCGAAGCGGAACACCTTTACTTGGGGTAGCGTGCTGGAGCTATTGGAGCCATCCGTCCACGCCAACTGCTGCTGGCTCGAATACACCGCGCTCAGTTTTAGATTTTCGATCGTGGCATTCACCGCACAGGCTCTGCAGGTTCGATGGCTTGTCCGTTCCCTGCTTCGACAGCGGCAGTATGTGATCCACCTCGGTTGCCTCGCGTATGCGTCCGGCGGCGCGGCAGTGCTGGCACAGGTACTTGTCCCTCGCCAGTATTTGCTCCCTCAGTCTGCGCCAGGGCCTGCCCGTCAGCTTCCGGTGCTGACGCTCCTTGTGCCATGGCTTCTGCATTGGCTGCCTCCAGTTCATCGGCACACATGCGCAACTGTGCTGCCTGCTTGATGTAGGCCGTGCGCAAAGCCTCGTTCGCCCTGCAGTTGTAGGCCTTGGAGATACGCAGGTAGTCGTCGGCCTTGGCGCGCCATTGATCAAGAAGCGTCGCTACATTGAGGCTCATAGCTTCTCCCCATCACGCCAGATGGTGACCTCACCAAAGATGCGGGTTGTCTTCAACTTGCGGCTGGAGTCCCTTAGGTATTTGCCATTACGCAGGCAGTACTTGATCACGCATCCCTTTTCGGCATCCGCGGTAACGCACCTGCTTACTCTTGATCCGCTCGATGAACGAGGAGACCACCTATTTCGGCCCGACTTGAGTGTCGCCGAATAGCGGCCGCTAGATGCGTCCCTGATATATCCGGGATCTGCCTTGTTTGCGCTTATGCGCATATCTCATCGCCCGTCTGTGAATGGGTGCCGTGGATTACGCGCCACGGCGTCGCCGCCCTCTAGGGGCCGCGCTGTCTCACGACAGTGCCCGTCATGCCAGTTACGGCCTCTCGAACCTCATGGCCTCAGGCTCATCCAGCGGCGTGATGTCCATGTCTCGGACGCCAGCCATGCGCAACAGGATGCGCCTCCACCACGACAGCGGTTCTGATTGCTCAAGGTTGTCGAGCGTGAGGCCCGCCATAGTCGGAACATTCACCGCGCAATCAATGCGCGCACGCCACAAGCCATTGACTTCGGCTATCAGCTCAATGCGCGTTACACCCGCAACCTTGGCTCCGTCGGGCAACAGGACCTGCGTTCCCTGTGTGAGGGTTGGCATGCCCGGCTTAGTTACCGGTGGGACCACCGTAATGATGTTGTTCACGCTCATACGCTCCCATCCCCAAGGATGTCGTACTGCTTGCGTGCTGCCTGTTCTTCGTAGATGCCTACGATGGACTGTAGGGCCATGCGCGTACGCTGCATGCTGTCCTTCAAGATGATCGTATGCACGCCGAGCATGGCGATTGCCTCTGCCCTGCGTTGGCTCAGCCAGTCTGTTGGTACGCCACTGCCCCAGCTCATCGGGATCACCTCTGTTGCGCCATGCTGGTGAGCACCTCGTCTTAGGAGGCGTCGGAACGTTGCCAGCGCGTATCCTCTATCCCTTGCGGGAAGGCGCTTGTTGCCGTGGATCAGTAGCCCAGAACAATCCCGATCAGGCAGATCGCGACGAACGCCAGCGCGCATATGCCCTGCGCTCCCGCCGTCGTTCTCCAGATAGGGACCGGCGGCTTCCGTATGTCGCTCGTCCCATAGGGCGTCGCTCGTGGCCGCAGTATCCCGTCGTCGTGCATAACGAACGGATGGATGCAGTACCCATCCCGTTCCTTGTCGCAGATCAGGCAGCGATTCACCGAATCACTCCCTTCTCCCTCAGCTCACGCATGCACGCATCCTGTCCAGCGCGTGCGGTGCGCTCGGTCTCGATGATGCCCATGACCTCAAGCGACCAGATCGCCATGTCCCACATCTCAGGGATGGGCGGGACTTGCAGCAGGATGGGGAGCGGGCATTCGACCACCGGCGGTGTTTGCGCGGATGCGGGCCGCTTCGAGCTCGTCGCGCACCCTGCTATCCCACACGCACACGCCAGGCACAGGATGATCGCGATACACGATGCGGACGCGCTGGATAGCTTCATGGGTCGTTGTCTCGATCGGCGGCAGGTTGGCCGCCAGGTAGTCCAGCATTGAGGTCGTCGCGGTCGCGGATGCGGTAGCGCGGCGGTCCTGTTCGGCCTGTGCGGTTGCGGCGGCCTTGGCGTACTTGGCCTCGGCCTTGGCGATTCCTTCCTGCACGCCGTCGTGGTGGATCCAGGCGGTGCCGATCCAGACAATGAGTCCAAGCGCAATTGCGACGTAGTACTTGAGCATCACGCTTGCGTCCCGGTCTTGATGCAATGGAAGAATGCCGAGGCGAGAAACCGAACGTCAGGCATCACGCTGTCGCACAGCTCCTCATAGGCAGCGGCGGCGCACTTGCCCAGCCCAAGAGCAACCATGATGGGCGTGGCAATAACGGCAACAGCTAGCACGTACGCGCGAAACACCCATGGGCCGCGACGCGCTGCCGCGTCACTCAGGCGGCCAGTCCATCTCTTCCCGCGCGTCATGGCGTGTGGTTGTTCTGCAGGGTGTAGCGGCACGTGACAGGGCCGCACCACTGGTCAACCGCGTCGGGGTCGGCCAGTTCGATGTTCAGGTAGTACCGTCCGCCTGGCTCCAGTTCGCAGCCTGCGCCGATCGATCCAGCCATCTTGTAGGCGAGGATTGCTTGACCGGGACCACCACTCAGGGCGGCACAGTTCGGCGCCTCGGGCGCGAAGTCACCGCAACGATGGCTGATTGACACGATGTTCTGTGGGCCCGGCACCGTCTCGGCCTTGTAGATCACGCCATGCTGATTCGCGGGCGTGTCTGCCGGGACGACGAAAGCGGCGGACACATACTCGGCTCGCCTCACCGCCACGAACACCGTATAGCCCTGGTCCCACGGGAACGCGGTTGGGTTGTTCGGATCCGTGAAGGTGCCGAAAATGTTGTCCGCGTTCGTGACGTTGCGGACCGTCGCATCGGCAATGTCGTACCGGTGCGCGAGCTTCGTTGTAATGACGCGCCCCGCTGGGCATGCCGCCTCGACATCGAACCCGTCGCGGAATAGCGAAGTCTCGATCGGCTCATCCATCGCGCGCCATGCGTAGGGCGCAGCGACGGTGCTGCCGGTGAATGCCAGCAGGCAGAGGGCGAACAGGGTGCGCATGGTCAGTGCAGCGGATACTTCGGAGACGAACCGATGCCGTCGGCCATGTGGGCCGCCACTGCATCCTCGGCGGTCAGCCACCATTGCGACGCCTCGTGTGCGCGAAACTCGTCGAGCGGCATTCCTGCCCGGTCGGCGATGTATTGTTCGTAGCCCATCCACATGCGATAAATCAGTGTCACGCGCTGGATCATGTGCGGCAGTTCGTCCTGCGCACCCATGCTGGCGTTGTGGAACATCAGCACGGCATGCGGGGCCATGTATCGCTTTGCGCCGTAGGAATGAATGACTGCAGCCATGCTCGCAGCCTGGCCGACAGCGACCGTGTAGATCGGTCGGCGCGATGCGGCCATGGCATCGACGATCATCCCGCCGGCGAGGATGTCGCCACCGCGGGAATTGATGTAGAGGAAAATCGGCGCGGTCGAGTCCTGCTCGTTCGCGTCCTGAATCTGTCCGATGACCTTGTTCGCAACGTCCTGGTCAACGTCACCATAGAGCGTGGCGGCGTTGCGTTCGGGCGCTGCGAGCGCAGGCGCGGCAACAGCCGTGCAGCCCGACAGGAATACCGCCAGCAGGAAGGTCGCGAGTTTCATTCGTGATTGTCCCCGTTCGGGTGGGCCGCTTCGCCGAAGTTGCGCACGGCGGCCCAGGCGCGACAAGCGAGAACGCCGAGCGCGAACGCGAGCACGAGCACGATCCACATCAGATCGTGTCCTTCTCGCAGATGGAGTCTTTGTCGATCAGGCCGTCATAGCCATCGGTGACGAGGCCGTCGAATCCCTCGCCCTTGCTGCAGCGGCCGGTCGTCTCGACCCACTTCTTTTCGTTGCGCTTCATGTCAGCACTCCCGATTGAACGTTGCCGAAGTCCGGCCAGCACAGCGCCATCTCAGTCTTGCGGCGCTTCACGATGCCGGCGCAATTGCTCGATGCGAGGCGGCAGTCCTTGCCGGCTGAGTACATGTACAGGCCTATAGCCCGGCAAGCGCCAGAAAGGTCGCCGGCATTGGCGTGGTTCTCCATCGACGAGCCGCAGAAGCGTCCCGTATTGAATTCGAAGTCGAGATAGGCCGCGTACTGGTTCGCCGGCAACTCGACTCGCAGGCAGCTCGCGATCGAGCGCGCGGCATAGCGCAAATCCTCGGCACGGTATGCGTCGCACTGCTCGGGCGTCGCCGTGTCGCCCTCATGGACGCCGCGGGTATGGCCGTCGCAAATTGTCCACGGAGCGCCAGCGCCGATGCCGTCGCGGTAGGCGTGGAGCTTGCGCCCCTCGTGCGCCCTGATCGCGCCGGCCACTAGCGCGCATGCGCCGAACAGGCCGGCCAGAACGCGAAGGTTCACCGCGCCGCGCTGACGATTTCGCGCAAGCTTGCGGCGGGCTCGGCGGTAGTGCCGCGCTCCCCACCAGTCCCGAAGGAACTTGGTCCAACAGAAATGCGCGATCAGCAGCGCGAACCACACCGTCGAAAGAAACATGCTCGCCGCGTTCCAGTCGATGATGCCGAGCAACTTGGTAGCGACGACAGCCGCCGGTGGTGTCCCCTTGGCGATATCCACGGCGGTTTGATGTTCCATAGGCAATTGCCCGCGGTCGGATTGCTCCGGCGGGCGCTCTGGTAGTGGATGGGGATTTACTTCGGTACTGGTGTCAGCGCCGGGCGCTTGCGCTCAGGCTTCGATTCTTGAACGTTGCGCCATTGCATCGTTTCCGCATCCAGGACGAACAGGACGCCTTCAACGACCATCAGCGCGACGCCTTTGACTCGCGCCATGAAAGCCTCGACGTCGTGGATGTAGGCCTCGCCATCTGCGACTTGTGCGCAGGCCGGGCCTTCGTCCTCGGCTTTCGTGGTCATGCGGCGCGCGCCAGGCTGAAACGTTGCTTTGCGTTCCGGTATTTGCGCTGCAGGAAACGTGCGACGCTGGTGCCGGCGTACTTGCGCGACAGGTAGTCGATCGTGAGCGGCATTTCGCTGAAGCGACCATCGCGCACTTCGTTCAGGACGATTGCGCAGCGGTCGTGAGCGTTCGCCGCGCCCTTGTACGGTTCGTCGTGGAGGTAACAACTGCCAGCAACGATGCCACGAATCACGCGGCCCGTTGCGTACTGGCGCGTCCCGATGTCGTAGCCCTGCACATGGCCCTGCACGAACGGCGAACCGATGGCGGCCAACTTGTACGTCGCCGTCCCGCCAATCGGCCGTCCGGTGTTCGGATTCGCGAAGTAATGTGCGTAGCTGATTCCGTCGATGACGGTAACGCCTGGTGCGCCATTGGAGAACGGGACGATTTCCCACTCGTCATCGTGCAGCAGGTCGAGACCCACGATGCCCTCAAGCACTGGGTTCTGACGCAGGTATCGGTCTAGTCGATCCTCGTGGTTGCCCCTCAGGCGCACCATGCGCTTGGGGCGGAACTTGCCCATCCCGGCGAACAGGATGCGATCTGCTTCCTGCGCCGATTCGATGTCGCGGCTAAGGCGCATGCCCTCTTTTTCGAGCGAGCCCGGCGCAGAGTGCGTCGAGACGCTTGGAAAGTCGGCGTTGTCGCCGAGGTCGATCGGCACATCCGGGCGGTACTCGGCGCTTGCCTTGCCGAGCCACAGATTGTGATCCAGCGGAACCCCAGGCCGCGCCTGGCGATCTGGCACGATGAAATGCCTACGCATCTCAGTCGCCCGCCATCACAGCGGCCGGGCATCCCGGCGCCGAATACGCCAGCACGTCGGGATCCGTCGCCGGGTTCTCGCCCGAGCCGAACAGGAACCGCTCAACCTGAGCAAGCATTTCGGCCGGACTCCCGTCGTTGTGGATGTCCAGGTCGATCATTTCGTCCGGGATCGGAACTTCGCTTGCGTGTTCCCCGCTCGCCAGTTCGGACGGGCGGCGCGTGCGGAGGATGATTCCTCCGGCGGCGCGAATGAGCCTCGCCTCGTTTGGGAATCGCACGTCCGACAGCACGACATCGGGGAACTTCAGCGCCCGACGAACCGCGGCCTTGATCCACAGATCGGAGTCGACCATCTGCCGGCCCCACTCCGTGCCGAGCGTCTGCAACATGTGCCGCGGCGTGACATCGTTGAGCCAGTCGACCGGGCTTTCCTTGATCGCCTCCAGCTCCGCGGGCGTCACGCCCAGGATGCCGGCGACCATCGCGCGCATCGGCGCCGCGAAACTGTCGTGGTGGAAGCCGTGGCGCTCGCAGAGCAAGTCGCCGAGGGTCGTCTTGCCGGACCTACGCCGGCCAGTGATGCCGATCAGCATGCCGACCTCGAATTGGTGCCAGATCCGACGTCGGTTGCTGCGCCTTCGGGCGCCGTCGGTCGGGCGAAATTGGTTTCCGGCCGGTTATGGCTCGACCATTTGCCACGCACTTTGATCGTGGCGGCCGTAGGCTGTACCGGAAAGTTCATGACCGGCATGGTTTGTCCATGTCCCAAACGCCGGGGTAAAGCGTGCGAGGATCGATTCGATCGGCGGCGAAGTCCGTTCGCGCCGGCATGGTCCTGCTGCACCCGCTCGCGAAGCCGGGCCGCGGATCTTCTTCCTCTTGGCTTGATATTGTTCCATCCCGCTGGCGGTCATTCCATTTAAGCCCCGTCACGGAGCCCCACCGCGCCTGGAGCACGCTGTCACGACGCATTCCGTAGGCCCAAGACAGTGCCATCCGGTATTCGTCGATAGTGACCATGAGCGCGCCGGCGACGAAATCGCGAATGCGCTGGAAGCCTTGAACGCCGATGCCAAGAAGCGCCGCGCGCTCATTCAGGCCCGGGCATGCGCCGCGACCGATGAAAACCATTGCCATCGCATCCGAAACTGCGATGCGGCCCCAAGATTCCTGATAGCCCTCGACGTAAGCGCGGCGGCGCTTGCCGTAGCGGCCTTTGTACGCTGCGGAAGCAACGCCAGAGGCGACCATGCCGCCCCAAGCTCGCAGCTCGTCCAAGTAGCCGGGGACTTGGGCTACATACGTCAGATACGCGGCTGCGCCCGGGCTCCCGGACGGCGTAACCATCGACGCAATGCTCAGCGCGCAGATCTCGTGATCGTTCAGGGCGCGCAAGCCAAATCGCGCGAATTGCGTGTCCAGGTCGCGTCCACGCAGATCCCAATCGCCAGCATGAAGTTCGGCGCTCATGCGGCGATCCTTCGGCCGAGAATCCAAAGCGGCTCGAAGCGCGGACGATTTCCGTCCGCCATTTTCAGCGCGCCGGCGATGCCCTCCGCTGCCGCTCCGATGTCATCGGCTCCACATTCGTCGATCTCCACCCACTCGCCACGGCAATGGATCGACTCAAGCGCACGCAGGAGACTCTGCTCGGCGCTGAATGCCTCTCCGCGGCTTACGAACCTGCAGCCGTAGATGGCGAGCAAGTCGAACGGGTTCCCCGTGGTCAGGGAATAGACACGGCCCTCGGGGTGGCTCGACATGCCAACCTTGACGTACCTGCATCGCCCCTTTGTTCCGAAAAACGCGAGGTAGCAATACGTCGGCCCGGTGCGTAGCATTGAAATCCCGCGGGCAGCTTCACGGGCTGTCGGCAGCACTTCCGCCGCGCGCTCGTTCGCCTCTTGCACGAGCTCATGCTCGGGGGCCGTGGGGCGTTCCGAATAAAGCCGTTCCGAGATGCGTTGCGCCAGGCCGGCCTGGTTGGAGTCGATGCTGAGGCCGGACGCCCGTTCCTGTACGAACCATTCCCGCAGTCGCTCGCACGTCTCGATGCTCATTGCCCCTGAATCCCGCATGCGGTGGATGCCGCGGGGAGACAGTTTCTTTATGCGGCTGTCGCAGAAAAAGCACGACCGTTGCGACACTTCCGATGCCGATGGATCGCGTCTTTCGACACCTTCGCTTGCGCGGCAGCGATGCGCGTACTCAGCCCTTCGAGGCTGTCGAACAGCTCGCCCTGACGGCGGAGCAATTCGTCGTCGGCAAACGCGGTCGGCACGCGCCAGTAGAGCGTGCGTCCGCCGGCCTGCTCAATCAGGTACTCCACGAACCCGCGCCACATGGCCGCTCGATCCTCCGGCGACAGCGTACCCATCGCCGAAGTCTCGAATGCGGCCTTGAGGCGAACGAGGCTCACAGCGATCGGGCTTCGCTATAAAGCTTGATGATTTGCCTTAGGTTCAATCGCCCTTCTTTTGGTCCGGCTCGATTGCAAGCGATCAACTCCTCGGCCGTACAACCGCTCAACGCGCTGCAGCCGGTACGCTCGACGCGCGCCAGCCGATCAGGAAGCATTAGCATCCCTTCCTCGCCGTACTGACCCCTGTAATACGCCTTCAGCCCGTCAAGCGTCATGATCGAACTGACGGGCGCATCGACTACAGTCGACCATTCGCAATATTGCTCGTCGCCTAGTTTCACCAAAAATTTGGGCATCGCTATCTCCTTTTGGAATCACGCGACCATCGCACCGAATATCGCAAGCGCCTGGTCGATCGTTTCGACGACGTGAACCTTGACGCCGGAATCGAGCGCGCCGGCGTGGAACTTGACCTGATCGGCCGTTAGCCTTCGCGCGGATGGTGGCTTGCTGCCGTCCTTTATTTCGAGAAGGTAAATTTGCGAGCGCCATAGACACATGAGGTCGGGCAGCCCATTGCCGGACCCGGACATGTCCACGACGTTCACGCCGATCGAGCGCAACGCCGCGACTATCTCGCCGTGGTTCGCATCGACTCTTGCGGCGCGGCGGATCAAGCGCGCAGCCTCTCAATCGTGATCGGACCAGAGGCCATGCGTAGCCGCTTGAGCCGAGTCCCGATGACGCCTTCCGAGCATCCCACGACTTTTGCAAGCTCGACCTGCGTGTAATACACGCCCTCGATGCGCACCTTGTTGAGCGCACTCGCGGCCTTGCCGCCACGCTTGCCGTATGCGCGCGCCTCAGCACCCGGTGTTGGGAAGTTCATGCTGCCCTCCTGCGTCGTTGAATGGATCGGATGTCACGCTTTTCGTACATGCATGCCTTGCACTGCGATCGGAAAGGACCATCGATCGATCGGCGGATGAAAAACTCATCGTCCTCGGGCCAGAATCCACGGCAGCATGTGCATTGCCGCTCGACCCCGATATCGGTTTCCCTGCGAACCGCGAAATGGCCCCTCATGCGATCTTCTCCAACGTGTCTGCGAGGATGTCCAATTCCGAAACTCGATACCGCCGCGTGAACTCGCGCGTTCCGAGTCCATGCAATCCGGTGTCGCCCTGGTGATGCTCTCGGCACAGAGGAATGACCAGGACATCATCCGCGCGCTGCGACATGCCCCGCCCTTCGCGTATGTGGTGAAGCTGCGGCGGCGTGATTCCGAGTCCGAGCATTCGGCAGATGTAGCAACCGAGTGCCGCGACCTTAGACTTGTGGCGCTTGATCGCGGATGCGGGATGCGTTTCGCGCTTCGGCTGCTCGGCGCCGGGCTCGCGCAGTTCCTTGCGCGGGAGGACCTTCGATTCCTTGGCCGGCTTCATGCCGCACGCTCCATGCGCTCGCGCCAGAATGGATCCGGGTCGGGCACGTCGATTCCGCGCTCAGCCGCGCGCTGTTGTATGAATGCGTAGAATTCGAGCGCTCCGGCAATCGTGATCTCGTCGCGCTCTCCGCGCTCGTTCTTCGTCGTCGTGCGCACTGGCTTATTGCGCAGCTCGGGGTGCCAGCCGAAGTATTCGCCGCACCAGAATGCGTGAAGGTCTTTCTTGTCCTGCTCACCGCGCAGCCCCATGAACTCCATGATCGGTTTGTACGCCGCAGCGAACAGGGCCTTGCGCTGTTGCTCGCTGCGCGGCTTGACGAACTTCTCTGTCGTCACCTTCCACGGCTTGTTTTCTGGCAGCCGATCTAGGAACGCATGCGCATTCGCGAGGATCGCTGGGCGGTTTGGATCGCCCGGCATCAGGTAGTAGCTCTGCGCGCTCATGCCGGAATCTCCGTCGGCTTGGCGTCACGCTCCGGCATATAGACCCACTCGCGAATGTACGTCCCGTCGCGATGGCGGCCGGTGATCGTCACAATCCAGCAGGCGGGAATGCGCGGACGCTCGTCGTCGCCGGCGTGTAGGACGAAACGTGAGGTCATGCCGCCGCCCCGAACATATCGGACTGAGACCCCGCTGCCGAAAGGTTCAGCGCTGCCTGTCGGTAATAGCTAGCCTTCAGCTCAACGCCGACAAACCTGCGCCCCATCTGCACTGAGACATATCCCTCCGATCCGATGCCGGCGAACGGCGACAGCACCACGTCGCCCGGATTCGTCCACAGGTCGATGCCGCGGCGGATGACCTCAAGCTGGAGCGGGCAAATATGGCGCTCGTCGTCGTGCTCGCGAGCGCTACGGAATTGCAGCGTTTCGTTCGGGTTTATGTCCATCCAAACCGGCGATGCGACTTGCTGCCACTTGTCCACCGGATAGTCGGCAGGATCGTGCGTAACGCGATCGACGATTTCGCCCGGCGACCGCATCGTCACCAGATAGTCCGGTATGCCCTGACGGCTCATGCTCGCATTGCCGCGCACGGTCTTGTGCAGCAGGCCTAGCGCCTTTGTGCGCTGCATCGCCGTAACGGGGTCCTTCCAGATACACACCTCGCTCGCATAGATGAACCCATGCGCCTGGAATGCGCGAATAAGATCCCCGCGGAAATCCTTCAATCCAATGTAGCCGTCGCGCTCCTTGCTCGTAGGCATCAGCATGCAATGGAACGACACATTGCGGCCGGGCTTCATCACGCGCCGAAGCTCTGCGATCAGGTGTGCGAAGTGCTCGAAAAACTCCGCGTCATTGCGGCAGTTGCCCATGTCACGCGGACTGTTGCTGTAGGTGTACAGCGACGCGAACGGCGGCGAGAAGATCGAATAGTCGACACTCGCATCCGGCAGGCCGCGCACGACCTCCACACAGTCGCCGTGATACAGAGCAAAGCCATCCGCTACGGTTGAGTCAAGGCAGTTCATGCGGCCTCCGAAGTAAGCCACGACGGAACGATGATCTGTTTACGTGGCTCGTATGGGTTGGATTCTCGGACCATACCGAGAACGGATTTTTGAACGGCAGCCAACGTTTCGGCGGACAGCGCATCGGCCATCGCCTTGGCATCTACTTCCTTGCGTTTCAGGTTTGCGACGATCGCTCCCTCAAGATGGCTTGAGAAAATATGCGCGTGCACTTCGCGTTTCTGGCCGAACCTCCAGCAACGACGCACAGCCTGGTAGTACGCCTCCCATGAATCAGTGACGCCGACGAATGCAATTCGCGCGCAGTGCTGCCAATTGAGTCCCCATCCGCATATCGACGGCTTTGAAATCAGTACGCGCGCCTTGCCGTCCGCGAAGTCGCGCAGGCGGCGCTCCTTCACGTCGGGGTCATCAGAGCCGCGCACCTCGATCGCGTCAGGTATTGCAGCCTTGAGCGCGTCGCTTTCGTCGTTCAGGTCGCACCAGACAATCCACGGCTGACGATCTTCGTTCACCATCGCAGCACATGCAGCGACGCGGGCATCCAAACTTCCCCGGCGTGCCGTGCGGCGCTCGCTCATCGTTGATGCCTCAAGCGCGAACAGCATCCCCTCCGACGCCTGAACTTCGGACTTGACGTGATGCTCCGACACGGTAAGCGGCGGAAGCGTGTACAGCGCATCATCGAACCCAAGATCGGACGGCTTGCGAACCATTGCGGCCCAAGTCGCAACCCACTTCCAGAACGCCTCGCGCGCGTGGCCTTTGAGCCGCCACGTTTGCGTATCTCCGCCGTCATGCACGAAGTACTCGGACAGCATTTCAGTTTGCGTGCAGATGCCGAGGAATTCCGCATGCGTTCCAAGTTCCGTCCAGTCGTTCGGCGCTGGCGTAGCGGTTGCGCATAGCTTGAACGGCGTGCTGCGGAATGCGTCCAGCAGAGTTTTTAGCGTCTTGGACGTGTGATGCTTGATGATGCTCGACTCGTCCAGCACGACCGCGCCGAACCGGTTGCAGTCGAACTTGTGCAGGCGGTCATAGTTCGTGATGTTCAGGCCCGGCCTTACATCGTCCGCCTCGCGGCAGTGCGTCACGGTCACGCCCATTTCCAATCCCTCGCGCACCGTCTGCGCAGCGACGGCCAGCGGAGCAAGGATCAGAACGTCGTGCCCCGTAAGCCGATGCACCGCGTCCGCCCAAGCCAATTGCATGCGCGTCTTGCCTAGTCCTGTGTCGGCGAAGATGGCCGCGCGCCCGCGACTGATCGCCCAACGTGTCAACGGATCTTGGTGCGGGAACAGAGGGCCGGCGATTTCGCCAACATCGGATATTCCGGTTGGCGGAACAATCGACAACTTCCGCGCAATGAATCCGTCGTAGCTCATCCTTGCCCCCTCGCGCTCTCGGCGCGCTTCGTTGTTGGAGTAGCGAACCAGTCCATCCCAGGAGTCGGCGCCTTGCCGATCGAGCGGCCGCCCTCCTCGGCGTACTTCAGGGAGACTGGGCCAAACGTGAGCGTGAACAGGTCGGCGAACGCAACGGCCGCGGGGAAGTTCGCGCGCGTCTCTGCGCGCTTCGCAGCATGGCTGTCGGCCGCCGCGTTCACGCTGCCGCTACCGCCGTCGCCGCGTACTCGACCATGGGACGCGGCTGGTGCTCGGGGCCGCTCAAGAATTGCGTAGAGGTCGGATGGAACCATAGGTTTATCGTCGGCTCCTTGCCGGTCGCGCGTTGTTTGTGTACGAGCAAAAGGGTGTCGGCCTGCTTTTCATATTTCTCATCGAGGTCCTCCGGTGGCTGGCCAATCTCGCGGAGCTTCTGATTCGCGTCGGCCAACATACGAATGGCCCGCTCGCGTGGTTTGTTCCGCCACACCTCGATCAGCGTGTCCGCCATGTCCGTGATGCCGCCGCTGCCCTTTACGGACATCTTTCCCGCCGGCTTGTCCTCGCTTTCGGTTTTGCGCATGTGCGCTACGATCGCGACGTGCGTCTGCGTGTCGCGGGCGAAGTCGGTCAACTCCTCGACGAACGCCTTCATGCCGGAATAGTCGTCATCAGCGAATCCGCACTTCGTGAGGTTGTCGATGACGAATAGCTCGGTTTCATAGCGGCGGCGGGCGTAGCGGAAAACCTCAAGGATCCGCTCCGCCTTCGCGCGGCCCGAAACGTCGAATGCATACATGACCTTCGCCAGTTCGCGATGCGCGTAGCGCGCGAACGCTTCCGGCGGATCGCCGCTGCCGCATAGCTGGCGATTCATGCGCATCAGCCACAACGCGGTGCGAAACTCCATGCTGGCAACGCAACAACGTGCTCCACGTGAAGCGAGCCATCCAACAACGTGCGAGATAACGGCCGACTTTCCGTGACCATTCACGCCGGCCCAAATCGATGTCTCGCCGTCACGCAGTCGAATGTCCTCGTGGGTTTTCTTCCAGGGCAAAACGAGGCCTTCATCCACGCGGCTGTATTCCGCGATGACGGCGTCCTCGAACTCTCCAACGTTGCGCAGCTCGGCGGGGTCCTGCGTGCGCGCGTCGCGCATCGCCTTGATAATCTCGGCGGCATCGACGCCATCGATGCGGCACTCGTTCGCGTCCTTCCTCGGCAGCGTGACGACGCGAGTGCGTTCGCGGCCAAGGCGCTCGACCAGTTCGGGAATCGCCTTCTGCCCCGCTGCGTCGCCGTCCATCGCGAGGTAGATCGTGTCGAACCGCGCCAGGCGATCGAACTCGCGCTCGATCCATCCGTGCGAGCCGGCTCCGGTCGGAACGCTCAGGCTCGGGAAGCCGTACGCGTGCATGGCGATGGCGTCGAGCTCGCCCTCGGTGATGCATACCGCGCGCGCATCGCCACGGATAGCCTGCCAGCCGAACAGAATCGGCTCGCACTCGGCATCGGCGCTGAACTGCTTCGGCAACTTGCGGTACTTCGCGAACACCAGCTCACCGGCGAGCAGGTACGGGAACATGAGGCGTTCGCCGCGGCTGCGAAGCTTGTACGCCTCGACTGACTCGTCCGGTAGCTTCCGCACGTCGCGCAGCCACTCCGCGTGCTCGCGGCTCAGGGCGGAAACGCCCTCGCGCGTCGGACGCTTCCATTCGCGCTCCGGGCGCTTGGCCGGCATGTCATCCCGGACGCCGAGGTAGTCCAGTGCCTCGCGGCACGCTTCGGCCAGCGACAGCGAGCGAACCGCCATCCACAGGCCGATCAGGTCGCCGCTCTGCCCCGTCTCGCCGTCGAGCCACACGCCAGGCTTGCCGCCGCCGAGATGCACGCCCATGGACTTGCCGGCCTCGCCATCGATTCCGCCCACGCGCCACTCTTGGCCGATGCGGCGACCATTGGGCAGCAGGTGGCGGACTACGCCATCGACCTGCGCGGCCAGCAGCGTGGCAATCTCGCAGGCCCTCATAGCGCGCCCCGCATGAAGTCGGGGATGTCTGCGCCCGACCTCGAATCAGCCTTCTTGCCGTCGGCGGAAACCCATTCGGCCTTGAACCCGCGCCACCCGCGCTCGCAACACATGGCGAGTGCGTCCTGCATCCCGATGCCCGCCTTGTCCGCTTCACGCTTGATACCGGCCATGGCCGTGGCGGTTATGGGCGCGCGAAGTTTCGTTCGGAGCGCACGGAAGTCGGACGCGATCTGCGGATCAATGCCCGCGAGCAAGTCGCCGTCGGGCGCAGTCTTTTGCTCTTTCTTCTCTTCTCTATCTCTAGTCCGCTTTGTGTCCGCATTTTGTCCGCACTCAGACCGGACAGATTGCGGATTTTTTCTGCCGTCCCTTTTCCTCTTTTGGTCCTCGGCGCGACGCTTTCCGGACGCCCCGTTATGCTCTGTAAACTCCGGGACCGTAAGGGTTTGTTCGCCATCAAAGGCGAGCCATGCGACACCAATCATTGCGGTAGCAAAGCCG
>Ga0070666_10001036_pt1 | contig 17034 bp, 15 predicted proteins | sample KBSS23metaG_FD_64677 | JGI IMG/M metagenome (GOLD analysis project Ga0070666, IMG submission 64677) | Switchgrass rhizosphere microbial communities from Kellogg Biological Station, Michigan, USA - KBS S2-3 metaG | ecosystem: Host-associated > Plants > Roots > Rhizosphere > Soil ... | reverse complement strand
CCCTCCACGCCACCAGCGCCCTGGAGGCGGCGGACGCGGCGCGCCTCGACCTGCCGCTGCCGCCGGTGGCGGTGATCCCCAACGGCATCGACCCCGTGCCCTGGAACGGCGATCTCGCGGCCCTCTCGCCGGAGGTCCGCGCCCTGGTCGAGGGCCCGCCCTTCCTGCTCTTCCTGGGCCGCCTCTCCTGGAAGAAGGGGCTGGACCGGCTGCTCCCCGCGCTGACCGAGGTCCCCGGCGCGATCCTGGCCGTGGCCGGCAACGACGAGGAGGGGCTCCGCCCGGAGCTGGAACGCCTGGCGGCGGGCCGCGCGTGCTTCCTCGGCCCGGTCCACGGGGCGGACAAGGCCGCCCTCCTCCACCGCGCGGCGGCCCTGGTCCTCCCCTCGCGCTCGGAGAACTTCGGCAACGTGGTCCTGGAGTCCTGGGCCGCGGGACGGCCGGTGGCGGTCACCCCCGAGGTGGGCTTGGCGGACACGGTCCGCGAGACCGGCGCCGGGATCGTCCTCGACGGCGATCTGGCCCACGGGCTGCGGGAGCTGCTGGCCGATCCCGTCCGGCTCGACGAGATGGGCCGCCGCGGCGCGGCCGCGGTCCGGGAGCGCTTCGGGTGGGGCCCGGTGGCGGCGCAGATGGAAGAGGTCTACCGCCGATGAAGATCGCCTTCCTCGTCGAGCGCCCGACCCAGTTCGAGGCCCCCTTCTACCGCTTCGCCGCCCGCGATCCGGAGCACGAGCTGCGCGTGCTCTTCACCGGCCGGGAGGTGGCCGCGCCGGTCTTCGATCCGGAGCTGGGCCAGCCGGTCTCCTGGGGGATCGACCTCCTGGGCGGCTACCCCCACGAGGTCTGCCCGCCGGAAGATCCCGCCGACTGGCTGCGGGAGCGGCTCCGGCCCGGGCGGTGCGACCTGCTGATCGCCAACGGCTACACGCAGAAGCTCTACCGGCTGGGCGCCCGGATCGCGCGGAAGGCGGGCGTCGCCACCGCCCTGCGGCTCGACTCGGTGCTCTGGGGCACCTCTCACTACCGGAACCTCGCCAAGCGGATTCTGTTCGCCACCTATATGAAGACGACCTACGACCTCTTCCTCGGCACCGGCAGCCTGACCCTCGACTACCTCCGCGCCTTCGGCGTCCCCCGCGAGCGCACGGGGCTCTTCCCCTACGCGATCGACGTGGAGAGCTTCGCCGGGCGCTCCCGGATCTCCTCCGCCGAGCGCGCCGCCTGCCGTGAGCGGCTGGGTGTGCCCGCGGCGGCCCGGGTGGTGCTGGCCCTCGCCAAGTTCAACGCCCGCGAGGCTCCCTGGGACCTCCTCCGCGCCTTCGGCGAGATCCGCGACCCCAGCGTCTGGCTGGTGCTCGCCGGGGACGGCCCGGCCCGCGCGGCGCTGGAGGCGCAGGCGAGCCGCCTGGAGCGGGTGCGCTTCCCGGGCTACGTCCCCTACCCGGAGCTGCCGGCCCTCTACGCCGCCGCCGACCTCTTCGTCCATCCCGCCCGGGAGGAGCGCTGGGGGGTCTCGGTGCAGGAGGCGCTCGCCTGCGGCCTCCCCGTGGTGGCCTCCTCCCGGGTGGGCGCCGGCTACGACCTGATCGAGGTCGGCGCCAACGGCTACGTCTACCCCGCCGGCGACTTCGAGATGCTGGCCCACCGGATCGGCGAGGCCCTGGCCCTCGATCCGGAGCGCGCCCGCCAGCGGAGCGCCGGCATCCTCTCCCGCTGGGACTACGCCGCCACCTGGCGCAACCTGCTGGCGGCGGCGCAGAGGGTCGCGTCATGATCCCGCTGTCCGTCCTGGTCACCACCCGCAACGAGGAGGCGAACCTCGAGCGCTGCCTGAAGAGCGTCCACGGCTTCGCCGACCAGGTCTTCGTGCTCGACTCCGAGAGCACCGACCGCACGGTCGAGATCGCCTCCCGCTACGCCGAGGTCCACACCCTGGCCTACGACCACAGCCGGATCATCCCCTGGATCTTCCAGTGGGGGCTGGACAACCTCCCCCTGCGCAACGACTGGGTGCTGATCCTGGAGGCCGACCAGGCGGTGACCCCCGAGCTGAGGGCGGAGCTGGCCGCCCTGCTCGCCCGGCCGGACGAGGTCCCGATGGACGGCTACTACATCCGCCGGCGGCAGATCTTCCGCGGCAGGCCGCTGCGCTTCGGCGGCTACGGCAGCAAGGTGATCCTCAAGCTCTTCCGGCGCAGCCGCTCCGGGCTCGACCCGGTCGAGCAGGACACCCGGGTCTACGTGCGCGGCCCGGTCGGCCGCCTGCGCGCGCCGCTCGAAGAGTGGAACGTCAAGGAGGATTCGATCCAGTTCTATCTTCAAAAGCACCTGCGGTATGCTGAGGCGTTCGCCCGGGAAGAATTCGAGCGCCGCCGCAGGGACCTCCCCTGGAAGACCGCCCCGCGTCTCTTCGGCACCCCGGACGAGAGGATCCTGTGGATGAAGTCGCGCTATTACCGCATGCCGCTGTACGTCCGGCCGTTCCTGTACTTCCTCTACCGGTACTTCTTCCTGCTGGGCATCCTGGACGGCAAGACCGGATTCGTCTTCCACTTCCTCCAGGCCTTCTGGTTCCGGCTGGTGGTGGACATACGCCTGGAGGAGCTGATGCGCGAGACTCCCGCGGAGACCGGGGCATGACCGCCGCCCCCCCCCTCCGCCAGATCCTGAGGGAGCGGCCGCGCTTCTTCGTGGCGATCTTCCTGGCCTTCTGGGTCTCCTACCTGGTCCACTTCAACCCGGCGGCCACGGGAAGCGACCGCTTCGTGCTGCTGGCGCTCTCCCTGGTGGATCAGCACACCCTGCGGATCGACGCCTACAAGGACGCCACCAACGAGCTGGCCAGCACGGGGGGGCACTACTACCTCAACACCAACCCGGGGATGTCCTACCTGGCCCTGCCCGCCGTGGCGCTCAGCCGTCTGGTCCCCCTGGGGACGGCGACCGGGCCGGGCACCCTCCCCTTCTTCGCCGCCCACTTCGCGGGCTTCGCCACCACCACCGCGGTGGCCGGCGCGCTCACCTGCGTCCTGCTGGCGGCCCTGCTGCTGCAATGGACGGGCAGCTCCCGCTGGGCGCTGCTGGCGGCGGCGGTCTACGGCTTCGGCAGCATCTCCTTCTTCTTCTCCACCCGCCTGCAGCAGAACGTGGTGATCGCCTTCTTCGCCCTGCTCGTCTGGGCGATGCTGCGGGAGCGGCCGGAGGAGCCGGGGCGCGGAACGCTTCTCGCGATCGGCTTCCTGCTCGGCCTCGGCCTGTTCATCGACCTCTCGATCGTCCCCCTGGGTCTGGCGGTCCTGGTCGCCCTGCTCTGGGAGCGCCGGTTCACGGCCCTGGTCCCCCTCGCCCTGGGCGCGATTGCACCGGTGGCCTGCCTGGCGCTCTACCAGTGGCTGGCGTTCGGCGATCCCCTGGCGCCGGCCCAGGCCTACATCCCCCGCCAGGGCACGGTGCTGGACCACGGACTCCTCGGGCTCACCCTCCCCTCGCCGGCCCGGCTGCTGCCGCAGATCCTGTCGCTCGACTGCGGCCTGCTGGTCTTCATGCCCTGGACGGTGCTGGCTCTGCTGCCGCTCCGCCGCGGCGCCGGGGAGCCCCGCGTCCTCTCCCCCCGCGAGGCGCGGCTGGTGGGCTCGATGGTGCTCTTCTACCTGCTCTGGGTCTCGGTGCTCCCCTCGTTCCGCTTCTGCCTCTTCGGACCGCGCTACCTGATGCCCTTCCTGCCCCCCCTGGCCGGCCTCGCCCTGCTGCGGCTGAGCTCCTGGCCGCGGCTGGGGGCCGCCACCCTGGCGGCGGGCTTCCTGGTCAACCTGGCGGGCGCGCAGATCGGCATCCCCACCGACAACGTGATCCGGACCGTGGTGGTCTGGGTGATGCGGGGACCCTGGCTGCCGGTGGTCCCCTGGATCCAGACCAACCTGCCGGAGGGCCCGCGGATCGTGACCCCCTACGGGCTCCTGCTCCTCTGGGTGGTGGCGCTGGCGGCGATCTACCTCTGGGGCCGTGCCGCGGCCCGGGAGGACGGCCGGGCATGAGCCGCGTCCTGGGACTCTCCGTCTACCACGCCGACGCCTCCGCCGCCGCGGTGGTGGACGGCCGCTTCGTGGCCGGCGTCGAGGAGGAGCGATTCCGGCGGATCAAGCACTGGGCGGGCTTCCCCGAGCGGGCCATCCGCTTCTGCCTGGAGGAGATGAGCGGCGGCGACCTGCGCGAGATCGACGCCCTGGCGGTGGCCCGCCAGCCGCGGGCCTACCTGGCGCGCAAGGCGATGCTGGCGCTCTCCCATCCGCGCAGCCTGCGCCGCGCCCTCGGGCGCGCCCGCAACCTCCGGCAGGTGGCCTCCCTGGAGGACCGCCTGGCCTCCTCCTTCGGCGGCAAGGTCCCCCGGCTGCACGCCGTGGAGCACCACCTGGCGCACGTGGCCTCGGCCTTCTACTGCTCGTCGTTCGAGGAGGCGATGTGCCTGACGGTCGACGGCTTCGGCGACTTCGTCTCCACCATGATGGCGGTGGGGCGCGGCAACTCCATCGAGGTGCTCGACCGGGTCCACTTCCCCCATTCCCTGGGCCTCTTCTACACCGCGGTCACCCAGTTCCTCGGCTTCCTGGGCTTCGGGGACGAGTACAAGGTGATGGGCCTCGCGGCCTACGGCGAGCCCCGCTTCGCCGAGCAGGTGGGGCGGATGGCGCCGGGGCGGCCCGACGGCACCTTCGCGCTCGACCTCCGCTACTTCCGCCACCTCTCCCAGGGGGTGGACATGACCTGGGACGACGGCTCCCCCGAGCTGGGGCTGGTCTACACCCCGGCCCTCAAGGAGCTGCTGGGACCTCCGCGCCCGGCCACCGAGGAGCTGGACCAGCGTCACAAGGACCTCGCCGCCTCCCTCCAGAAGGTCTACGAGGACCGCTTCTTCGCCCTGGTGAACGCCCTCCAGCGCCGCACCGGCCTGAAGCGTCTGGCCCTCGCCGGCGGCTGCGCCATGAACTCGCTGGCCAACGGCAAGCTCTTCGACTGCACCGGGGTGGAGGAGGTCTTCATCCAGTCCGCGGCGGGGGACGCCGGCACCTCCCTCGGCGCGGCCCTCTACGCCCACCACGACCTGCGGGGGGCGCCGCGCAACGGCTTCGTGATGGAGCACTCCTACTGGGGCCCCGCCTACGGCGAGGAGGCGATCCGCAGGGCGATCGCCGAGGCCCTCCCCGGCTCCCGGGGCCAGGACGGCCAATGGCGCGAGATCGCCATCGAGACGATCCGCGACGAGGAGCGCCTGGCCGCCGGGACCGCCGCGGCGATCGCGGAGGGGGCGGTGGTCGGCTGGTACCAGGGGCGCTCGGAGTGGGGCCCCCGCGCCCTCGGCAACCGCTCGATCCTGGCCGACCCCCGGCGGGGGGACATGAAGGACGTCCTGAACCTCAAGATCAAGCGCCGGGAGTCCTTCCGGCCGTTCGCCCCCTCGATCCTCGAGGAGCGCACCGGCGAGTGGTTCACCCTCGACTACCCGGACCCCTTCATGGTCAAGGTCTATCCGATCCGCCCGGAGAAGCGGCCCCAGGTACCCGCCGTCACCCACGTGGACGGCACCGGCCGGCTGCAGACCGTCTCCCGGCGGGCCAACCCCCGCTACTGGGCCCTGATCTCGGCCTTCGAGCGGCTCACCGGGGTGCCGATGGTGCTCAACACCTCCTTCAACGAGAACGAGCCGATCGTCAACACCCCGGCCGAGGCGCTCGACTGCTTCCTGCGCACCCGCATGGACCGGCTGGTGCTGGGCGACGTGGTGCTCGCCCGGAGCGGTCCGGAATGAGCCATCTCCCCCACCGCTGGAACCGGATCGCCCGCCGGCTGCTCCTCGGCCTGCTGGCGGCGCTGGTGATCGGCGAGATCGGCGTCCGGATCCTGGACGGTCTGCGCGGCGGCAGCGGCTCGCTCTACGATTCCGTCGTGGTGGCGGGCCAGCGGTTCAAGCTGCGCCCCTCCACCCGGGTGAACGTGCCCGAGCGCTACGGCGACGTGGTCTACCGCTTCAACAGCCTCGGCTACCGGGACGACGAGCCCGGCGCCGGGCCGGGGGTCCGGCGCATCGTCCTGCTCGGCGACTCCGTCTCCTTCGGCCTCGGGGTCCGCCAGGACCGGATCTACGCCGCCCTCCTGGAAGCGGCCCTCCGCCGGCAATTCGGGCCGGCCTGGGAGGTGGACAACCTGGCCGTCTTCGCCTACCACACCGGCCACGAGCTGGAGACCCTGGAGGAGGACGGGCTGCGGCTGCGTCCGGAGCTGGTGCTGGTGCAGTTCTACATGAACGATTTTTCCATCCCCCCTCCGGCCGCTCCGGGCGCCCCGCCGTCGCGGCCCGGCTTGGGCGACCGGCTGACCGCGGTGAAGAACCGGGTGCTCTACAGCTCGGCCCTCTACCGGCGGCTCAACCAGATCGTCGAGGGGGCGGCCTACCTGCTGGCCCACGGCGCCCGGCGGCGGTGGTTTCCGGAGACCCTCAGCTCCGTCGAGGCCCGCGGCGAGCGGGCCATGCTGGAGGCCCATCCGGACGACGGCCGGATCGCCGCCTTCCAGGCCCTCCGGCAGATCCGCGACCGGGCCCGCGAGCGGGGGGCCGGGACCCTGGTGATCCTGTCGCCGGACGAGCTCCAGCTCTTCACCCCGAAGTACGACGGCATCAACCGGCGGATGGCCGAATTCTGCCGCCGGGCGGGGATCCCCCTGTTCGACCCCCTGCCCGCCCTGCGCGCCTCCCCCCGGCGCGCCGACCTCTACCTCGACGGCGTCCACCTCACCGAGACCGGGCACCGGATGATGGCCGGGCTCCTCCTCGACGAGCTGCGGCGCCGGGGGCTCCTGGCCCGCCCCCCCAGGCCGTGAGAATCCCGTGAGAATCCTGGTGGTCAGCCATCCGCCGCTCTCGGCCGAGCTGGGCGCGGCCCAGATCGCCCTCCAGCTCGCCGGGGCGCTGCGCGACCGCGGGCACGACGCGGTCGCCGCCTCCCCCGAGCCGCTCCCCCCGGACACCCGCTGGTGGAATCTCTGGCGGCGGCAGACCCGCGGGGTCGAGCGGCTCGCCCGCGAGCTGGGCCCCTTCGACGTCATCGACACCCCGGCGATCTCGGCCAGCCCGCGGCTCGCCCGGCTGGCCGGGAAGGGGCGCCTGGTGGCGCGGAGCGTCCAGCCCGAGCTGCGCTACCTCTGGCTCGGCCTGCGGGACGACGTCGCCCACCGGCCCACCCCGCGCGCCCTGGCCAACGCCGCGCTGGGAATCCCGCGCGCCGCCGACGTCCTCGGCGGCTGGCGGCGGGCGGACCGCATCCTCTGCCTGGGCTCCCACGAACTGGAGTGGATGCGCCGCCGCTTCCCCCGCCTGGCCGCCAGGGCGGGGGTCTATCTGTGCGCCCTGCCGGCGGCGGAGCGGGAGATCCTGGCCGGGGTGAGGAGCCGGCGGCGGGCGCCCGCGGGGCCCGGGGTCCGTTTCCTCTGGATCGGCCGCTGGAGCTCCCAGAAGGGGACCCCGCGGCTGCTCCGCTTCCTGCGCGAGCGGATCGCCGGCCACGGGGAGGACCTCTTCACGATCGCCGGCTGCGGCCCGGCCGCGGAGCGGGAGATCCCCCCTGCATGGCTCCGCGAAGGCCGGCTGCGGCTCCTCCCCGCCTTCGCCCGGCCGGAGCTGCCGGAGCTGCTCGCCGGGCACGACGCGGGGCTGTTCACCAGTGACGTGGAGGGCTGGGGGCTGAGCCTGACCGAGATGCTGGAGGCCGGCCTCACCGTCTTCGCCACCGAGGCCGGCGGGGTGGCCGACCTGCGGCCCTACTTCCCGGTCTCCCTCCGCCCCTTCCCGCCCCCGCCGGAGATCGCCTTCGGTCCCCTGGAGGACCTGGAGGCCAACGGCTACCGCGAGCGCTTCTCCTGGCCGGCCATCGCTCGCTCCTGGGAAGGTCAGGTGCTGGGATCGTGAGAGCCGCCCTGCGCGCCGTCCGCCGGACCGGCCGCCGCGCCGCCGCCGGCCTCTTCGAGGGGGCCGTCCGGATCGCCGCCGCGCGCGCGCCCTCCCTCGCCGCGCCGCCGGCCGAGCCGGGCTCGATCTTCGTGCTGCGCAACAACGACGTGGGGGATCTCCTGGCGGTCACCCCCCTGTTCGACGCCCTCCGCCGCCGCTTCCCCGCCGCCCGGATCGCCGCCGGCGTGGGGGACTGGAACCGGGAGGCGCTGCGCGGCAACCCCCACCTCACCGAGGTCCTGCCGGTCAACGCCCCCTGGTTCAACAAGTACCAGGCCCGCACCGGCCCCCTGGACCGGCTCGCCTACGTCCGCTCCTCCCCCGAGGTCCGGGCCGTGGCGGAGCGCCGGTTCGAGGTGGGGATCGACGTGCTGGGCAGCGCCTGGGGCTCGCTCCTGCTGCTGCGCGCCGGCATCCCCTGGCGGCTGGGCGTGCGGGGGTATGCCGGCGGGCACTCGGCGGCGCAGGCCACGGTGGACTTCGATCCGGACGAGCAGGTGGGGCGGGCCGCCCTCCGCTTCGCCGAGCGGCTCGGCGCCACGGACCTGCCGCCCGCGCGGCCGCAGATCTTCCTCGCTCCCGGGGAGCGGGAGGCGGCGGAGCGCTGGTGGGCCGCGGGCCCGGCCGGACGCCGGGTGGTGATCGCCCCGGGCGGCGGACTGGCCGGGAAGCGTTGGCCCGCCGAGAGCTTCGCCGCGGTGGCCGCCGGGCTGCCGGAGGCCTCGATCCTGGTCCTGACCGGCCCCCGCGAGGAGGGGCTGGCCGCCACCGTGCTGCGGGCCGCTCCGGCCGCCCGCGCCTTCCCGGAGCCCCCCGGGCTGCGCCAGGCCTTCGCCCTGATCGCCGCCGCGGATCTGGTGATCACCAACTCCAGCATGCCCCTGCACGCCGCCGCGGCCTTCGGCCGGCCGGCGGTGGTGGCCCTGGGGGAGTCCTTCCCCTCCGCCCGCCAGCACCAGGCCCAGTGGGGGTACCCCGGCCTGTCGGTGAGCCTCGGCAGGGAGCCAGGGGAGCGGGACGCCCTCGCCACCTCCGCCGAGGTCCTGGCGGCCGCGCGGGAGGAGCCGGCGCGATGAGCCCCCGCACCGATCGTCTCCCCTACCTCCTGCTGGCGGCCCTGGTCCTGGGCGCCTTCCTGCTGTCCACGCTCGCTCCCTACCGGATCGACACCGACAGCGGCTTCCAGCTCCGCTCCCTCCAGCAGTGGGCCCGCGGCGAGTCCACCTCCCCGGGCACCCTGCTGCTGCCGGACCCCCGGGACCTGAGCCGCGACGTCTCGCTCTGGAGCAACTGGTGGCCCCCCGGCTTCCCCTTCCTCTACGCCCCCCTGGTGGCCGCCGGCCTGCCGCTCGCGGCCGCCCTGCGGATCGCCAGTCTCCTGATCTTCCTGCTCGGCGCGCTCGGCTGGCTGGGGCTGGCGGACCGCCTGGGCCTGCCGCGCGGGCTCCGGCTGCTCTACGCCTTGGCGCTGGCCCCCTACGCGGCGACCATCGGCGGCGCAGCCTCCCTGCGCTGGGCCGACATCCTCTCCTTCGCCTGCGCCCCCTGGCTCGCCCGGCTGGTCTGGACCCGGGGGGACGAGCCGGCCCCCCGCCCCGGCCGGCTCCTGCTCTGCGGCCTGGCCCTGGGCCTGACCTACTGGATGAAGTACACCCTCTTCCTGACCGCCCTGCCGATGGCCGCCTGGCTGGCCTTCCGGCTCGCCTTCGGCGGCGAGCGGCGGCCCGGGACCGCGCGCCTGGCGGGGCTCGCCGCCCTGGGCCTCGGGATCGCCCTGCCCGTGCTCACCCTCTTCGCCTTCAACCTGCGCCAGACCGCCAACCTCTCCGAGGGGGTCACCGGCACCCGCTCGGCCTGGGCGGGGCAGGACCCCGCGCGGCTGCTGGCGCTCCGCCCGCCGGTGCTCGCCGCCTCCCTGGCCGGCGCGCCGGGGCTCGCCCTGTTCCAGAACGACTCCTGGATCACCCACGCGGCCTATTTCAGCGACGCCCGCCTCCCCTGGCTGCGGGGCCGACCCGACGCCGATCGGCTCCTCTTCAAGTCGCTCCTCGCCCTGCCCGCCGCCCTGGCCCTCGCCTGGGCCCTCTGGCGGGAGCGCCGCCGCGGCTCCTTCGCCTCCCTGGCCGTGACCTGCCTGGCCGGCTTCTATCTCGAGCTGCTGGGGGTCTCGCTCTTCGTGCGCTACAACTACCTGGCCAACGAGGCGCGGCTGGCCGTGGGGCTGATGCCCCTGGTCTACCCCCTGGCCCTGGCCGGCTGGATCGCCGGGGAGGGGCGCCGCCGGGCCCTCGGGACCGCCGTCGCCCTGCTGCTCCTGCTCCCCCCCGCGGCCTTCATCGGCGCCAATCTGATCAAGAACGAGATCCTGGACCGCCGCTCCCCTCGCTTCACCCCCTCGGAGACCGGTCTCTGGGTGCCCGAGCTCTCCCCCCGGGAGACCCGGCCGGTGCGGGCCGCCGTGGACGCCGCCCTGCGCTCGCCGGCGGACCTGACCGTGCTGGCCGGCCCGGCCGCCTGGAGCTCCCCGTTCGGGGTCTGGCTGGAGATGCCCCGCCGCACCCTCCCCATGGGCACCTTCTTCGCCCCGCTCGGCGCCCGGTACCTGGAGGCTTCCGACCTGCGCTCCCCGGTCCCCCTGCGCTCCTCCCGCCCCCTGGGCGTGGTGCTGGTGGTGGCGGAGCAGCTGGTCCGGGAGGGCTGGCTGCCACGGATCGAGGCCCGCTTCCCCCAGGTCCGCGCCTGGAGCCCCCGGCCCGCGCCGCCGGACGCGCGGGTGGTGATCGTTCGCGGCGAGCTGATCCCCTGAAACTCGTTCTGGATTGAATTTCCACCGACCATCGCCTAACCTCACGCACACTTATGCTGAAAATAGCCGTTCTGGGCGCGGGCCACTGGGGCCCGAACCTGATCCGTAACTTTCACAATCACCAGGCCAGCGACGTCGTCTGGGTGGTGGACCAGGACGAATCCCGCCTGGCCCTCACCCGGAGCCGCTATCCCGAGATCCGGGTGGCCGCGAACGCCGGCCCCGCCCTGGCCGATCCGGAGGTGGACGCCGTCGTCGTGGCCACCCCCACCATCACCCACCACGCCCTCGCCTCGGCGGCCCTGCGCGCCGGCAAGCACGTGCTGGTCGAAAAGCCCATCGCCACCCGCGTCGAGGAGGCCGAGGAGCTCTGCGCCCTGGCCGAGAGCGGCGGCCGGGTGCTGATGGTGGGCCACGTCTTCCTCTTCAACGCCGCCATCCGCCGGGTCAAGGAGTACCTCGACCAGGGCAAGCTCGGCCAGATCTTCTACATCTCCATGGTGCGGACCAACCTCGGCCCCATCCGCATGGACGTCAACGCCTCCTGGGACCTGGCGGCCCACGACGTCGCCATCGTCAACTACTGGCTGCAGGAGCTTCCCACCCACGCCGCCGCCCATGGCGGCTCCTGGCTGAATCCGGGCATCGAGGACGCCGTCTTCGCCAACCTCTGGTATGGCGGCGGCGTCATGACCCAGCACCACGTCTCCTGGCTCAACCCCCGCAAAGTGCGCGACATCACGATCGTGGGCGAAAAGGGGATGCTGACCTTCGACGACATGAATCTCTCCGAACCCCTCAGGCTCTACGACAAGATGGTGACCGAGCAGCGCTCCCCCGGCTTCATCGACACCTTCGCCTCCTTCCGCACCAGCATCCGCGAGGGGGACATCCTGATTCCCAGGGTCCCCACCAACGAGCCCCTGCGGGCCGAGTGCGACCACTTCCTGGAGTGCGTCGCGACCGGCGCGCGGCCCGTGGCCGACGGCCGGAGCGGCGCCGCCGCCGTGCGGGTGCTGGCGGCCATCGACCGCTCGATAGCCGACGGCGGCCGGAAGGTGGCCGTATGAGCGCGCCTCCCATCCCGCTGGTCGACCTCAAGGCCCAGCACCTGGAGATCGCGGACGAGGTCACCCGCGGCATGGCCAGGGTGATCGAGGACACCGCCTTCATCCTCGGCCCCCAGGTGAAGGAGTTCGAGGAGGCCTTCGCCCGCTTCTGCGGCACGGCCCACTGCGTGGGGGTCGCCAACGGCACCGACGCCATCGAGCTGACCGTGCGCGCCTTCCGCCTCGGCCCGGGAGACGAGGTGATCGTCCCCGCCAACACCTTCATCGCCTCCGCCCTGGGCGTGGTGCGGGCCGGGGCCCGGCCGGTGCTGGTGGACTGCGACGACTACCAGCTTCTCGATCCGGCCCGGATCGAGGCGGCGATCACCCCGCGCACCCGGGCCATCCTCCCCGTCCACCTCTTCGGCCAGACCGCCGACATGGAGGCCATCCAGGAGATCGCGGCCCGCCGGGAGATCCCGGTGATCGAGGACGGCGCGCAGTCTCAAGGGGCGAAGCGCCACGGCCGCCCCAGCGGCAGCCTGGGGATCGCCGCCGCCACCAGCTTCTACCCGGGCAAGAACATCGGCGCCTACGGCGACGCCGGCGCCGTGGTCACCTCCTCGGACGAGATCGCCTCCCATCTCCGCAAGCTGCGCAACTGGGGGAGCGAGCAGAAGTACCACCACCCCGAGATCGGCTTCAACTCCCGTCTGGACACCCTCCAGGCCGTGGTCCTCAACGCCAAGCTGAAGCGCCTGGACGCCTGGAACGAGGCGCGCCGGCAGGCCGCCGCCCGCTACGGCGAGCTGCTCGCCGGCATCGAGGGCGTCGAGCTCCCCCGGACCCTGCCCGGCAACGAGCACGTCTGGCACCTCTACGTGGTGCGCGTCCCCGGCCGGGACGGCGTGCTGGCGAAGCTGAACGCCGCGGGGATCGGCGCCGGCATCCACTACCCCGTCCCCCTGCACCTGCACGGCGCCCTGAGCGATCTCGGCTATCGCCGGGGAGACTTCCCGGAGGCGGAGAAGGCGGCGGCGGAGATCCTGTCGTTGCCCATGCACCCCCACCTCACAGCGGAGCAGCAGGAGCGGGTGGCCGAGGCGCTGCGGAAGGCCCTGGCGTCATGAGCCCCCGGTTGATCTACATGGGTTTCGGCGAGATCGGCCGCTTCTGCCTGGCCGAGCTGCTCGCCGCCGGCTTCGACGTGGTCGGGGTCTTCTGCCGCGTCTCCGACCGCGTGGTGCGGGACGACGCCCCCTCCGTCTACACCGCCGCCCGCCGCGCCGGGCTCCACCTCTTCGCGGCCACCGACCCGAGCGATCCGGCCTTCCTGGAGGAGGCGCGGGGGCTGGCGCCGGATCTCCTGCTGTCCGTCCAGTACGACCGCATCCTGAAGCCGCCGCTGCTGGCCATCCCGAAGCACGGCTCCTACAACCTCCACTTCGGGCCGCTCCCGCGCCTGCGCGGCTGCTTCCCCACCAAGTGGGCGATCCTGGACGACGAGTCCGCCGGCCTGGCCTTCCACTGCATCGATCCGGGGATCGACACCGGCGACGTGATCGCCCGCGCCCTGGTCCCCCTGGCGCCGGACGAGACCGACCAGACCCTCTACGGCAAGCTGGTGGAGGCCGGCAAGGCCCTGTTCGTGGAGCAGCTCGGCTGGATGCGCGCGCTCGACGCCCCGCCCACGCTCCCCCAGAACCCGGCGGAGGCCTCCTACCATCCCAAGAAGGTTCCTTACGACGGGGTGATCGACTGGAATCGCGACGCCGCCTGGGTGGAGCGCTTCGTCCGCGCCTTCACCTTCCCGCCCCATCCGGCGGCCAAGGCGACCCTCGGCGGCCGGGAGGTCCAGCTCCGCGCCCCCGTGGAGACCGGTCCGGACCTGCCGGGCCGCTCCCCGGGCGAGGCCGCGCTCCGCGCGGACGGCAGCGCCGCCGTCCAGTGCGGCCGGGGCTCCCTGATCGTCCGGCAGGTCCTTCTCGACAGACAGGAGCGCCCCGTGGCGGAGATCCTGGGATGAAAGACCTCCCGCGGGACGAGATCCTCGACCTGATCGAAAAGGCCCCGGCCACCCCGCCCGACCGGCGGGTGCGCTACCGGGGGAAATCGCTGGTGGTCGTCATGGCCTCCTGGAACGAGACGGGCAAGGTCGGCCTGGGTGTCGCCGCCGTCCCCCGCGACCTGGTCGACACCGTCTGCGTGGTGGACAACGGCTCGGTGGACGGCACCGCCGAGGAGGCCCGGGCGGCCGGGGCCGTGGTGATCCGCCACCCGCGCAACCTGGGCGCCGGCGGCGGCTACCGCTCGGGCTACTTCTACGGCCTGCTCAAGGGGTTCGACCTGATCGTGGAGCTGGCCGGGGACAACCAGGACGACCCCGCGGACATCCGCCACGTGGTCGACCACCTCCTCGACGGCGGCTACGACTACGTCCACGGCTCCCGCTGGATGGAGGGGGGGACGCGGGTGAACATGACCCGCTCCCGCTCCTACCTGACCCGGCTCTACTCCTTCCTCTTCAGAACCCTTTTCGGCTTCCCGGCGACCGATGCCACCAACGGCTTCCGGGTCTTCAAGAGCAGCCTTCTGGAGGATTCCCGGATCGATCTCTGGCAGGAGTGGCTGATCCAGTACGAGTTGGAGCCCTATCTCTTCATCCAGACCGTGCGGCTCGGCTACCGGGTGGGCGAATCGCCGGTGCGGAAGATCTATCACTCCGAGATGAAGAAGAACACCAAGATGGTCCCCTTCAAGAGCTGGTACTCCATCTTGCGGCCGCTGTTTCTGATTCGTTTCGGGCTGAAGCGCTGAGCCGGCGGATCGGTCCGGACCCTTCCCGTACGCGTCCGCCGCGACTCGGGACGCGGGCGGAGCGTCTCCGCCCTCCTCCAGAGCCGGTCTGTACGGGTCCATCGGAGGAACGGACCCGTACAGCCTCTCCCGCCCCCCGTCCCAAGCCTCTACGTACCGGTACAGAGCCCTTCCGGAGAGGCACAGAATGACTCTGTACCGGTACACAGGAGCCCTGAACGCGTCCAGAGATGGCCAGCCCCGGTGCGGAGCGTCCACGGACGAGGGGTGGGAAACCCTGAACCCGTCCCGAGCCTTTCCGTACCGGTACGGCAAGGCTCCGGACGCGTACGGAAAGGCCGTGAACCCGTACGGAAAGGCCATGGACCTGTACGGAGAGGCCCTGGACCCGTACGGAAAGGCTATGGACCGGGGGCGGGAAACCCTGGACCGGTTCCGGGACGCGCCGGACGCCGCCGCGCTTCCGTCCGGGCTTGCATACATCTCAGATCCATCTCCACCAGCCGCCTTTCGGGAGCCTCGGATCGCCCTGAAGGGGCGAAATTTGAATAGCTTGGTGCTTTAGCGCCAGGCAGACGATCTCCCAACCTTGATCCGCCCTGAAGGGGCGGTGCCTTTCACCAGGAACGTTGGGTTCCGCCCCTTCAGGGCGGATCTGAGTTGGAGGAGATCGCCGACCCGGCGCTGAAGCGCCGGGCTATTCAAATTTCGCCCCTTCAGGGCGGCTGTCCTTTTCTACAATTGGCTAGTGCCAGCAGGTCGCCCCGGGCTGATCGTTGATGTTGACCCAGAATTTCTGCGCCGGATTGCCCACGCCGCCGTAAGCCTGGAAGTGCCACCCCCAACCGTCGTGATGTTCCGCGACCCGCCAGCCTGGGCCAAATTCGTGGGCGCAGATGGCGTTCGCGGCCGCAAGCGTCGGCGGCGGCACCGCAGGCTTGGTCGTCCCAACCACGCCACCCGACCACTTGTGGTACTGGTTGGAGTTGTCCACGCTCGCGGGAACCTGAAGCGGGAAACCCGGCCCAGTCTTCTTGATGCAGAGGATGGGCAATGCCGTCGTGCACAGGGTGTCGCCATGGTAGGCGTCGCACCCGTTCCAGCAGCCGACGTCGACCGTCCCGGTCGTCGAGTTTGTCGATAGCCACTTCCAGGTCAAACCCTTGGTGCCCTTGGTGTTCTCCCGGGGCTGTGCCCAGGCGAGCGCGGTGGAGAGCGAGGTGACAGCGGTGATCGCGATCAGCATGCGGGTTACGGTTTTCATGACGATTCATCTCCTTTGTATGAGAGGCACGGCACCCCTGACGCATATAGATATCGGAGGTGCCACGACTGTTTATCCCTCAGCCCAAAAGCGACTTTCCTACACAGCGGCTACGCTCTACCAGACCATGCCGCTTCCGGCTCCGCCACAACCGGCGCAATAACACGGTGTCCCTGTGACCGTTCCGCCATGTCCCACATATGGGCAATACGGATAACCGGCCGGCGGAGGCAAGGGATCAAGCACAAAACTGACGGTCCCAAGACGATGGCGGTGCGCCTCAACGCTGATCGCATTGACAGCCTGACCGGGGATCGGTAGGTATTTCACCACCACCCAGTCGCCTATTAGGATGTCCGCAAACTTGGTTACAACTCCGTTAAGGTAGAACGTCGTCTGGGCGTTAACCCCCACGTTGATGTCCAGCGGCCTGACGCCCGGGGTTAAGACGGTTAAGCTAGTGCCTTTATCGGCGACCTTCCCAGTCAAGCTAGTCGCCAGCACCTTTGACAGGGATGTGTTCGTCCTCTGGACACCACCCTCCATCTCCACCGGCTGCTGAGAACTAGCGACACTGGCAGAAGCGAGCAAAACGAGAGCCACTACTGAGCAAATCTTTTTGTTTTTCATACGTTCCTCCGTTCTTAGAAATGGGCGTTGCAGCGGTTGGACGATCTTCTTGATCTCCCGGGTGATGCCTGCGAGTCCAATCTGCGCATCTGAAATCCCAGGTTAGTGGAGTCAGCCATTGTTCTCTCCCTTAGGTTTGCGATAGTCCGCAGCCACAAGGGCTCCTCGGGTTCCATCCTGCCGCAGATAGATCTCGGCCACCCCCCACCGGTTTAGTCCCTCCCGCAAGATCTCCGGAGAATCATTATTCGGATATGCCCCAGCGTTAATCTATTTTTCTTTCGTAACCAGACCGCAACAATCCGCGCCCATTGGGAGTACTACATTCGTACTACCCCATCCGGTCCGATCGCGGATCTATCCGCACGGACGGCGCACGAAAGGGCTTGCGATGATCGACAACGAAAGGCTCCTCTGGTTCAACGGCCTCGACGGCCGGACGGGGAGCTATCTGACGTCCCCCGCG
>Ga0070666_10001033_pt1 | contig 17050 bp, 10 predicted proteins | sample KBSS23metaG_FD_64677 | JGI IMG/M metagenome (GOLD analysis project Ga0070666, IMG submission 64677) | Switchgrass rhizosphere microbial communities from Kellogg Biological Station, Michigan, USA - KBS S2-3 metaG | ecosystem: Host-associated > Plants > Roots > Rhizosphere > Soil ... | reverse complement strand
TCTACGTCGCGGCGGCGTTCCCGTCGGCCTGCGGCAAGACCAACCTGGCGATGCTGATTCCGCCGGAAAACTATACCCAGGCGGGCTGGAAAGTGTGGACGGTCGGCGACGACATTTGCTGGATGACGCCAGGACCGGATGGCCGGCTATGGGCGATCAATCCGGAAGCCGGTTACTTCGGCGTCGCGCCGGGTACGAGCGCGAAGACGAATCCGAATGCGCTGGCGATGCTCAATCACGACACGATCTTCACCAATGTCGCCCTCACCGCCGATGGCGACCCCTGGTGGGAGGGTCTCGGCGCGGGCACGCCGGCGAAGGATTGGCAGGGTCGCGACTACACGCCTGCCAACGGGCCCGCCGCCCATCCGAATTCGCGTTTCACCGTGGCCGCGCGGCAATGTCCGAGCTGGTCGGCGCATGCCGAAGACGCGCAAGGTGTGCCGATTTCCGCGATTATTTTCGGTGGCCGCCGTGAACACCTCGTCCCGCTCGTGTTCGAAGCGCGCGACTGGACGCATGGCGTGCTGGTCGGTGCAGCAATGGGTTCGGAAACCACGGCAGCCGCAACCGGTGCCGTTGGCGTACTGCGCCGCGACTCAATGGCGATGAAGCCGTTCTGCGGCTACAACTTCGCCGATTATTTTTCCCACTGGCTGAGCTTCGACAAGCCCGGCGCAAAGCTGCCGAAGATTTTCCATGTCAACTGGTTCCGCAAATCCGACGAGGGCAAATTCCTGTGGCCCGGGTTCGGCGACAACATGCGCGTACTGGAGTGGATACTCGGCCGCTGCACCGGCAGCGAAGGTGCCGAGGAAACGCCGATCGGCAACCTGCCGCGCGCGCAGGATCTGAATCTCGACGGGCTCGATCTGGCGCATTCCAGGCTCGAAGCACTGCTGCACGTGGACCTGGAAAGCTGGAGCGCCGAATACGAAAGCATCGGCGAATACCTGTCGTCGTACGCTGCGCGCATGCCCAAGGCGTTGCTCGACGAACAGCAGCGCATCGCGGCGCTGTTGACCGGCGAGGAAGTCGAAGCGGTGGGGACACCCTGACTGCCAGGGCCGCGGGACAGTTAAACCCGCGGCCCGCGTTGCGCATCCAAGCTCACAAATGGATGGCGCCGCCTTGACATTGGATATCGGATTGACGGAAACCCCGGCTGCCAACGCGGATTCTGTGCTGGTGCACCGCGCCGCGGCGGGGGACACCGCGGCATTCGAACAGCTCTATCGCAGCCACGTCGGCCGCGTGCACGGCGTGATCTTGCGCCTGCTCGGCATGGATCGGGCACGCGCCGAGGAATTGACGCAGGAAGCGTTCGTGCGGGCATGGCAAAAACTCGGCAGTTACCGGCATGAAAGCGCGTTTTCGACCTGGTTGCACCGGCTCGGCGTCAACACTGCGTTGATGGAATTGCGCGGCCGCCGCGATGAGTACGCAATGGCAGACGACGAACTGCAGGCCGCAGCCGGCGGCGAGGTGCCGTTCTGTGCCGGTGAGCGCGCCGATCTGGAGCGGGCAGTGTGGAACTTGCCGCCAAGGGCGCGCGCAGTGCTGGTGCTGCACGACGTCGAAGGCTGGAAACACGAAGAGATTTCGCAGGAGCTAGGCATGGCAGTGGGTTCGTCAAAGGCCCAGTTGCATCGCGCACGCGGCTTGTTGCGGCGTGCGCTCGGAGGTGAGATATGAACAACGAATTCGAATGGCGCAGTGAAATGCGCAAACTCGGCGGTAGTGTCGAACCGGTGCACGATCTGTGGCCGAACATTGCCGCCCAGATCGCGACGCGATCCACGCTCCGGCAAAATCGCTGGCAGATAGCATTCGCCATCGCCGCTACGCTCGTAATTGCGTTCGCCGCAGGATTCGTGGCGCAGCGGGGCAACTGGCAAAGCTTGAACGCAGATTCGCGCTTGCCGCCGTCCAGTGCGATGGCTTGGGCACAGCCGCGCGACGCCAAGCTCGCCGCCGCCGCGCGCGATCTGGACGACGCGAGTACACAATTGCAACAGGCGCTGGAGCAGCATCCCGACGCGGTATTTCTGGTCGGCCTGCTCAATCGCGCGAATGGTCAACGCATGCGTCTAATGCGGCAAACGTCGCAAACCGACGCCTAACGAGGAAATTGAAATGAGCAATCACAACGTGCGTCTGCTGGTGTTGTCGATCTGGATGGCCGTCACCGGCGCCAGTGTCGTCGCTGCGGACGCGATCGAAAACCGCTCGATCGATGCGGGCAGCGAAGAAAAAGCGCTGAACGAATCCTGGAATGTCGCCGCCGACGCGCGCATCGACGTCGAGAATGTGCGCGGCACCGTCGCCGTCACCGGCTGGGACAAAACGCAGGTGGAATTGCGCGGCAATCTCGGCGCCGGTTCCAAGCTCGTGGTTTCCGGCGATTCCGGGCATCTCGGATTGAAAGTCGACAGCACGGAAAACGGCTGGTTCGGCAAACACGGTCCGCAGAGCGACAGCGAGCTGGTACTGCACGTGCCGCGCGCCGCCGCGCTCGAAGTGCAGGTGGTCAGTGCCGACGCGAACATCACCGACATGGCCGGCAAGTCGATCGCGGTGCACGGCGTCAGCGGCACGCTCGGCGTGCGCAGCGCGGCACCGGAAGTCGATGTCGAGAGCGTCAGCGGCGATGTATCGTTCGCCGCGCCGCAGGCCAGTCCGAACGGCCGCGCGCATCTGCAGACCGTCAGCGGCAACATCAATGCGAAGAACCTCGGCGGTCGCGTCAAGCTCGAAACCGTCTCCGGCGATATCGGCCTCGACGGCGCGCCGGTGCAGGAGCTGGAAATCGGCACCGTGTCCGGGGACGCGCGTCTGCATGTGACGCCCGCGGCGCACGCGCGCCTGCACCTGGAAGCGATGAGCGGCGACGTGCGTCTGTATGTGCCGGCAAGTCTATCTGCGCATGTGGACGCGTCGACGTTCAGCGGCGACATCCATAGCGATTTCGGGCAGGCACGCACGAAAGATCATGGCCCCGGCAGCAGCCTCGACGCGAAAGTCGGCGATGGCGACGCGCAGATCGAGATGCAGTCGTTCAGTGGTGACCTGGAGCTGCGTAAAAACGACTGAGCGGCAAACTCAGCCCGGGCCCTTGAATTGCGATAGTTCTGGAATGAATGGCGCGTACGCGCGCCAGCGTCCAACCGATCGCGTATAGATTGGCTGGCGCGCCTGCCAAATGCTCGACGAATTGATCGGCGTGGCAGTGCCCACGCCGACTTCTTCGTCGGGCATGCCGATGAATGCACGCAGTGCGGTGAGCGCGCGCGGCGGATCGGCGACGAGATCTTCGTAATTCGCGACGTGAATCGGCAGCGGCAGTGTCTGTCGCCAGTGCTCGACCAGATCGTCGAAACCGGAGGCGTACGCGGCGATATCGGCAAAATCGTATGCGAACGCGCAATCGGCGTGCGCGAAGTCCTGACACCACTGCGACAGTGCGGTGTCGCGCCGATCGCGCTGGCACAGTACGACGCGAGCTTGCGGAAACATCGCGGCGATGAGGTGCACGTAACGGAAGTTCAGCGGGTCCTGGTCGATGTACCAGGTGGCCGGAGCATCGTCCTGGCGCGCATGGGAGTGATACAGCGCGGCGGCCTCGGCGATGGCATCGGCATCGCGCAGGTGATCGCCTTCGATCAGGCGCTGTGCGACGAAGCGCAGAGTGCGCAGTTCGCCGCGATCGCGCGTGCGCGCCTGTCGCGCCAGTTGCGTTGCGGTGAGCGTGGTGCCGCTGCGCGGCAAACCGAGCACGAACACCGGAACGAAGTCTGCAAATTCTGCATTGCGCGCGCGGCCGACCTGCTCGTGCTTGCGTTGCGCGACGAACTGTCGCCAGTCCGCACTCGACCACGGCTGCACCGCGTGCACCAGCGCGTTCGCTTCTCGCAGCACGCGCGCCGCCGCCTCCCGGTCACCGACATCGTCGTAAGCCTTGGCCAGGCCGAAACCGCTGGCCGCGCGCGCCCGCGGCGATGTGCCGTCGCGGAAATGGGCGCGCAGCCTCGTGAAATCCGGATGGCTCGCATCTCCGTAGCGCAAGGTATTCGCCAACGCGCCAAGCACGAAGGAGGAGTTGAGGTCGACGCCAGCGTCGAGTGCGGCGAGGTAGCGCGCACGTGCGCGCGCGAAATCGCCGACTTCGCGCGCGACATGTCCGGCCAGGACGAGAAAATCCGCTGCCGGACGATGCCGCGCCAGCGCCGCTTCGCACAATTCATCTGCGCGTGTCTGGCGCTGACACTGGCGACTGAATTCGGCAGCGCGCGCGCTCGGCTGCAACGCGAAATCGCGCAGGCGACACCATTGGCAGACGAGTGCGCAGGCGGCATCGAGCCGGCCCTGCGTTTGCAGCAGCTGTGCGAGCAGGAACGTCGCATCCTCGTGCGTGGGGTCGCGCGCGAGCAGATCGCGCAGGAGCGCCTCGCAAGCGGCAACTTCGTCTTGCTGCCACAGGCGCCGCGCATAGGCGAGCCCGGCTTCGAAGGATACGGCGGACATAAGCGGCGATTCTGCCATAGCGCATCAGTATGCGGATTCATGCGAACATAACGCGCTCGGCGGGCAGCGCCGCGTGCTGGAGAATGGATGAATTCGCGTTTGCAGGGGCTGCAGCCCGCGGCGGCAAAACTGGTGGTTGCCGCGGCGCAGGCACTGGAGGCCGGAAGGCCGGATCAGGCTTCGCAATGGCTGGCGGGTGTGCTGGCGAGCAATCCGGACCATCCGGAGGCGCTGCGCCTTGAAGCCGGAATCCTGAGCCTGCGCGGACAGCATGCGCAGGCGATCAAGACGATGCAGCAGGCGGTCGCGCAACGCGCGGACGATGCGTTGTACCACAACACACTGGGCACAGTGCTCGCTGATGCGGGCGAGTTCGACGGGGCGATTGCCGCCTTGCGGCGCGCGACGGAACTGCAGCCCGGCCTGGCCACGGCCTGGTACAACCTCGGCATCATCCTGACGCGTTGCGTGCGTTATGCCGAAGCCGGCGAGGCCCTGCGCCACGCGGTGAAACTCGCGCCGCAGCATGCGCTCGCGCGCGCGCAACTTGCCGATGCACTCAAGATCGGCGGGCGGACCGAAGAAGCGATTGCCGAATATCGCAAGGTGATCGCGGCGCAGCCTTGGGCCGGCATGGCCTGGTGGGGTTTGGCGAACATCAAAACCTTGCGCCTGCAAGGCAGCGACATCGAGGCGATTCGCGCCGCGCTGGGCGACTCGCGCGCCGGCGACAATGATCGCATCGCGCTGGGTTTCGCGCTGGCCAAGGCGCTCGACGACCAAGGCTCGTACGCCGAATCGTTCGACATACTGGCGCAGGCGAATGCGCTCGCGCGGCGGCGCATGAAATGGAATCCGGCGGCGTTCAGTGCGGCGTTGCGCGAAATTGAAGCGGCATTCGCCGGCTTGCCGATTCCCGTGCACGATCTAGGCCGCGAGGTGATTTTTGTCGTCGGCATGCCGCGCTCGGGAACGACACTGGTCGAGCAGATTCTCGCCTCGCACACCCAGGTCGAAGGCGCCGGCGAGCTGCCCGATATGCCGTTGCTGATCAATGCCGAATCCGCGCGCCAGCAGCGGCCGTTGCCGCAATGGGCCGGCGCCATGCAGGCGTCGGATTGGCAACGTCTTGGCCAGTCTTATATGAAGCGTACCGCGCACTGGCGCGAGCGCAAGCGGATGTTTGTCGACAAGCTGCCGAACAATTGGATCTACATCGCGGCGATCCGCGCGATGCTGCCGCAAGCGCACATCGTCGTCTGCCGACGCGATCCGCTGGAAACCTGCCTGTCGTGTTATCGCCAGCATTTCGCCGGCAACGATTACACACGCACGTTCGCCGATCTCGCCGCGTACTGGCGCGAGTTCGACCGCTGCGCACGGTTGTTCGCGACAGCACACCCGACGCGCGTGTATGAACACGTCTACGAAGATCTGCTCGCCGATCCGGAACGCAGTATCCGCGCGTTGCTGGAATTCTGCGGTCTTCCGTTCGAGGAAGGCTGCCTGCGTTTCCACGAAACCGTGCGCGACGTGCGTTCGCCGAGTGCGGCGCAGGTGCGCGAGCCATTGCGCGATTCTGCACGCAGCGCGCGCTACGGCGCCTTGCTCGATCCGCTGCGCCAGGCCCTGAATTTGCCGGTCTGACCGACATGCATGAAGCAGAATCGCTCGCAAAGTTGCGCAGTCTCGCGTTGCACGGTGACACGGCGGGTGCCGAACGCGTCGCCGTCGCCGCGTTACAGACGCATCCACAGTCAATCGAATTGCGGCGTGCTCTAGCCGGTATTTACCGGCAGACGCAACGCGACGCACGCGCCGAGCCGCTGCTGCGCGAAGTGCTCGCGCACGACGCGGCCGATGCCGCTGCGGCGTTCACGCTCGCCGAGCTGCTCAGGGATGCCGGCCGCATGGCCGGCGCGGCCGCCGTGCTGCGCGCGTGTTTCGAGCGCGGCGCCGAGGATGCGAATCTGACGATCCGTGCGCTCGAGCTGCTCGATGACTGCCGGCGCCAAGTCGATGCGGCGGTGATCGCGGAAAGCGCCGTTGCGCAGCATCCACAGGATGCGCGCCTGCGTGCTTATGCGGGAATGCTGGAAGTGCAGACGGGAGAATTCGCGCGTGCGCGCGAGCATTACCTGTACGCGCTTGCGCATGATGTGCGCGCCTGCGAGTGGAACGCGCCGCACGGTTTGTCATCGGCGCAGCGCTACACGAGCGCCGAGCATCCGGACTTTGCGCTGTTCCGCGAATGTCTCGCGCGCACCGATCTGAGCGTCAAAGCGCGCTCGAACCTGCTGTTCGCGCTCGGCAAGGCGCACGACGACATCAGCGATTACGCCCAAGCCGCGAGCTATTTGCGCGAAGCCAACGCAATCGCCCATGCGCAGACGTTGTGGTCGCGCAAGAACTGGAAACGTGCGCTGGAATCGCGACTTGCAGCGAAGCCGTACGCGCAGCGCCTCGACGCTCCCGGATGGACGCCGATTTTCATCGTCGGCATGCCGCGTTCGGGGACCACGCTCGTGGCCGAACTGCTCGCGCGCTGTCCGCTCGTGTGCAATCGCGGCGAACTGCCGGGATTGGCACAGCTTGCGACGCAGCCTGCGCTGGCCGGAAGCCCCTCCCGCGCCGTGCTGGAACGCGGCGCTAGCGCATATGCCGCGCAACTGCTGCAGGACGATGCCGGCGCGGCGCGTTGGTTCATCGACAAGCAGCCGCTGAACTTCCGCTATGTCGATCTGATGCTCGCATTGTGGCCGAACGCTAGGATCATCTATTGCAGACGCCATGCGCGCGACAACGCGCTGTCGCTATGGTCGCAGGCGTTTCTCGAGGAAGTGCAAGGTTATTCATATGATTTCGCCGACATCGCACTGGTCATGCGCGACGCCGCGCGATTGCTTGCGCACTGGCGCAGGTTTTACGCCGATTCGATCCGCGAGGTGCAGTACGAGCAGCTTGCGGCGGATTCCGAAAACGTCATTGCCGAACTCGCCAGCTGGCTCGGCTTGCCTGCAGGTGCGCTGACGCAGCCGGCCAAGCCCGTCTCCAGCATCAGTACCGCGAGTCTGTGGCAGGCGCGCCAGCCGGTATACACGCGTTCGGTGCAGCGCTGGCGCAATTACGCCGAGTTCGTGCCGGAGCTGCTGAAATTCTCCGATAACTGAAGCGGCGCGCGTACCGTCCATCCCTGAACATCGCCGGCCGAAAATCGCTCGTGCATTTTCGGCATTCACACCATCCCTGGCGATCAGAAAATGCTCCTGCATTTCCGACCCACAGGGATGTGGGAAGTGCGCGCTGGTGCCGGGAGCACCAGCGGGCCGGCGTACCGTCCATCCCTGGACATCGCCGGAAAATGCTCCTGCATTTCCGGCGTACCATCCATCCCTGGACATAAAAAAAAGCCGCGCGATTGCTCGCGCGGCTCGGGGGACAAAACTTTCGGTCGCTAGAACTTCACGGTTACGCGCGCGAAGTAGTAGCGGCCCAGCGTATCGAAGTTCGCGGTGTCGGTGTTCGCGTTGTTCGAGTTATTCGCCCACAGATACGGCGGCTGGATGTCGCCGACATTGTCGATGCCCAGATCGATGCGCGTATTGATCGCTTCGATGTTGTAACCGACCTGGATGTCGTTGTACGTACGCGCGCCGTATTTCAGGATCACGCCGTGCAGCGAGCAGTCCTTGCCGAACTGGGAGTAATAGCACTGGCCGGCTGGGAAGGTGTCTTCGTCAGCCTTGGCAGAACCGTTGCGGAACTTGCCGATGTAGCGCGCACGCCACGAGGCGTCCCAGGGACCCATGTTCCAGGCCACCTGGAACAGCCCGCGCCAGCGCGGGAACAGGCACACGCCGGATGCGAAGTCCGGACATGCGGCTTCGGCGCCGGAGCCAAACGGCGCGACGTGACCGGCGTTGTGGAACACCAGCGGGCTGATTCCCGGGTTCGGCGTCTGGTTGTATTGCGCCAGATACGTGGCATCGAAACCGACCGTGAACTGGCCGAAGCCGAACTGCGGCAGACGGTACTTGATCGAAAAATCCGTACCCTTGACATCGATGCGGCCGACGTTGCCGGTCGGATCAACGATGAAGTCGATCTGGCCGAGGTCCGGATTGTTGGCGCCGCTCTTGCGATGGATCAGCGGGCAATACGCCAGTGCGCCGACGAAGCAGCTGTCGAGCACCTGTTGCGCGGCCACCGCGGTGATCGTGTCGTCGAGCTTGACGCGCCAGAGGTCGGCGCTGAGCGAGAGACCTTCGATCCAGTGTGGCGAATAGACGAAGCCCCAGTTGAACGTGGCGCCGTGTTCGGCCTTGATCGGGAAGCCGGCGTAGTTGGCACCCGAAGCGATGCCCTTGATCTGCTGGCCGGTAATGGCGTCCTGGTTATGGAAGCCGCCGGTGAGCGGAATGCCCGCGCAGGCCGGATTGCTCGCGATGTTGGCCGGAGCCGTGGCGCCGGAGTAATCGCAGGGATCATGGCTGAGCTTCGGCGCGGAGCTGACCGGTGGGCCGAACACGTCGGCGACGGTCGGCGCACGGAACACCTTGTTGTAGTTGCCGCGCAGCAGCAGGTCGGCGATCGGACGATACTCGACCGACAACGCCGCGTTGTTCGTGCTGCCGAAGGTGCTGTACTTGGACCAGCGGTCGCTGATGGTGACGTTCAAGGAATTGATGAACGGCAGATCCTTGAGGATCGGCAGGAACAATTCGCCGTACGCTTCCTTGACGTTGTAGCCGCCCTGCAGGTGTGATGAGCACTGGCTGCCGAGCGTGCAGTTGCCGGTGGCGGGGTTGATCGTCAGGTCGGCGCCGACCGTATTGTTCTGGTATTCCTTGCGATAGCTGGCGCCGAGGGCAAGCTGGGCGGTGCCCGCGGGCAAGTTGAACACGCCACCGTTGAAATCCAGATGATGCACGCGTTCCTGTGCCCAGGTATTGGTCAGCGCGGGCGCCGCGATGCTGGAAAGCACTGCCTGCTGGTCGGGTGTGTACGGATTGAATGGGTTGAACGGCACACAGCCGGTGATGACGGTGCTGGGATCGCCCGGTGTAGTCACGCAGATGGGCTGACCACTGGCCGGATCGATCATCGACGGACCCATGGCCACGTTGAGCGCGCCGAAATTCGGCAGGCCGAGCGTGGTGGTGATCAGGGAGATGTGGCCGTAGTCGCTGCCCAACTCCCATGTCCAATCCTGGTCGAACACACCGAAGTGACCCTTGAAGCCGGCGCTGAACTGATCGGTGACGGTATTGTTGCGCGCGGCGCGGTTGCCCGCCGCGACCAGACGCTCGCGGAAGCGCAGGCCGCCATTGCCCAATTCGTAATGGATGCCATATTGGCCGAACGGGTTGTAGATGCTGTCCGCCGAGATGATGGCGCCGGCCTCGGTGCCAAGCAGCGACGGCGCCAGCTGGAATGAGGCCTGAGTCTTGTTGTGCGTGCCGTTGAGGTAGACATCGACGTTGTCGGTCAGGTGATAAGTACCATTGACGAACAGCGTGGTGCGTTCCTGCGGCGTCATCAGCAGGTTGACCGCGGCGTAGTTGAACTTGTCGGATGGCGTCGTCGCCGTGCCGTTGTTGACGAAGCAGTGGTAATCGGTCAGCGCGTTCGCGCCGCTCGTGCCGGGTGTGTGCGCCAGAGTCGTGCAGCCGTAGTGATCGAACAGCGGGCCGCTGCCCGGAATGCGGATGTTGCCGTTCGGACCGAACGTGGAGCCGCCCGGCGGCACCTGGCTGGGATCGAAAACGGGCGGTACCGCCCCGATAGGCGAACCGCTCGCCGAAGTGCCTGCACCGCGGCCGTACAACGACTTAGCATCCTTGGAAAAAGCGCGATGCGACTGCAGCACGCTGGCCTGCTGGTTGTAGTCGATGCCGGCCATCAGGCTGCCCTTGTCCGACGTATGGCCGAACAGGAAATGCACGCCCTTGCGCTGGCCGTCGTCGTGGTCGGAAATACCGTAATCGGCGCTGAACTGCGCGCCCTGGTAGTTCTTCTTCAGGATGACGTTGACCACGCCGCCGATCGCCGCCGAACCGTAGATCGCCGAGGCGCCGGCGGTCAGGATTTCCACGCGTTCCACCGCCGCGATCGGAATCGCATCGATGTCGCGGTTCAATACCAGGTGACCGTCGATCAGCACCAGCGTGCGCTGCGTGCCGAGGCCGCGCAAGCTAATCGTGGCCGAACCGCTGCCGCCGCCGTTGTTGACCTGCGGGTTGGTGCCATTCATGTTCGCCGGCAGACTCTGGACGATATCGCCCAGCGTCAGCTTGCCGGTGTTCTGGATCGCCGCGGCGTCGATGGTGACGACCGGATTGGCCGTTTCGATATCCACGCGACGGATATTCGAACCGGTCACGACGATGGTTTCGAGCGCCTGACTTTTCTGATCAGCGCCCTGTTCTTGTGCGGCAGCGCCCGAGGCAACCGTGCCGAGTGCAATGGATGCCCCCGCGACGGCATAGTTGCGCAAAGCACTGCGGATTGCGTTTCGGAGCAGAGTATTCGACATGTATTTTCTCCAATCAAAGCAAGACGCGTGAGCCGCAAGGTCGCGGCGCACGGAAACAGAAATTTAAGAAAATTGCGGCTGCCGAAGTTGCTCTTGAATGGTCGCCGGCGTTGCGAAAATTGCGCGATGTCCGCGCGACACCGTTTCGCGTATCTGCGTCCGCGCGCCCTGCTGGCGCAGCGCCTGTGCGGTGATGCCGAAACGCTCGCGGAACAGGCGCGAGAATGCGCAGCGGCTTTCGAAGCCGCTGGCTACCGCGATTTCGGAAATCGCCAGCGGACTGGCGTGCAACAGCCGGCGCGCGCGCAACAAGCGCTGATCGACGAGGTAGGCGTGCGGCGTTTCCTGGTAGGCCGCGCGAAACGCGCGGATGAAGTGCCACGGCGAGTAGCTCGCCATGCGCGCGAGCGCGTCGTTGTCCAGGTCCAGGTGACAATTCGCGGCGAGGTAGTTGCGCACGCGCTGCAAGCGCAGGAACACCTGGCGCCGATGCGCGTACGTGCGTCCGGGACAGCGCTCGATCGCTGCGCCGAGCCGGGCTTGCATCGCCAGCACGATTTCGAGCAGCGGGATCGGTGAAGCGTCGGCCCGGTTCCGGGCCGCGCGCGCGAGCGCAATCGCGTGCCGGCGCAACGCGCGACTGGCGGCATGACACGCCGGCAGCAACAGCGGTTCCGGCACCGGCATATCGAGCCTTTCGCGCAGCATCCCGCGCCATGCCCGGCGTCCGCCGAGCAGCGCAATCCACAGCGCGTTGCCGCGACCGACGGCCTGCACCCCGGCCTCGCACTCGCTCACGCGCAAGTCACCGGTGGCCAGTTCGGCGTCGCTGCCGCCCGCGCTCAGTTGGACGCGGGCGCGCAACGGAATCCAGATGCCCGCGAGGGGAACCTCCGTGCGCAACACGCAGCCGCGACCGCCGCCGACGGCGACAATCAACTGGTCGGTTTCGCCCGCGCGTTGATCGAGCGTGAACGTTGCACCATCGTCGATCGATTGAAACAGCATCTGCCACCTCCTGCGAGAGGTGGGCAGTTACGCAAACCTGTGCGCGGGCGTCAGGAAAGGGCGACGAATTCGCGCCGATATTTTGCGGAAATTGCGCTGAAGCACGCCGTATTCACGCCGCGCGCCAGATCGAAGCGATGTTCTGCGGTGCCGCACATCGAAGCGGCGGCCCACCGGGGTCCCGTCCCGGTGAGCCGCTTGTATCTGCCTGTTGGAGAGGCGCGTGCAGTATCGGCGCGCGGCATGCTGCGCGGGTTGCGGATAGTTGTCGCCGGTTTGCTCGAAATTGCGGACTGGCGACTCGTTCAGTGCGCGCCGGTGCGCGCAAGACGCAATGCCCCGATGTCCGTATCTTCGCTGACGACCGTCGTGTAGAGGACGCGATCGTGCTGCGGAGCGACGCTGAACAGCGCGTCGCGCGGTTCGGCATCGATGTGCGCCAGCACGCGCTCGCTGCGGTCCTGCGGATTGAATTCCAGCAGATCGGTCGACTTGCTGGTGAACCGGGACGGCGCGAAATGCCAGATGCGTCCGTCGATGACGTGCCAGCCATCCATGATATCGGGCGCGACGGACTTCTCCGGCGACAGCTCGCCGCTGCGGGAGAGTGTCCGCGCAAATATGCCGTAGTGCGCGTTGCGGCTGTAGTAGAGCTGGCGGGTGCCGGCGTCGAACTCGCTGTACCACAGGCCGGATTCGAGCAGTTGGCGCCGTTCTCGCGCCGTCCCGGCATGTTCGACGAGCAACAACTGGTTGTCCTTGCCGGGCACCCCGAGCGTGAGCAGCACGCTGTCAGGATCGGCACCGTAGCTTGCCGCGTGCACGTCATCGCCATTCTTGCTGAGCAGCCGCTGGCGACGACTGGCCGGTTCGATCTCGAACAGCAGCGCGGCATCCGGCTTGCGTACGGTTATCAGCAGTCGGGTGCCGTCCGAGCTCCAGCTCGGGTTGCTCAGCAGCGCGTCACGAAAATCCGTCAGTACCGTTGTCGCGCCGGTCGCATGATCGTACAGCCACAGCTGTTGCGTGCCGCTGCGATCGGAAATGAATGCGATGCGATTGTCGGCGGACGAGTAGGTCGGCTGGATCTCGTTGCCGGTGGAGGGGGCGAGTGAACGCACGGTTTCGCTTTCGCCAACGTCCCGCTCGGCCAATTTGTACTGCACACGCGGGATCTCGTAGACAAGCGTGTCGTCGTGCCGCGCGGCATCGGGGAATTCCGCCGGATTGACATGCAGCGATTCGATCGCGCCGCTGTGCACGTCGACGGCATACAGGCCGAAACGACCTTCATGGTTGGAGGACACGATCAGCGCAGCCGAGTCGCGCGACCAGGTATAGCCGCGAACACTCGCGCGCAGGTGCGTCAGTTGATGTGCGTTGCGACCATCCGCGCTCATTACCCACAGGTCGCTGTAGGGTGCCAGGCCGCGCCGGAACGCGAGCAATTTTCCGTCCGGCGAATAGTGTGCGTTAAGGTCGTCTGCCTCCGCGGGGCGTGCATACTCGAGAGGCTGCTTTTCGCCGCTGGATAGATCCCACAGGAGCAGGGAGAGGTGCCCTTGCGTGCGCGCGGAGCGCTCTGCCGTAATTAATTTGCCGCCGTCAGGCGTCCAGTCGTAATAGTTCGTGAGCGGACTCTGACATTTGCCGACCACGCGCATCTCGCCGCCGAGACTTGAAGTGACAATGAGTTCGCACGAGGTATCGCTGACGCGTTCGAAGACGATCGACTTGCCGTCCGGCGACCACAGTGGTGTGTCTTCGTTCGCCTGCACCTCGCTGGCCCACGCCAGCGAACGCGTCTGGCCGACGGCGCGCATCAGGATGCGCCCGAGCTGGGTTTGCGGGTCGGCCTTGGAGTAAGCCACGCGCGTGCCGTCAGGCGAAATGTGCGGCCGATCCTCGGCGCCAGGATCAGACGACAACGCACGCACGTCACTGACTTGCCATTGCAACAGCGGCGCAGCCGGGGAAGTCGCCGCGCGCGGAAAATAGAGAATCGCGCCAGCGATCGCGATGGCGGCTGCGGCCAGCCACGGCCAACGCCAAGCTGTCGCCGCTGATACGGGTGGCGGCTGCTGCGTGGGCAGCGACGCGACGTTCGCTTCCAGATACGGATCGTTGCCCGCCTGCACCGCCAGGCGCGCGCCAAGCGACTTTTCCTGACTGAGGATGGCGACATCGGCGAGCAGCCGATAGCCGACTTTCGGAATCGTTTCGATATAGCGCGACGGTTTGACGTCGTCGGCGAACGCGCGGCGCAATTCCTTGATGGCTTGCGTGAGCACATCCGGCGTCGTCACGCGATCGGCCCACACGCGATCGAGCAGATGCTCGCGCGTCACGGTGTTGCCGTGATCGCGCACGAGTTGCAGTAGCACCGCTACTGCCTTGCTCGTCAGCCGCGGATAGTCCGGTCGCGTCGTCAGCCGCAGCGCACCGGCGTCGAGGACGTGCTCGCCCACGCGCAGCAGCAGATTCGGCCGCGTGAGCTGGTCTTCGAAATCCGGAAACACGTTCGAGGCGACGCTCATCGACGTATAGTACGTCATTCTTCGTAGATAGCCCAGTGGCGCGGTCAGCCTGTACCGGTTTCAGACGAGCAACCAGTGCCATTCGTCGCAGATGCGTTTTGGGACCGGGCGGGTTTAAATCGCCGGCGCGGCGAATTACGGCGCGCTGGAGTAGCCCCAATGCTCGAGCATCGGTTGCAGGATTGGCAGCGCCGGCTGGTAATAGTCGCGATACAAATGCCAACGGTTCATGGCCTTGGTGTTCACCGGCTCAATGACCTGGCTGTAACTCGGCGTGCCGATGTAGTCTTTCTCGCGTGCGCGGCGGTCGAACTGCAGCATCGGCGCGGCGTCCTCGAGTTCGAGGAAATCGGCGATGCGTCGTGTTTGCGTAACCGAATCGGCAACCAGGTCCTCGTACCGCGACACGAGCACGTCGGGTTGGATAATGGCTACCTGCTGCAGCCAGACTTGCATGGCTTGTACGTAGGCTGCAGCAAGGCGTTCGAGATTTTCGCAGGCCGCGCCAAGCACGCTCGAGCGGAAATTCTGCATATAGCACGACAGGATCACGTCGCACGGATGGCGCACGCAGAGGATGAACTTGGCCGCCGGAAACAGGCGGTAGATCATCGGCAGCCACAGCATGTTCAGCGGGTTCTTGTCGACTAGCTGCGCATCAGGGCGGCGCTGGATTCTTTCCGCCGTCAGCAGGAAATACTTCTTGCGCAATTCGTCGCAATCGTACTGACGCAATACGCTCAGATCCTGCAGAATCCGAGGATCGTGCGCACGCAGTTTGCCGGCCAGGCGCTCGAAGAATGGCGTCTCGTCCATCGATTGCAATTGGGGATGGGCATCAAGCATCTGCTCCAGAAGCGTGGTGCCCGAGCGCGGAAAGCCGACGACGAAAACCGGCGAGTTGCGCGAGTCCGGTGCGCGATACTGCGGCCAACCTCTGAATGCTTCGGGTGTGATCTTGTGCACGGCACCGGGCAGCGGCAGGGCCTCGGGAGTGAAGCTGTCCGGTGCGGAATGCTTCAGTTCCGCGATGTGACGCGCATGCGCCTCGCCCAGAGCCTGCATCGCTGCCGCGGGGTCGCGCAGCTTGTCGCAGACACCGCCCAATTCATAGTAATACGCGTAGTCCTTGTCGTGGATCGGGCCGGCCTGTTCCAGCAGTGACCGCGCCAGTGCGGGATCTTTGTTGCGCAGTGCCAGTATCGCGCGCGTGTGCATCACCTGCCGGCGCAGCGGTTCGCTCAGGTCCATCGCATCGAGCGGCCGCAACGCGGCTTCGGCGTCGGCCAGCAGGTTCATTCTTTCATCGACCCTGGCGAGCACGATGCGAGCGTCGACGCGCTGCGGCTTGCGCGCGATGAGTTCCTGCAGCACGAGCTGTGCGCCGGGTGCCTCGGACAGCAGCAACAACGCCCGCGCGAGTTCGACTTGCAGGTAATCGTCTGCCAAGGGCAGCCAGCTGCGCCACGGCTTGAGCAGGTCTTCGCAGCCGCGAAAATCCTGCGCAAGTGCGCACGCGTTGGCGGCGAGAATGCGTGGGCGCGGGGCGTCGCGATCCAGTTCGAAAGCGTCCAGCAGCATGTCGCGGGCGGCAACATAATCCTTGCGCGCCACCAGGATCTGGCCGATCTGCAGATGCGGCTCGGGGTCGCTTGGGTTGAGCTCCATGGCCTTGCGCCAGGCGCTTTCGGATTCTTCGGCGCGTCCGGCTTCAACCAGCGCGGTCGCGTAATTGTTCCAATGGATGCTGCTCTCGGGCTGGACTTGCGTGAGGCGCTGGAATGCCGCGATCGAATCGTCCATCCGGTGTTGCGCATGCAGGCTCATCGCCAGCGCGAGCATCGCGTCGATATGGTTTGGCGCATCCGCCAGCACCGCATGACTCAGGCGCTCGGCTTCGACCGGGTTGCCGCTGCTCAGGGCAGCGACGATATCTTTGAAAATTGCTGATTCGTTCATCGATAAGTTCAGGACATCGCCGGAAAATGCTCCTGCATCCGGCGTACCGTCTCCATGGACATCGCCGAAAATTGCTCCTGCATTTTCGGCATACCGGCCATCCATGGCCATAAAAAAAGGGCCGCGCGATTTCTCGCGCGGCCCTTAAGTTTACGCTTGTTGCGGTTCGATCAGAACTTCACGGTCACGCGGGCGAAGTAGTAACGGCCCAACGTGTCGAAGTTAGCCGTATCCGTGTTCGCGTTGAGCGTGTTGTTCGCCCACAGGTACGGCGGCTTGATGTCGCCCACGTTGTCGACGCCCAGATCGACGCGCGTGTTGATCGGCTCGATGTTGTAACCCACCTGGATGTCGTTGTAGGTGCGCGCACCATAGTGCAACTGCAGACCATGGATCGAGCAGTCCGTGCCGAACTGGGAGTAATAGCACTGGCCAGCCGGGAAGGCGTCTTCGTCTGCCTTGCCCGAACCCATGCGGAACTTGCCGA
>Ga0070666_10001030_pt1 | contig 17060 bp, 14 predicted proteins | sample KBSS23metaG_FD_64677 | JGI IMG/M metagenome (GOLD analysis project Ga0070666, IMG submission 64677) | Switchgrass rhizosphere microbial communities from Kellogg Biological Station, Michigan, USA - KBS S2-3 metaG | ecosystem: Host-associated > Plants > Roots > Rhizosphere > Soil ... | reverse complement strand
CGAGCCTCCTCCGGAGTGCCCCTCAAATTAATGCGCTCCGAAGGAATAATCCTCGGACCATTGATCAATCCCGACTCAATGTGATCCCGCAGCGTAAGGTTCCCATCCCCGGGCCCGCCGCCCGACAAAACAGTCGTGTAGCCGGCTTCGAGCAGCGATTGCATCTGCGCTTTCTCGTTGGGCCCGGTATTAACGTGCTTGTGCGCGTCAATGTAGCCCGGCAAGGCGCTCATGCCCTTGGCGTCTATCACCTTCAAGCCCTTGGTATCCGCCTTGCCCGCGCCAGCCGAAACAATCTTCCCGCCGCGAACGATAATCGTGCCGGACTCAACCACCGCCCCATTGCCCACAATAATGCGCGTGTTGGTAATCGCCACATCCTGCGCGAAACACGCCGCCGCGCCTAGCAGCAAAGATAGAAATACTTTCATCCAAAGCCTCCCAGTTCCTTGCTAGCGTAGCGCACTCCGCCCCTTCGCGCAGCAGCCAAACGGCCTACTGCGCGAAAAGCTGTGCGCGAACTGGGATGGCGTATTGCCCGGACTGTTTAGTGCGCCGCGCTAGTATCGCCCGTCGCCGCGGAATTGAAAATGAGTTTCGTATCCGTGCCCGCCAGACGAATTTCCCTGATTTTTGAATCCGCCGATTGCACTTCCGTCGATTGCACCTTGCGGTCGCTCTTCTCCACGCTCACCGCCGCTTCGACCACCGTCTTGCCGGAGGTAAAGACCGCGTTGTTGCCCTGCACCGCCAGTTTGTAAATTCCCGGCTTCAGTTGCGTGGCTCCCGCCCAAGTAGGCGAAGTAATGGTGACCTCATAGCTGGCAGCGCTCGCGACGCCCAGCGCCACGATTCCCAAACCGAACATCAATTTCTTCAAATTCATGTGTTTAACTCCGTATAATTTTGTGTGGATTACAGGAGGCGGCCTCATGGACGCTTCTTGCAATTCAATGGTCTCACGGGGGTCGCTCCCGCACTCACTGCCGAATTAGCACCTGCAATGCCCTCCATTTGGCGTGGAAAATCGTCACTTCAAAAGCTATAATGTATTGCTCCAAGTCGCAGGTCGATGACACTCTTTGGCGCGCTCCACTTCTCCATCCTGGCAGCCATTGCGATCGCAGCCGCCGTGTTTGCCTGGTCAGGCCGCCGCGGCATTTTTCCCATTAAGCACCTCGTATGGGCTCTTGGATTGGCTCTAGCCTTGAACGAACTGGTGTGGTGGTTCTACCGCTATTCGAGGGAAGGCGTCCACGTCGCGAACCTCCCCTTGCAGCTTTGCGATGCCGCCGTCTGGTTCTCGATTCTGGCCTGCTTAACCGGCGCTTCCCTAATCGTCGAATTCTCCTACTTCGCCGGACTCGCCGGCGCCGGCATGGCGCTGCTGACACCGAATCTACTTGCACCCTGGCCCACCTATCCCGCCGTTTATTTTTTCTTAGCGCACGGCGGCATCGTCGTTTGCATGGCCGCGCTCGTGTACGGCAGCGCCCGCAAATTCTCGCATGTCTCCGTGTGGCGAGCCTTCGGATTGCTTCTCGGCTACGCCGCCTTCGTCGGACTCATCGATCGCCTCTCCGGCGCCAATTTCATGTTCTTGTTTCGCAAACCCGCTGCCGCCTCGCCACTCGATCAAATGGGCGCCTGGCCCTGGTATCTATTGGTAGGAGCCGCCGCCGGACTGGCACTCTTCTGGTTGTTATGGCTACCGGTGCGATTACTGCCAGCCGCCGCCGAGCGCCCGGTAGAGTTGCACCACTGACAGCACTTCCTGCTCCCGCAATTGCGCCAGCGCCAGTTCCCCCTGGAAGCGATTACGCTCCGCGTCCAGCACCTGGAGATAACTGTCGAGTCCGCCCTGATACCGCAGCGTGGAGAGACGTGAAGTTTCCCGCAGCGCCTTCAACAGCAACTCCTCCTGCGCGCGCTGCTCGCTGGTCTTGCGGTATCCCACCAGCGCATCCGACACCTCGCGAAAAGAAGTTTCAATCGTCTTCCGGTAAGTCGCCAGCGCCTCGCGCTGCAGCGCTTCCATCAAGCGCACATTGGAGCGTACCCGCCCCGCATTAAACACCGGCAGATCGACAGCCGGCGTCGCGGCGTTCCACAGGCGCGCCGGCCCCGTGAACAAATTCTCCAGCGCGCGGCTCTGCCCGCCCATAAATCCCGTCAAAGTGATTTGCGGAAAATACTGCGCCTTGGCGACGCCAATCTCCGCGTTTGCCGCGATCAACTCCTGCTCCGCTTGGCGGATATCCGGCCGCCGTTCCAGCAATCCCGACGGCAGCCCCGCCGGAACCTCCGGCGGAGCCGTCAATTCCTCCAGCGTCTTCCCTCGCGGAATGTCCCCCGGATGCTGCCCCAACAACAAACTGAGCGCATTTTCCGTTTGCGCGATTTCACGCTCCAGCGCCGCGATTTCAGCGGTAGCCGTGTACAGCAGTTGCTCCGCTTGATGAACGTCCAGCCCCGTGGCGGCACCGCGATTCTTCCGCAAAGTAGTTAAGCGAAGGTTGTCCTCGCCCACCTTGCGATTCTGCTTCGCGATATCTAGCTCCAGATCCAACTCCCGCAACTGGAAATATTGCGTAGTCACATCGGCGATTAACGTCGTAACCACGCCACGCCGCCCCTCTTCGCTCGCTAAGTATTGCGCGCGCGCGGCCTCGTTCAGCCGCCGGACGCGTCCCCAAACATCCAGCTCCCAGCCCAGCGAAAATCCCGCCTGCGTGTAACTCGAATCCAGGCTGATATTCGCCGGAACAAACCGGTTCGCCCCAATGCGCGAGCCGCGATTCAGATTGAACCCGCCCGTCGCATCGATATTCGGCAACCGCGCCGCCTGAATTACGCCCAACTGCGCGCGGGCCTCCAGAACCCGTTCCGCAGCGATCTGCAAATCGAAATTCTGTTGGAGCGCCGTGTTTACCAGCCGCGTCAGCGTGTCGTCGTGAAACTGATCGAACCACTTCGTATCCGCCAACGACTTCGCTTCCACCGTCCCCTGGTCCCCACGGAATTGCGGAGGCGCCGGCACCGCCGGCCGCGAATAATTCGGCCCCACCGCGCAACCCGCGAGCGACAGTGCCAGCACCGACACGCCCGCCGCAAGCGCCCGTTTCAATGCCCGCCTCCCGCCGTAACCGGAGTCGGTTCCGCGATCCGCGGCTTGCCCGATCTGCGGTGCGCAATCCTCTCCATCACCACAAACAACACCGGCACAAAGAAAATGGCGAGCAGCGTAGCCGCGATCATGCCGCCGAACACCGTAGTCCCCAGCGCCCGTCGCGAAGCCCCGCCCGCACCCACCGCGGCCAGCAGCGGCGTCACTCCCAGGATGAACGCGAAAGACGTCATCAGAATCGGCCGCAGCCGCAAATGCGCCGCCTCGACCGCCGCGTCCTGAATGGTCATCCCCTCGGCGCGCCGCAGCCGTGCATATTCCACGATCAAAATCGCGTTCTTCGCCGCCAATCCAATCAGCGTCACGATGCCGATCTGCGTATAGATATCGTAGTCGTAATCCCGTAAGTAAACCGCCAGCAACGCGCCAAACAATCCCAGCGGCACCGCCAGCACCACAGCGAACGGAATCGACCAGCTTTCATACAACGCTGCCAGGAACAGAAACACCATCACCGCCGCGAAGCCGAACAAATATCCCTCTTTCCCCTCAGAAAGCTTCTGCTGGAAGACTGTCCCCGTCCATTCGTAAGCGAACCCGGTGGGCAGATTACGCTCACCGATCTCATCCATTGCGGTGGCCGATTGCCCCGAGCTATAGCCAATCGCATTCTGCCCCACGATCTTCGCCGTACGGAAGCGGTTATAGCGGTAGATGACTTCCGGCCCCGTCATGCGCTGGACCTTTACCAGCGTGCTCAACGGCGCCATGTCGCCATTCGCCGTGCGTACGTAGAAGCGGCTGATGTCATCCGGGTTGTCGCGATACTCCTGCTCCGCCTGCAGTGTAACCCGCCAAGTCCGGCTGAAACGATTGAAATCGTTTACATACAAACCACCAAGAAAAGTTTGCAGGGCGTTATACACATCGGTGACAGGAATCCCCAGCGTCTGCGCCTTTTCGGTATCCAGATCCACCTTATATTGCGGGACGTTATTGCGGAAGGTGCTGTTCATGTTGGCGAGCTCCTGCCTCTGCCCAGCGGCATCCAGCACCACTTGCGCCGCGTCCGACAGCTGCTGCGTGTCCCCGCCCGTGCGGTCCTCCAGCATGAATTCAAACCCACCCGCGTTGCTCAGCCCCTGAATCGGCGGCATGCCAAACGCAAATACCACGCCATCCTTCACGCTGCGAAATTTTTCCCGCGCCTGCGCGATGATGCCCGCCAGTTGCTCCGATTTTTTCTTCCGCTGCTCCCACGGCGCCAGCGTCGCGAAGATAGTCGCGACGTTGGAGTTTACAGTACTCGTAGTGATGTCTGTCCCCCCCAGCACCGTAGCATCCGTCACGCCCGGGATCGAACGAAAAATCGCGTCCACCTGTTCCGTCACTCGCCTGGTCCGCTCCACCGACGCGCCATCCGGCAAACGGATCGAGCACAACACCACGCCCTGATCCTCGTCCGGCAAAAATCCCGATGGCAGCGCACGGAACAATCCGCCCGCGCACACAAAGAACGCAGCCAAAGCCGTCAGCGTCAACACAGGCTTGCGCAGCAACCACCCCACGCCCCCCAGGTAACGATGCGTGGTCCAAGTGAAACTGTGATTGAACCAGGCGAACAGCCGCGATTGTAAACTCGATTCCCGCTTCGGTTTCAAGATCATCGCGCACAACGCCGGACTCAACGACAACGCGCTGAACGCAGAAATCAGCACCGAAGCCGCAATAGTGAGCGCAAATTGCCGGTAAATCAGCCCCGCGATCCCACCCAGAAACGCCACCGGAATAAACACCGCGCCCAAAATGCAGGCGATCGCGACCACCGGCCCGGAGACCTCCGCCATTGCGTGCATAGTAGCCTCGCGCGGCAACATCCCGCGATCGATATTCAGTTGCACCGCCTCCACCACCACGATGGCATCGTCCACCACAATGCCAATCGCCAGCACCAGCCCGAACATGCTGGTCATATTGATCGTGAATCCCAGGGCAGGGAACAGCGCCATCGCCCCCAAAATTGAAACCGGAACCGTCACCAGCGGAATCAGCGTCGCGCGCCAGTCCTGCAAAAACACGAACACCACCAAGATCACCAGCCCGACCGCTTCAAATAGCGTCTTCGCGACATCTTTAATCGACGCCCGTACGAATTGCGTAGCATCGTAAGCGATCTTGTATTGAATCCCCGCCGGAAATGTTTTTCTCGATTCTTCCAGAAACGCCTTCACGCGATTCTCCGTATCGACCGCGTTCGCCCCCGGACTCAAGTTCACAATCAGCACCGCCGCCGGCTCGCCGTTTTCCGCGCTATAGGTGGTGTAATCTTCCGCCCCCAAATCCACGCGCCCGATATCGCGCAGCCGCAGCAATGACCCATCCGGCAGCGCCCGCACCACGATATCCGCGAACTGCTGCGGATCGAGCAGCCGCCCCGTCGCATTCACCGGATACTGGAAATCCGACCCGGTATTCACCGGCGGCTGCCCGATCGACCCCGCCGGATTCTGCCGGTTCTGTTCCTGAATCGCGTTATCCACGTCCGTGGCCGTCAGCTTCAGCTTGGCCATCTTGTCCGGATTCACCCACACCCGCATCCCGTAAGTCTGCTGCGCCGCCAGCCGCGCATCGCCCACGCCCGTAATGCTGCCGATCTTATCCACCAGATTGATCGCCGCATAATTATTCAGGAACAGCGAGTCATAGCGTCCATCCGGTGATGTCAGCGAAATCGCTGCGATCAACGCCGTCGAGACTTTCTTAACCGTGACCCCGACCCTCTGCACTTCCGGAGGCAGTTGCGGCAGCGCCAGACTCACTTTGTTCTGGGTTTTCACCGTAGCCAGATCCGGATCGGTGCCCAGTTCGTAGGTGACATCGATCGTCAGCGTCCCGTTGTTCGAACTGCGCGACAGGAAGTACAACATCCCATCCAGCCCAATCAGTTGCTGCTCGATCGGCTGCGCGACAGTCTTTTCCAGATCCAGCGCATTGCCCCCACGGTAATTCGCGACGATTTGCACCACCGGCGGCACCACCTGTGGATAAGAAGCCACCGGCAAATTCGGAATGCTCACGCCGCCCAGCAGTACAATCACAACCGCAATCACGATTGCGAACACCGGACGGCCGATGAAAAATTTCGCCATTCTTACTTCTTCTTAGCCGCCGCAGGCCGGTAAGCCTCAGCCGTAACCGTGACGCCAGGCCGCACCTTCTGCACGCCTTCCACGATCACCCGATCGCCTGGTTTCAGCCCTTGCAATACAATCGCCCGCTCCCCCAGCCGCTCCCCTACCACGACGTTACGCGCCAGAACCTTGTTGCTCGCATCCACGGCGTAAACCGACTGCGCTCCTTGCAGATCCAGCAGAGCCCTCTGCGGAACCAGCAACACGTCCTTCCGGTCATTCGTCTTCAGCCGCACCCGCCCAAACTGCCCCGGCAAAATGTTGTGCTGCGGATTCGGAAACGTAGCCTGCAATTCGAGCGTCCCCGTCTTCGGGTCCACTTGATTGACGGTGTTCTGAAAGCGCCCCGGATAAGGATGCACGCTGCCATCCGCCAGCACCAGCTCAATCGGCCTCTGTAGCACGCGGGCTTCATTAGCCGTCCGCTGCATCCCCAGATATTCGGATTCACTCACCTTGAATCGCAGCCAGATCGGGTCCAGCGGCACAATCGTCGTCAATGGCTGCGCCGAAGTCTTGTTCACCAGGCCGCCCACTTGAATCAGACTGTCGCCGATCCGCCCGCTGATGGGCGCCCGAATCGTCGCATACTCCAAATTCAATTGCGCCGAAGCCAACTGCGCCTTGGTCGAGTCCACCTGCGCCGAAGTCGTGTCGATCTGCGCCTGCGTCGAAAGCCGCATCTGCTCGACGTTGGCTTTGCGCGAATTCACGTTCGCTTCATTTGCCTGCAGCGCCGCGATAGCGTTATCTAGATCCTGTTGCGCAGCAGCCTCCTCCTTCACCAGCGGCTGCAGACGATTCACATCCTGCTGCGCCTTGAGCAAATTCGCCTGCGCCTGTTTGAGATCCGCCTCCGCCTGTAGCAGCGCCACCTGATGCTGAGCAAATTGATGACTCGCCCGATTCTGCTCCAAATCCCCCTGCGCCTTAGCAACATCAGCCTGGTACGGCCTGCGATCCAGCGTGTACAACACCTGCCCAGCCTTCACGTCCGCGCCCGTCTGGAACAAGCGCTGCTCGATGTATCCGTCCACCCGCCCGCGAACTTCCACCATATCGCGCGCGTAAGTCTCCGCCGTATATTCGCTATAAATCGCCACGTCTTCCGGCTTCACTTCGACAACCGACACGAGTGGAGCCGGCGGCGGCCCCGCAGCGCTGGCCGTGCTGCTGCTCTTCTGGCAGCCAACCGCCGCCAGGCAAAGAATCACAGCTACGCCCAAACTGGCTCTACGTGGGGCTGCGCACTCCGTCAAAAAGGTACGCATTTAACCTATGATATCCCGCTCCGGTGAACGGTTTGCTCGCCTGTGCGTTCTATGCCGAATGGCAGCGAGCTAGCGGGGCTTCGCCATCACGTCAAAGCTGTCCTTCAACTCCACCGTCAGCTTCTCCGCCTCCGGATTCGCCACCCGGTACATGGCCGCGTGCAGGCGATCCTTCTCGACAGTGAACTTGACATAGTGATAGTTCGGGAACAGGATGCTCTGGTACAAGTCCTCCGGTGTCCGCTCGACGAAATAAGGCGGCGCCCCGCCCCCGCCCGACACGAGATAGGTCACGCCCTCCACCACATTGCGCTCGTAATTGTGGATATGCCCCGCACTTACCAGAAAAACAGCGTGCGAAGTCTTCGCCGCCTTGGATAAGTAATCCCGCAGCGCCATCTCGTTCGGACGCGGATTGTGATCCACCTCGATATGCGTCTGCACATCCGCCACCGGAGGATGATGCAGCGACACCATCACAAAGTCCACAGACGCCGGCAGCACCTCGATCTGTTTCTCGATCCACCGCGCCTGCTCGCTCCCCGGCACTAGCGAAGTATCGCTGTCGAGTGCCAGCAAGTAAACCCGCGACCCCAACTGCGCCGAATACCAGCGCCTGCCGCGCAGCTCCGGGAAAGTGTTCCACCAATTCTCCAGATCCTGCCGCGCCTCACCCACGAACTCATGATTCCCCAGCGCCGGATAGACATGCAGATGCAAATCTCGCCACACCTTGGTCTCCGCTTGAAACACCGCATAGTCGTTCACGACGTTCCCCGCCAGCGGCACATCGCCATTCATAATGACGGCGTCCGGATGCTCTTTAGCAATCTGCTTCACCAGCCACAGCCGAATGCGCGGATTCGTCCGCCGCGTGTTGGCCGGATCGGTGAAGCGCTGATCTCCGTAAGCGATCAGCGTCAGCGGGCTGCGCAACTCCTTGTCCTCGACCAGGAACGTCGGCTGCGCCCACAGCGCCACCACTGCAACCGTAAACACAATCGCGAGTCGAATCGAGTTCCGCATGATCCAACATCTCACAAGAATATGAATATTGAAAAACGAAAAGCCGGCCGCCTGAGCGACCGGCTCCGTTCTACTACACGCCGAGTGCTTCGTTAACGGCCTCGGAAGCCGTTGCTGTTCCCGCGGTCGTTGTGGCCATCTGAACTTCCACGCGCCGGGCCTTGGTTAAAGCCGCGCCCACGATCATCATCGTGTCCGTTGAAATTCCGGCCTCGATCAAAGCCCCGGCCGCGGTCAAAGTCTCGTCCCCGGTCCCCGCCCCGGAAGCCGTTATCGAAGCGCGGCGCAAACCCGAAGCCCGTGCTGAATACCGGAGCGTTCCAGTATCCCGCAACCCAAACCGGGCGCCCGTAGTTTCGCGACCAATACCCGTCCACCCACGTGTAACCCGGCCCCGGGCAAGGCGGAATGTTAGACGTGTAAACGGGAGCCGGTTGGTTGAAGCCAATCCCCACCGAGAATCGAGTTTGAGCAAACATCGATCCTCCCGCCAAGAGCATCATCGCCAGCAATTTCGTTTTCATAATGTGTCCTTCCTTCCTGCCCGTATAAATGCATGGCAGGGGCCAAACGTTAAGTGCAATGAAGTCCTCGGAATACCGTTTTTACAGTCTTTTTCACGCGGTACCCGCGCACCACCGTGGTGCTTTTAAGCCGCCTGGGATTACAAAATATTAACGCCGAAGCCCGCGCCCCGCGTTGTTATAATGGTTCGTAATTTTCATGAGAGTCGTCGGATTCTTCTTGCAGTTCGCCGGTTGGATCATCGTCCTCGCGGCGATCGCTCTCCTCCAAGCCGCTCCGCAAACCGCCTTCGCGCTCGCCGGATTTCTTGTTCAATTGCTAGGTGTCGCGCTCGCCGTCCGTTCGCATCTCATCCCGCACGGTGAACAAGAGTGACACCCGAAGTATCCGTACTCTGTCTTCTCTTCATCCTCCTGGTGCCCTTCGCGGGAGCCGGCCTGGCCGTCATCAACGCCGGACTCGGCCGTTCCCGCAACGCGGCCCACATGATGCTGAGCTCCCTGTGCGTGTTCGCTCTGGCCGCGGTAGTTTTCTTCGTTGTCGGATTCGCGTTCCAAGGCTACCCCGGCGGCCCCGCCTACGAATTCATCATCCGCGCGAAACCCTGGAACTGGATCGCCGCCGGACACTTCTTCCTGCGCGGCCTCCCGCTAGATGGATCGCCCGCTTCGTTACTCGCGCTTTTAGGAATGCTAAGCGCCGGCTTAGCCGCCATCATCCCCCTCGGCAGCGGCGCCGATCGCTGGCGCCTGGGCGCCGCCTGCCTATCCACCACCGTCTTCGCCGCCTGGACCTATCCACTCTTCGCCCACTGGGTCTGGAACGGATGGCTCGCCCAACTCGGCTTCATCGACGCCGGCGGCGCCGCCCCCATTCAAGCCGTAGGCGGAATCACCGCGCTGGCAGTCACCTGGGTTCTAGGCCCCCGCCGCGGCAAATACACATCTGACAGAATGCCCATGGCCATCCCCGGCCACAACGCCGCGCTTGTGATCTTAGGATGTTTTCTAGTCTGGTTAGGTTGGATCGGCCTGGATTGCGCCGGCGCCATACTCTATGCCCACGCTGAGCCCACCAGCGCCGTATTAGTAGTAGTGAACGCCACGCTCTCCGCCGCAGCCGCCCTGCTAGCCGTAGCCGCCATCACCAGAATCCGCTTCGGAAAACCCGACGCCTCCCTCTGCGCCAACGGCTGGGTCAGCGGCCTGGTAGCCAGCAGCGCCGGTTGCGCCGCAATGCCCCCCGCCGCCGCCATGATCGTAGGATTGGTAGCCGGCGCCCTGGTAACCTACACCGTGGAGCTTCTCGAATTACACCTGACGATCGACGACCCCGGCGGCTCCATCTCCGTCCACCTATTCGGCGGTGTATGGGGCATCCTGGCTGTAGCTTTCCTAGCCAAGTCCCCCGCGCCCGCCCAATGGTTAGCCCAGCTAGCCGGAGTATCGACCCTACTAGGCTTCGTCCTCCCCCTGACCTACCTAATCGTTCTCCTGCTAAACCGCATCTCGAGAATGCGAGCCGCCCCCGAAGCCGAACGCCAAGGCTTAGACCTCCACGAACTTGGCGCCGGCGCCTACCCCGACTTCATGACCCACAACGATTAAATGTGGGGCGGACGTCCCCGTCCGCGCCGGACCTCCGGTCCGGCTTCAAGTATGCCGGGCCACCAACAACAACAACCCAAAAATCACAATCGGAATCAACGCCATCGCCGCATAAAATAAAACGTTCCCCACCAACGAAGTCTTCCGCTTCTTCCACTCCCGCATCTCCGCGCGCTCCGCGGGCTCCACCTGATCCAAATGCTCCAAATCCCAAGCAAACTCGTTAGCCGTCGAGTACCTATTAGAAGGCTCCCTCTCCAGCGCCCTGTAAAGCACCTCCTGCAGCGCCGGCGAAACTTCGGGATTCACCTCCCGCGGAGGCACCGGATTATTCAACACCCGGTCGTTCATAATCGCAAATGGATTCGGTCCCGAAAACGGCGTCTCCCCCGTAACCATCTCGTACAAAATCACCCCCATCGCATACAGATCCGCGCGCGCATCCCCGCGCTTCCCTTTCACCTGCTCCGGCGAAATGTAATCCGGAGACCCCATCACCTGCGACAACTTCGCGAACGTCAACCGCCGCGCCCCCGCCTTGCCCGCAATGCCGAAATCGATCAGCTTAATATGGTCCTCGGTGTTGACCATAATGTTTTCCGGCTTCAAATCCCGATGCACCACTCCGTTGCGGTGAATGTAATCCAGAGCATCCAGAATCTCCACCATGAGCCTGATCGCCCGCTCCTGCGGCAGCTTCTTCTCTTCATGGATGATGTAGCGCAGCAGCCGCCCTTCCACCCACTCCAGTACCATGTAGACTTGCCCGCGCGTGTTGTAAGCCAGCACCTTCATCACGCCCGGATGATCCAGCATCTGCCCGATCTCCGCCTCCCGCTGAAAGCGTTCGAACAGCACCGGATCGGCCTCCATCTCCGGATGCGGAATCTTGATCGCCACAAACTGGCCGCTCTGCATGTCCGTCGCCTTATAAATCGACGCCATGCCGCTGCGTGCCACCAGGTTTTCAATCCGGTATTGGTTGAGGAGATCGCCGGGATGAATGGATTTCATGATGAGGGGCCGTGGCAGCCATCAACGCAGCTTATAAGGCCGCCCGCGGTACATGCCAACACGCTCCACGTCCCGAATACGAATGAGCGAAACACTTATATTATCGTTACCGTCCCGATCGTTGGCAAGCTCAATCAGCCTGCGTGCCGCGCTGTCGAGATCGGCTCCCCGACTCGTCACAGCAGCTATTTCCGAACCCTCCACCGAATTGTGCAGCCCGTCCGAGCACATCACCAGCACGTCCCCCGGCAGCACCTGCGGCTCCGCCAAATCCACGTTCACAAACAGATCGTTGCCCAGTGACCGCACCAGCACGTGACGATTCGGTGAGTGCGCAAATTCCTTCGCCGATAGAATCCCCAATTTCAATTGTTCGTTGGCCACAGTGTGATCCCGCGTCAGCAGTGTCGCACAGCCCTCGCGAATCAAATAGCAGCGCGAATCCCCCGCATGAGCGATCGCCGCGCGATCGTAGCGCAGCGCACACGCCACCATGGTCGTGGCCATCGCGCTGCCGCCCGCGCTCGCCCGCTTGCCGGTTTCGTAAACACACAAATTGGCAGCCTGTAGCAGGCGCGTCAGCAGCGCACCCAACGCCTCGTTTTTAGGCGCTTCGCGAAAGCCCTTGGTCAGATGCTCCACCGCGGCGCGCGAAGCTACTTCGCCATCGTCGTGCCCGCCCACGCCGTCCGCCAGCGCGAACAGCCAGCCGTGTGTGCGCGCCTGTTCCGCCGTCTCCGGCGCGGCGTATCCGAGGTAGTCCTCGTTGTGATCGCGAGATTTTCCGAAATCCGAAAGTTGTGCAAACTCTACGTCAAGCATGGTCTACAAGGATGGACGTCTCTATGAAAAAAACGGGCGGGCATGTGGCGCCCGCCCGAACCTCTTGTCACTTACGCGTGCTGCGCTAGGAGGTTGCCCCCATTCCCCGCTCGCCCACCAGCGTTGTACGGCCCTTCGCCTTGCTGGCACGCATGAAGTAGATGCCGCCATACACCGCCCAGACCAGCGCAATCCCCAACGCCAGTAGTGGCTCCTTCGGTGTGCCGTATCCCATGAAGGGCCCGATCAGGTAGAACGCCATGCAAGCCAGGTTGGCAACCAGCCCAAACACCGGAATCAGCATGTGGCGCAGGAAGCTGAAGTTGGGATGGTTGTGATACGCCACCATGCAAATGAGGCAGCTCAGCATGTACAACAGGAACGTACCGAAGTTCGAAGCCAGCGTCACCATCAAGAGCGTGTTGGGAAGCGCCGCCATGGTATCGTGCGACATATACCCCACGCTCGAGAATAGCCCCTGCGGTAGGGCCTTGATGGCGGTGTCCGCTAGCGCGCCGGCATCGCCGAACGGTACTGTCACTGCGACCACGCCCACCACTGCCGAGATCGCGGCCAGCGTCCAGATCGCCCGGTGCGGCGTCAGGTTTTCCGAGTGCAGCAGGCCGAAGTGCTCCGGCACCTCTTCGTCCTTGCCCATCGCATAGGTGACACGCGCTCCCGTGTTCATGCAGGAAAGCGTGGTGCCGATGATGGCCAGGAACACCGTGAACGCCTCGATCAGCATAAACGGCCGGCCATTGCCCGGCCCCAGGATCGCGTTGCCCACCACCACCATCATATCGCCGATGGGCGCCGCCGATCCCGCCGCGCTGGTCATCGGATACCCGTTATTCAGGAAATAGTTCGCCGCGAAATACTCGAACAGATAACAGAATAATCCTTGCACCAGCAACGATGTGATCACTGCTATAGGTACGTTGCGTTTAGCGTTCTTGGCCTCGCCTCCCATCGCCGTCACCGATTCGAAGCCCACCAGAATGAGAATCGCCACCGTCGCCTGCACGAATACCCAGCCAAAATTATGAATTCCTACCACTGAGCCTGCGTTCGGGTGGCTGAGGAAAACGCCCTTGTCGTCCTTCTCCGGATAAGCAATGTGGAACGGCATCGGCTTGCCAGCCGTATCCAGCTTGGGCTTGGGAACGCCCTTGTCGTCGCGCACGATTACGTCGGTAGCCGTGCCGTTTACCGTCTGCGACATGGTCAGGAACTCGTAGTCGTAAGCATCGCCCGACGCCGAGTCGAATTGATAAGCCACGCTTCCCGGCGGGTGATTCATGCGATAGCCCAGAGCCATCACCGAAAACACCACCAGCGCCGTAATCTGGATCACGTTGATCGCAATGTTCACCGCCGTCGAGCCATTGACGCCGCGGCTGGCGATCCAGGCAATGCCGAACGAGAACACCACCGCGACCAGCGCCATAAACACCGGACCCGGATTCGACGCGCTCATGAAGTTGGGCCAAATCGTGCCCGTCAGGTAGCCCACCAGGACCCCCATCACCGCCACCATCACTCCGGGATAAATCCAGTAATACAAGTGCGAGCCCCAGCCCACGATGAACTTCGAGATCCGCGCGTACTTCCAGGCTTTATCGTGATTGAGGAAGGCCTGCTCCGCGAAGAAATACGAGCTGCCGGTCCCCGGATAGAGTTTGGCCATCTCCGCGTAACACACGGCTGTGGCCAGGCACAGCAGCAGCGCTAACATGATGCCCGCCCACATGGCCGGAGCAGTGTTGCCGGTCGTTGATTGAATAAAAAACGTTAACCATAGAAACGCGCCCGGGGCGATGAGCGCCATCGCATTCATGGTCAGGCCGGTTAAGCCTAACGTCGCTTGCATTTGAGGTTCTTTTTCCGCCATTGGTTCTCCTTTTTTGATTGAAGAAGTTCGATTGACTTCTTTAGTGAGAGCCGTGCATCCTGGGCGGCTGGTAGCAAGCAAGCAACGGAGCTCGCAGGCGACTGTAACTCATGCGTAATTCTATACCTTGAAAAGTTCCGCGGCCAATCAATAATTTCGATGAGCACACGTAGTCCGTCTCAATGAAAACCCCGCATTGAAAGACTTTTATAAAATCTTTATGATTTCTTTATACGGTGGGTTTTATCGTCTGCGGCCCGTGAGGCGCAGCAAGCTGAGGAACAGGTTGATGAAGTCCAAATACAACGTCAGAGCGCCAAAGATGGCCGTCTTGCGCGCGCCATCCGTTCCCTCGCTGCCGGGAACGTTCATTGCCTTGATTCTCTGCGTGTCGTAAGCGGTCAATCCCGCAAACACGATGATGCCCACGATTGAGAACACAAAGCTCCCGCCCGCGCCCATTAACGACGGAAAGAACATCGAGAGCAGCCCGAAGCCAATCAGTCCGAATAATCCCATCATGCAGAAGGAGCCCACCGGCCCCAGATCCCGCTTGGTCACCAGCCCGAAGAAGCTCAGCCCCGCGAACCCGAAAGCCGTGACGCCGAATACCTGCGCGATGCTGGACCCCGTGTACAGCAGAAAAATACTGGACAGCGTAAGCCCCGTCAACGCCGCATAAAGAATGTAAATGACCGTAGCCACCGCGCCGCTGATCTTATTGATCAGAAACGACAGCGCCGCCACCGCCCCCAGTTGCGCGATGATCAAAGCCCAGAACAGCATCCGGTTGCCGAAAATCGTTTGCACCAGCGCCGGATCGCCCGCCACGTTCCAGGCCACCGCACCCGTGACGCAAAGTCCGCCCGTCATCCAGCCATACACCCGGCTCATGAAGCGCGCATTTTCGGCCGCAATCGCAGATTGTCCAATTGCCAGTTGTTCCATGCCCCAACTCTAGTCCCACCAGAAAGCGGCTGTCAATCCTCCCTGGGATCAACCACTTCCCGCTTTGCTCTTAGCTCCCCAAACGCCACCCCATGCATACTGAACTCGCAGTACAAGCCTGCGCAGGCTGATCGTTGTTGTTTAGTGGAATCCGCGCCCCGTCGCAAGACGGGGCTAGCCGCCCAGGGGACATTGTGAAGAGGGCGGGACAGGATAAGAATCGCGATTCTTTTGGAGATACGAACGTCGTGAGAGCGGCGCCAGGTTCCAGCAGAGGAGATAGGAGAGCGCAATGAACGGTTGACTCAACACTTTTCAAAGACCGTTCGCCGCCTGTTTCTAAACCACCCCGGCGGGCTGCATTCGAAGGCAGCCCGCCGCGAGACGATTTTTTGCAGCTATCGGTTTTCATCGGTTCCCATCTGCGAGCCAATTCTCAGGAGAAGTGTGTATACTGATGGACCGAAGTGAAATACGCTCTAGTCCTGTTGCTAGCCGCATCCCAGCTCCCCGCCCAACAACACCAAGATTGGACCGGCTTCTACACATTAGCCAACAACCGCGAACTAGCCGCTGCTGGTCTCAAGCAAGACGCCCCCGGCGAAAAGTTGAACGACCTGATCACCCCGCATTTACAGCCATGGGCCAAAGCGCGCATGGAAGCCACCGACGGCATCGCCGACGACACCGGCCAAGTGTGCCTCCCCGACGGCATCTTCCGCTACCCCAGCATGGCCGGCCGTTTCATCTGGCTAGAAGAGCGCGGCCGCATCGTCATGGTGTTCCAGAACATCAACACCGCCGGAGTCCGCCGCATTTATCTGGACCGCCCCCATCCCAAAAACCTGCCTCCCAGTTGGAACGGCCACTCCATCGCCCGCTGGGATGGCGATACGCTGCAAGTCGACACCGTCGGCTTCAACGACAAATCCTGGCTCTTCGGCGGCATGCAGCCGCACACCGAAGAAGCCCATCTGATCGAACGCATGCGTCCCGTAGCGAACGGAGCGTTCCTCGAAATCAACATCACCGTAGAAGACCGCCACGCGCTCACGACTCCTTACAGCTATAACCGCTATTACAAAAGACAGCCGGAAGCCGCCGAGATGCCCGAAGACATCTGCAACGAGGACCCCGTGACCTGGAAGCAATTCCGCGACGAAGCCCTAAAAAAACAATTGGACCGCCGCGTCAAATAGTCACTTCGAAGGCAGAAGCAATTCGCAAGGCCGCGGATCCCACTTCGCCCCGTCCGCCTCCCGCTTGAAATGATTGCTGGTAACCCAAGGCGCATTCAGATACTGTGGATCGTCCACGATCTGCGTCACCACCAAATACTCTCCGTGCACGTCGTAGTATTCCGTGAGAGCCGTATTCGCACTAAACGGAACGCCGTTGTTGCGTAAATACCCCGGCGCGATGTGCGTGGTGACAACCTTTAAAGTGCCGCCAAGTTTACGAGTATCCGGCCGCGGCCGCTCCGTCATCAAAATCCCCGCGAACCCCGGAGTGTTCGGATCTTGCGCCGATATCTTCGATGTGTAAGCCCGCGTGCTCTGCGGCGTCTGCCATTGCGCCGTCGAAACGCCCTGCGCAGTCGATTCGCCCACCGTCCGCGCCTCGCCAAACGGAAAGACG
>Ga0070666_10001029_pt1 | contig 17078 bp, 2 predicted proteins | sample KBSS23metaG_FD_64677 | JGI IMG/M metagenome (GOLD analysis project Ga0070666, IMG submission 64677) | Switchgrass rhizosphere microbial communities from Kellogg Biological Station, Michigan, USA - KBS S2-3 metaG | ecosystem: Host-associated > Plants > Roots > Rhizosphere > Soil ... | reverse complement strand
TCGCCGGGGGACCTCGCCTGCCTGATCTACACCTCGGGGACCACCGGCCGCCCCAAGGCCGTGCAGGTGGAGCACGGGAACCTGGCGAGCACCCTGGCCGCCGCGCAGGAGGCCTTCGGCTTCGGGCCGGGGGACCGGCTGCCGGCCATCGCTTCCTTCTCCTTCGACATCTTCCTCTTCGAGCTGCTGGGGCCGCTGCTGGCCGGGGGGGCCGTGGCCCTGCTGCCGATCCGGCCCGCCCTGGACCTGGATCGCCTGCTGGAGGAGCTGGAGCGCTCGACCCTGCTCCACGCCGTGCCGGCGGTGATGCGGCAGGTGGTCGACCGGGTGCGCCGGCGGGGTGCGCCGCCGCCGTTGCGCGCCCTGTTCACCGGCGGAGACGCGGTGCCGGCCGACCTCCTGGCCGACCTGCGGGCGATCTTCCCGGGGGCGGAGATCTGGGAGCTCTACGGCCCCACCGAGACGGCGATCGTCTGCACGGCCTGGCGGATGCCCGCCGAGGGCCCGGCGCGCCCGCTCCTGGGCCGGCCGCTCGCCGGGGCGGAGATCCAGCTCCGCGACGCCTCCGGCCAGCTGGTCCCCATCGGCGTGCCGGGGGAGATCTGGATCGGCGGCGCCGGGGTGACCCGCGGCTACCTGGGGCGGCCGGAGCTGACGGCGGAGAAGCTCGTCGAGTGGGACGGCCGGCGCTTCTTCCGCAGCGGCGATCTCGCCCGCCGGCTGCCGGACGGGCAGCTCGAGTTCCTGGGCCGCGCCGACCAGCAGGTGAAGGTCCGCGGCTTCCGGATCGAGCTGGGGGAGGTGGAGGCGGCCCTCCTGCGCCACCCCGGGATCGAGGAGGCGGTGGTCGCCGTCCGTGAGGCGACCCCCGGCGCCGGCCGTCAGCTCGCGGCCTGGCTGGCGCCCCGCGCGGAATCCGTGGCGCTCCCCGAGCTCCGCCGAGCCCTGGCGGCCGAGCTGCCGGACTACATGGTCCCCTCCTCCTTCACTTTCCTCGACGCCCTGCCGCTCACCCCGCACGGCAAGGTGGACCGGGCGGCCCTCCCCGAGCCGGACATCCCGGCCGGGGGCTCCGGCGAGCCTCCGCGCACGCCGGCCGAGGAGGCCATGGCCGGCCTCTGGCGCGAGCTGCTGGGGGTCGAGCGGGTGGGCCGGGAGGACGACTTCTTCGCCCTCGGCGGCCACTCCCTGCTGGCCACCCAGCTCGTCTCCCGCCTGCGCGACGCCTACGGGATTGAGGTCCCCCTGCGGGCGGTCTTCGAGACCCCGGCGCTCGCCCCTCTGGCGGCGCGGATCGAGCCGGCCGTGGCCGCGGCGGCCGCCCCCGGTCCCCCGGAGGCCTCGCCGGACCGCCTCGCGGGGCTCTCCCCCGAGCGGCGGGCGCGGGTCTTCGCGGAGGTCCGCAAGCGCCGCGAGCGCCTGGCCTCGGCGCCTCCGAGCCGCATCCCCCGCCGGCCCCCGGGTCTCGACCCGGTCCCCGCCTCCTTCGCCCAGGAGCGCCTCTGGTTCCTCGACCGCCTGGAGCCGGGCAACACCGCCTTCAACATGGGCTCCTCCCTGCGGCTGCGGGGCCGGCTGGACGCCGGGGCCCTGGAGCGGGCGCTCGACGAGGTCGTCCGCCGGCACGAGTCGCTGCGCACCACCTTCGTGGAGACCGACGGCCGGCCGGCGCAGCGGATCGCCCCCCGGCTCCGGGTCCCCCTGCGGCGGATCGACCTCTCGGCGCTGCCGGCGGAGGCCCGCGAGGCCGAGGCCGGGCGGATCGCGCGCGCCTCCCTGGCCGCCCCCTTCGACCTCGCGGCCGGGCCCCTGCTGCGCGCCTCCCTGCTGCGCCTGGCCCCGGACCTCCACGCCTTCGTGTTGGAGATCCACCACATCGTCACCGACGGCTGGTCCGCCGGGGTGATGAACCGCGAGCTGATCCTCCTCTACCAGGCGTTCGCCGCCGGCCTCCCCTCGCCGCTGCCCGAGCTCTCCCTCCAGTACGGCGACTTCGCCCTCTGGCAGCGCGAGTGGCTGAGCGGCGAGACCCTGGAGGCCCAGCTCTCCTACTGGCGCGAGAAGCTGGGCGGCGAGCTCGCGCCGCTCGACCTGCCCACCGACCGCCCCCGGCCCCCCGTCCAGACCTTCCGGGGCGGCGACCGCCGGCTGGACCTGCCGGGGCCGGTGGCGGCGGCCCTGCGCCAACTCGCCCGCGAGCGGGGGGTCAGCCTGTTCATGGTCCTGCTGGCCGCCTTCAAGGCCCTCCTCTCCCGCCTCTCCGGCCAGGACGACGTGATCGTGGGCTCGCCCATCGCCGGCCGCCGGCACTCGGGGACCGAGGAGCTGATCGGCTTCTTCCTGAACACCCTGGCCCTGCGCACCTCCGTGGCGGGGAACCCCGCCTTCCGCGAGCTGCTGGAGCGGGTCCGCGAGACCACCCTGGGCGCCTTCACCCACCACGACATCCCCTTCGAGGCCCTGCTGGCCGAGCTGCGCCCCGAACGGGACCTCTCGCGCACGCCGGTCTTCCAGGTCTTCTTCAACCTGCTCAACCTCCCCTCCGCCGGCGGCCACCTGCCCGCCCTGGCGGTCGAGCCGGGGCCGGCCCCGGAGCCGGAGTCGAAGTTCGACCTCACCTTCTACGTCGCCGAGACGGGAGAGGGGATCCACTTCAACCTGGTCTACAACGCCGACCTCTTCGACGCCCCGCGCATGGAGGAGCTGCTCCGGCAGTACCGGCAGATCCTGGAGGCGGTCGGCCGCGATCCCGGGATCCGGATCGAGGACCTCCCGCTGGTCACCCCCGAGGCCGCCCGGATCCTCCCCGACCCCTCCCGGCCCCTCCCCGCGGTCTGGCCCGGCGCGGTCCACCGGCGCTTCCTGGAGCGCGCCCGCCGGCATCCGGAGCGGATCGCGGCGGTGGATGCCCGGGGCGCCTGGACCTGGGGGGATCTCGACGCGGCCAGCGGCCGGCTGGCGGCGCGCCTGCTGGCCGCCGGCGCGGAGGCCGGCGAGGTGGTCGCCGTCTGGGCCCACCGCGCCGCCCCGCTGGCCGCGGCCCTGCTGGGCGCGCTGCGGGCGGGCGCGGCCTTCGTGGTCCTCGACCCCGCCTACCCGCCGGCCCGGCTGGCGGCCGTGGTGGAGCGCGCCCGGCCGCGAGCCTGGGTGGCCGTCCCGGGCGCGCCGCCGCCTCCGGCCGAGGTCGAGGCCCGCCTCGCCGGTCTCCCCGGTTTCCCGGTGGAGGGCCCTGGCCCGGTTCCCGATCCGGACGCCCCCTGCGCGGAGGTCGATCCCGACCAGGCCGCCTGGATCGCCTTCACCTCCGGTTCCACCGGGGAGCCCAAGGGGATCGTCGGCCCCCACCGGCCCCTCTCGCACTTCCTGGACTGGCATGCGGCCACCTTCGGCCTGGGCGAGGGGGACCGCTTCAGCCTGCTCTCCGGCTTGGCCCACGACCCCCTGCTGCGCGACCTCTTCACCCCGCTCTGGACGGGCGGCGAGTTGCGGGCGCCGGACCCGGAGCGCCTGGCGGAGCCGGGCTGGCTCGCCGGCTGGTTCGCCCGCGAGGGGATCACGGTCGCCCACCTGACCCCCTCCATGGGCCGCCTGCTGACCACGGAAGGCCGGCCCCTGCCGGATCTCCGCCTGGTCGGCTCCGGCGGCGAGCCGCTGACCGGCGAGGACGTGGAGCGCCTCCGCCGCGCCGCCCCGCGGGCCCTGCTGGTCAACTTCTACGGCGCCACCGAGACCCCTCAGGCCATGGGCTGGAAGGTGGTGGAGGAGAGCGCCCCCCGCGTCCCCCTCGGCCGCGGCATCGAGGGGGTCGACCTGCTCGTGCTCGGCCGCTCCGGGCAGCCGGCCGGTCTCGGGGAGCTGGGGGAGATCTGCGTCCGCACCCCCTACCTCGCTCTGGGCTACCTCGGCGACCCGGCGGCGACCGCGGAGCGCTTCGCCCCGGCCGCGGCGGGGGGGCGGCTCTACCGCACCGGCGACCTCGGCCGCCACGCCCTCGACGGCGAGGTGACCTGGGCCGGGCGGGTGGACCGCCAGGTCAAGATCCGCGGCTTCCGCGTCGAGCCCGGAGAGGCCGAGGCGGCCCTCGGCCGACTGGCGGAGGTGCGCGACGCCCTGGTGGTGGCGCGGGCGGAGCGCGGAGAGACCTACCTGGCGGCCTACGTGGTCCCCGCTCCTGGAGCGGCTCCGGACCTCGCCGGCAGCCTGCGGGAGCGGCTCGCCGCCCTGCTGCCCGATTACCTGGTGCCCGCGGCCTTCGTCGAGCTGCCGGCGCTCCCCCTCACCCCCAACGGCAAGGTCGACCTGCGGGCCCTGCCGGCCCCCAGCCGGCCGGAGCCGGCGGGGTACGACGCCCCCCGCAACCCGGTGGAGGAGGCCCTGGCGGGCCTCTGGGCCGAGCTGCTGCGCCAGGAGCGGGTGGGGGTCCGCGACAACTTCTTCGAGCTCGGCGGGCACTCCCTGCTGGCCACCCAGCTCGTCTCGCGCGTGCGCTCTCAGATGGGGGTCGAGATCTCCCTGCGCCAGCTCTTCGAGAACCCCACCCTGGAGCGGCTCGCGGCCGTGGTGGCCGGCCAGGGGGGCTCGCGCGAGGAGGTGATCCCGCGCCGGCCCCCCGGCCTCGATCCCGTCCCCGCCTCCTTCGCGCAGGAGCGGATGTGGTTCGTCGACCGCCTGGCGCCGGGCCATACCGGCTATCACATCCCCAGGGCCCTGCGCCTGCTGGGGGAGATCTCGGCGGACCTGCTGGAGGCGGCGATCGCCGAGGTGGTTCGCCGCCACGAGTCGCTGCGCACCACCTTCGCCGAGCGCCACGGCCAGCCGGTGCAGATGGTGGCGCCGCCGGGAGCCTGGACTCTCCCCCGGATCGATCTCTCGGGGCTGCCCCCGGACGCGACGGAGTGGGAGGCGCGGCGTCTGGCCCGGCAGGAGATCTATCGTCCGTTCGACCTCGCGCGCGGGCCGCTCCTGCGGGCCGCCCTGCTGCGGCTGGGGGAGAGGGAGCACGCGCTCCTCCTCGCCATGCACCACATCGTCTCGGACGGCTGGTCGATGCGGGTGCTGGTCGGCGAGCTGACGGCGCTCTACGTGGCGGCGGCCACGGGCCGTCCCGCCGGCCTGCCCGAGCTGCCCATCCAGTACCCGGACTTCGCCGTCTGGCAGCGCCGCTGGCTCCAGGGGGGGCGGCTGGAGGAGCAGATCTCCTACTGGCGGCAGCGGCTCGCCGGGGCGCCTCCGCTCGCCCTCCCCACCGACCGGCCGCGGTCGTCGGCGCCCACCTTCCAGGGGGGCCGGGTGAGCCTGGAGCTCCCCCCGGAGGTCGGCCGCGGGCTCGCCGCGCTCTCCCGCCAGCGGGGGACCACGCTGTTCATGACCCTGTTCGCGGCCTTCCACGCGCTGATGGCCCGCTACTCCGGCCAGGACGACTTCGTGCTCGGCTCCGGCGTCGCCAACCGGGTCCGCGCCGAGGTCGAGCCGCTGATCGGCTTCTTCGTCAACGCCCTGGCGCTGCGCGCGGGCCTCCCCGGCGATCCCCGCTTCCTCGACCTGCTCGACTCGGTCCGCCGGACGGCTCTGGAGGCCTACGCCCACCAGGACCTCCCCTTCGAGCGCCTGGTCGAGGAGCTGCACCCGGAGCGGCAGCTCTCCCGCAACCCCCTGTTCCAGGTCTCGATCGCCCTGCACAACCAGCCGGAGGCGGAGGTCCGTCCCCTGCCGGAGATCGCCTTCGCGCCGCTGGACTTCGAGGTCCCCGGCTCTGTCTTCGACCTGGAGGCCCACTTCTACGAGGGGGGCGACCGGCTGTATGCCGACCTCGCCTACCGTTCCGACCTGTTTGACGAGACCACGGTCCGGCGCCTGGGCGGCCATCTCGAGCGCCTGCTCGCCGGCGTCGCCGAGGACCCGGGCCGGCGCCTCTCCGAGCTCCCCCTCCTGCCGGAGGCCGAGCGGCACCAGCTCCTGCGCGAGTGGAACGACACGGAGGTGGCGGAGGACGGGGAGTTCCGTGGCGTCGCGGCCCTGGTCGAGGAGCGGGCCCGGCGGGCTCCCGGAGCGCTCGCCCTGGCCTTCCAGGGGCGGGAGATCTCCTATGGGGAGATGGACCGCCGGGCCTCCCGGCTTGCCGCCCTCCTGACCACCCTCGGCGCCGGCCCCGAGGCGCTGATCGGGCTGCACGTGGAGCGCTCGCCGGAGATGGTGATCGGCGCCCTGGCGATCCTGAAGACGGGCGCGGCCTACGTCCCCCTCGATCCGTCCCTGCCGGACAACCGCCTGGCGCACGTGGTCGCCGAGACCCGCATGCCGGCCCTTCTCACCCGGGGCGGCGGCGAGCTGGGCTGGGCCGGGGCCGCCGTGGTGGTCCCGGTCGACGAGGAGCCCGCGGCCGGGCTTCCGGATCCCCCGCCGCCTCTCCTGGCGCCGGAGAACACCGCCTACGTGATCTACACCTCCGGCTCGACCGGCCGTCCCAAGGGGGTCCCCATCTCCCAGGCCGGCCTGCTGAACCTGGTCCGCTGGCACTTCGGGTCCTACGGCTTCGCCGCCGGGGACCGGATGGCCCAGGTGATGGCCATGGGCTTCGACCCCGCGGTCGGCGAGATCTGGTCGGCCCTGGCGGCCGGCGCCAGCTTGCACATCGCCGCCGAGGAGACCCGGCTGTCGCCGGAGGCGCTGCTCGCCTGGATGGCCGCCGAGCGGATCGACCTCGCCATCTTCCCGACCGCCCTGGCCGAGCCGTTCCTCGATCGGGCCGAGCGGGAGATCCCGCCCGGGCTCGTCCTGCGGACCCTGGGGGTGGGCGGGGACCGCCTCAAGCACTACCCGTCCCCCTCCCTGCCGTTCCGGCTGATCAACAACTACGGCCCGACCGAAGCCGCCATGGTGACCACCTGGCAGACGGTGGAGACCGCGGCGGACCCCCACCGGCCGCCCGCCATCGGCCGCCCGATGGACAACCTCCGCGTCTACGTGATCGATCCCTCCTTCCGGCACCTGCCGGCGGGGATCCCCGGCGAGCTCGCCATCGCCGGCGTCGGGCTCTCCCGCGGCTATGTCGGCCGGCCGGACCTGGCGGCGGAGCGCTTCGTTCCCGATCCGTTCGACGCCTCTCCCGGCGGCCGGCTCTACCGGACCGGCGACCGGGTCCGCCAGCGGCCGGACGGCCGCCTCGACTTCCTGGAGCGGATCGACCAGCAGGTCAAGATCCGCGGCTTCCGCATCGAGCTGGGGGAGATCGAGAGCGTCCTCGAGCGCCACCCGGAGGTGGGGGAGGCGGTGGTGGCCGTCCGCGACGGCGGCGCCGCCGGGGCGCGGCTGGTCGCCTACGTGGCCCGCGAGGCGGCCCCCGGGCACGGCGGCGCCGAGGACCTCGCCCACGTGGCCCAGTGGCAGGCGCTGTACGACGACGCCTACGGCCAGGGGGACGCCGCGGGCTCGGCCGCGGAGGCCGAGGCGGTCGATCCCACTTTCGACATCCGCGGCTGGAACAGCAGCTATACGGGCCGGCCGATCCCCGCCGCCGAGATGCGCGAATGGGTGGAGCGCACGGTCGAGCGCATTCTCGCCCTGCGCCCCCGGCGGGTGCTGGAGATCGGCTGCGGCACCGGCCTGCTGCTCTTCCGGGTGGCTCCGCGGACCGATCTCTATCTGGGAACCGATTTCTCGTCCGTGGCCCTGGGGGGCATCCGCCGCCAGCTCGGCCGCCCTGGCGGCCCCGGAGGAAATCTGCCCCAGGTCGAGCTGCGCCAGGGCCTGGCCCACGAGGTGGCCGCCGCCGCGCCGGCCGGGCTGGACCTCGTGGTCCTCAACTCCGTCAGCCAATACTTCCCGGGCGTCGGTTACCTGCTGAACGTCCTGGAGAACGCGGTCGCCGCCGTCGAGCCGGGCGGCGCCGTCTTCGTGGGCGACGTGCGCAGCCTCCCCCTGCTCCAGGCGCTCCAGGCCTCGATCGAGCTGTTCCAGGCCGCGGACTCGACGCCGATGGCCGAGCTGCGCCGCCGGATCGTCCGCCGGGTGGCCGACGAGGAGGAGCTGGCGGTCGACCCGCGGCTCTTCCTGGCCCTCGCCCGCCGCCTGCCGGCCGTCCGCCGGGTCGAGATCCTGGTCAAGCGGGGGCGCTTCCGCAACGAGCTGAGCCGCTTCCGCTACGACGTGGTGCTCCACGTGGGCGAGTCCCCGTCCACGCCCGCCGGGCCGCGCCTGGACGCCCGGGAGCAGGACCTCACCGCGGCCGGGCTCGAGCGCCTGCTGGCCGGCGGACCCGCCGCCCTGGAGCTGGCGGGCCTGCCGAACGCCCGCCTGGCCGCCGAGGCGGCGGCGCTCGACCTCCTCGCCGGAGGGGAAGGGGAGGGCTCCGCTACCGCCGGCGAGCTGCGCCGGGAGATCGCGGAGCGCGCCGTCCCCGGCATCGACCCCGAGGAGCTCTGGCTCCTCGCCGACCGCGCCGGCTACGACGCCGTCCTGAGGGTCGATCCGGACTCCCCCTTCCACTTCGGCGCCTCGCTGCGCCGCCGTGGAGCCGTCCCGGAGACCGCCGGGATGGCCGGGATGGCCGCGCCCGCCCCGCCAGAGGCCCCCGATCTTCCCTGGAGCGCCTTCGCCAACGATCCCCAGGCGGGCAAGCTCGCCCGCCGGCTGGTTCCCGAGTTGCGCCGGTTCCTCCAGGAGGAGCTGCCCGACTACATGGTCCCGGCCTCCTTCGTCTTCCTCGACCGCCTGCCGCTCACCGCCCACGGCAAGGTGGACCGCGCCGCCCTGCCCGAGCCGGAGCCGGTGCGTCCGGCGGCTGCCGCGGCGCCCCCTCGCACCCCGGTCGAACGCGCCCTGGCCGCCCTCTGGCGGGAGGTCCTGGGATTGACGGAGGTCGGCCGCGACGACGGCTTCTTCGAGCTGGGCGGCCACTCGCTGCTCGCCACCCAGCTCGTCTCGCGCGTCCGCGAGACCTTCGGCGTCGAGCTGCCCCTGCGCGTCCTGTTCGAGGTCCCCACCCTCGCCGGCCTGGCCGGGTGGATCGAGCGGGAAGGGCCCGCCGGCGTCCCCGGCTCCGGGAGCGACGCCCCGCCGCCGCTCCGCCCGGTCCGGCGCGAGGGGCCGCTCCCGCTCTCCTTCGCCCAGGAGCGGCTCTGGTTCCTCTACCTGCTGGATCCGGAGAGCCCGGTCTACAACATGAGCTCGGCGACCCGGCTCGACGGGCCCCTGGACGTGGCGGCCCTGGCCGCCGCCCTCTCCGAGATCGCCCGCCGGCACGAGACCCTGCGCACCGGCTTCCGCTCCACGCCGACGGGGTCCGTGCAGGAGATCCACCCCTGGCGGCCGGTGCCCCTGCCCGCGGTCGACCTCTCCGGCCTCCCCGCGGCGGCGGGGGAGGCCGAGGCCCGCCGGATCGTGGCGGCCGCGGCGGCGCGGCCGTTCGACCTCGGGCGCGACCCCCTCCTGCTGCGCGCCCTGCTGGTGCGCCTGGGGGCGGAGCGCCACGTGGCCCTGTGGACCACCCACCACATCGCCTCGGACGGCTGGTCGACCCTCTCCGTCTTCTTCCCCGAGGTGGCCGCCCTCTACGCGGCCTTCGCCGCCGGCCTCCCCTCGCCCCTGCCGGAGCCGCCGGTGCAGTACGCCGACTACGCCGTCTGGCAGCGGGAGTGGCTGCGCGGCCCGGCTCTCGCCCGCCAGCTCGGCTACTGGCGCGAGCGCCTGGCCGGCCTGGAGCCCCTGGATCTCCCGGCCGACCGCCCCCGGCCGGCCGTCCCCTCCGGCCGCGGCGGCGCCATCGGCTGGCGGCTCCCCGCCGGCCCCACCGGCGGCCTCCGCCGGCTGGCCACGGCGGCGGACGCCACCCCCTTCATGGCCCTCTTCGCCGCCTTCTCGGCCGCCCTCCACCGGGAGACCGGCGCGCTCGCCCTGCCGGTCGGCATGCCGGTGGCGGGGCGCTCCCGGGTCGAGCTGGAGGGGCTGATCGGCTTCTTCATCAACACCCTGGTCCTGCGCGGGGACCTGGCCGGCGATCCCGCCTTCCCGGAGCTCCTCGGCCGCGCCCGCGACACCGTCCTCGGCGCCCTGGAGCACCAGGACCTGCCCTTCGAGAAGCTGGTCGACGAGCTCGACCTGCCCCGCAACCCCTTCCGGCCCCCCCTGCTGCGGGTGGTCCTCCAGCTCCAGAGCGCCCCGCCGCCCTCCTCCCTGCAGGCGGGCGGGCTCGCCCTGGCCCCCTTCGACCGCGAGATCGAGACCGCCAAGTTCGACCTCGTCGCCGGCCTCTTCGACGACGGCCCGGGGATCTCCGGCCTCCTGCGCTACGACGCCGACCTCTTCGATCCGCCGACCGTGGCCCGGCTGGCCGCCCACTTCTCGGCCCTGCTCGGCGCCTGGATCGAGCGGCCGGAGCTGCCCCTCTCCGCCCTCTCCCTGCTGAGCGGGCCCGAGCGCCACCAGCTCCTGGTGGAGTGGAACCCGGGATTCGCGGAGGAGCGGGAAACGGTCCCCCTGCACCGCCTCTTCGAGGCCCAGGCGGACCGCGCGCCCGAGGCCGTGGCGGTCTCGATGGGCGCGGAGCGGCTCACCTACGCCGAGCTGGACCGCCGGGCCAACCGCCTCGCCCGGCATCTGCGGGCGAACGGCGTCCGCCCCGGGGACCGGGTGGCCCTCCTCCTGGAGCGCTCGGCGGAGATGGTGGCGGCCCTCCTGGGCGTGCTCAAGGCCGGCGCCGCCTACGTGCCGATCGATCCCTCCTACCCGGAGGAGCGCATCGCCTACACCCTGGAGGACAGTGGCGCCTCCCTGCTGCTGCGCGACGGCGATCTGGAGGCGGCTGCCGGCCAGGGCGAGGAGCGGCTGGACCTGCCCGTGGACGCGGGCTTCCCGGCCTACGTGATCTACACCTCGGGCTCCACCGGCCGGCCCAAGGGGGTGGTGGTCACCCACGCCAACGTCCACCGCCTGCTCACGGCCACCGGGCCCTGGTTCGGCTTCGGCCCGGACGACGTCTGGACCCTCTTCCACTCCTACGCCTTCGACTTCTCGGTCTGGGAGATCTGGGGGGCCCTGCTCCAAGGCGGCCGGCTGGTGGTGGTGCCGTTCTGGGAGAGCCGCTCCCCGGAGGACTTCTACCGCCTGCTGCGCGACGAGCGGGTCACCGTGCTCAACCAGACCCCCTCCGCCTTCCGCCAGCTCCTCTGGGCGGAGGAGGCCGCGCTCGGCGGCGCCCCCCCCGACCTCGCCCTTCGCTACGTGATCTTCGGCGGCGAGGCCCTGGAGCCGGCGAGCCTCGCCCCCTGGTTCGCACGCCACGGGGACCAGCGCCCCCGGCTGATCAACATGTACGGCATCACCGAGACCACCGTGCACGTGACTTACAGACCGGTACGCGCGGCCGATCTCGGCGGCGGCAGCCGGATCGGCGAGCCCATCCCCGACCTCTCGCTCCACCTCCTCGATCCGGACCTCCGGCTCCAGCCGGTCGGCGTCCCGGGGGAGATCCACGTGGGGGGCGCCGGTCTCGCCCTGGGCTACCTGGGCCGCCCGGACCTCACCGCCGAGCGCTTCGTCCCCGATCCCTTCTCCGGGGTTCCGGGATCGCGCCTCTACCGCTCGGGGGACCTGGCCCGGCGGTTGGCGGACGGCGACGTGGAGTACCTGGGACGCATCGACCTCCAGGTGAAGATCCGGGGCTTCCGCATCGAGCTGGGGGAGATCGAGGCCGCCCTGGCCGCCCAACCCGGCGTCCGCGAGGCGGTGGTCCTGGCCCGCGAGGACGGCCCGGGAGGCGAGCGCCGGCTGGTGGCCTACGTCACCGGCGATGCCGGCAATGCCGGCGACATCGGCAAGAGCCGGGACGGGGCCGTCCTGCGAGAGGCCTTGGCGGAGCGGCTGCCGGAGCACATGATCCCCTCGGCCTTCGTCTTCCTCGACGCCCTGCCCCTCACCGGCAACGGCAAGGTCGACCGCCGGGCCCTCCCCGCGCCCGAGGCCGAGGCTCCCGTCTCGCGGGCCCACGTGCCGCCGCGCACCCCCCTGGAGACCTTCCTCGCCGGGCAGTTCCGGGAGGTCCTGGGCGTGACCGGCCGCGAGATCGGCGTCGAGGACGACTTCTTCGAGCTGGGCGGCACCTCCATCACCGGCGCCATCTTCATCCATCGCCTCCAGGAGGCCCTGGGGGAGATCGTCCACGTGGTCACCATCTTCGACCACCCCACCGTGGCCTCCCTGGCGGACTACGTGCGCGGGCAGCACGCCGGGGCGGCCCGCCGGCTCTGGGGAGAGGGCGCGGATGCCGGCGAGATCGTCGTCGTGGCCGGCCCGGCCGAGCTGGCCGAGCTGGACTGTCTGATCGCCGAGGGGCGGCCGGAAACCCTCCCGAGCGACGAGCCGCGCAACCCGCCGGCCCTCTTCGTGCTGGCCCCGCCCCGCTCGGGCACCACCCTGCTGCGGGTGATGCTGGCCGGGCACCCGCGCCTCTTCTCCCCGCCGGAGCTGGAGATGCTCGGCTTCCAGACCCTGGCCGAGCGGCGGCAGGCCTTCCAGGGGCGCGACGCCTTCTGGCTGGAGGGGCTCGTCCGCGCCGTGATGGAGGCCCGGCAGGTCGACGCCGCCGAGGCCGAGAGGATCGTCGAGGACGCCGAGCGCCGGGGGTGGACCACGCTGCGCTTCTACCGCGAGCTGCAGGGCTGGCTGGGCGGCCGCATGCTGGTGGACAAGACCCCCTCCTACGCCCTAGACCCCCAGGTGCTGCGCCGGGCCGAAGAGGGGTTCGCGGGAGCCCGCTACCTCCACCTGGTGCGCCACCCGCAGGCCACCAACCGCTCCTTCGAGGAGGCCAAGCTCGACCAGCTCTTCTTCCGCCGGCCCCACCCCTTCACCCGCCGCCAGCTCGCCGAGCTGGTCTGGACGGCCAGCCACCGCAACATCCTGGACTTCCTCGCCGGGGTGTCCCGCGAGCGCTGGCTGGAGGTGCGCTTCGAGGAGCTGGTGCGCCGGCCGGACGAGGTGATGGAGGAGATCTGCGCCTTCCTGGGGATCGAATACCGCCCCGAGATGGCCGACCCCTACCGGCCAGACCACGGCCGCATGGTCGACGGCCCCCACGCGGTCTCCCGCATGCTGGGGGACGTCAAGTTCCTGGGCCACGGCCGGGTCGACCCCCAGGCGGCGGACCGCTGGCGGGAGGCCGAGGGTGCGCCGCTGGGGGCCCCGGCCCGGGAGATCGCCCGCCGGCTCGGCTACGAGGCCGCGCCGGCCCGCGGGGTGCTCGTCCCCCTCCAGGAGGGCTCGCCGGAGCGCCTCCCGCTCTTCTGCGTCCATCCGGTGGGGGGCGAGGTGGTGGCCTACCGCGAGCTGGCCCGCCGCCTGGGACCGGACCAGCCGGTCTACGGCCTCCAGTCCCCCGATCCGCCCCTGGAGGACGTCCGCGACATGGCCGAGCGCTACGTGGCCGCCCTCCGCGAGGTCCAGCCCCACGGCCCCTATCGGATCGCCGGCTGGTCCATGGGCGGAGTGGTGGCCTACGAGATGGCCCGCCGGCTGGAGGCCGAGGGGGAGCGGGTGGAGGTCCTCGCCCTGATCGACGTCGCCTCGCCCGCCCGCTGGTCGGCGCAGCCGCCGCCGGGGGAGACCGAGATGGTCACTCTCTTCGCCGCCGACCTGGCGGCCCTCCACGGCGTGCCCGCGCCGCCGGTCGACCTCTCCGCCCTGGACGCCGACGCGGCCCTCCTGGCCGTCCTCGACCTCGGCCGCCAGTTCGGCCTCCTGCCCTCCAGCCTGGAGCCGGCCGAGCTGCGCCGCCTCTTCGGCCGCTTCCGGGCCAACCGGCGCTCCCTCTCCGCCTACGGGCCGATGCCCTATGCCGGCCGGGTGGACCTCTTCCGCGCCGCCGCCCGGCGGGACCTCGACCCCACGCTCGGCTGGGGGGAGCTGCTGGATGGCGGGCTACGCGTCTCCGACCTCCCCGGGGATCACTATTCGATCCTGCGCGAGGAGGTGGACATCCTGGCCGGCCGGCTGAGGACGCTGCTGGGCTGAGGGGGGAGCAGCGGCGCCCTCCTCAAGGCCTCGCATCGCTCCCTCCAGGCCTCCGTCTCTCCGCCGGGCAGCTCCAGGGGCGCGAGCAGCTCCAGGGCGTCCTGCAGCCCGTCCGACAGGGTGTGGGACGGAAACAGTCCCCGCCGGCTCCCCTCCGCCGCCACCTCGGAGGGAGCGCATCGCCACAGGCGGCAGGCGAGGCCGTGGAGCTCCTCCGGAGTGAAGCGCCCTCCGGAGTCGCGGCGGCGTCGGGCCGCCTCCTCCGCCAGGTTCGCGGCCTCGAGGGCTGGCAAAAACGCCCGGGTGAAGGTGAAGGCCCGGGCGAAATACCAGGCGGGAACCGTGTCGGACTGCCCGGTCAAGGCGTGCAGGCAGGCCTCGGCCTCCGTGCCGGGAGCGAGGCCGAGGGAGCGCGCGAGCGCCGCCAGGGCGTCCGGAGCGGCCTCTTCCGCCAGGGCTTGCGCGGCCGCCTCCGCGGCGTACTCCGGTTCCGGCAGGCAGGCCCCTCCCAGGAGCCGCTCGTGCCGGCCGCGCAGCTCCCTGGCCAACCGCCGCTCCCGTTCCCGGGAAAGGGTGACCCCCTGGACGACCGTCGCCGCGGCCAGCAGGCGGCGGAGCCGGAGCTGGCGGACGAAATCCCCGGCCTCCGGATGCAGCGCCTGGGCGACGTTCCAGGCATGCAGCAGGGTGGGGGAGGGGGAGCCGTCCCGGGAGGGGGGCCGGAGACAGGCCTCCTGGAAGCGCGTCAGGTAGCCGGTGGTCCGCCGCCGGCGAGGCGGGGAGGGGGCCGCTGGCCGGAGGGCCAACTCCAGGGCCTCGCGGGCGTCCCGCTCCTTCACGCTGACGGCGGCGAGCGCCTCGTCCAAGGCCCGGCCGGCCTCCGCGCCCAGGATCTCCCCGGCGAGCCGCGAAACGTCGCGCGGACGCCGCTCGGTGAACGCCAGCTCCTTCAGGAGATCGATCAGCCTGCGGGCGCGCTCCTCCTCCGGCGGGTCCGGCAGCCGCCGCAGGGCGTGGCGCACCTCGACCAGCGCCACGGTGAAGGGGTGGTACCCGTTCTCCGCCGGCGCGTGGAGGAGGGCGACCTCGTCGTCGCCATCGATCCGGCCGTCCCGGTAGTCCTCGAAGATCCGCCCGGCGCCGATCATCCCCTGCGGCGCCAGCTCCACCGCCCGCAGCGCTCCCAGGCTGGCGGCGCCGATCACCCGCACCCCCGCGTCCAGGGCGTAGAGGAGCTCTTTGTGGCTCACCGACGGCACGGTGTAGTAGTAGCCGTCGAGGAGCACCACGGTTCGCGGACCCCCGGCCAGGACGGCCAGAACGTCCCCACGCCGCGCCGGGGGGCGCAGGGCGCACCGGGCGAGCAGCTCCCGCCAGCCGGGGTCCGGCCGGCGCGGCAGGCTGGGGCCGGCGAACACCACCACGCTCTCCGCCTCAGGCATGGGCCACCTCCCGCAGGCCGGGAACGAAGGCCAGGGTGACGGGCACGCCGATCCCGGGGCGGGTCAGGTCGAGGTAGAAGATCTCGAGCCCGGCCTCCTCCAGCCGGCGGGCGATCGCCGCCAGGTCCCCGGCGACCGAAGGGGTGGAGAGGTCCGTCAGCTCGGAGAGCGAGCGCGGACCCGAGGACTCGACGAAGCCGGCGAACGGGTCCTCCCCGGGGAGCGCGGGGCGCTCCTCCACGTCGTCGCGGGCCCCCGAGATGAAGGTCAGCCGGGACTGCGCCGCCTCCGTCAGGGCGCGCGAGAAGGCGACCTCGGGCGAGGGGTGGCAGCCGGCCCCCTGCCAGAGCCAGGGGAGGTCCGGCGAGGCCAGCAGCACCTCGCAGCAGGGGATTCCCACCTCCCAGGTGAGGTCCCAGGCGGCGATCTTCAGGCCGGCGGCGCGCACCCGCTCGACCGGCTCGCGGCACCAGCCGGCGGCGAGGTCGTCCAGCCGTAGCGGGAGCCGCCGCTCCGGCTCGCGCCGGGCGAGGTAGACGGCGTGCCGCTCCACCAGCTCGCAGACGCCGTGGAGGAGCGCCTCGTCGCGGCAGTTGCCGGAGGCCAGGCCGTTCGAGGTGACGTTGAAGAAGCGCGGCGCGATCCGCTCCTCCAGGCGGAAATCCATCTCCACCATGGAGCGGGGGAGCCACCCCCAACGCTCCCGGGTGAGAGAGCGCGCCCGCACCCAGGAGATGGGCACCGCGTCGGCGGCCGGCGCGCGGGAGGCCCAGCGCAGCGCCGCGAGGGGAACGGCGTTGTCGTAGCGCATCTCCCGCAGAGACATCTCGATCTGTGGGAGGGCGCCCAGGTCCTCGGCGTGCCAGAGCTCCAGCGACTCCATGGCGGCGCTCACCCGGGCGGCCGCCGGCGTGGCCCCCTTGCCCTGGGACACGGAGAGCGTGTGGCTCTCCGGGCGGACGGCCTGGAAGACCGGGATCCCCAGGCTGTCCAGCGCGGTCACGTCCGCCACCCGGGTGATGCCGACCCGCGGGAGGAGTGGCCGCAGCTCCTCCCAGGTCTCCTCGGGATCGCGGACGCGGTGCGTCCCGAGGAGGAACCGCTTGTCCGGGCTCCGCGGGTCCGGGCTCATGGCTGGGCGGCGGCCCGCGCGCTGCGCTCCTCCTTGACCAGGGCCACCACGCGCCACCCCTTCCCCTCGACCTTGACCACGATCAGGCTGCCGTTGCCCGCCAGCACCTGCCCGTCCCGCCCCTCCTCCTCCAGGCGATAGGTCACCACGGCCCGGCTGTTGCCCACGTACAGGATCTGCAGCCCGTGGAGCTGGACCCGGCGCGGCGAGGCGAGGGGGAAGCGCTCCTGGAAACCGGCGAGCTCCGGGCCCCGGAGCCAGGCCTGGATCAGCCCGTCGTTCACCGGCACCACGCCCTCTTTCTGGAAGGAGTAGTAGGGATCGGTCGCCACCTCCCGCCAGGAGGCGGCGAATTCCTCGGGCGACAGGGAGTGGTAGCGCAGCGCTATCCCGGCGATCGCGGCGTCGTCCTCGGCCGCCACCGGGGGAGGGTCCTGGGTGATCTCGTAGTCGTGGCTCCGGTGGTAACCCGGCCAGGCCAGGTTGTAGAACGGCGGCCC
>Ga0070666_10001028_pt1 | contig 17086 bp, 14 predicted proteins | sample KBSS23metaG_FD_64677 | JGI IMG/M metagenome (GOLD analysis project Ga0070666, IMG submission 64677) | Switchgrass rhizosphere microbial communities from Kellogg Biological Station, Michigan, USA - KBS S2-3 metaG | ecosystem: Host-associated > Plants > Roots > Rhizosphere > Soil ... | reverse complement strand
CCCAATTAAAGATCCGGGTGATGAGTGTTAATAAGAAAGAGCTTTTGAAGGATTTCGAGCGTGCTCTGGAATTCGATCAATCGGCTTTATTTAAGAAGATCTATGAAGAGGAATACGGGACCTTCGGCGGAGCTCCGTACGGAGCCCTGATCGGGGACTTCGAATTCGGCAACCATCCGCAGGATCTTGCGCTTCTGGAAAACTTGTCACAAGTGGCCGCTGCATCCCATGCTCCCTTTTTGAGCGCTGCAGCCCCGGGACTCTTCGGATGGGATACTTTTTCAGAAATGACAGAAGTACGCGATATTTCCAAGATCTTTGACAGAACCGAGTACGCGAAGTGGCGCAGCTTCCGCGAGTCCGAGGATTCGCGCTATGTTGGCCTGACCATGCCGCACACGCTGATGCGCGAACCGTATGGAGCCTCTACACGCCCGACCGAGTCATTCAGCTTTGAAGAGGATGTCGACGGTAAGGACCACAAGAAGTACCTCTGGGGTAATGCGGCCTACTCGTTGGGAGTGAGAATGACAGAGGCCTTCTCAATGCACGGTTGGTGCGTCGCGATCCGCGGCGTCGAAGGCGGCGGCCTGGTCGATGGACTGCCTACTCATACTTTCCAAACCGACGAGGGCGAAGTGGCTATGAAGTGCCCAACAGAGGTCGCGATCACCGACCGACGAGAAAAGGAATTTGCAGATAACGGTTTTATCCCGTTGGTTCACTGTAAAGGTACCGATTATGCCGCGTTCTTCGCGGTCCAATCGGCTAATAAAGCCAAGAAGTATGATACAGACGCGGCGAATGCCAACGCCAGGCTCTCGACTCAGCTCCAATACATCATGGCGACGTCGCGCTTTGCCCACTATCTGAAATCGATGGTTCGAGATAAGATCGGCAGCTTTATGTCGAGATCGGAAGCGGAGCGATTTCTGAATAGATGGATCTTGAATTATGTCACCGAGGACGACAATGCCTCGCCGTCAATTAAGGCAAAACGTCCGCTTCGCGAGGCCCGAGTGGACGTAGCGGAGATCCCCGGCAAGCCTGGCTGCTATCGTGCCGTTGCATTCCTGCGACCCCATTTCCAACTAGATGAGTTGTCGGTTTCCCTGCGGCTCGTTGCGGATCTTCCGGCGCAGGCGAAGGCATAGTTTAAGGAAAGAATGCAGTCATGCTGTGGGTTTCAGTTAGTTGAAGGTGAAACGGGTCATTGGCGAAAAATATTTGTTGTTTTCCGCAAATTCGTTCGCCAAGGGACGTCTTAGAATTGTTGCTATTGGGGCAATAACTAATAGCGAGGATTGGTAAACAAACTTTATATAGGGAGAATAAAAAAAATGGCAGACGGAACATCTGATAGTTTTGCAAAGATCACGGGACAGGTACAGAGTTGGATAAAGGGAGAAAGCCGGAAACAGGGTAAAGAAGACTGGATTATAATCGACGATTATACCTATGGCGCTAATCAGCCCGGCAGTTTTGGTACGAACATGGGCGGCAGTAGCGGGAAAACGACCTTCACTGACATCCCGTTTTCGATGCCCGTCAGCAAGGCCAGCCCTTTGCTCTTTAAGGCGATGTGCACAGGCGAGCATTTTTCGGAGGTAATTCTTACCAAAAGAAAAAGCACCGGCACTAATCCGGACGACTATGAAGTAGTAACGTTGACCGATGCTATTTTAACGTCTTACTACAAGCACGGTGAAATGTATTCGGGTCAGTTAAACTTCAAGAAGATCCAGATCACAAACAAGCCGCAGAACGACGACGGTACGTTGGGATCAGCGGTTGATATGGAATTTGACCAATCTCTGGGAGTTTAGTGTTTAAGGCAGCTTAGCATTCTCTATCCCGCCTCCACTAAGAAGAGTTTTGCCGGTTAAGCAACAACCTCTTCTTAGTGGAAGTTTCTTCTTTATGGCTATTGACAGTTCATTGCGAGTCACCCCTTCGGTTTTCGATCGCTTGATCGATCTTGATCCAAGGACACCTTCCGAATCTCCAAAGTCAAGAACCGCTACACTCGTCGACCTAAAGCTGTCGGTTCTGCGCGATCTCGAATGGCTTTTGAGCACGCGACAATCGATATACTCGCGTGAAGGGCTTGAAGAAGCCCTGGGTTCTGTGGCTTTTTACGGCTTGCCGGATTTTACCGCAATGGGGGCACTAAGTCCGGTCGAGTTTAGGAAATTTTTTACGGACCTGGAAAACTGTATACATCATTTCGAACCAAGGATATTTGACGTGGAGATCACCTTTGAACCGGTAACCTCTACGGATCGCCAGGTAAGGTTTCGCATTGACGCAAGCCTCGATGTTGACCCGACACCCGAGCCGATCGCATTCGACAGCATACTAAGCCCCGGCGACGGCAAGATCACGATCATTAGCCGGTAGACGGTCGACCCCCGTAAACCGATCTTAGAGTTTCTATGCGCGACATACTTCTTGGCTATTATGAGCGCGAGCTGATCTTCTTACGGAGATTGGGCGCTGATTTTGCGCGAAGATATCCGAAGATCGCGGCACGCCTTTTCCTCGATGAAGAGAAAGTAGAGGACCCGCACGTCGAAAGAATGATCGAGGCTTTCGCATTCCTTACCGCGCGTATTGGCCTTAAGCTTGACGATGAATTTCCGGAAATAACCGAGTCGTTTCTGAACATTCTCTACCCTCACTATCTCGCGCCGATTCCTTCGATGGCGATCTCACAGTTTTCTTTCGGCTCGTCGCAAGATAAGATCACAACCGCCCAGACCATTGATCGTGGAACCAAGCTAAATACGCGCCCGGTCGATGGGTCGCCCTGTCATTTTCGGACTGCATTCGATGTCCAGATCATGCCGCTTGAACTTGAGTCGGCTGCACTGGAATCCCCCTCACCAAAAGACTCTCGCGGTAAATTCCTTGACAGTCACATCCGCCTTAGCCTGCGTGGGTACGGCGATGCAAATCTTCATGAGATGAAGCTCGGGCAAACCGGGGAGCAGCCGAAATTCCTGCGCTTCTATCTGGATGGAGACCCGCAGCTTGTATTTCCGCTTTACGAGATCATCCTGAATCATTCAACCGCGGTCGAGATCCGGGCGAAGGAAGCTCCGATCGCTGACAGGATGATGAAAACCTTTACGAACGTTCAGATCAAGGCTCCCGATCCGGTAATATTGACACCGGGCGATGCAATTAAACAGGTCGGATTCGCTGAGCATGAATCGATACTTCCGTATACAAAGCGATCTTTTGCTGGCTACCGGCTGCTTTCTGAGTACTTTGCCTTCCCATATAAGTTCTTGTTTTTTGATATCTACGGCCTCGATATTGCGGCGGAGAGACAGGTCGGCAGTCATTTCGACATTATCATACGGTTGAAGGATATAACGCCTCCGATTGCCACGGTTACTGCTGACAATTTTCGTCTGGGATGCACGCCAATAGTCAATCTTTTCTCGCGGCTTTCCGATCCGGTCTATATCTCGCAGCAGCGATATGAATACCAGATCCATCCGGACATTCATCGCCAAATGTCGACTGAGATCTATTCGGTGGATGAGGTATTCACTGCCGATCCGGTAACAAATACCGTCAGAGAATTTGCGCCGTTCTATTCTTTAAGGCACGCATACGGTGACCAGGTGGAAAAGTCGTTCTGGTGTGCGGCTCGTCGCCAATCCGAGCGCCCTGAGGACGATGGAACTGAGATCTTCATCACCCTCGTCGATTCTAACTTTAATCCGCGTACTCCTGCGGTAGATGTTTTGAATGTAAGGGCAACATGTACGAACCGCGACCTGCCGGCCAGACTGCCCTTCGGCGGGAAGGACAACGATCTCGAAGTCGAGGGCACCGCTCTGATATCCCGCGCCCGATGTCTTACCAAGCCGACGGAAACGATACGGCCGCCGCAGCGGCGTGCCGCTCAGTGGAGGCTCATTTCGCATTTGAATCTGAATTATGTGTCGCTGATCTCCGGTGAGAATGGTACGCCCGAGGCGTTGCAGGAGATTCTTCATCTGTACAACTTTAATGACTCGTCAGTAACCCGCAAACAGATTCTTGGAATAACCAAGATCGAATCGCGAAATGCTATCCGTCAGATCGGAGGAAGGATCGGATCTGGATTCGTTCGCGGATTTGAAACGACACTCACCTTCGACGAAGAACAATTTGTCGGCAGCGGAATGTTTCTGTTCGCTTGTGTGGTCGAGCGTTTTCTGGGCTTGTATTCATCTGTTAATTCTTTTAACCAAATGGTTATGAGAAGCGAGCAGCGGGAAGAAATTATCAAACGTTTTCCGCCGCGGGCGGGTGAACAGGAATTAATATAGGCGGAATATTGCCAATATCGTCCGTCTAAGCCGGCTAGAGGTTAGTTGTGTCGCCAAAACCAGTTAATCAAGAACTTTTTGACGAACCGTATCGCTTTGAGTTTTTCCAGGCGGTCCGACTCCTTGAGAAGATTTTCCCCGAGCGCAAACCGGTGGGAATAGATGCCTTCCCAAATCAGGAATTGGTTCGGTTCCGTTCGCGAATAGCTCTCGATTTCCCCGCTAGTGAGATACATGAGTTTCGAGCATCCGAGGATCCGCTGACAGGTGAATCACTTGACGAGATGGTCGTTAATTTCATGGGCGTGGTGGGTGTCAGTGGTGTGCTCCCTACGCGTTATTCGGAGTTTCTACTTGACCGAGTCCGACACAGGGATACCGCAATGTGGTATTTCCTCGATATGTTCACGCATCGGTCGGTGTCGATGTTTTTCCGGGCGTGGAGCAAGTATCGATTTCCCATCGCGTACGAACGCGGCGACGACGATTTTACTGCATACTTGTTCGATATCATCGGTCTGGGCACGAGAGGGCTTCACGGGCACATGGGGATCACCGATCAATCGCTGCTTCCCTACTCGGGCTTAATAGCCCAAAAGCCCCACTCGCGAAATGCGGTTGAAAACCTTTTAAGCGATTATTTTGGCGTTTCGGTGACTGTGGAACAGTTTTTTGGCCAATGGCTGCCACTTGACGCGGCGGACCGAACAAAATTGGGAGTGGCCAATTCGGGTCTTGGCACGAGCGCTATAATAGGAGCACGCGTTTGGGATCAGCAGTCAAAGTTCAGGGTCAGACTCGGACCCCTGATGCTTAAGCATTTTCAAGGTTTTTTGCCAAACGGCTCGGCATATACGGCCCTAAACTCGATCATAAAGTTTATGGCTGGCAAGGAATTCGATTTCGATGTGCACCTTTGCCTCGCCGCTAAGCAGGTTCCGGGCCTCATACTAACCACTAGGGCAGTACGAAAGCCAATGCTTGGATGGACCTCATGGCTAAAAACTAAGCCATTCGAGGATGACGACGATCAGGTCGTAATGGCAATGAGTGAGTAGATCTTATAGGCCCATTTTTAAGATCGGCAATTTAGAACATGGTCAGTAAATTATTGGGATAATTTTGATATGGGAGACAGCTATGAACGTAAATCTAAAATCACTGGTTGGTAGATTAAATGATGTTTGCCGGACCGCTCTTGAAAGTGCTGCGGGGCTTTGCCTATCGCGCACAAATTACGATGTTGAGATCGAACACATTCTCGCGAAATTGCTGGAAGAGAATGATACGGACCTGCAAAAGATTTGCAATCACTATGAGGTAAACCTTGATCGTCTGACCAAGGACGTAAGTGTTGCTCTCGATCGCCTCAAGTCGGGAAACTCACGAACGCCGGGCCTGAGTGACCGGATACCTCGATGGTTCCAGGATGCATGGCTGCTCGCATCGGTAGATTTTGGGGCGGCCCGAGTGCGTTCCGGTCATTTGGTTCTGGCGCTGCTCACCAACGAGAGCTATGCGCGGATCGCTCGTGAAATCTCCAAGGAATTCAATCATATCTCGGTTGAATCACTGCAAACCAAATTGCCGGATATCACGGCCGATTCCGCCGAGGCCCGTGACGCTGTTGCCTTGGGTGAAACTGCCGGTGTTAGCGGCGGCGCTCCGGTCGCGACTGGAGTTCCCGGAAAAACGAAAGCGCTCGATCAATATACTGAGGATCTTACGGGCAAAGCTCGGGCTGGCAAGATCGACCCGATCCTTGGGCGTGATTTCGAGATCCGGCAGATCATCGACATTTTGACCCGTCGCAGGCAAAACAATCCGATACTGACTGGTGAAGCCGGTGTCGGTAAAACTGCGGTCGTCGAGGGATTTGCTCTGCGTATTGCCGAAGGCGACGTACCCGAACCCCTAAGGAATGTCATCGTGAGAACACTCGATCTCGGGCTCCTGCAGGCGGGAGCCGGTATAAAGGGCGAATTTGAGAATCGCTTGAAAAACGTGATCGATGAGGTTAAGTCGTCGCCGATCCCAATAATTATGTTCATCGACGAAGCTCATACGATGATCGGTGCCGGCGGTGCTGCCGGACAAAACGATGCCGCTAATCTTTTGAAACCGGCGTTGGCGCGCGGGGAGTTGCGGACCATCGCTGCCACTACCTGGGCGGAATATAAGAAGTATTTTGAGAAGGATGCCGCTCTAGCTCGCCGGTTTCAGGTAGTCAAGGTCGAGGAACCGGATGAAGAAAAGGGCATAGCGATGATGCGTGGTATCGCGCCGAAGATGGAAGAGCATCACAATGTTCGCATTCTAGACGAAGCGATCGTCGATTGCGTTAAGCTCTCGCATCGTTACATAACCGGACGACAGTTGCCGGATAAGAGTGTTTCGGTACTCGACACTGCTTGTGCGAAAGTGGCGATCGGGCAAGGTGCGACCCCGGCGTCAGTGGAAGATGCGACCAGAAGAATTCAGCATTACACGGCGGAAATTGATGCACTGGAACGGGAACAAGTCACGGGAGCAGAGCACGACGAGAGGCTTAACGAGTTAAAGGAAAAACGGACGAAAACTGAAGATGAGCTCGCGAAGCTAACGGCCCAGTGGGAGAAAGAGAAGGAGCTGACCGATCAGATCCGAAACATTCGCCTCAAGCTTGAAATGACAAGGCTTGACGGAAAGGCTCCCGCCACAAACGGAAACGGGACCGGCGAAGCTGTTGGCACCCCGGCTGAAACCGCAGATGTTCCGGCCGAGGCTGCCGTAGCCGCGACGGCCGAGAGCCCCGCCGTTGTTGGCGATGCGACCGCGACGGCTCCCGCTCCCGACAAACCGGCTGACACTGAGTTTCTTAAAAAAGAACTTAAACGACTCAATGCCGAGCTAAAAACTATTCAGGGCGAAGATCCGCTTATGCAGCCGGTCGTGAATGGTCAGACCGTTGCGGAAGTTATCTCGGGTTGGACAGGCATTCCGGTGGGCAAAATGGTGTCCGATGAGATCAATGCCGTTCTCAATCTTCACGAGAGACTGGCCGAGCGCGTCATCGGTCAAAACCATGCGCTTGAAGCGATCTCACAGAGAATACGCACTTCACGCGCGGGGCTGACTGATCCGAAACGGCCGATCGGCGTTTTCCTGCTCGTCGGAACCTCCGGTGTTGGTAAGACGGAAACTGCTCTCGCTCTCGCTGACACCCTGTATGGCGGCGAAAGAAACCTGATATCGATCAACATGAGCGAGTATCAGGAAGCTCATACTGTATCCAGTTTGAAGGGATCTCCTCCAGGATACGTCGGTTACGGTGAAGGCGGCGTTCTGACCGAGGCTGTGAGGCGAAAGCCCTATTCGGTGGTGCTCCTCGACGAAGTGGAAAAGGCACATCCTGATGTGATGGAGCTCTTCTTCCAGGTTTTCGATAAGGGAGTTCTGGAAGATGGCGAGGGACGTGAGATCGATTTTAAGAATTGCGTCATACTGCTGACTTCGAACGTCGGGACTGACATAATTATGAGCCTCTGTGCCGATCCGGACACTAAGCCGAGTCCCGAGGGTTTGGTCGAAGCTGTTAAACCCGAATTGGTCAAGGCATTCAAGCCAGCCTTGCTCGGACGTATGGTGACCGTACCGTTCTATCCGATCTCAGATGATATTCTAAGACTGATCATCAGATTGCAACTCAGCAAGATCGAGCAGCGCATCGGCGAGAACCATAGGGCCCAGTTCACTTACGATGAATCGTTGATCGACACCATCGCAAAACGTTGTACCGACGTCGATTCCGGAGCACGAAATATCTACAACATCCTGACCGGAAGCCTCCTTCCGGAAATGAGTGGTGAGGTCCTTTCCCGAATGGTTACGGGTGAGGGCATCAAAAAGGTGCACGTCTCGACCAAAGATGACGGGTCGTTTGCTTATGACATCAAATAACAAAGAGGGGCTGCTCCTGCGCTGTCTTCACGTGATCGGCCCCTTTTCTACAAATTTTCGTGTAAAGTTGGCCGAAAGGCTGGGCCTTTCACCAGAAGAACTGCAATTTTCCTTTAGAGCTACGTCTATTTAACGATGAAGATGTTGCAATCGGCTAGTGCCGTGCGGCAAAACCCTGAACCTGTCTTTCAGCCTCAAGGACTGAGGGGTGGTGGCTTTCGCGGTGTGCCGAATGTTCTCGTCAATATTTGTCGACGGGCTGATAGGGGATAAGAATGGCAAAAATAAAGCAAAGTGGGCGGGACCTCGAGCTAACTACTCCATTGGGCAGAGACTATTTCCTGATCAACAGCTTCGAGGCTCAGGAAAACATCTCGCAACTTTTCTCCATTAAAGCAGAGGTCTGCGTAGCGGATACGGAAAACGAAAAGACCACCGTGATCAAGCCCGCCGATGTTCTCGGTAAGTCCGTTGCCATCTATCTTCGTCAGGGAACAGAGCATGAGATCGCCAGGCAGTTCTGCGGCATAGTTAATCGTATAACACAGGGCGAAAGGACCGATCGGTTTTCACACTATACGCTGGATATCGTTCCGCACGCTTGGCTCTGGTCCCAGCGAGTTCAGAATCGGATTTTCACTGACAAGAAGGTGACAGATATCCTTACGAAGGTATTCGACGGGCTAACGGTTACCATGAAGGCGGGCACAGATTATGCGATGCGGCCTTACACAGTACAATATCGGGAGTCGGACTGGGATTTCGCGAACCGGTTGATGGAAGAGGAAGGGATCTTTTATTATTTCTCTCACGACAACGGAATGGACACCCTGGTTATCGGCGATCAGCCGGGCCATCACGACGACACGCCCAACAAATCCGATTTTGTTTACTTTAAGGAAGTTCAGGGCGAGAATCCTGACATTGCTCCGGTTGTCAGCTTTTACATGAACCATCAGCTTCGGACCGGGAAGACAACTCTTAGGGATTATAATTTTCAGCTTCCGACCCAAAGATTTAATGTAGAACAACCCGCCCGCGACACTGCTGGTGAAAGTCAGCACCTTGAGAGCTATGATTTCGGAGGTTTTTCCAAGAAATTCGATGGGATCGAAAAGAGCGGAGGCGAAGGTGGGAATCTTCAGGAGATCTTTAACGAGCGGAGCCGCCTGGCTCAGGTGAACATGAACTCTCTTGATGCCCTTTTCAAGGTTATGCACGGGGAATCCCAATGCGCTCCTTTCACACCCGGGCACAAGTTCAGTTTGAGCAATCATCCGAATAGTGAGTATAACGGCGACTTCATGCTGATCTCCGTTCATCATACAGTTAGCCAGAATCCCGCCTATTACGGTGATGAAGTTGTTTCTCAGCCATATTTGAATACGTTCGAATGTGTCGCGCACGGCGGGGGAGCGCCTCCCTTCCGCCCCCAAAAGGTAACCGCCAAGCCCCTGATGTACGGGACCGAGACGGCCACCGTCATCGGGTCAGGCGGCGATGAAATATTTGTTGATAAATACGGCCGTATAAAGGTTCAGTTTCATTGGGACCGATACGGGCAGAACGACCCTTCCAGTTCCGCATGGATACGTGTCGGGCAAACATGGGCGGGGAACGGATGGGGGACGATGTTCATTCCGCGAGTCGGGATGGAGGTGATCGTACATTTTCTTTACGGAGATCCGGATCAGCCGATCGCTTCTGGTTGCGTTTACAATGCCGCGAACATGCCGCCCTATACGCTGCCGGACGAGAAGACCAAGTCCACTATAAAGACCAATTCGAGTCAAGGCGGCGGCGGCTACAACGAGCTCCGTTTTGAGGATAAGAAAGGCGAGGAGCAGATCTATATTCACGGCGAGAAGGACCTGGATATCCGTATCAAGAACGACGCCAAGCAGATCGTCCAGAACGACCAGCACCTCATCGTAGAAAACAACCAGTATACCCAGGTCAAGGGTGACCAGCACCTGACCGTAGTTGGGGACGTAAAGGAAAAGGCTACTGGAAATATCTCCATTCAGGCCACCGGTGATATTCAACAAAAAACAAGTGGCAAATTTGCGGTGGATGCGACCAGCGAGATTCACCTCAAGGCCCCGAAAATCGTCCTCGAGGGCCAAATGCAAGTCTCTCTGGTGGTTGGCGGAAACACCGTTGACGTTAGTATGGCGGGCGTTACGATCATGGGTATGCCTACGGTAAATATCAATAGCGGCGGCTCGGGCGGCTCGGGTTCCGGCTCAAGCCCTGATTCTCCTACGGCTCCTAAGGAGCCTGTTGATGCAGACGCAGGCAAGCAAGTGGACGCACCATCCAGTGAGCCTCCGCCCGAGCCCGACACTTATTCGCCGGAAGCGGCAGAGCAGGCGGAGGCGGCAGGAAGTGGGACTCCCTTCACTGGGGGTGGGGGAGGTGGCGGTAACAGCTCTTCGGGTGGGGGCGGCGACAAAGGCAGCGGCGGTGGCGGTGGCGGTGGCGGTAAGATGTAAGGCGACTGATACTTTTAGCGATGAATAGGGAAAAACTGAACCAATATCTTTGGAACGATCAGACCAAGCTTTACTGCGTTCTGGACGGGGCTTCGGTTCCAAAGCTGCCGAAGAAGCTATATGATGCACAGGCCCCAAATTACTGCCTTTTTAGCGGTGATCTCGCGCCTGACATGCAGTATGTGGCCCCATATGTTGTCCTTATGCTCCCTGGCAATGCGCTGACAGATCTGATCTTCAGCGAGGGCCTCGGTAAACATTGGGGTATCTTCCTGCATTGCCGTCATTCTTTGAAGGAAATGCGACGGCATTTTCGGTCACTCGTTACGGTTTACGATGAAAACGCGAATTCGATGAATTTTCGTTTTTACGATCCACGGGTTATAACGAAGTTCTTGCCGACTTGCAACGCAGAAGAGTTGCAGACTTTTTTTGGGAAAGTAGACACTTTTTTTGCCGAAACAGAGGATGGCGAGAAGCTGGTAAAGTTTCAGGTAGAAAATGATAAATTGAAGCAGTCTGAACTAGACTGAGGAGAAGGTGAATATATGCCTCCAGCAGCAAGAATGACTGATATGCATGTCTGTCCGATGGTGACTGGTGTAGTGCCCCACGTCGGAGGTCCAATTCTTCCACCGTGTTGTCCGACGGTTTTGACGGGCTTTTTACCGCAGGCGCGGGTCGGCGACATGCTGACCTGCGTGGGCCCGCCCGATGTTATAGCTCTGGGTTCGTTTACGGTAATGGTCGGCGGCCAACCGGCGGCCCGACTCGGCGACATGACGGCACATGGCGGAACTATCGTCCTTGGCCTTCCAACTGTCATGATCGGCTGACCAGTATATAGGCAAGTGTCTCGAGGATTATCTTAAAAGAGATGTTAGTTATTCGAAAAGAGCAGCTCCAGCATTTCATTGCTGCGGATGAAAATGAACTTGTTGCCGAGGTAGCCAAGTCCGTACGCAGGTCCGTAAACGAAAGGGTGGCTCCTTACGACGATGCCCAGTTTCAAAAAATGGTCAAGATCGGTATCGATCGGGCACGAGCTAACAAACTCACTGGAGCTGAAGACATCTCGGCCTTTGTTGCCGTAATGTTTGAAGTAGCGCCGCGATTCGACGAGCAGAAGGATATTCGAGCTGTTTTAGACAACGAAAAATTTCCACCGGAGGCCAGGTTCTACCAGATCTTCGATTTCGCTACGGACCAGGCATGGGCCGAGGCCGAACGCCGGTACGATGACTCCTTTTGGTTTCCTGAGGGAGCAGCCTAGATCTTAAGTTATGGCAAACCAAAATCCATCAGTTAAAGAATCACCGGACTATGGAGATCGGATCGCCCAGCATGAGGCCGCGGTGGCCAAGCTTACTGACGACTACAGCAAAAAACCGTCTGCCGATCTCAAAGTCCAGTTGGATCAAAAATCCGACGCTCTCTTACATCTAAAAAATCTTGCCAAGGGAAATCCAAAGGAGCGAGCAAGGCAGGCTGCCGAAAAGGCTCGCATCTCAACTCTCAGCAAAGCAATTACCCAGCCGCTTAAAATGCCGTAAGTAGGACCCGCATACGGACAACCGTCGGATCACGGATGCGTCATATCCTCGGGCTTTACCAATTCATCAAACTTTTCCGCATCGAGCAGCTCTAGCTCCACCGCCGACTGCTTCAGTGAAATTCCCTTCTTGTGCGCGTTTTTTGCGATCTTTGCTGCGTTGTCGTAACCGATATGCTGGTTGAGAGCCGTAACGAGCATTAATGAATCCGCGACGTAGTGATCGATCTTTTCCCGATTCAGCTCGATGCCGTTAACGCAGTAGTCGACAAATCCATGACACGCATCGTGGATCAGCCGGACCGAGTGAAGAAAGTTATGGATCATTACCGGCTTAAAAACGTTCAGCTCGAAATTCCCTTGAGAGCCGGCAAAGCCGATTGCAGCATCATTACCGAAAACCTGCACGGCAACCATCGTCATCGCCTCCGATTGGGTCGGATTCACCTTTCCCGGCATGATCGACGAGCCCGGTTCGTTTTCCGGAAGCGAGATCTCGCCAATTCCGCATCGCGGCCCCGAGGCCAGCCAGCGGATATCGTTCGCGATCTTCATCAATGAAGCGGCTAGTGTTTTTAGTGCACCCGAAGCAAATACCACTTCATCATGCGCCGATAAAGCGGCAAACTTGTCCGGATGGGATCTGAACGGAAGTCCGGTTAGTTCAGCGATCTTTGCCGCGGCGCGATCTGCGAATTCGGGGTGAGCATTGAGTCCCGTGCCGACAGCGGTTCCACCGATCGCCAGATCAAACAGCCCTGGCAAAACAAGATTCAGTCTTTCAATATCACGTTCGATCAAGTTCGCCCATCCGCCGAATTCCTGGCCGACGGTAAGCGGCGTAGCGTCCTGCAGGTGCGTCCGGCCGATCTTTACGACATCGGCGAATTCTTTCGCCTTCGCGTCTATCGCGTCGTGCACTTTTTGCACTTCCGGGATCAGTGCGACCACCCGCTCGGCCGCCGCGATATACATTGCCGTTGGAAAAGTGTCGTTCGAAGATTGCGATTTGTTTACATCATCATTCGGATGGATCGGGTCCTTCGAACCCATCACGCCGCCGGCTATCTCGATCGCCCGATTTGAGATCACCTCGTTGGCGTTCATGTTCGTCTGCGTTCCCGAACCCGTCTGCCAAACCCGGAGAGGAAAATGCTCGTCTAGCTTTCCTTCGATAACCTCGTCCGTCGCCTGCTCGATCAGTTTGAGCTTGTCCAGCGGCAATTTCCCTAGATCATAATTCACGACCGCGGCGGCTTTCTTTAATATGCCCAAAGCGCGTATAACTTCCCTCGGCATCACGTCAAAGCCAATATTAAAATGCTTTAAGGAACGCTGCGTCTGCGCCCCCCAATACGCCGAGGCCGGCACCTCGATCTCGCCCATTGAGTCAGTTTCCATTCGTGTCTTTTCGGCCGCTTCCGTTGCTTCTGCCATAGATTTCTGTTAGATCTTTCCCTTTCCAAGATGAATATTTTACTTGAAATGGAAACGAGAAACGAATCTTGATTTTTTAAATGGAAGACTTTACGATGTCTCCGCGAAGTCTTAGCCTGATTCCTCGTTCCATGGACAATTTAAAGAATCTTTTAAGGCTCTATCTCACGCCGGCGGCGGCAATGAGCGACATTATTGACAGCGGAAGCTGGCTCTTTGCAGCTTCTGCCGTCTTGCTTGTTTCCATGGCTTTCTTCGCTACTGTCAACCTGCAGCTTTCTCAAGCCTATCGCGTACCCAGCATCAACGAGTTCTATCAACCGACTATAAATGCAGATGATGATGAGGATCCCGCCGATGTAAAAGCCAGGTACGACAAGGCTCTCGCAGCGTATAACCAGGCAATGAGTGAACGGCTCCACGTCCCGATTATCGGCGATCGGTTCTTTTCTTTCTTTTCATTTGAGCCCACGCGATTTTATCTGCCCTTGCTTTCGCTATCCGTGTTTTATGTACCGGGCGTGATATTGCTGATGTGCCTCTTTGCGGGCATCGGCAGTTTCGGACTGGTGCTCCGGCGCGATTACGGTACACTCGCGGTTTGTACACTCAACGCCTGGGCCGCCGCTCATCTTCCCCTTGCGCTCCTGGGGCTCGTGCTTGCAGGGGCGGGAATACGGGTCGATCCTCAGATCTATCTTGCCGTTTGGTCAATAAGCGGTTTGCTGTTTGGTTTGCTGATGGTCTTCGCGTTGCGGACCGTGTTTGGAGCAAACTATGGCCTGGCCGTTGTGGTTGTCTGCGCGGCGTGGCTCTCGCTCAGCCTCGGCATGTATGTTTCACGATTTGCCTCGCCCTGGCTTTTCTCACCGTTCTTGCTTTTTTGGGTGTTCATGTATTTTGGCGGCTATCTTGGTGGTGAGATGCGGGGATTTGGAAATGCCTTTCGCCAAAAGCGGGGCCTAAAACGTTTCCTTCACAACGCTACCGTCAATCCGAAAGACGCAGATGCCCACGTCCAGCTCGGCATGATATACCTGCAGCGGCGACAGGAAACCAAGGCTCTCGAACACCTTAACAAGGCTCTTGAGATCGATACCACTGAGATCGACGCAAATTACGAGCTTGGCAAGCTAGCTCGTCAAAAAGGAGAACTTCAGAAAGCTCTCGATCATTTCGCAACTGTCATCCAGCAAAACGACAAGCACGCGCTGAGCGAGGTCTGGCGGGAGGTCGGCGCAACCTACCTTGCGGCCGACATGCACGCAGAGGCGCGCGATGCGCTGGAAAAATTTTGCGAACGCCGTTCCGCCGACGTCGAAGGGCTCTTCTATCTAGGTAAAGTGTTAAAAGTGCAAGGCGAATATGACAAGGCCCGTGAGATGTTCGAACAGGCCGTGAGCTCGGCAAAGTCATCGCCCGACTTTCGTCGCCGCACGACACGTCCGTGGAACAAATTGGCGGAAAAGGAGTTGCGAACGGGAATGTAAAGTGGGTTCAGCTTACGGTCAGTCCCTTCACGTAGCCCGGCACGACTTTCTTAAAGTAACGAAGAAGCTCTTTTACATGGCTTGCCAGCACCGACCGCTTGTTCCAGACAATCTCAAAGGTTATTGACGCCACGTTGCCGTTTTCAAGTAGAAGTCCACGAGCGTTTGACACCCTCGAGACTTTCGAACGCGGAAGGATCGCGGAACCGATGCCTAAAGACGCCCAGTCTTCCAGAACCGAATAGCTCAACGCCTGTCCTGGATATTGACGGAATTCATGTCCAGAAGCTTGAAACATTTCGCGCAAAGTCGAAGCAAGGCCGCATCCCTCGCCTGTAATGGTAAAAACCTCGTCGCCTATCTGATTGATAGAGACACTCTGCCCAAAACGCGAATCTGAGCCATCGACCCTTGGCAAGAAACAGAGATCCTCCGAGTAGAACTTCGTTTTGCCCACTTTCGGCATTTTAAATCCCGTTGGAACAAAGAGAACATCGATTTTCTCGTTTGCAAGCCGCTCGCGAAGATCGTCGAGGAGGCATTCTTTCATCACAACCTCGACACCTTTGTTTTTCTCTTTGAACGGCTCCAGCACCGTCGCCAGAAGAGCGAGATTCACAAGCGGACAGAATCCGACACGCAGGAGTTTCTGTTCGGGATCGGTTAGGTTCCTTGCGGTTCGTTCAAGCTCCGCTTGAGCGTCCAGGACTGTTAGTATAAGAGGCAGCATCCTTTCACCGAACGGCGTGAGACTAACCGAGTGTGTCGTGCGAGCGAATAGCCTTCCCCCCAACTCTTCTTCAAGCTGTGCGATCGCGTTAGACAAGCTTGGCTGCGTCACGAAACATCTTTCGGCAGCCCTGCTGAATGAGTTGGTCTCAGCAACTGTCCTTGCGTATGTCAACTGACTCAAATTCATTATTGTTATAAACTATAACATTATTTGGAAATAGAGTTTCCCAATTATTACTTTTTCTTTTAGCGTATTTTTAACAACTTTACAAGAGTTGGAATATCACGGTTCAGGAGAAAAGAAATGTCTGATACGAAAGATCTTTTGATAGAGATGGAACACGAGGTGGTTTCAGCCGGGAAACTGCTTGAAAGAATACCTGAGGACAAGCTCGAATGGCAGCCTCATCCGAAAGCCATGACTTTAGGCGCTCTGGCCTTACACGTCGCCTCGATTCCCGGCATTTACACTTCTTATGCAGCTGACGGGACAACTGACCTGCAAACATTGATCAGCCACCCTCAGCCGAGAAACAAGGAAGAGATAATCAATGGATTCAAAATCGGAATAGAGAAGGCGAGGGATACACTTGGAAATTATGTAAGGTGGGCTGCCGACGCTTGGAAATTAAACAAAGATAAAAAGACCGTCTTTACCGTTCCGCGTTCAGTAATGGTACGTTTGCTAACGTTTAACCATTGGTACCATCACCGCGGACAACTCACCACTTATCTAAGAATTCTGGGTGTGGAATTGCCTTCGATCTATGGCCCAAGCGCAGATGAAGATCCATTTGCCTAGGCAACACTATCAAGATCGTGCTCTAAGAAAGAGTCGATTCTATCGACTCTTTTCATTTGCAGCTGCCGCGTCAGCCAGCCGCACAAGCTTCCCCAGAGCTTTCGGTCTCGAGGCCCGCATCGATCCACGCGGCTGTACCGCCGGTTACGTTTGAGACCTTCTGGAATCCCGCGTTTTCAAGGATGCCGGTTCCGATGCTTGATCGATACCCGCTTTGGCATATAACAAAAGTTGGGACGCTCGGATCGAGCCGGTCCAGTTCACGGGTAAGTTTGTCGAGAGAAATATTGACTGTTTTCGGGGCGTGCCCG
>Ga0070666_10001027_pt1 | contig 17099 bp, 15 predicted proteins | sample KBSS23metaG_FD_64677 | JGI IMG/M metagenome (GOLD analysis project Ga0070666, IMG submission 64677) | Switchgrass rhizosphere microbial communities from Kellogg Biological Station, Michigan, USA - KBS S2-3 metaG | ecosystem: Host-associated > Plants > Roots > Rhizosphere > Soil ... | reverse complement strand
GACCCGGCTCTGCAGGTGGCTCGCAAGAACCGCTTGCCGATGGACGAGTTTGCCCGGCAGGCCGTCGGCCAGACTTTGAGCGGGCGCGCCGTGGCGTTCCGCGGCTCCTACCTCGACGATGGCAAAATGATCCTGCGCTTTGCCAGTGTCGCCGACCAGCTCAAGGCGCGCGATGTCGTCAACGACTCCATGGCGGCCGATTACATCTCGGCCCTGACGACGGCCTCGCGGGCACCCGAGGCGCTGCGCCGGATCGGGCTTCGGCCGATGCCGCTGGGTCTTGATCTGCGCGGCGGCTTGTACCTGCTCTACCAGGTGGACGTGAACGGCGCGGTGGCCCAGCTCTTGGAAAGCTACGACCAGGGGTTCCGCCGCACGCTGGCGAGCGCCAATCTGCCTTTCACCGATATCACGACCTACACGGGCAGCAAGAGCGCCATTCCAAATGCGCTGCGCATTTCGCTGCCGGCGGGTGCGGACGTGAACGCGGTGCGCGATGCGTTGAAGAAAAGCAACAACGATCTGACCTTCAGCATTGGCAGCGGCGATAGCGGGCCGACCCTGCTGATGGAAATGACCCCCACCCAGGTCAAGGCGCGCCAGGACTACGCGCTGCAGAAGAACATCACCACGCTCCGCAACCGCGTCAACGAGCTGGGCGTCTCCGAGCCGATCGTCGCCCAGCAGGGCATCGATCGCATCAACGTACAGCTGCCGGGCGTACAGAACTCAGCCGAGGTCAAGGACATCCTCGGCAAGGTGGCGACGCTGGAGTTCCGGCTGGAGGACTCCCAGAACAATGCCGCCGAGGCCAAGCAGCGCGGACGCGCTCCGCTCGGCTCGAAGCTTTACGACATGAACGGCCGGCCCGTGTTGCTCAAGCGCGAGCTCATCGCCACGGGCGATCAGCTGACCAACGCCACTTCCAGCGCCGGCAACGAGGGGCCTGAGGTCAACGTGACGCTCAATGGTCAGGGCGGCGATTCGATGCTGCGCAACACGCGCCTTAACGTCAATCGGCGCATGGCGGTGGTCTACATCGAGAAGAGCCGCGAGACCCGCACGGTCGGTGATCAGAAGTCGACGCGCGATGTGACCACCGAGAAGATCATCAGCCTGGCGACCATTCGCGCTGTGCTGTCCAACCAGTTCCGCATCACCGGCCTCACGGCGGTCGAGGCGCGCGAGCTGGCGCTGCTGATGCGTTCGGGCTCCCTGTCCGCGCCCATCTTCGCCGTCGAGGAGCGCACCATCGGCCCGAGCCTGGGCGCTGAGAACATCCGAATGGGCGTGCGCGCCCTTGGCATCGGCATGTTGGCGGTGTTCGTGTTCATGGCGCTCTACTACCAGCGTTTTGGGTGGGTCGCGAACCTGGTGCTGCTCGCCAACGTGGTGCTGCTCACGGCGCTCCTGTCGATGTTGCGCGCGACGCTCTCGCTCCCGGGCATCGCCGGCATCATTCTCACTGTCGGTATCGCGGTTGACGCCAACGTGCTGATCTACGAACGCATACGCGAGGAGCTGCGCAATCGCGTCACCCCTCAGGCGGCCATTCGCGCCGGCTTCGACAAGGCCTATTCGGCCATTTTCGATTCCAACGTCACGGCGCTGATCGCCGGCCTGGTGCTGTGGGTTATCGGGCGCGGCGCGATCCGTGGCTTTGCCGTGGTGCTGACGCTCGGCATCGCCACTTCAATGTTCACTTCGTTGCTGGGAAGCCGCGCACTGATCACCCTGATGTACGGCGGGCGGCGCAAGATCGACCACGTGTCGATCGGTTGAGGAGCGGGAACAGTGGAATTTTTCAAGACAGCCACCAACTTTCCTTTCATGTCCACGCGCAAGCTCTGGTACGGGCTGTCCGTGGCGCTGGTGGTGGTCTCGATCGCCTCGTTCTTCGTGCGCGGCTTGAATCTGGCGGTGGACTTCACCGGTGGCGTGCAGGTGCAGGCGACCTTCAGCAATGCCGTCAATATTGACGCCTTGCGCACCGGCTTGGAGCACGCCGGGTTTCGCGAAGCGCAAGTCCAGTATCTCGGATCCTCGCGTCAGGCGGCCATTCGGTTGCCGCCGCAGAACGGCCAGACCGGCGATGTGATCCGCGGCCGCGTCGACGGGGTGCTGCACGCGCTCGATCCGCGCGCCGAGGTGACCAGTCTCGATGTGGTCGGATCGCAGGTGGGCGATGAGCTCAAGAGCGGCGCGATCAAGGCGGTGATTGCTACCCTGGCACTGATCTTCATCTACATTGCGCTGCGCTTTCATACCTGGCGGCTTTCTTTTGGCGCCATTCTGGCAGTGCTCCACGACCCGATCCTGGTGCTCGGCGCGTTTTCCCTGTGGCATACCTCGTTCGACCTGCCGGTGGTCTCGGCGATGCTGGCGGTGATCGGCTATTCGCTGAACGACACGGTCGTGGTGTTCGACCGCATCCGCGAGCGCTTCGAGGGAAGCCGCAGGCTCGAGCCGGTCGCGGTACTCGACCAGTCCATTAACCAGACGCTCTCGCGAACCATCATGACCAAGGTGGTGACGCTGATCGTGGTGGTCGCGCTCTACGTGCTGGGCGGACAGGCTCTGAAAGGATTCTCAGAGGCGCTGATCATCGGCATCCTGGCAGGCACTTACTCGTCTATTTATATTTCGAGCGCCATCGCGCTGGATTGCGGACTTAAGGCTGAGCATCTGTTGCCGACGTCGGTAAAAAAGCCGATCGACGCGCTGCCATAGACGACGGGCAAAAGCGGGTATAAGCCGGCATGAGCGTGCCCCTTCTGCAAATGCTAGCCGAACCGGCTACCTGGGCGGCGTTTGCCACGCTTTCGATCCTCGAGATCGTGCTCGGCGTCGATAACATCATTTTCCTGGCGATATTGGTCAGCCGCCTGCCGCCCGAGCGCCAGCCGCGCGCACGCATCGTCGGGCTTTCGCTGGCGATGCTCACACGCCTCGCGCTGCTGTTCTCGATCGTCTGGCTGACCCGCCTGACCAAGCCCTGGTTTACAGTGTTCGGACAGCACATATCGGGGCGCGATCTGGTGCTGGGTGCCGGTGGCCTGTTCCTGTTAGTCAAGAGTGTGCTGGAAATCCATGGCACGCTTGAGGGTGCCGCAGCGGAGCGCCGCGCGCAGGCATCAGCGAACTTCATGTACATCGTGATCCAGATCGCGGTGATCGATATCGTGTTCTCGCTGGATTCCGTGTTTACCGCAGTGGGCTTGGCCCGGCCCGACCAGGTACCGATCATGGCTGCCGCGATTGTGATGTCGATCATTGTGATGATGTGGCTGTCCAGGCCGATCTCGGATTTCATCGACACCCACCCGACCGTGAAGATGTTGGCCCTGTCGTTCCTGATCCTGGTGGGCATGGCGCTTGTCGGCGAGGGGCTGGATTTCCACATTCCGAAGGGCTACCTGTATTTTGCGATGGCCTTCTCGGTGCTGGTCGAGATGATCAATATCCGGCTGCGCAAACTCCTCGATGCTCGCAATCGGCGCTCTCACTGACAGACCCCCGGGCAGCGTTGCGGTAGAAAATACTGGACCCACCTGAAACGGTGAGGCGTTCCCGGTTATTCCAGTAAATCCTCAATATGGAGCGAACATGGCCAAAAACGTGATCTGCCTTTGGTATGACGGTGCCGCCGAGGAAGCCGCCAGTTTTTACGCCAAGACCTTTCCGAACAGCGCGGTCACCGGAATTCATCGTGCGCCGGGTGACTTCCCGAGCGGCAAGCAGGGCCAAGTGCTTACGGTGGAATTCACAGTGGTCGGAGTGCCGTGCCTGGGACTGAACGGCGGGCCGATGTTCAAGCACAGCGAAGCGTTCTCATTTCAGATCATCACAGAAGATCAGGCGGAGACTGACCGCTATTGGAACGCTATCGTCAAAAACGGCGGTACTGAGAGCGAGTGTGGTTGGTGCAAGGACCGCTGGGGACTGTCCTGGCAGATCACGCCACGCGTGTTGATGGAGGCGATGACGGGTGCAGATAAGCAAGCCGCCAAGCGCGCCTTTGAGGCGATGATGACGATGCAGAAGATCGACGTTGCGAAAATTGAGGCCGCACGGCGCGGCTGAAACTTAAAGGCAGCTCTGCGCCAAAAGTCGCGTCAATCGCAATGTCGACAGCGGCCGCCGCTATAGCGGGCAATGTCGAGATCCTGCGTGGTGCGCGCAATCTGCAGTCGTGGCAGCAGTACGGATATCGCTTCCAGCGCAGCTCCGCACTTGACCGCGTCGCTCGACAGACCGGTGCGTCGGCACAGATGAAAATCCTCGGCGAGAACACCCTGCAGCGTCTGCAGCTGCACGATTGTCGCGTCGATCAAATCGGCGGTGTCCAAGGGCATAACTGTATATTTATACAGTAGTCAGCCAAAGACAATGGGGATTTCCTATCCTTTTGATTCTAATTAAATTTTTGATGCACTCGGGACGCTAAAAGCGCGCGAAGACAAGTTGGCCTCGACAATCCTAGCGGTCCGAAATGGGCTCGATACTTAGTCGAATCGGAATGGATTTCGCGGCCGGCACCTTGCTCTCCTTGGCGTGATGCCACAAGGGGATAAGCGGATTAAGCTCCGGGTAATAGCCGCCAGCCGCGCCTCGGGGTATCGCGTATGTGCGTAGTGTCAATCCGCGCACCTGCCGAATCACGCCGTCATCAACTGCGGTGCTTGCGGTGACGACTGTGCCTTCGGCCATCCCCAGCTGCATCAGGTCCTCGGCATTGACCAGCAAAATCATGCGAGTGCCGTGCACGCGCCGGAACCGGTCGTTCAAGCTGTAGATTGTCGTATTGAATTGATCGTCGCTCCGCAACGTCATCAGGCGCAACACACCTGGGGCATCGCTGGGCGCGTCGGGGTCTGCAATCGTCGTCGGCGGTGCAATGAAGTTGGCCTTCTTGTTTTCTGTCTTCCAGATTCGATCACGTGCCGCGACGGGGCGAGAGAAGCCGCCGGGGGTCTCGAAGCGCGCATTGAAGTCATGGAACACTTCAGGAATCGTCCGCGCGATCTGATCGCGAATCAGCGCGTAGTCGTCCACCCACTCGTTCCATTTCACCTTGTCATTGGCAGGCACGGTCGCCTGCGCCATGCCGGCGATGATCGCGATCTCGGACTTGAGCGCCGGGGAAGCCGGGTCCGCCACGGCGTGCGAGGCATGTACATGGCCGGTGGAGTCCTCGGTCGAGACGGTCTGCGGGCCGGTCGCCTGGAGGTCTATCTCGATACGCCCCAGGCACGGCAGCAGATAGGCCGCTTCGCCATGGATCACATGACTGCGATTGAGCTTGGTTGCGATCTGCACCGTCAGTCGCAGCTTGCGCCAGGCGGCCTCGAGCTTCCGCGTCTCCGGAGCGGCGCGCACGAAGTTGCCCCCCAGTCCGATAAACGCATGGACTGACCCGTTCATGATGCCTTCGCAGCAGTCCACCGTCGCAAGGCCCGGCGTTCGCGGTGGCTCGAAGCCGTAGAGTTCCTTAAGTTTTTCGAGCGGCGCGAGCTCAGGCTTTTCTGTGATGCCAACGGTGCGCTGTCCTTGCACGTTGGAGTGCCCGCGCACCGGGCAGATGCCGGCACCGGGCTTGCCGATATTCCCACGCAACAGCAGCAGATTGCTGAGCATCTGGATGTTGAGCACGCCTTCGCGATGCTGCGTGAGTCCCATGCCATAGACCGCGATCGCCGCTCCGGCCGCCCCGTAGGTTTGCGCCGCGAGCTCAAGTTCGCTGCGCTTCAGTCCTGACCGCTCCTCGATTTCGCACCACGTTAACTCGCGAATCGCGCGCTCGAAGGCTTCGAAGCCGTGCGTGTGTTCGGTGATGAACTCCGCATCGAGCACGCGCCCGCCCTTGGACAGGCGGGCGATGTCGTCCGCATCGAGCAGGCACTTGCACAGTCCCGCCAGCGCGGCGATGTCCCCGCCGGGGCGCAGCTGGCAATACTGCGTGCTGATCTGTGTATGGCCCGGCAAGAGCATGTCGCGCGGCGATTGCGGGTTGTCGAAGGCGACAAGCCCGCTTTCCAGTAACGGATTGAAGGTGATGATTGGCACGCCGCGCTTGCGGGCATCCTGCAGGTCGTGCAGCAGGCGCGGACTGCTTACCCCGACGTTCTGGCCAAAGAACAAAATGCAGTCGCAGTGCTTGAAGTCTTCCAGCCAAACCGTGCCAATCGGACTGCCGATGGTCTTAGGCAGCGCCACCGAAGTGCTCTCATGGCACATGTTCGAGCTGTCCGGCAGATTGTTGTGACCGTAAAGGCGCGCAAACAACTGGTACAGATACGAGGCCTCGAGTGAGGCCCGGCCGGAGGTGTAGAAGACGGCTGACTGCGGATCGAGTGTCCGCAGCTGCGCCCCGATTTCCTGATATGCCTCACTCCATTCTATCGGCTCGTACTTGTCGGTGACGGCGTTCCAGCGCAGCGGCACGGTAAGGCGGCCGCCATCCTCCAGATCGTGATCCGACCAGCTCTCGAGTTCCGTGAGCGTGTGCTCCAGAAAGAACTCCGCTGTGAGCCGCTTTTTGGTGAGTTCCCAGGCGGTCGCCTTGGCACCGTTTTCGCAGAACTCGGCCGCGTGCGGGTGCGCGGGCTTGGCCCAGGCGCAGCTCACGCACATGAAACCACCGGGCTTGTTTTGGACGCGCAGTGCGGCGGCCCCCGCGACGGCCGCTTCGTTGTGAAACAGCGTCCCGGTTACCGACGCAAGCGAAGCCCAGCCGCCAGCAGCAGGGACATCGGCATCGAGCTCATCCGGCGCCGCCATTTCAGGACAGCGTAGGACCTGCGCGGCACCTCGCAATGCCGGGAAAACGAGGACCCGAGCGTAGGAGCGAGCCGACGCACAGCCCAGGCCTGCAGTCGGTCTCGCGGTCCCGGCCGCGACCGGGAAGCCCTGAGATTTAGCTCAGTTTTGTCGGGCGAGGCTGCTGTGCCGATAGGAGTAAGAGAAATAGATGGCGAGCCCGACGGCGGACCAGATGAAAAAGGCCTGCCACGTGATCATTGGGAGTCCAGCCATGAGGAAAGCGCAGAAGCCCATGCCGAGCAGCGGCACCACCGGGACCCACGGCGTGCGGAACGGACGCTTGAGTTCCGGGCGGGTCTTGCGCAGCACGATGACGCTGGCGCACACCAGGAAGAAGGCCGAGAGGGTGCCCAGGTTGACCAACTGCGCCACCTTGCCGATCGGGGAGAGGCCCGCGATCAGGGCAATGGCGACGCCGGATCCAATGATCAGGCGCACCGGCGTTTGCGTCTTGGGGTTGACCCGGGCCATCGGCGTAGGCAGCAGTCCATCGCGCGACATCGCCAGCACGACACGGGTCAGGCCGAAATAAAGAACCAGCATGACCGTAGTGATCCCGGCCAAGGCCCCGATCGAGATCAGGGCCTCCGCCCAGCCGATCCCGAGTTGTTTGAGCGCATCCGCAATGGGCGCCTTAACGTCGATCTGATCGTAATGCACGACGCCGGTGAGGATGCCGGACACCACGATGTACAGGATCGTGCAAATCACGAGCGATGCGATGATACCGATCGGCAGATTGCGCTGTGGATTGACCGTTTCCTCGGCCGCGGTGGACACCGCATCGAACCCTATGTAGGCGAAAAAGATGAGGGCCGCGCCGGTCAGGATGCCGCTCATGCCGAAATGCGACTGGCCGGCAGCATCGGTGACTTGCGGCGGGATCATCGGGTGCCAATTGGCCGGGTTGATATGCGGTGCGGCGACCACGATGAAAATGAGTACCGCGGCCAGCTTGACGAACACCATGACCGTATTGAAACGGGCCGATTCGCTGACGCCGATGGACAGCAGCACCGACAACAACAGCACGATGACCATGGCTGGCACATTGGCGATGCCGCCATCGAGCGGGGCATTGGCCAATGCCTTAGGCAAATGCACGCCGAGCAATTCGAGGATCTTGCCGAAATACCCGGACCAGCCGATGGCCACCGTTGAGGTGGCGACCGCGTACTCCAGGATCAGATCCCAACCGATGATCCAAGCGATCAGCTCGCCGATCCCGGAGTAGGCATAGCCGTAGGCGCTGCCGGCGCCGCCGATGGCGCCTGCAAGCTCGGCGTAGCACAGCGCAGCAAAGGCGCAGGCGATGCCGGAAAGGATGAACGATAGGACAATGGCAGGGCCTGCATGCTGTGCGGCAACCACACCGGTGAGGACGAAAATTCCGGTGCCGATGATGCAGCCGATGCCCAGCATGGTCAGGTCAAAAGCGCCCAGACAGCGCTTCAGGCCAGTGTTGGCGTTGACATCGGTCGGTTTGGTGCGGAACAGGCTCATGCGTTCTCCCTGTGAGTTCGTGCCGTTACTTGCAGGCAGCCCGAGCGAAGGCGGGCCGCTGGAATCTGGTGCTAAAGGCGGGAAGGAGGCCGAGGGCCGGTCGCATCATCAACCGGCGGCACGGCGAGTACTTCACTGCAGCAAGTCCTGCTTAGGCTCGACCGGCCTGATCATTCGCGTGCTCCCCCCGGGGTGCGCAACTTCAGTGTGCGTGCAGACTCTACACTGTCCGCAAGGCCGGCGACGAGCGGCGTGAAGGCGGCGACCAGGGCGGCGTGGATTTTGGGTGTGCCAGCGCAGATGTCGGCGCCGTACGCATATTCATCGCCGTCGATTTTGCTGACATGGCCCCCGGCCTCAGTGATCATCAGCACGCCGGCGGCCGTGTCCCAGGGCTTGAGACCCAGCTCCCAAAAGCCGTCGACGCGGCCAGCTGCCACGTACGCCAGATCAAGCGCCGCGGAGCCCGCGCGACGCACGCCGGCCACCTCGGGCATCACGATGCGCAGCATCTCAAGGTATTTGTCGAGGTCCTCATTGGCGCGAAACGGGAACCCTGTGGCCAACAGCGCGCCTTCGAGGCCGCGGCGCTGGCTGACACGGATTTTGCGGCTGTCCAGCTGAGCGCCGGCACCGCGGGTAGCCGTGAACAGTTCTTGCCGCAGCACGTCATAGATGGTCGCCACTTCCAGCCGGCCACGCACCTCAGCCGCGATGGACACGGCGTAGACCGGGAATCCGTGCAAGAAATTGGTGGTGCCATCCAGAGGATCGATGATCCAGCGCGTGTCGTTCTCGCCGCTGGCGCCGCTTTCCTCGGCCAGTACCGCGTGGTCCGGATAATGGTGACGGATAACGCTGATGATTTCGTTCTCGGCCGAGCGGTCCACCTCGGTCACATAATCGTGGCGCGCCTTGGCATGGATTTCGATGCTTTCCAGCCGCGGAATGCTGCGCGCGATCACCTCGCCGCCCCGGCGCGCGGCGCGAATCGCGATATTCAGCAACGGATGCATAGTCAACTAGAATAGCAGCCTTATGAGCGCACCGCCGATTCGCCTGGTACTCGTCGACACCTCACACCCTGGAAATATCGGGGCGGCCGCGCGTGCCATGAAGAATATGGAGCTGGAAGATCTCGCGCTGGTGCGCCCGCGCCAGTTCCCGCATCCGGCGGCCAGTGCGCGCGCCTCCGGAGCCGACGATGTGCTCGAGCGCGCGCGCGTCTATGCGAGCCTGCCCGAAGCCCTCGCAGGTTGCGGCTTCGTGCTCGCCTGCACCTCGCGTGATCGTGATCACTACTACCGCGTGCTGGATGTTCGCGAGGCCGCTGAGCGCGTCATCGCCGAAAGTGCGAGCTCGCCGGTAGGCGTTGTGTTCGGCGGCGAGCACAGCGGCCTGAATAACGAGGACCTGGCCCCGGCACACGCGCTATTGCGTATTCCGACCGGCAAGGCATACGCTTCACTCAACCTCGCCATGGCCGTGCAAGTGGTGGCCTACGAAATCTTCCGTGCCCGCGGCAGTCCCGTTCCCAGCGCCCCGCGCGAGCAGCCGCTCGCGGACCCTCTCGCCATGGAGCGTCTGTACGCTCATCTGGACCAAGTGCTCATCGAGATCGACTTTCGCGACCGCACGCAGAATGGCACGCACCTGATGAATCGGTTCCGGCGGCTGCTGCAGCGGGCCGAGCTCGATGGGAACGAGGTCAATATCCTGCGCGGCATGCTGACCGCTGTGCAGCAACGGCGGCGGCGCGCCGGCGGCGGAGCGCAACAGGCGTGAGCGCTGAAGATCCGGTTTACCTCGATTACGCGGCCACCACGCCGGTCGATCCCAAAGTCGCCGCGCAGATGCTCGAATGCCTGTGTGCCGAGAGCACCTTCGGAAATCCAGCCTCCACGCACGCCTATGGGCGCAAGGCGCGCTCGCGCGTCGAGGCGGCGCGTGCCCAGGTGGCCGCGCTCATCGGCGCCCGCGCCCCCGAGATCATCTTCACCTCGGGCGCCACCGAGGCCGACAACCTGGCGATCTTAGGAACCGTGCGCGGCGCGCGTGCGCAGCGCGGTGCGGCGGTGCCGCACGTAATCACCGCTCGGACCGAGCACAAGGCCGTGCTCGATCCTTGCCGCCAGCTTGAGCGCGAGGGCGTGGCCGTGACCTACCTCACTCCGCGCGAGGAGGGCCGGGTGCAGCCCGAGCAGCTTGCCGAAGCGTTGCGGCCCGAGACCGTGCTGGTCTCGCTCATGCATGCGAACAATGAGACCGGCGCGATCCAGGACGTGGCCGAGTTTGGAAAGATCTGCCGCGCACACGGCGCTGCGCTCCACGTGGATGCGGCGCAGAGTGCCGGCAAGCTGCCGATCGATGTGGTGTCGATGGGCATCGATCTGCTTTCCTTTACTGCGCACAAGCTTTACGGACCCAAGGGGGTCGGTGCGCTGTTCGTGCACGCCTCGCGCCGTGTGGCGCTGCAGCCGCTGATGTACGGCGGCGGACATGAGCGCGGTTTGCGCTCGGGCACGCTGCCGGTGCACCAGATCGTCGGGTTCGGGGCCGCCTGCGAACTGGCCGGCAAGCTGATGGCGACAGAATCCGCGCGCCAGGCCGAACTGCGCGCCCGCCTTTGGACGGCCGTCAAAGACTTGCCCGGCACGCTGCTTAACAGCCCCGCCGAGCAGTGCGTGGCCGGCATCCTGAACGTCTCCTTCAGCGGCATCGAAGGGGAGAATTTGCTGTTCGGGCTCACCGAGCTCGCCCTGGCGAGCGGGTCGGCCTGCAATTCCGACAGCGATGAGCCCTCGTACGTGTTGCGCGCTCTCGGGCGCGACCGGCAGACGGCGCAGAGCTCGCTCCGTTTCAGCCTGGGCCGTGGAACGACCGCGGCCGATATTGACCGGGCTGCGGAGGCCGTGCGGCGCGAGGTGTCGCGGCTGCAGACCGCAGCCAACAGCAGGGAAGAGTGCGAGGCCGTGGCGGGCGAGGCGGGCAGCAAGGAGCAGGGCACCTGGGTCCGTTTTATGTTGCATCTGGCCGGGGAGCACATTGATGCTGCATCGCACCAACTCTACGGGTGCCCGGCGACCCAGCAGGCCTGCGACTGGCTGGTCGGGGAGCTCAAGGGACGCGGCTGGCGCCATCCACAGGTGGGCGGCCCTGAGGACTGGGCCCGGAAACTGGGCATTCCGCTGGATAAGCTGACGCGCCTGCTGGTGGTGGAGGACGCCCTCAGGGCGGCCCTGGCCGCGGCCCAGCGGCAGGCGGAGGGCGGGGGTACAATGGCTGCTAAGAGACTAATGCCATGAGTATTTCCCTGACCCCATCGGCGGCCGAACGCGTGCGCACGCACTTAGCGAGGCGTGGTCACGGTCTGGGGCTGCGGCTGGGTATCAAGACGACCGGCTGTTCGGGGTATAGCTACGTGATCGACTATGCCGATAGCGCTCGGCCGGACGATCTGGTTTTCGAGGACCAGGGGGTCAAAGTTTTCATCGACCCCGAAAGCTTCCCCACCCTCGATGGCACCGAGGTCGATTTCGTGCGCCAGGGACTCAACGAGTCGTTCCAGTTCCGCAATCCCAATGCCAAGGCGGAGTGCGGTTGCGGCGAGAGTTTCACGGTCTGAAAAACCTTTAGCTTCCGGCACTTCCGTGGGGCAGCGTGATTGCTGACAGAGGCACGGAACGGCTAAACTCCCCGCCCTTTTCCCATCGCCCGTGTCTCTCCATTCCTTCGTTTTTATTCTTTAGGAGTATCCGCTGATGGCGCTCGAGCGCACCTTGTCCATTGTCAAACCCGACGGCGTGGCCCGTAACCTGATCGGCGACGTCTACCGCCGCTTTGAACAGGGGGGCCTGCGCATCGTGGCCTCTCGCATGATGCACCTGACCACCTCGCAAGCTGAGGCCTTCTATGAGGTGCACCGTGAGCGCCCGTTCTACAAGGATCTGGTGCGCTACATGAGCTCCGGGCCCGTGGTGGTCCAGGTGCTCGAGGGAGACAATGCCATCGCTCGCAACCGCGACATCATGGGAGCGACCGACCCCAAGAAGGCGGCCAAGGGCACCATCCGCGCGGACCTCGCCCAGAGCATCGAAGCGAACGTAGTGCACGGATCGGATGCACCCGAGACCGCCGCACGCGAGATTGCCTTCTTCTTCCGCGGCACGGATCTTTGCCCCAGAAGCTGACTTGTCCACACCGGCCACATCGTTGGGAGCGCGCGTCAATCTGCTGGGGTTGCCCCCGGCGGAGTTGACCGCCTGGGTCGAAGGCTGCGGTTCGCGGCCCTACCGCGCACGCCAGTTGCGGCACTGGCTGTACAAGCGCGGAGTGGCGCAATTCGACCAGATGACCGACCTGGCCAAGGACTTCCGGGCCCGCCTTTCGGAACTCGCCGAGATCAAATTGCCCGAGATTGTGCTGGCGCAGCAGTCCGTTGATGGCACCCGCAAGTGGCTGCTGCGAGCGGATGCCTCGCAGGCCTTCGAGATGGTGTTCATTCCCGAGGCCGAGCGCGGCACCTTGTGCATTTCCTCGCAGGTCGGCTGCATCCTCGATTGCGCGTTCTGCTCCACGGCGCAGCAGGGCTTCAACCGCAACCTGACCACCGCCGAGATCGTCGGCCAGCTGTGGCTCGCCAACCGCGAGCTGGGCTTTGCCCCCGGCGGTGAGCGGTTGGTCACCAACGTGGTGTTCATGGGCATGGGCGAGCCGCTCGCCAATTTCCGGAACGTCGTTCCGGCCACCCAGATCATGCTGGATGACTCCTGCTTCGACTTGTCGCGCCGGCGCGTGACGTTGTCCACTGCAGGCCTGGTGCCGCAGATCTACAAGCTGGCCGAGGTGAGCAACGTGGCCCTCGCCGTGTCGCTCCACGCGGCCGATGATGAGCTGCGCAACACTCTGGTGCCGATCAACCGGGTGCACCCGATCGCCGAGCTCCTCGAGGCCTGCTGGCACTATATTGACGAGCAGAACGGGCGCAGCGTCACCTTTGAATATGTGATGCTCGATGGCGTCAATGATTCCCCCGCGCAGGCGCGCGCACTGGCGCGCCTGCTGCGAGGCCGGCCTGCCAAGGTGAATCTGATACCTTTCAATCCGTTCCCGGGCTCGAGCTTTCGCCGCTCGAGCGATGAGGCTATCTGGCATTTTCGCGATCAACTGCTCAAGAATGGAGTGATGGCAACGGTGCGACGAACCCGAGGCGAAGACATCGATGCGGCCTGTGGCCAGCTCGTCGGCCGCGTGCAGGACCGCACCACGGCGCGCCTCGGCGCGCGGGTGCGCGCATGAACGTGCGCGTCCCGGCCGCCGCCGGGCTGCTGGCGAGTGTGCTGCTGGCTGGCTGCGTGACCACGGGCGATAAGCAGGTGGGGCAATCACCGCAGGCCGCGGGCGAGGCCAACTTGTCGCTGGGCGTCGCCTATCTGCAGCAGGGCAATTTGCCGGTCGCCAAGGACAAGCTCGAGAAGGCGGCCAAGCAGACGCCCAAGAATCCGCAGGTCCACGGCATGCTCGGACTCCTGTATCACCGGATCGGCGATGACAAGCTCGCTGAGAAGGAATATCGCACCGCGCTGGAGCTCGCGCCCGGGGATCCGGAGCAGCTCAACAATTACGCGATATTCCTGTGCAGTGTGGGGCGCGCCGATGAGGGCGTGAGCCGCTTCGAGGAGGCGGCCAAGAATCCCCTGTACCGCACGCCGTGGGCTGCCTACACCAATGCCGGGGTCTGCCTGCGCAGCGCCAAGCGCGACGCCGATGCCCGCTCGCTGTTCCTGCGCGCCAGCCAGGTCAATCCCAACTTCGCCGAGGCAATCGTGCAGCTGGCGGATCTGGACCTGGCCGATCATCAGCCCGCCGATGCCTACAGACGCACCAGCGATTACCTCAAGACCAATCCCACCAGCCCGGACATCCTGCTGCTCGGCTGGCGCGCGGCTCACGAGCTGAAGGACCCGGTCGGCGCGGCGCAAATGGCCTGGCGCATGCAGTCTGATTTTCCGGACAGCGAGCAGGCACACACGCTGGCCCGGCTATCGGCCGGCAAGAATTGATTCATGTCCCCGGCGGCACGCACCGAGCCCGACACCGCAGGCGCTCGCCTGGCGGGCGCACGCGAACGCTTGGGCTACTCGGTGGATCACGTGGCCGAGCAACTCAAGCTCGATCCCGAGACGATCGTGGCCCTGGAGCAGGGCGATCACCGCGCGATTGGCGCAACGGTGTTCGTGCGCGGGTTCCTGAGGCGCTACGCGGCGCTGGTTGGCGAGGCGCCAACCGAAATCGAGGCGCTGTACGCGCGCCGGCCGGATGCCGAAAGCAGGCCGGACCTTTCCAAGACCGGCATGCACCGGATCGAATCGGACGCTTTCCGCCCCAGGATCGGTGTGCTGCCGGCGCTGATTGCCGCCCTCGCGCTCGCCATAGCCGGCGCCGCGTGGTGGGCCATGTGGTCAAAGCCGCACCCACAGCCTGCACCCGTCGCGACGGCCGTGCCGTCCAGCGTAACGGTTCCGGCGACGGCCCCTCCGGCACCGGCGGCCGAGGCCGCCGCGCCCCCGAGCGCCGAGGTCAAGACTTTTGATCCCGCCGCCCGGCGACGCCTGCAGCTGAGCTTCAGCGGCGAGTGCTGGGCCGAGGTCTACGATGCCCGCGGCTACCGGCTGTTCTTCGGCTTTGGGCATGCGGGGACCACTCAGGAGCTCAACGGCATCGCGCCATTCCGCCTGGTGCTGGGCAACGGCACCGCCGCCAGCCTGGCGATGGAAGGCAACCCCGTCAGCCTGCCATCCGGCCCCGAGGGCAAACGGCTACGGATTGTGCTGGGCGGGGACGGCGCGGCCACGGCTCTTCCCTGACGGACGCCGCGGCTGGTAAACAACATCCCATGAGCAAGCAGCTGCAAGCCGTGCGCGGCATGAACGACGTCCTTCCAACGCACATCGCCGCCTGGCAGTTCCTCGAGCGCGAGTTCGGGTCACTACTGCGCGAGTACGGCTACGAGGAGCTTCGCGTGCCGCTGGTCGAGCACACGGAGCTGTTCAAACGCTCGATCGGCGAGCACACCGACATCGTCGAGAAGGAGATGTACACCTTCGAGGACAGCGGCGGGGACAGCCTTACGCTCAGGCCCGAGGCCACGGCAGGCATCGCGCGCGCGATTATCGCCAACGGGCTGTTGCGCGGCGCGCGGCTGAAGCTGTGGACCTCGGGACCGATGTTCAGGCACGAGCGGCCGCAGGCCGGCCGCTACCGGCAGTTCAATCAGTTCAGCGTCGAGGCCGTTGGCTTTCCGGGGCCGGACGTGGACGCCGAGCTGATCGCGCTGTGCGCCAGGCTGTGGCGCCGAATCGGCGTCACGCGCGTGCGCCTGCTGCTCAATTCGCTCGGCAGCCTGGCCAGCCGGCAGGAATACCGCAGCGCGCTGCAGGCCTACTTCAAAACTCACGAGGCCGCGCTGGATGCCGACAGCCGGCGGCGCCTGGTGGGCAACCCGCTGCGCATCCTCGACAGCAAGGTGCCCTCGATGCAATCGCTGATCGAGGGCGCACCGCTCCTGAGTGACTACCTGGATGCCGCCTCGCGCGAGCACTTTTCCGCTCTGTGCGCCGCGCTCGATGCGCTCAAGGTTCCCTACACCATCAGCCCACGCCTGGTGCGCGGGCTCGATTACTATACGCACACGGTGTTCGAGTGGGTCACGGACGCCTTAGGCTCGCAGGATGCCGTATGTTCCGGCGGTCGCTATGACGGGCTGATCAGCCAGCTCGGTGGCGAGGCGACGCCCGCGGTGGGCTTTGCGCTGGGCATCGAGCGCGTGGTCGAGCTGATCAATCAGGCCAAGAGCGCGCCGGCCGCGCAGCCGCCGGCGGTGTTCGTGATCTGCGGGAATGAGAGCGGCGGCGTCATGGCCATGCAGGTGGCCGAACAGCTGCGTGAGGCGTTGCCTGGCCAGGGGGTGCAACTGCACCTGGGCTCAGGCAACTTCAAGGCGCAGTTCCGGCGCGCCGACCGGAGCGGTGCCTGCCTGGCGGTGATCCTGGGGGAGGCCGAACTCACGCGCGGCGTGGTGGCCGTGAAACCATTACGGCGTGAGGCCGGTCAGAGCGAGTGCCCGCTGGCTGAACTGCCCGCGCGCGTGCGCAACATGTTGAAGGAGGAATCGTGGACGAGTACATGAACGAGCAGGAACAGTGGGAGTACGTGCGCAACTGGGTGCGCCAGAACGGCCTCTGGCTCATCGCAGGGGTGGCGCTCGCCGGGCTTGGCCTGTGGGGGTGGCGCAGCTGGCAGGCGCACCAGGAGTCCATGTACATGGAAGCCAACGCCCAGTACCAGCAGATGCTCGCCGCCTTCGGCAAGAACGACATGCCCACCGTGATCAAGCTGGCCGATCAGCTCGTCAAGGATCATCCGCGCACCGGCTATGCGGAGCAGGCGCAACTGGCCGCGGCCCGCATTCAGGTGGAGAACAACCAGCTGCCAGGCGCCCTCGACCGGCTGCAGAAAGTAGAAACCAGCACTCCCGATCAGGAGCTCAAGCTGGTGGTGCGGCTGCGCATCGCCCGCATCCAGATCGAGCAGAACAGGGCCGATGACGCCCTGGCCACCTTAAGCGCCGTGGATCCAGGAGCATTTGCCGGGCGCTTTGCCGAGGTGCGTGGCGATGCGCTCAGGGCCAAGGGTGATCGGGCCGGTGCGCTCAAGGCCTATCGCGAGGCGCAGTCCTCGCAGGCCGCCCAGGCCGGCAACAGTGCCGGCGACCT